>Ga0187879_10001840_pt1 | contig 14405 bp, 13 predicted proteins | sample June2016WEW_19_1_FD_132423 | JGI IMG/M metagenome (GOLD analysis project Ga0187879, IMG submission 132423) | Peatland microbial communities from SPRUCE experiment site at the Marcell Experimental Forest, Minnesota, USA - June2016WEW_19_10 | ecosystem: Environmental > Terrestrial > Soil >... | reverse complement strand
GGCATCACCGATCCGGCGAACCAGGTGCACATCGCGGAACTTTACGCGCCGTTCAGCAACACCGAGTACCACGCGATCGATGCTGCCCGCCTCGTTGCGAAATCGGGTGAGTCGGTGAAGCGGGTGCGCGATGGCGAATTCGAACTTGGCGGACGGCTCCCGGTCAATCCCTCGGGCGGGACGCTGTGCACCAATGCCATCGCGGTGACCGCCATGGCACGGGTGGCGGAGACGGCATTACAAGTGTGGGGCAGGGCAGGGGCGCACCAGGTCGAGGGGGCCCGAGTGGGCATCGCGAGCGGCAACGGCGGCGATCACCAGATCTTCGGCACAATGGTGATCGAGGCATGAGCAATCAGGAGATGCAAGTGGAACTTCTCGGCCGCCAGGAAGTCTGGAACATCACCTGCGATCACGCGCTGGGTGCGACGGCGAGTTATTTCTTTACCCAAATTCGTGATAATTGCAAGCTGTTTGGCCGGCGTTGTGCGAAGACCAACAAGGTGCTGGTGCCGCCCAGGGCGTTTTCAGATGAAACGCTGTTGCCGACGACGGAGTGGGTGGAGGTGGGGCCCGCCGGACGCATTGAGGCGTTCACGTTCGTATATGAACAATTCAACAATCTGCCGGAGCCACCCTATGCATTCGGCTATGTGTTGTTGGATGGCGCCGACACGGCACTTGGCGGGTATTTCAAGGGTGTCGATCTGACCAATCCCCGCGAGGCGGCTACCAGGCTCGCGATCGGCACCAGGGTGGTTACGAAATTCGCCGAGCAGCGCAAGGGTGACGTGCTGGATTTTTGGTTTGAGCCTGTCTGAGGGTTACGGCGGTAGTCGAGCGCCGGCCAGGGCATACGTGCGTGGCTGTTTGATCCCGGCATCGTATCGAGAGCGCCACCTTGGGCGTGGCGTCAGGCGCGGTGGATGCCAGGTTCTGCGACCTGATAACGTTGCATGACTGACATGTCCGGATCGCAGCCCAGACCGGGACCGTCCGGAACTGTCACTCGGCCTCCTTTGGCGACGACCAGGTCGTGATAGGGGCTGGCTTCCAGGTCGATGAACAGCCGCTCGAACGGCGCGTCCGGGGCGAGGGCGGCGTTGCAATGCAGTGACGCCAGGAAGCCGGCCCCGAAATATGCGTTGTGGGGCACCATGCGCACGCCGAATGCCTTCGCCAGCGCAGCAATTTCTACCATGGCCGAGGGTCCGCCGATTTTGATCACACTGGGCTGCGCGACATCGAGTGCGCCCGCCTCGAAGGCGGCGCGGAAATCGTGCAAGCCGGCAGCGTTTTCTCCGGCGGCAATCGGCAGCCCGCCCTCTCGACGTACGCGCGCAAGGCCGGCGTGATCGCCTGGCGGCCACACTGGTTCTTCCAACCAGGTCAGGCTGGATTGCTGCATCCGATGCGCCATTTTGATCGCCTGCCAGACGGTCCAGGGGCAGTTCGTGTCCACCATCAGCTTCGCCTCGGGACCAATCGCCGCCCGGGCTGCAGCGATCTCGGGGACAGTGATCTCGTGCAACTTGATATCGCGGTAGCTCTGGCCGATGGCGCGCTCGCAGGCGGCGGCGACCAGACTGGCCTCGCCGTAGCGCAGCAGACTGGCGTAGCTCGGCATCGATCCGACCGGGGTGCCGCCCAAAAGCCGCCACAATGGTTGCCCTGCCGCCTTGCCGGCGAGATCCCACAACGCGATGTCCAGCGCCGAAAGCGCAAACACATGCGGGCCGTTGCGCCCGAAGCCATGGAACGCCTTGCTGAGGCGCAGGCGCAGACCGGCGATGTCTCGCGCGTCCTGGCCCAGAAGTGCGGGCGCAAGTTGGGTATTCAATACGGTCATGGTTGTGGCAGCCGACGCGTGACCGAATCCTTCACCCCAGCCCACAAGCCCTTGATCAGTGACGATTCGCAGCCAGACCGAGTTCATGGACTGCCAGTTCAAACCGCCCATGACTGCGGGTTTGCCGCCCATGTCGAAGGGTATTCGGGTCCAGTACGACTCAACGGCGGTGATCTTCATGGTGTGCTCTCGGGTTCGTTTGATGAAACCTTCGAATGAGAACCTAACGTGTACAGTCGCATGATGATATAGGTGAAATTACCTTGACGCGATTTCATGGTCAGATGAATTTCCTAATATGCGGCCTGTCCGCACCCTTTTTGGAGAACATATCGTGCTCAATTCGTTAAAGACCTGGTTTGGCGAGGTGACGACAGGCCACGGGGTCATGGTCCTCTCCGGCACCCTTCTTTCCGTCCTTTCCGGCGGCATGACCTGGGCCGGCGCCGCGCCGTTGCTACTGGCGGGGGTGATCGGTCTCGTCTGGCCGGAGAACACTGCGCTGCAAACCGCCGGGCAGGCGGTTGCGACGGATGTGGTCGGCGTTGTCACGGCATACAACAACAAGGGCGTCACCCCGCCGTCCCCATCAACCCGCGTCTGATGGCAAATCGGCGGGACCTCCAATGGAGGTTCTGTCGTGCCGAAAAACGCGTTAGGATCGGCGAGACCATCACAACGCGCTGCTTTTACGGTCTCTCGCTCAACTCATGTCTCTGCTGGTCATTTCTGGTGCCATCATCCGGCTTGGTGGCCGAACTCTGTTAGACGGGGCCGATCTCACGATCGACCCCGGCCGGCGCATCGGCCTTGTCGGACGCAATGGCGCCGGCAAATCCACGCTGCTCCGCGCGATTGTGGGCGAGATCGCGCTCGATGGCGGCGACATGCGGTTCGCCAGGAATACCCGTATCGCGACCGTGCGGCAGGAGGCGCCGGAGGGTCCCGCCAGCCTGCTCGACACCGTGCTGGAGGGCGACCCTGAACGCCTCGCTCTGCTGGCCGAAGTCGAACGCGCCGACCCGCTGCGGCTGGCGGAAATCCATGAGCGGCTGCGTGCCATTGGTGCCGACTCAGCGCCTGCGCGTGCCGCCACCATCCTCGCCGGACTTGGCTTCGATGAGGCAGCGCAGGCACGGCCGGTATCATCGTTCTCCGGTGGCTGGCGGATGCGCGTGGCACTGGCGACGGCGCTGTTTGCCAATCCGGACCTGCTGCTGCTCGACGAGCCGACCAACCACCTCGACCTGGAGGCTACGCTGTGGCTGGAGGGCTGGCTTGCCCGCTTTCCCGGAGCTGCGCTGGTGGTCTCCCATGACCGCGGTTTGCTCGATCGCGCGGTGGAGGCTATCGCCCATCTCGACCGTGGCAAGATATCGCTGACGCCTGGTGGCTTTGACGAATTCGTGCGTATCCGAACCGAAAAAGCCTTGCAGCAGACCCGCGCAGTTGAGCGGATCGCTGCGGAGCGGGCGCATATTCAATCGTTTATTGACCGGTTTCGCTACAAAGCCAGCAAAGCGCGGCAGGCGCAGGCGCGGATCAAAGCGCTGGCGCGTCTGCCGCAAATTGAAAACGTCATCGAGGACACACCGACCCGTTTTGTGTTTCCGGAACCGGCGCGGATCCCTCCTCCCGTTCTTGCATTGCAGCACGTCGATGTTGGTTACGATGGTGTGCCGGTGTTGTGTGACCTGTCGCTGACCATCGATATGGACGATCGCATTGCGCTGCTCGGCGCGAACGGCAACGGGAAATCGACGCTGGCGAAACTTCTGGCCGGGCGTCTCGATCCGCTTTGTGGGGAACTCAGGCGTGGGCCGAAGCTGCGGGTTGGGTATTTCGCGCAACACCAGACCGACGAACTGGTGCTGGACGAAAACCCGGTCGATCACATGGCACGGGTTATGCCGCGCGCGACGGAGACAGTCCTGCGCTCGCAACTCGCCAGGTTCGGTCTTGATGCTGCGCGCGCGGAAACCCCGGTGGCGAATTTGTCGGGCGGCGAAAAGGCCAGGCTGTTGCTGGCGCTCGCCACCCGGGACGCGCCGCAGTTGCTTATTCTGGACGAACCGACAAACCATCTGGACATTGATGCGCGCGAGGCATTGGTTAAAGCGTTGGCCGACTTTGAAGGCGCCGTTTTGCTGATCACACACGATCCGCATTTGGTGGAGCTGGTAGCCGACCGCTTATGGCTGGTGGCGGATCGGACGGTGCGTCCGTTCGATGGCGACCTCGATGATTACCGTTCGTTGTTGGCGGAGCGGGGGCGGCCCACGGGAAAAGCTGAAATTCCCGGCCGCAAAGATGACCGGCGCGAGCGTGCAGCAGCTCGGGCGGCACTTGCGCCATTACGAAAGCAGGCAAAAGATGCTGAGGCGCGGCTCGCACAGTTAACCGCCGAGCGTGTGGCGATCGAGGTGAAACTTGCTGATCCCGCCTTGTATGCTGTGGGGCGGGCGAATGATATTGCAGCTGCGAATGCACGTCTGGCATCAATCCGGCGCGAAGCGGAAGCCGTCGAAGCACAGTGGCTTGCGGCAGAGGAAGCATTGGAGGCGGCGTCGTAACAGAGTCAGTCAATTATCAGATGGGTTGACGGAATTGCTGAGAAATTAACGAATGATCAACGCCGTTTCTCGTATGGTCTGTCGTCAGGAGAGTTGGTCAGGATCAACCAAATTATGGCGCAGAGGAAAACAGGGGCTTGCGCTCGGCTTTAGGATCGGTTAGGGGACCGATGCTACGCTTTGCGGAATTAGGTCCGAAGGCCAGCGTTATGGTTCCCAACCCAACCGCCAGCCGAACACAATTTGCTCAAGGGCCGACGCCTGACGTAGCATCGATATAGACAATAATGTGTGACATAATTGGTACGACATACAAGTGTGAACCCTGTTCCGCCGGGTTCGCTTTTTGACCAGGGGTGCGTGCTTGCGAATCCCTGCAGCGTAGGTCGATCAATGGTGTGCGACGTCGCAATCTAACCGGGTGATCAACTTGAACGACCAGTTGAAACCGCAAGCGGATCAGGGCCAGCGTATGAGCCTGCCGCGAGAGCAACCACAATCCCCCTCCACAGCGCCTCCAATGGATGACGCTGAACAGCAAATGCGTCGCGCTCTGGGCCTTTATGGGGACGCGCCCAGGCCGCGTCCCGAGAGTGAGCGGTCCGAGCCGGCACAGCGTGCCGGTGGCGGGTTTATGCAGGGCGTGCATCGTCGGCGCTTCGTGCAGGATGGCGAAGTTCCGGTGACGGTGGTGCGGCGCGACATTCCCGATGCCGCCCATCCAGGCGGCGGGCAGGCCGCTCCAACTTCCAGTCGCCTGCAGCGGGTTGAAGCTGCATTGGCCGCTGAAACCGCCGGACGCGAACGCGCGGAGCGGGCATTGCACGAAGCCCAGGCGGCGCTGCAGGCATTACAAACCAAGATCGGCCACAATGACCTCGCGAAAAATGAGGCCGTCGCGGCGAGCAGGCGTCATCTCGACGAGATCGTTGCGCTTAAGGAAGAACTGGCGACTGGCGCCGAGCGCCTGCTGGAGGCAGAGACCCGCGCGAGCGACATCGAGGAAGACATGCGCGCGATGCGAGCGGAACTGACCGAGGAACGCCGCGCACGGAAACTGGCAGAACGCCTCTTGCGAGAAGCAACGGAAGAGGCCGCGCCGGCGGTCCCTTACGAGATTGCGGCGGCACCACGGCTTCGCGATCCGATCGAGCGGATTCCGGCCCGCCGTGGTCGACCTCCCACCATTCACGCCGAGCCGGAAGTTGAACCGGAGCCGGTGAAATGGTGGTTGCTTCCTGCGAAAACCGGGACGAAGCGACGGTAGTTTCAACCGTTCGACGTCACCCCGCTTTCTCCCAGCCGCGGGGACCTTGTTTCCAATAAGTCAGTGCATTTCCGCCGTCCTTGGCTGCACGCCACCGATCGCGTGCGGCAGCCACTTTCGCCGGATCATTCCCGTCGAACAAATCGAACACCCGACTGAACGCACCACATTGGTTCGTGTCCGCTCCATCCACCAGGAACAGGAATTGCGCACCGTTGGCGGGCTCCGGCTCGGTGCTCAGCCAAACCGGCTGCAAATCGGGATCGCCGTCTGCCGCCGTGCCATGTGGCAGCCAGGCGGGTTCGGCACAGGCCCACAACGCAGTGTCCAAGGCCTTCAGCCGTGCCGCGTCCGGGCAGAGCACCAACGCCCGCTGGCCGGCCTTCAGTGTGCGGTCAAGCAGTCGCGCCAGAGCCTCAGGCAGAGTGGTCCGGGTCAGATGATAAAAGCCGAACTCGACCACAATGCGGCGTTATCCTTCGTAATGATCCGCCACCAGACGATCCAGCAGCCGCACTCCGAACGCCGTGGCGCCCTTGGGCGTGCAGGGAGCGTCCTTGGTGCTCCAGGCCATGCCGGCGATATCCAGATGCGCCCAGGGCTTCTTGTTCACAAAGCGTTGGATGAACTGGGCGGCCGTGATTGATCCCGCGGGCCGCCCGCCAATGTTCTTCATGTCGGCGATCTCGGAACGGATTTGCTTGTCGTATTCCTCGTCCAACGGCATGCGCCAGAGTTTCTCGCCAATCTCAAGACCAGCCGCGGTCAGCTTCTGACTAAGTCCGTCATCATTACTGAACAAACCAGCGTGCTCATGACCGAGGCCAATAATGATGGCACCGGTCAATGTCGCCAGATCAATCATGAATTTCGGGTCGAACTTTTCCTGAGCATACCACAGTACATCGGCCAGTACAAGACGTCCTTCAGCGTCGGTATTGATCACCTCGACCGTCTGCCCGGAGTAGCTCTTCACCACGTCGCCCGGCCGCTGTGCAGTGCCGGACGGCATGTTCTCAACAAGGCCAACAAGTCCGACTGCGTCGACCTTGGCTTTCCGTCCGGCAAGTGCCGCCATCAGGCCGATGACAGTGCCGGCGCCCGCCATGTCCCACTTCATATCCTCCATGCCGCCGGCGGGCTTGATACTGATGCCGCCGGTGTCGAAGGTCACGCCCTTGCCGATGAACGCCACGGGTTTTTCCTTGGCTTTGCCTTTGCCGCCGTTGCCACCATTCCAATGCATCACGACCATGCGTGGCTCGTTCACGCTGCCTTGTGCGACGCCAAGTAAGGCACCGAAGCCGAGCTTCTGCATTTCCTTGGGACCCAACACTTCAACCTTCAGGCCCAGCGACGTCAGTTTCCTGCAACGTTCCGCCATCTCGGCCGGATTGAGGACGTTGGGTGGCTCGCTGACCAGGTCCCGCGTCAGAAACACGCCTTCGGCCACGGCTTTGTTACGTTCCCATAGTGCGCGGGCCTTGGCGGTATCGCCGGTTAAGAGAGAGAGTTTCGACAGCTTCGGTTTATCTTCAGCTTTTTCCTTGGTACGATAACGATCGAAGCGATAGGCTTTCAAAACGGCGCCCAGAGCCATATCGGCCGACTGTTCCGGTGTAAGTGTGCCGGTGGCAATAGCGGCGGTGCCATCGCGCGACAGCGCTGCCACAGCAGTCCCCCCCGCTTCGTTCAGTCCACGACCGGTGACTTCCGCGGGTTTGCCCAGACCGACAGCGACCACACGGGAAAGACCCGCACCTGGGGCCAGGATCGTGACGCTCTTGCCTTTGCCGCCGTTGAAGTCGGCGACTTCGAGGGCCCGCGCGACTGCTCCGCCGGTCGCCTCGTCGGCCTGTTGCCATACTCCAGATGGCTTCTCGCCTTCGTGCACGAGCAGTACCAGCGCACCGGATTTCGGCAAGGACGGCCTGACGAAAGCGATGTCGAGCATGATATGTGGATCCCCCGGATTGGTTGCGGCGGATGACAGTAGACCGGAGGCCCCAGGTTTGCCATTGGGGGTTTGCCATCGGGGGTTTGCCATTGGGGGTTTGCCATAGCCTTGGGGGCGGCTATTGCACGCACATGACTGAGACTCTGGCGGCCAATCCTGACGGCATCGCGCGTGCGGCTGAATTGTTGCGCAGTGGCGCGCTGGTTTCGTTTGGTACCGAAACGGTTTACGGACTCGGCGGTGACGCGACCAACGCTGCCGCGGTGGCAGGGATATTCGCTGCGAAAGGCCGGCCCAGATTTAATCCGTTGATTTCTCATTACCCGGCGGCAGAGGCGGCATTTGAGGATGTGACATCTAACGAGATTGCACGTTCGCTTGCCGCGGTTTTCTGGCCCGGGCCGTTGACATTGGTGTTGCCCAGGCGAACGCGGTGTCGCGTGACGCTGATTACAGGAGCTGGTCTGGATACGCTGGCGGTACGAGTGCCGAGGCACCGTGATGCGCTTGCTTTATTGTGCGCGGTGAATCGACCGGTGGCCGCACCCTCGGCCAATCGTTCTGGTCAGGTCAGTCCGACCACTGCGGCGCATGTACTGGATGGGTTGCGTGGCCGGATTGCAGCAGTGCTCGACAGCGGTCCTTGTGAGGTCGGCGTTGAGTCCACCGTGCTTGATGTGTCCGGGGCGCAGCCAATTTTGTTACGGCCCGGCGGCGTGACCAAGGAGGCACTGGAGGCAGTCATCGGACCGATTGAACACGGAGTACCGCTGGCCGGGACACAGGCGTTGCGATCGCCAGGCCAGTTGGTGTCGCACTATGCACCATTGTTGCCGGTTCGGATGGATGCGGCGGCGGTTGCGAACGATGAGGCTTTGCTGGCGTTTGGCAAACCCTGCAATGGTACCGGTGTGATCTTTCAATTGAGCGAAGCTGCTGACGTTATTGAGGCAGCGGCGCGACTGTTCGACGGTCTGCGATGGCTGGATGCGGAAGGCCAGCGCCGTGGTCTGCGGGGCATCGCTGCCATGCCGGTTCCGGATATTGGCCTCGGGCGTGCGATCAACGACCGATTGCGTCGCGCTGCCGCTCCGCGCGGTTGAGGTTGCACGGGCCACACGGCAGGACGAAGATCAGCATCTGGCCAGAACCGGAGGAAACAATGCGTCTGCAAGGCAAAGTCGCCATCATAAGCGGTGGCGCACATGGCATGGGAGAGTGCGAGGCGCGCCTGTTCGCGCGGGAGGGCGCCGCGGTGGTGATTGCCGACCTGATCAGCAAGGGTGAGGCTGTGGCCGCCGACATCAGCTCGGGTCAGGGACGGGCACGGTTCATCCGCTGCGACGTTACGTCCGAGTCAGACTGGCAACATGTCATTGCTGAAACATTACGAGAATTCGGTCGCCTGGATATCCTGGTGAACAATGCCGGCATCAGCGGCAGCGCGGTCGGCGATCACGATGACATTTCGGGCTGGAAAAAGTTGCTGGACGTCAACGCAACCGGTGTCTTCCTGGGCACGAAATTGGCGGCAGCAGCAATGATGACGGCGGGGAGGGGCTCGATCGTTAATATTTCCTCGATCATGGGGTTCGTGGGCAGTGCGGATGGGCACCCGGGATATTCCGCGTCGAAGGGCGCGGTGCGGCTGTACACCAAAGCGGCGGCGTGCCGGTATGGACCGCACGGGGTGCGGGTCAACTCGGTGCATCCGGGATATTTACCGCCGATGCTGAATGCGACGAACCAGGCGGGGCGGGCCTCGAAGATCGCCGCGACACCGTTGCGCCGGCTTGGTGAACCGATCGACGTTGCCAACGGCGTGCTGTTCCTGGCCTCGGATGAGGCGTCGTTCATTACCGGTACGGAACTGGTAATCGACGGCGGATTTCTGGCGCAGTAGAGAGCCGGCGGTGGTTCGGTCAGGCTTTGATCATCGGGCATCCGTCCTCGGCCAGGGGACGGAAAGCTTCCTCGGCCGCCTGCGCGCGGCGGGTGACGCGCATCGGATCGAATCTCCCTGTGAACGGATCGTATCCGGATCATATGACAGGTGTTCTCGCTTTGCTAAAGCCCGGGTTATGCATCGAGGACGGGCGGCCGGAACGTGTAACCTGCTTGCTCGAACAGGGACGCGGCCATAAGCGTTGTTCGATCGCCATAAATCGGCCCGGCGATCTGCACTCCGATTGGCAGCCCGGCCTTGGTGAGCCCGATCGGCGCCACGGTCGCGGGCAGGTGGAAACCACCCACGAGACCGGGCCAGAAGCACATTTCGTTGTATGCAACGATGCGCCCATTCACCGCAACCTGACGTTCCCACACCGGTCCCGTTTGAATGTGGCGTGGAACCCCTTGTAACTTCCCCTGCGCAATCGACTTGCCTTCCTGCAGATGCGGTAACGCGGCAGTGTTGATTACGGGAGTCAGCACAACGTCCCATTCGCGAAAGAACGCGCTCCACAGCCTGCGTAACTTCATGCGCCGCTCGTTCAGCACGAGCCAGTCCCGGTGCGGCATATCAGTGGCCCGTGCCATCACCGCATCAGCAGAGATGTCATTCGGGTCGAGCGTGGCGAGCCGTTGCCGTTTCGCCTGCAGAACTTCCTCGGTCGCCCGCGCGCTCCAGCCGGCATCAAGAGCCTGCAAGAAAATATGAAACGCCTCGGTCGCATCGAATGCCGGACGCGCCGAACGGCTGACCGTGCAGCCCAAACGTTCGAGTTCCGTTGCCATCGCCTCGATCGCGGCGACGATTTCGGAATCGGTTTCCTGGCCGGGTTCATACGACCATATTGCGACACGCAGCGCCTTCAGGCTGACGGCACGAGGTGGAGGCAGCATGTGCTGTAGACCGGTCTCGTCCTGGTCGGGTCCAGCGAGCACATTCAGTGCGACGGCGAGATCGTCAGCCGAGCGCGCCATTGGTCCAAGCGAAGCGATATCAGTGGGGGCTGCCGGGCTGGTCGCAGGATCGCCATAGCCCGGACACAAAGTCCACGTCGGCTTATGGCCGAACACGCCGCAAAAATGGGCTGGCACACGGATCGACCCACCGATGTCACTGCCCAGTTCAAGGCCGGTCAGGCCGGCTGCCAGGGCCGCCGCGGAACCACCCGAGGATCCGCCGGCGGTATGGTCCTGATTCCACGGATTGCAGGTGGTCCCGTACAGCGGGTTATAGCTTTGCCAATCCGCCAGATCGACCGGCACGTTGGTCTTGCCGAAGATTACTACGCCGGCTGCCTCCAATCGCCGCACTGCAAGGGAGGAGACTCTGGCACGGTGATGGCGCCGTTCAGGATGGCCAAGGGTCGATGGCAGGCCTGCAACATCGAAGCTCTCCTTGACGGTCATCGGCACGCCGAGGAGTGGCGCCAACCGCTCGGTTGCCTGATCCAGCATCCTGGCTCGCTCGCGCGCGCGGTCGAAGTCTGCCACCACGACCGCGTTGATCGGTCCATCCAGCCGCGCGACCCGGGCGATATAATGATCAAGCAGTTCCATACAGCCGATTTCACGGCGCCGGGTCATCTCGGCCAGCTTCACAGCCGGCAGGAATGTCGGATCCATGGCGTGTTCCTCAGCCCGGTTAAGTCGGTAGCATAGCGGCTGAGGTCCGGGAGAACAGACCGGTAGCGTTTCAGATGACAGGCGGATCAGCCCGACCCGAATGCGGCACGGTGATTGCGATCGTGGTCGGCGTCAGGCCGCGGCTGCGCCGGCGGTCTGTGGCTGCCCCATTGGCATGATCGCGGGCATCTCCACATCGATCTCCAAGGTTGACGAGCTCGCGCTACGGTCGAATTTGACGTTCACCTTGTCACGATCGACCGTGATGTGTTTGGCAATCACTGCGAGAATTTCCTCTCGCAGCACGTTCAGCAATTCGGAATTACCCGCTGCCATCCGTTCATGTGCCAGCAGCACCTGCAACCGTTCGCGCGCAACGGGAGCCGTCCGTTGTCGGCGAAACAGCGTCAGCAGGTTCATGCTACCGAGGTTCATGCCCCCAAAAGTCATGCTACGGCCCTCCGGCCGAATAACCGGCCCATAAGGCTTTTGCGTTGGATCGGTATGGCCACCTCGAATTTCTCGCCGCGCAGCCGCCGCGCCGCATCAAAATACGCCTTCGCCGCCGGGCTCGTCGGACTGTTAAGCGTCACCGGCGAGCCGAGGTTGGAGGCGTTCAGCACATCCACGCTTTCCGGCACAATCCCGAGCAGCGGGATCGACAGGATTTCCAGCACGTCGTCGGTTTTCAACATCTCACCGCGCGCGGCACGCCCGGCGTCGTAACGGGTAAGTAAGAGATGCTTTTCAATTCGCTCGTCGCGCTCAGCCTTTGCAGTTTTAGAGTCGAGCATGCCAATGATGCGATCGGAATCGCGCACTGACGACACCTCGGGGTTGGTGACAACGATTGCGATATCGGCATAGCGCATGGCCATCATCGCACCCTTCTCGATCCCGGCCGGACTGTCGCAGATGATCCAGTCGAATTTCTCCCGAAGCTGTTCGATGATCGACGCGACTCCAGCCTCGGTCAGTGCGTCCTTGTCGCGAGTCTGTGACGCGGGCAGCAACGAGAGCGTGTCGATGCGTTTGTCGCGGATCAGCGCCTGCGCCAGTTTGGCGTCGCCCTGGATCACATTTATCATATCGTAAACGACTCGCCGTTCCGCACCCATGACCAGGTCGAGGTTGCGCAATCCGACATCAAAGTCGACGACAACGACATTTTCTCCGGCCTGGGCCAACGCCGCCCCCAGAGCGGCGGTTGTGGTGGTCTTGCCGACGCCGCCTTTGCCGGAGGTCACGACCAGGACTTTGGCCATCTTCATCCCCTTTCTGATTCAGTAGAACCCCGATTGGGCAATTCACGTTTAGTCGATCGGGGTGATTCGCATTAGATCGCCATCAAGCCACGCACACGATGGTGCGCCGATTCGCTCCGGCGGCATGTCCTCGGCGGTTTGATAGACGCCGTCAATCGCCACCAACTCCGCGTGCAGTTTACGACAATAGATCCGCGCGCCTGTTCGGCCGGACAGGCCGGCGATCGCTCGTCCGCGTAGCGCGCCGTAGACGTGAATTGAGCCACCTGCCACGACCTCGGCGCCCGAGGCGACTGAGCCGAGGATGGTGATATCGCCTTGTTCGAATGTGATCGACTGACCCGAGCGCACAGCGTGGTCGATGAGCAGCGAGGCTGGCTCAGTCGGGGATTGCATTTGTGGCGGCGGGGATGGTTCGGGGGCGGCTGGCCGCGCGGCGGGCGCGGCCGGCTCCGCCTGCGCTCGTTCGGGGACTTCGATCGGTTTTGCCGACTGACCCCCGCCCGGCAGCTTTCGTCCCCAGGCTTCCAGCCCCGGCCAGGATGCGTGGGCGCCCTCGGCGCCAATGATGTGAATACCGCGCTCGGCGATCGCGTGCATCAATCCCGCCACGTCCGCAGTTTCCCTGGGCAGCGTCCCGAGGTCGACGATCACCGGCCTTCCGTCAAAGAAGTTCGGGGCCCGCTCGATCTGCGCGTCGAGCGAAGCCAGCCAGCCTGCCAAAGGTGGCTCCGGCGACAGCACCAGCGCCATGATGGAGCGGCCGCGCAATCGGATGAAGGGGCGAGTCTCGGTCATCGTCACTCCGAATCGGTAGAGGGCCTGTTACGGCGGGTCAATGGGAATCACTCGCGCGACCACAAAATGCTGTGGATAACGGTTGTTGCATCTACTACCCCTGGTCTGAGGTGTCGGCCGTCGGGGCCAGCTGCCACACTATGTCACGGCCTGGGCGACGGGTTCCATGGTTGCTTCTGCCGCCCCGCAAGAGTTCGTGACATGCTGCCGACATCCCGACGCTACTGGTGGCCTACTTACCGGCAATTGCAGCGATCGATGGCCAGGTCAGGTCCGGCCATGACGGATACGACACGAGTTATGGCCTTCCCCCCGGCGACGCGAAGCTCAAACGTCTAAATCGTCGCCGCCTAGCCAGAGACCAGACCGGTAAACGGAAGGTCGTGGTTATCGCCCGAGTGCCGCATCGTGTCCGGTGTGTTCAAGACAGAAGCCGAGTCCACGGGTTGGCTCGCTACTGGCAGAGACACAAAACTCCGTGAACGGCGGGGGGAGGCTTTCCCGTCCCGCCACTACCGCCCCCAACATCCTCACCATAGTTGATACGTCATGAAAACGTCCGTGCGCGCGGGCTGCGCCGCGTTAATCTTCATATTCATAGTTGGAGTCTTTATACACTCGGAGAAGCATTACTTCTTCCTCGGTGCCGGGATGAAGAATTTCCAAACGCCGACAGAAGGCGGTTGTTCTGAGACCTGGCGGTTTCGCCGCGTCCCCATATTCAATTTGCCCGAAACAATAGGGTTTATTTGCCCCGCTAACAATATGTTCGATTTCATTCTCATTCAGTGCTTCTCGTATATTGGGGAGTGCCATTTCCATCGTAATTCCCGACCGGAGTTCACTCATATTCATCGGGCGTTCGTGGGGTTTAGGCACAGGAATTGGCAGCCATGCCCCCGTTTTGGTTATGGTGACTCCAATATACAAGCAGGACATGATTGCGACCGAGCGTCCTTTATTCACAATAAGAACCGTGGCTTTGACAGGGTCCTTTCCTCGTATATCATCCAACCATATATGCTTGACGCGTATTTCAGGCCGATGAGTGGCAGCGAATTCGGCCTGGATTGCGTTAACATGACGTCGGAGGTTGTTTCCTTGCCACCAGCCGACGCCAATC
>Ga0187879_10001838_pt1 | contig 14415 bp, 14 predicted proteins | sample June2016WEW_19_1_FD_132423 | JGI IMG/M metagenome (GOLD analysis project Ga0187879, IMG submission 132423) | Peatland microbial communities from SPRUCE experiment site at the Marcell Experimental Forest, Minnesota, USA - June2016WEW_19_10 | ecosystem: Environmental > Terrestrial > Soil >... | reverse complement strand
CATCTGCAAATCCAAAATCACCACATCGGGATGCAGTTGTCCGACTTTTTCAACTGCGACCTTGCCGTTCGCTGCCTCGCCACACACTTGCCAATCTCTGGTCTGCTCGATGGAAGACCGGAGTGACCCCAATTATGGTCCGGCCTATATCACTTTGGGCTCAGCGTACAACCGCTTGGGGCAGTTTGACGACGCCGCACGTACGCTGGATCGCGGCATAGCGCTCGCCCCCACTTTGTGGCAGGGTTATTACGAATTGAGCGTCGCGTCGTTGGGCAAAGGTGATTTCAAAGCAGCGTTGCGGCTCGTTGAAAAGGCGTCCAGCCTAGTCCCAAGCGAGTTTCCGCCAATGCACTTGGTCAAAGCTTATGCCTTCGTCGGTCTGCAAGACAAACCTGCCGCTACCGCCGAGTTGACGACTTTTCTTATCGCAGCACCTGATGACCCTTTAACGTCTAGAGCAAGGCACATTGTGGAAGAGCTTGCAGCTTTTTCAGCCGGACATTGATGCAAGTGACCGAGCAGAATGATCGACGGTCCCCTATTGTATGAAGGTGCCTGCCTCCCGGACAAAGAAGAGAACGAGTTGACCTCTGGCACCTCGGTCAAAAAGTCCATCCCAGCGAGGTTCCGATTCCCAGATCATTCTTTGCGGCCGCTCCGGGCGGCTGGGTGTCATGGTTCTCGTAGAACTGGAAATTCCAGTAGAAATTCCGTACTAACTCAATTCGTAGGTTAGACTGCGAACTCAAGCGCAGACGTCCCGGGTCGCTGAGACTAGGGAAGAAGAATGTCTGTGACTTGAGATTTAAGGTCTTGAACCGAAAGGTAGAGAACGTGATTCCAAGTAACGACTCGGCGTTATTACGGACAGGCTGAGTACCAGATTGAGGAACATAGCTCTCGTGGCTATAGGCAGCGCCGGCGAATATGGTCACTGATGTTTTGTCAGTCTGCATGACCTTTCGGCCGAAGCCACCACCGTAAGTGGAGCGCAACTCCAGATCCTGCTGGTTACTCTTCAGCAAGGAGTAGATCCCACCCGCGATCCATTTATTCGTGAGCGTCCGTCCGTACTGGGAATCGAAAGTGAAGCGGTTGGTGTTCTCGGCATTGGTTTGAGAGGCGAATTGCGAACTGGTGGCCAGCTGCACTGAGTGTTTGCTGGTGTGAAAGGCGACATCAGCGCCAAGCGATGAGGTTGTGGAGTTACTGCCGCTCGCAAAATCAAACCCGTAATTGATCGAACCGGTTAACTGGTCCCAAAAGCTGCCTTCTCGTTGGCCGATGGTGATTACCTCTGACGGTCTAACCTCGACGGCTGCCCCGGTAGCCCTGATCTTGAAGGCATTGTCAGCATCGTCCGGGGTACCTTCTCTGCCGATAAACCCGGTCATGCGCTCCCCGTTGCTTAGAGCGACAATGAAGGTATCCTGGCTCTGCAAAGTCTTCACCTGCTTCCAGTCCAGATGGACGGAGTCCTCCATGTAATCGGATTTGAAAATAAGCTCTCCGTACTGCATGCCCTTGATCTCACCGGTGAATGTGTCCCCATTGCTCATGACAACCACATCATCTTTTCGCTTCCCGAATAAGGGACAGGCACACAGCAGCAGAAGTGCAATCAGCGCTTTGCGTCTAAGCGGAACAGTTGAAAACACCGATATCGTCATCGCTATAGCGCCTCCGCGCAGCACGCGGCTGACAGAGAACCTGCACGCACTCTGCCGACACCCAGGTTTGAAGTCCCACTAACCCTTCAAACACGTAGTTGCACCTATCCGGGACAAGGTTTGCGGCGACTGCGACGGGCAACTGCCGTTCGCTCCCAATGCTAGCGGAATAGCTAGTGACTCCTTACTGGTAGAAATAACAGTTTTCCATTGCTGTGATGTCTGGCACCTTTTTCTGGAAGTTACGGAAGGCTTATGAGACCACTTCATTTGGGCCGTTGGATAAGAATTGCACCTGTTTTGCTGCCGACAATCCTTCTTTGCGCAATGGACACGCAAGCGCAATCCCAGGGCTCGCCGACGCCGAATGTGCAGCAAATGGAAAAGAGGATAGAACAGCTCGAAACGGAAATCCTCGAACTGAAGAAGCAGATGAGTGCCGCCGCCGCGCAGCCAGCAAAGCCGGCTACTGCCGACTCTGACGCCGCGGTCAGTATTCCAGTCCTCAGTGTTAAGACCCCGAGTGGCCAGGCAGGGGAACCGCCGGAGAAAGCACCGTCACGAAGCACTGTGGATTTTTACGGCTACGTGATGACCGACGCTGGAAATAACTTCGGCACGATAAACCCCAATTGGACCGATACGATGCGGCCCACGCAGCTGAATTCGTATCGGGGACAATTTGCTCCTGACGGAAGCGTGTTCTTCAGTGTGCGGCAAACAAGATTTGGAGTGAAGACACTTACTCCCACCGCCCTCGGGGATCTCAAGACCATCTTCGAATTCGAACTCTTTGGGACTGGCGTCGACGCCGGGCAAACGACCTTTCGCTTGCGTCATGCCTATGGCGAATTGGGTCATTTCGGCGTGGGGCAGACATGGAGTGCGTTTATGGACATCGACGTGTTTCCCAACTCTCTTGAGTACTGGGGGCCAAACGGGATGGTCTTTTTCCGCAACCTGCAGGCTCGTTGGATTCCCATACAGGGTGACAGCAACGTCGTAATCGCACTGGAACGGCCGGGAGCCAGCGGTGACGGCGGAATTTATGCCAACCGCGTCGAACTGCAGAGCATCAGCCCCCAATTCAAGTGGCCTGATCTGACTGGTCATGCTCGCCTAGCGAGAAGCTGGGGATATCTCCAAGTGGCGGGCATTGTGAGAAAGATCGCCTGGGTAGACAACGCCGGACTTTCATCTCCTTACAACTTCAGCGGCTCGGCCGTTGGTTGGGGTGTGAATGTCAGTTCAAATCTCAAGTTCACGAAGAAAGATGTTGCCAAATTGTCGGTGGTGTACGGCGAGGGTATAGAGAACTACATGAATGACGCGCCAATCGACATAGGCGCGCAAAACAACTTCCCAAATCCCATCAGCCCGGTCATAGGTGTGCGGTTGCCAGTTACCGGAGTGGTTGCCTTCCTCGACCACAACTGGAGTGACAAGTTCAGCACAGCGACCGGCTATTCGATGGTCAACATCGACAATTCGAACGCCGAGCTGGCGAGTGATTACCATCAGGGCCACTACGCGCTGACTAACCTTCTTTACCATCCGGTAAAGAACGTCACCATGGGCGGCGAATTCCAGTTCGGAAGGCGGGTCAATTACAAAGATGGCTTCAACGTGAACGACTACAAAATGCAATTTTCGTTCCGTTATGACTGGTCGAAAGGCTTTGGGTTCTGAGCGCAGCCCACTGTCCTATGTACGAACTTAGAGCCCGGATACTTTTCAACACATCGACATTCAGGAGGAATTCATGTTGAAAACTCATGATCGGTTCCAAATCATGCTGGCCACAGTTTGCTTGTTAGCTGCGAGCATAGGCACTCCGGCTTCAGTCGCTCAAACCAAACGGAGCCCCGTAGCTCCGAAACGCGAGCGTGTCGAGGCGGTAGTGCGCGAGGCCTACGAGAAATTCCGGAGTGACACGAACGGGAAAAACGCGGATTACATTCCCTACCTGGCCCAAGTCGACTCGAAGATGTTTGGTGTTGCCGTGGTCACCACCGATAATCAAGTCTTCACGATAGGAGAAGTGAACTATTCCTTTTCCATCCAGTCGATCTCCAAGGTTTTTACACTGGCACTCGCAATGGAGGAACTAGGACCAGACAAGGTTTTCGAGAAAATTGGCTCTGAGCCTACCGGGCGACCCTTCAACTCTCCCTTAGCAGTGGTGGATATGCCGACTCACACGGGGAACCCACTGGTCAATGCGGGAGCGATCGCCACGACCAGCCTGATCTCAGGTAAGAATGCGGCGGACAAGTGGAACAAGATCCTTGATTTTTACAGCAGAGCGGCGGGAGAAAAGCTGGTCCTCATTGATGAGGTCTATAAGTCAGAAGCCGCCACCAACACAGGCAACAAAGCACTCTCCTATCTGCTTGCCAAGTATGACCGGATTTACGCCGATCCGTTCGAGTCGGTGGACATTTACACAAAGCAGTGTTCGGTCGGCGTGAACGCTACCCAACTCGCTCGCATGGGCGCCACGCTGGCGAACAACGGCATCAATCCCGCCACCGGCGAGCAGGTCATTAAGAGCGAAGACATTCCTCACATCCTCAGCACCATGACCATGGCCGGTCTTTACGACGGTTCTGGTGGGTGGGCGTGGCATGTGGGTCTGCCGGCGAAGAGCGGAGTGGGCGGCGGGATCGTTGCCATCGCTCCTGGCAAGGGCGCGATCGCCGTTTTTGCACCTCCGCTGGATGAAGCTGGGAACAGCGTAAAAGCGCAGGAAGTGATCGATTACGTCGCCCAGAAGCTGAACTACAACCTTTACTCGCCGAGTTCGGTGGGATTGAAGTGATCACTCCGAACGGGCAACGTTGAGATCCCGTGCCTCGAACTCGAAGTCAACGCGGGAGTACCTACCGATGAAACAGGCCACCTGTAGAACGAGACTAAGGTTTCTTCTCATGTTGTTTGCGATGGCGAGTTGCTCCGTTTCCGCCTACTCCCAGACCGCGACTCCTGAAGCGAACCATTCGACTACCGACGCCCAGAATGTTTCTGAGGTCTTGAAAACAATTGACCAACTGGTCGAACACAACCGGCAGCTCGAAAAACAAAACCGCGAACTCATGGATCAGGTCGATTCGCTGCGCCAGGTTTTGGCAAGGCAGACAACGGGGGCCACGAATACGAGCCAAGAAAAGGCACTTGCAACGACCGGTTCGACAAGTGCAGATTCTCAGCAAAGCGGTGGAACTAGAGAGGCGGCCAGCGCTTTCGTTGGCCAGGAAGAGCCGTATAAGTGGGGTAGGTACACGCCCAACCTTGGTTTTAAGGTGGCCGACACCGACTACGGGGACCTAAGCATCAGTATCTATAGCTACGCGCGCTACTTGAACCAGCTGGGTTTGGATCCAACCTACACAGACGCATTTGGCAACGTCAAGAGTGTCCAGCAACGGCAGGATTTCCAGCTTAACAAAGTGCAGATAAAGTTACTCGGTTGGATCCTTGACCCGAAGTTCCGATATTTCTTGTATGCATGGTCCTCCAACGCTTCGCAGGGCTTAGGTGCTCAGGTAGTGCTCGCCGGGAATCTGAGTTACACCTTCAACAAATCGGTCAGCATTGGAGCCGGTATTAGATCCCTGCCGGGTACGCGCAGCGTGGAGGGCAATTTCCCCTTTTGGCTGGGCGTGGATACGCGCCTGATCGCTGACGAGTTCTTCCGCCCTTCGTACACTTCGGGCGTTTGGGCCTTGGGCAAAATCACGAACCGGCTGGACTATATCGCCATGATTGGGAACAACTTGAGCACGCTGGGTGTGAGCGCAGCACAGCTCAACAATGGCTTCAACACCATTTCCACTTCGCTCGTCTGGACGCCTTCTACGGGAGAATTCGGTCTTGGCTTTGGCGACTTCGAGGATCATCAGAAGCTAGCCACCCGACTGGCGGGCCATTTCACCCGAAGTGACGAGGACAAACAGGAGCAGCCCAACAGCGATCAATTCGAAAACACTCAAATCAGGCTTGAAGACGGCAGTGTCATTTTCACGCCCGATTTGTTCGGTCCAGGCATATCAATCACTAACGTGACCTACAAGATGGCCGCTTTTGATGGCGGTCTTAAGTACCGCGGCTATTCGCTGGAAGGGGAATATTTCTTGCGGTGGCTTGACCACTTCCAAGGCCCAGGTACGGCCGGGCTTCCCGTGATCTTCTCCCATGGCTTCCAGATGCAGGCGTCAGCAATGGTTGTGCCTAAGACTCTCCAATTCTACCTCGGGGGTTCGACGATTTATGGGAAGTATGGCAATCCTTGGGATTTTCGGAGCGGCGTGAACTACTTCCCTTTTAAGAACCGAGTTGTCCGCTGGAACAACGAATTCCTTTACCTGCACCAATCTCCGGTGGGCTACACAGCCGTCCCCTTCGCGGTCGGAGGCACCGGACCGGTTTTCCACACCAATCTGGAGTTAGCTTTCTGAGCGGGCGAGTACTTGGTCGAAGTAAGACGGTATAGTGAGAAACCTCAATGAAAAGCGCCTCTGACGTTCGGCATCATAGAATGGCCGGGTTCGCCTTCATGTGGACCATTCTGTTCTTGTTCTGGTGTGGCCTGGCAGCTTCGCAGTCCCATCCGGACCAGCCGGAATTCAACGACGTTCACTTTCACCTCACCAATTACATCCAACAAGGGACTGACATTCACGATTTCTTGAGGATCATGGGCACCAAGGTTGGGAGAGTGGCGCTATTTGGCATCCCGTTGCAGCAGGAATGGTCGTACCAGAATTCCGGCGATTATGCTCCAACGTACTATCTGCAGACCGACGCGCCGCTTTATTACTACTCCTTCACAGATGCCTACATCGCAATGGCGTACCGGTCACTGTCGGAGGAACAGCAGGCGCGATTCGATCCCATGATCACCGGGTTCAACCCCACTGACATGTATGCGGCCGATCACATTCGCAGAGTGCTGCAGACTTTTCCAGGCGTGTTTTCGGGAATTGGCGAATTCACAATTCACAAAGAATTTGTCTCCGCAAAGGTGGCGGGAGAGACTGCCTCACTTACCAACCCAGCCCTGGACAGGATCCTGGACTTTGCCGCAGAAGTGGGACTCGTCGTTCTGATCCACAACGACATGGATGTGCCATTCGCGAAGGAAGGGTCTGAGCCAGCGTACCTTTCTCAAATGAAATCTCTGCTGAAGCGCCATCCCCAAACCACTATCATCTGGGCGCACACGGGGATGGGCCGAATTGTTCGTCCTGTCACCAATCACGCAGCCGTCATCGAGGCAATTCTCGCAGATTTCGAGTTCAATCACGTGTACTTCGATATTTCATGGGATGAAGTCGCTAAGTACCTGGTGGCCACTCCAGAGTCGACGAAAATCTCCGCGGACCTCATCAACCGTTACCCTGATCGATTCCTGTTTGGTACAGACGAAGTCGCACCCGCCAGCCAGGAGAAATACCTGCGGGTATACGAACAATATGGCCCCTTATGGAGCCTGCTAAGTAAGGACGCGAGTGAAAAAGTACGCAAGGGGAACTACGAGCGCATCTTCGATCGAGCCAGGCAGAAGGTGCGGGCCTGGGAACTGACGCACGTGAAGTAGCGCCAGCGTGGCCGCCGGGATGTCTTCCGGCGGCGCCGTGTCAGATCTTTTCGGCTTTACCGTGATTGTCATCGTCCGTTCTTCACCCCAGTCCCTGTCGAGTCACCTGAATGGTGGGGCAATACGCCATTTGGCGTTCACTGACAGAAATGACAGTTTCCACCGGCCGCGCTGTGCCTGACACTTCTCTTTGAATGGAGGAACGATCCAAGTTGGTTCATTGGCAGCAAAGGATCGGAAGCGACCGTGATGCGGGGCGCGAGAATCAGGGCAGCCGCCGTCACGTGGGTGGTTTCGAGGGCCTATTTCGTCTGTCAATACCCGTTGCGCTCGACGTCGCCGGTCATGATGCCGCAGTTGTCGGAACCTTTCGGGCTCAGCGCCTTCACCGTAGTTTCGATGCTAGATCCGCTTTACCGCGGGCGCTCGCCATTCACTCTCGTCGATGGGGCGGCCGTGGACCGCCTGGGGCTGCGGACGGTTCTCCCGATTGCTGCGGCTGCGAGCCTCCTGGCAAATGTCGACAGTGCCGGGTTGGTGCTAGAGGCGAGGGTGCCGATGATCCTGACCAGCCGAGCCAATAATGTTCGCCCGGGCCAGGCCAGGAGAGTGCTGTGGATCTGCACTCCGCAGTCCCGACTTGAGTGATTTTCGGCAACGAGGAACTCATGCTCACGCGGCACACCGGGTCGCTGCTGGGATTGATATGAGCACACCGGAGCACTGGAGGCAGATTTGTCTTCTAAATTCGAACACCAAGAACAAGAAATGAGGAAACTATGCAAAGAAACCGAACAACGACTGCAGCAAGTCTGATGGCATTGTGTCTCCTGGTGTCGGTATTCGCTTTTGCCGGAGACCAAGTCAAAGGAATGATCACTAATCGCACCGGAGAAACGTTGATCGTGAAGTCCGGGGATGCAGCCACCACCGTGGTCCTCACCGATAATACGACAACGAAAGATGACAGGGGCCTTTTTGGACTGGGCAAGGAGCATATGTCCAATGTGGTGCTTATACCGGGACTCAAGGTCTCCGTTGATGGCAGCGCCGACGACCAGGGTCGATTCGTGGCCAGCACCATCACCGTCGATGGCGACGACCTGGAAACGGCCGAGATGGTCGAGGCCGGTGTGACTCCCACCGCAGAGCAGGTCGCAAGAAACGTGCGGACGCTTGAAGCCCACAGCGGGCAGCTCGCGAGCCACGATGTGCAACTTGCGGCTCACAAGGAAAACATCGAAACCAATGAGCAGAATATCGCGGCAAACATAAAAGATATCCAGGAGCACGAACAACGTTTTGCCGCGTTGACCGATTTTGATGTCAAGAGCGAAGCAACCGTGAGATTCAAGGTCGGGAGCTCCAACATTTCGACGGAGGATCAGGCAGAACTCGCGAAGTTGGCGGAGACCGCCAAGGGCCTCACTGGATACATCGTCGAGGTCATGGGCTATGCCGACTCGACGGGCAGCGCTGCGATGAACACAAAACTAAGCGAAGACCGCGCTAAAGCGGTGGTCACTTATTTAATGCAGCAGGGTGGCGTGCCGGTGCGGCATATCGTGGCGCCAGGTGCAATGGGTGAATACGGACCCGCGGCATCGAACGAGACTAGTACCGGGCGGGCAGAGAACCGTCGGGTTGAGATCAAGATCCTGGTGAACAAGGGCCTCGTCGGTAGCTAGGCACAACTCTTTCAGCGGTGGGCGGGGTGCCGCACTCACGCGCTACTTTCTCCCGGAAGGCAGCGCGTGGGCCGCTCCGCGAACCATGTCTCTCGGTTACCGTGGAGTACCCGATCGATGTTGCCTTTGTAACTAATTCCGACTTAGCAACCGTTCGAGAATCGTCCTGGCTTGAACGGAAGTGTGATTACTTAGGAGCAGCAAAATGAATCTTGCTACGAAAGCAATAATCGTGACTGCCCTTTTGATCGCTCATTGCAATGTTTATGCGCAAGACGATTCCGATGACGACCCTAGAGCAAATACGAATCTCGGGATGCCCATATCTGCGCCCCTGAATCCAGCAGGTCGATTTGTGAATCTGGGTTTAGGTATCAATGTTGGTGCTGGCTACAATTTCACCCGGCGCCACGCCGTTATCGGTGAGTTTATGTGGAACGGCCTCCTTACCAACAACGGAGCCCTCGCCCCGCTTCGCGTGGCCTTGCAAAACCCTGACATTAGTGGAAGTGGTCATTTGTATGCGTTTACCGGAAACTACCGTTTTGAGTTAAGGGGTAGAGCTCTGGGAACATACTTGATAGGCGGTGGAGGTTGGTACTTTCGTACTGCCCATCTTTCGCAGACAGTTACAACGGGCTCAGGCATCACATGTACACCAGTGTGGCTTTGGTGGGGGTTCTCTTGTGAATCCGGAACCGTAACCGCCGACCAGACAGTAGCAAGCTCGACCACGCACTCCTTCGGTTTGAACGGAGGCATCGGCTTCACCGCCAGAGTCGGCGACGCTCCCTACCGGATGTATGTCGAATCCCGCTACCACTACGTACCCAGTAGAGGGATTAATACTCAGTTAGTCGTGGTTACCGTGGGAATCCGATACTGAATAGCCACCACGGGTTTCTTGTGGCGATTTTGTCTGGGCATTAAGGCATTAAGAGGAAGCTCATGAATGCTAACCCACAGAGTGTGACCTCACGATCTCTTTTGGCGATTCTCTGCGCTTTTGCCCTCTTACCGGGCGACAGCTTGGCCTATATGTCGTCCCCTTCGCAGGGATCTGCGTCGTCGCCTCAGAACCAGGCGTCCAAGATTCCCGCTGAGCAACTGGATTCTCTCGTGGCACCCATTGCGCTCTATCCAGATCCGTTGCTGGCCCAGACTCTGGCGGCATCCACGTATCCCCTCGAGATTATCCAACTCCAGCAGTGGCTGGTGAAAAACAAGAATCTGAAAGACAAAGCGCTCGCGGATGCCGTGGCAAAAGAGTCCTGGGATCCAAGCGTCCAGGCGTTGGCCGCTCTGCCTGATGTGGTGAAGCGGCTGGCAGATGATATTCAGTGGACCACCGATCTGGGTAATGCGTTCCTGGCGCAGCAAAGCGATGTCATGGAGGCCGTGCAACGCATGCGCAAGAAAGCCCAGGATAAAGGCAATTTGAAATCGACTGAGCAACAGAAAGTGGAAACCGAAGTCGTCGAGAACAAAAGTGTAATCGTGATCGAACAGGCCAATCCGCAAGTCGTGTATGTGCCTTCGTACGATCCTCTCTACGTGTACGGTCCGCCGATCTATCCTTATCCGCCCATCTACTATCCGGCGGGGTACTACGCCGCGGGGATGGCGATTTCTTTTGGCATTGGCGTTGCCATGGGAGCGTTTTGGGGCGGCGGTTGGGGCTGGGGTTGCGGCTGGGGTGGAAACAATAACGTCTACATCAACCACAACAACAATTTCAATCGCAACACGAACATTGGCGGCGGCAACCGCGGGAATGTAGGCAACCACCCCTCGAATCCCATAGCTCGCGGCGGAGGTGCCGGCGATAGGTGGCAGCACAATCCGCAACATCGCGGCGGAGCACCATATCGAGATCGTGCAACCGCAGAGCGGTTTGGTGGCACGACGCGCGGTGATTCTCTCGCCAACCGTCAGGCTGGCGCCCGGCAACAGGTTGGCCGGCAGGGCGGAAATCTGGCCAGCAACCGCGCTGGAGGGGGCGGCATGAGCAATCGAGCCGGCAGCGCCGGCCTTAGCAACAGGGCGAGCGGAGGCGGAGCGGATAGCATCGGAAGCCGGAATCTCTCGCGCAGCGGTGGTGGAAACCGGGATGCCTTCGGAGGCGGATCGAGAGGATACAGCGGATCGAACGCTCGCGCCGGCAGCAGCCGGGGCGCCTCCAGCATGGGATCTCGAGGCGGAGGCTTCAGTCGCGGTGGTGGTGGCGGTGGGCGGCGCCGGTAGAAACCCGGATCCCGGACGAAAATCTAGGAGCACAAGAATGAAATCAACATCTGGGAATGGAAATCTCTCCAGACTTGTTTGGATTGTCGGCGCGGTGGTATGGGCGTGTCTGTGCGCGCATGTTTTTTCCGTTGCGCAGCAATCCCCAGCGAAGAAAAATCCAGCCGCTGTCGCTGCCCCTGCCGCGGACGCGAGGAGCTTTGACACTCCGCAGCAGGCAGCGGATGTGCTAGTCGACGCGGCCGAGAAGTTCGACGTGGCTGCGCTGGCTCAGATTTTTGGGCCCGGTGGCGATGACATCGTATTTACCGGCGAATTCGCGCAAGATCGGCAACACGCCGCTAATTTCGTTGCCGAGGCCCACGAAAAGAAGAGCGTTTCCGTGGATCCGAGGACTGGGAACCGCGCATTTCTCCTCGTAGGTAACGAAAATTGGCCGTTCCCTGTGCCGATTGTGAAAAGAGGTGACAAATGGTCTTTTGACGCCAAAGCCGGCCGGCAAGAGCTCCTCTACCGCCGAATCGGCGCCAATGAATTGGACGCCATCGCAATCTGCCACGGCTACGTGGAAGCGCAGCAGGAATACGCTCTCCAGCCCCGCGAGGGTTATGACGTGAACCAGTACGCTCAGCGCATCATCAGCACGCCCGGCAAGCAGGATGGCCTGGCTTGGCAAAATGCCGATGGCACGTGGGACGGCCCGATCGGCGAAAAGATTGCCCGTGCGATCGAACAGGGCTACACCGTTAGCTCGGATCCGTACCACGGCTATTTCTTTAAGATTCTGAAAGGAGAGGGCCCCGCAGCGCCGCTCGGCGAGATGGACTTTGTGGTGAAGGGCGTAATGATCGGGGGCTTTGCCCTGCTGGCTGCGCCGGCCGAGTACGGCGTAACTGGAGTGAGAACCTTTATCGTCAGCCACGATGGCGTTGTCTACGACAAGGATTTTGGGCCGAAGACCCTCGACGAGTTCCAAAAGATGGAGCGCTTCAACCCCGACAAATCCTGGACCGCGGTCCTGGAGGAAGACGAGTAGGAGAGAGAGCCAGTACGACAGTCCGCATTCTCTATGCCTGTTCAAGCCAGAAGCTACGGCGGTATTCAGAGATTCTGGCTGGCATCCGGTTGTGTGCGGCTCAATGACGTTTCTTCAGGAGAAAACGATCGAAATGGCAAAATTCGTTTATGTCCAAGTGCGTGATGTTGAAAGCCTTACCCGGATTTTCGCGGATAAGGTCGAAGAGCAAGGGACTGGCACCGACGCCGTTTTGATCCTGCAATACAGGACTGAGCAGGTCGGGAAATTCAAGTCATCGTTCGTGCTAGGCTGGTGGATTGCCGACGAGCCTTAAGCCTGTTCTTTTTCGGTTCTTGTTCGTGCTTAGCGGAGGTTTTATCAGGCTTGAGAGCTGGTTCCCAACGGTGCTCTGGGGGCCGGTAGTGAGACACCGCGTGCCGCCGATCTCCCCGGGCTTACGACCCATACCGACTCATGACGCGGGACATATCGGGGGTTGAGACTTTGGGTGGTCGGACTTGCGGTCATTGGTTCCGGTCGAACGGCGGATAATCTGGAAGGCAGCCTTCATGGCGGGCGGGAGGTCTTTTACCTAATAGCTTTCGCATGATTTCAGTATGCCAAGGAGAGAGAATTCTGGTGCCGGAATTCTAAGTAGCCTACCCCCGGGGTTCATCACGTGGCCAAGCGATTCGTGGCCAGCACGAGGTGCGTTTTGCCGGGAGAGCTCGACCGTTACTTCCTCCACGATATCGGTGCGGGTTCCGCACAGCGCCACGCGATGCCTTCGACGAAAACCGACCCAGACGCAGCGTCAGGTTCAGGGATGCCATCCAGCCGTGCCGTGGCGGATCTTTCGGCTCTACGGTCATTGCTTTCATGTCCGGCACTTGTTGTCTCGCTAAGCCGCCCGGTGGCAACTCCCGAGTCTGAGTTCCTCTCTCTGCTAAGTCTCCTCCCGCTTAACTCTTGGATGCGCCGAGTTTTAAGTGTCAATCGAATTTAACAATTGGCTCTCCTGCGTCTCAGCAGAATAGAAATGGAGAACACCCGTATCTGCACGGTCAAGGTGTCCTTTAGGCTACATGGGAATACAGCGATTAACTACAGGCTACCCTGCCATCCAGACCATGCGCGCTCCGCTAAGCAGCTCGCTCAGGCGCCGATTGAGTTGCGCGGCGATGATCGCAGGAGCGCGTAAATGATGTGCGTCGTGCCCGAAGCAAAGATGAGATTTCGCGCAAGGCCGGCAGATGTCCCGAGCGTCCATTGTCATTGCAGGTTTTCAGAGAGCCCTGGCATCTCCGATTTCCGCGGCTGCACTTGCCATGGTCGGCATTCTTGACTTGCAGAACATCTCTCTTCCACGTCTGCTACCGATTACCATTCCTTCCACAATGGCACGGAGCTTTGGACTTAGCCACCAGGGATGGGGTGCTCGGATTGTTTCGAGAGCCTTTTGCCGTCCGCTACCAAAGTTAGCCAGCTAGTCTTACATTGACTTTGTCTCATCCCCACCGTTGTTGTTCCAGAGCAACGACAAAACCCCGCTCGCGCGTGATCCTCTCTAAAGAAGTCCTTTCACTCGCAGATCTTTGTTTGCATGTGCTCGCTCAAGTGGCGGAGGTTAGCAGAATGTCGGTGGTACGTGTTCTGGTGGTAGATGATGTCGAAGATTGTCGGCGATCGATCTCTTCTATGCTGGGGGCGGAGCCCTTTGAAATCACGGGCGAAGCTTCGGATGGGTTGATGGCGGTTCAACTCGCAGAACAACTGCAGCCGACCGTCGTGCTTCTAGATATCGGCTTACCGGGACTGGACGGAATAAAAGCCGGGGCGGGGATACGCGCGGTCGCCCCCGACGCCAAGATAGTGTTTGTGAGCCAGGAGTCCGATCCCGATATCGTCAGAGCTGCGCTGCTACTTGGAGGTTGGGCCTATGTTCTGAAATCTGATGCCGCACAGGAATTGGTAGAAGCTATCCACTCGGTTGTTCGGGGTGGGAAGTTCGTTAGCCGCAGCTTGGCAGGTCACGGCTTCATAAATGGCCCCTAAAGCGCAGAACCGTACCTAGCAGCCCGTGTCTAAAGTCCGGTTAGCTTGATCTTCGGGTAGCGCAATCTGTCGGAGTGCCGCGACGGTTGGGTACATCGCTTCTTTCTGGAGCGATAGCCCCATATGCTCCGTTCCTTG
>Ga0187879_10001829_pt1 | contig 14447 bp, 14 predicted proteins | sample June2016WEW_19_1_FD_132423 | JGI IMG/M metagenome (GOLD analysis project Ga0187879, IMG submission 132423) | Peatland microbial communities from SPRUCE experiment site at the Marcell Experimental Forest, Minnesota, USA - June2016WEW_19_10 | ecosystem: Environmental > Terrestrial > Soil >... | reverse complement strand
TGAAAGAAATACGTCGGGTGCTGCGCAAGAACGGAACAGCTTTGATCACCACTCCGAATCGCCTACCCCGCTTGGCTCCGTGGCAAAAACCTTGGAATCCTTATCACTTCAGGGAGTTGACTCAGTGGCAGCTCAACTCCCTTTTCAGAAATGCTGGTTTTACGGAGGTGCGAATTCTTGGGTTGCAAGGCATTCCACAGTTGATCAGACCGGAACGGAAGCGATGTTTCAAAATGATGATTGGGCCTTCGTGGATGAAATTACCACCACGCATACGTGGAGCTATCAGAGCAATCAAGCCTGAAAATCAATCTCTTAAGGATTCGGAAAATGCAAGCGATGAGCCACAGTACGGGCTCGAGTCATTCTGGTGGTGCACTCGGGGTGTCTGTAGGTCCCTCGATCTTTTGGGAATCGGGATTTAACTGTTTGGCGACAGCACCGCCATTGCGGAACTCGAATACCAGTATCAAATCAAGGTCGCGAGGGGTGGCTTTTCTATCATGCAGGACTCGGGATTAAAACGATTCTTGGTGAGCGGATTCTTTGGCATGCGTGAAGTCCTCTCTGCGGCCTCTGGCATGTTCAAAGAGCGCGAGTTCCGCCCTGAAAATGCGAATTATGAGAGATACTGGCAAGAGCGGGGACCCGGGGCAATTCACCCGCGTTTTCAAATAATCGCTCGGCAATTGCGGTTAGGCGAGACCGTTTTGGACGTGGGTTGCGGAGATGGCGCTATGTTGGATTACTTTTGTCGAGAAAAGGGGATCCGGGGTATTGGGATCGACATCAGCTCTGTTGCGGTAGAGACCGCTCGACGACGCGGCGTCGATGCGCGGCTTCGAAATCTGGACCAATTCTACGGAGAGTTAGGTGAGATCGGTTTTGATCACGTGATCATGAGTGAGGTTCTTGAACACCTGACCGACTCAGAAGACTACGTGGCCAAGGGATGGCAACTCGCGACAAAAACCCTCTGGCTGACATTTCCGAATATCGCTTACTTTCCTCACCGGCTGAGACTCCTGGCAGGTCGTTTCCCGGTGCAATGGGCTGTGTTTCCATCTGAACACGTTCGCTTCTGGTCAGTTCCTGACTTTCGATTCTGGCTGAAACAGCTCGGGATGGTTTCTCCGCAACTGTGCGCGAGCAATGGGCTGACGCTGTGCCAACTGCATAGGCTATGGCCCAATTTATTCGGGAACCAAATCGTTGTTCGTATAGAGAAAAACTCGAGAAATGCAAGGGCCGGCTCGGATGTTCGATCCAACGATGTAGCGGTCGCGCCACAGTGAGGCTTTTCCAGCAATGCTTGCCCGAACGGAGCTCGGCCTGATGTCATCTCGTCCGCGAATTAGCTTTTTTGTCCACGATCTCGCTGACAACCCCGTGGGTAGAGCCATACCCCTCGCTATGGCCCTCCGCGATGATTTTGATATCGAGATCTTAGGATTGCTTTGCAGTGGGACGACTATTCACCAGCCGTACAGAGATCTTTTCGAATATAAGGTCCTTCCATGTAAGCTGGATATTGTTTCGGTCGCGATGACGATTCGAAAGTTGGCCGCACTGGCCAGCGGCAGCGTCATCTATGCATGCAAGCCACTTCTGACCAGCCTAGGCCCAGCTCTGATCGCAGCTTGCAGGCCGCGCCGGATGATGCTACTCGATGTCGACGATGACGAGTGGATTCCTCTCGGAGATTCCCCATCAAGCTTCGTGTGGCGCGATCTAGTTAAGGGGTGGCGCCACGCTACCGCTTGGAAGTATACGATGGCCACGCATCAGCTTACGAAGGCCATTCACCGGATTACCGTGTCGAGCACAAAACTTCAACGCCGCTACGGCGGAGTACTTGTCCGCCACGGCCCAGATGAAAGGGTTTTCGACCCAGAGCGCCCCCATCTTCGCGATAAATTGAACTGCCGACAAAATTTTGGCCTGCCAGCTCAATCTCCGCTAGCTCTTTTTGCTGGCCTTCCTCGGCCTCATAAGGGCTTGCCTACATTGGTAGACGCGCTGTTGAGCAAGGCCTGTGCAAACTGGCAATTGGTTTTAGTGGGACCACGCGATAGTCAGGATTTCGAGTCAGCCGCACACAGCCTAGGTGACCGATGCCACCGGCTGGGGTTCTTAGACTATTCCTATCTTCCATCGTTACTTGCCAGTGTTGATGCTGTACCGTTGCCGCAACTCCGAGTCCAATTTACTGAGAGTCAAATTCCCGCAAAGCTCATGGATGCAATGGCGATGGCGAAGCCGATAGTTGCATCGCGGGTTGGTGACTTGCCTGAGATCTTGGGGAACGGTTGCAGAGGTTGGTTGTGTGAGCCTGGTAACGCGACCCAATTTGCCGATGCTTTGAGCGAAATAGCGGCCCATCCGCAAGAAGGGGTTCGACGAGGCGCGGCTGCTAGAGACTGGTTTTTAAAGAATGCGAGTGCCAATTCTATCCGAGATAAAATTTTGCCGCTCTTAGCAGGAAGTTGCACTGACGAGGTGAAACTTGGCCGTTGATTCGCCGATGAATCAGAATCGTCGGCATGTCGCGCACGGACTTGCATGGAATACTATCTATCAAGTTTTCCAAACAGTGCTCAGTTTCGGCGCCATGCTGGTATTGGTGCGAGTCATCCCGCCAGCTGAATACGGGCGTGCGACCGCGGCAGTTAGCTGGCTGTTGTTGATGTGCTCCTTCGGGTGTGCGCAGTTCATGAACCACGCCCTCCAGCTTCCCAAGGATGTTGAGCCAGATTGGTCATTGCACTGGTCCGCTGGGTTTTATATCCAAGGCGCGCTATTCGCAATTTCCCAGATCGTAGCTGGTGGTTGCTGGCTAGTGCCTAGTTATCGGCCCATCGCTCCACTTATACATATCGCAGGTATCGGCGTATTGTTCGATTGGTCCAATCGACTCCGGGGTACGATGCTGCGGCGCCAAATGGATTTTCGGCGGCTTCGAGTTGTACAGGCGATAGGGACATTAATTAGCATTGCGGTCACCCTGATACTTGGGCTTCGCGGTAAAGGTGCCTATGCCATTGTTATCGGACAAAACATAGTCTTAGGTCTTCCCTTTACGTTTGACCTGCTGATCGTTGAGGGTTGGCGGCCCAAGCCCCACTGGTGGCATTGGCCAGATTGGTCGGCGTATCGTCCTTCCATTCGCTTTGGTCTTCAGCAGGCGGCGTCTTCATTCTTAAACACAGTCCGGGGTGCAGCCGAAACTGCAGTACTGCCGATCACGCTCGGGTTCACAGCGATGGGATTATGGAACCGTGCGCAGGCAATCTACGCGAGCACGTTCGGCAAACTGCAAAGTGTCGCGGTCGAGACTGTGTACCCACTTCTGCCTCGCTACGCGGCAGACCGGGCGAGTTATCCACCCTACGCCACATTGTTTTGTCAAGCCATTCTGTGGATAACATTCTGCGGGGTCGCGTATCTCGGAGTCGAAGGTCCACACCTTTCTCGCGTTGTATACGGCACGAAGTGGATTGCCGCCGACCCGGTGATCTGGCCGGGAGCATTAGCTGGACTAGGGCTGGCAGCGTTCATGGTAGGGTCTTCGGTTCTCCTGGCAGCAAACCAACTGCGATCCTGCTTTATACTGGATGTCCTGTCCGCGAGTTTCCTCGTACCCATGCTGGGAGTCACTTGGACCGGTGGGGGACTCGTGGCTTATGCCTGGGCAGTCGCGGGTGGGCAGATTGTAGTTGGCGCCATAGCTCTTTGGAGAGCCGGATCTTTGCTGAATGTGAACTGGGCCAGGGAGGTGGTGCTGCCGCCCCTCGTCAGTTCGATCGTGGCCTCGTTGGTCGTGTGGTCTTTGAAGGCGGACTTACTGGCGGCGCACATGGTAGCCCGGCTTGCTGTGGTGACCATCGCGTATGGCATCGTTTTTCTGATGGTGATTCGATTGATTTTCTGGCATTCTTTCGCGAAACTATTGTCATACGTACCGGGTGGACCATACCTTCGCCGCTTGCTCGTAGTTCCGGTTGTGACCGCCTTCACTGTGGGGCCGAGTCAATGATCGCAGGACCTGCCGTAAGCAAAAGATTACTGAAGGCTTCATCGGGGGTCGACGGACTTGTCCAGTTCGGCTTGATCATTGCCTTGGCGGCAGCATTCTCCTTTCTTAGCGAGGACTGGATCGTAGCTCTCGCCATCGTCGCTCTGTGGTTGGTCTGGAAGGTCGTTCCTTCCGGACAGGGGCCGCCAGTACTAGGGTTGGCGCTGACTTTTCAATGGGTACAGGTTACTGCCGCGCTTCTGTACCTTGGCCTCACAGGACGCCGGATTCCAGAAATGGATACAGCTGACTACCGGCCAATGGTCATTCTCGGCCTAGGGTGCATTCTATCTTTAGCGATCGGATTGCGGGTAGGCGGCAATTTGATTAAGTACAAGCCGGCGGCAGTCGGCTTCTCTCCCGGAGCGGGATTGGCAACGTCAACTTTGGTGTTTGCGTACTTGGCGGCGACAGCAGGCTCTGGAGCCTTGACACGCCTGGCGTGGAATATTCCCCAACTTACACAGCCGCTACTCGTCCTTTCTCTGTTACGTTACTGTGTATTCTATCTCCTAGCCCATCGGTTTGTCTTTCCGCGCTTTCGTTGGCGGTTAGTCGCCGTGTTGCTAGGCTTTGAAGTACTCGTTGGATTTAGTGGCTACTTTGCCGGCTTTCGGGAAGCGGAAGTCCTGGTCTTCATGGCCATTTTGGAGATTCTTCAACCGCGCCGGGTCCGGCATTGGCTCGCACTGGCAACCGTGCTCGCACTGGCCGGGTGTACCGCAATTCTTTGGATGTCGATTCGCACCGAGATTCGCGCGGCGATTGACACCGATGAAACAATGGCCGAGTCTGAGGCCGCCCGACTTCGTTTTGCCGAAACCCTATCCTTCAACCACTTCGAGGTGTTTTCGGAGGGATTCGGGCCAGCCTGTGACCATCTTATTAGCCGACTGTGGACGATTGAGTTGCCCGCACGCGCACTCGAAAGAGTCCCGTCGGTTCTGCCATACGAAGGCGGCGCGATTTTTGAAGCTGCGATCATGCATGTTGTGACTCCGCGTATGTTGTTCCCCGAGAAACAAAGTTTGCCTTCTGACAGCGCGGAGGTGCGAAAATACGCAGGCGTCTGGGTTGCCGGTCCTGAGCAAAACACGAGTATTGCGTTCGGGTACGCTGCGGAATCTTATGTAGATTTCGGCATTCCGGGGATGTTTGTCCCCATTCTCGGATTTGGTATTGTCATGGGCGTCGCTTATAGATTCTTCCTTCACACTATTCAGGATCACGAGTTGGCGACAGGTTTCGTGGTTACGACCTTTTGGTTGTCTTTGTATTTGTTCGAGCGCTCTTGGGTAAAGACGCTGGGTCTCGCCGGAACCCTGATGATCTACGCTGGGCTAGCGACCATCGTGCTCGATCACTATCTACGCTCTGCGACTCATCGGCGGAGGCCTTGGGCGCGGCGCATGCCCGTAACTAGAATTTCTCACGGTTGAGTGGCGGCTTTGTGAAAGTTCTGCACATACTCGCCTACTTTGCTCCAGCTTTTGTATACGGTGGACCCCCTCGCACCGTGTTTGGCCTTTGCCGTGCGTTGCAGAGGGCCAGCGTGGATGTAGAGGTATTCACCACGACCGCAAATGGGTCATGCGATTTCCCGCCTTCGCCAAAATCCGGCGAAAGGTTCGAAGGCATTCCTGTACATTATTTCGCCCGTCATTTTCCCAAGCAATTCTTCCGCGCTCCTGATCTTGCGGCTGCCCTAAGTACTTCGGTTCGCCACTATGACCTAGTCCATGTGCATGGTTTGTGGAACTTCACTGTGTGGTCGGCCGTACAGGTCGTTCGAAAATCTTCCGTTCCTTATATTGTTTCACCTCGTGGGATGCTGGATTCCGGTTCTCTTGCTCATCAGAAATGGCGAAAGATCGTTGGTTATCATTTGATTGAACGGAGTGGCTTAGAAGGCGCGGCTCGATTGCATGCCACATCTGACTATGAAATGCGCCGGCTTGCAACTCTCGGTTTTGCTGACAAAACATTTGAATTGCCGAATGGCGTTGATGTGCCCTCAGGCACTCCTGTGCTTGGCTGTTTCCGGCGAAGAATAAATGTTGAGCAGTCGGCGCCATTAGTTACATATCTCGGCCGTATTCACCCGACAAAGCGCCTTGATCTGCTAGCCGCCGCATTCCAGCGGGTACACGCTGACTGTCCTACGGCTCGCCTCGTAATCGCCGGGCCTGACGACGAACAGTCTCAGCACAAATTACGCCCTCTTTTCGAGCCTTTCGCTGCCGCCGTTACGTGGACGGGAGAGCTGACGCCTGAAGAGAAATGGACACTTCTGCATGACTCGACTGTTCTCGTGATGTGCTCTAATTCAGAAAGTTTTGGTGTGGCCGTTGTGGAGGCTATGGCTGCTAGGGTTCCTGTGGTCGTCACCCGGAGCTGTCCGTGGCAAGTGATCGAAAGCGCTCAGTGCGGATTCTGGGTAGAGCAAGACGCCGCTGCCATATCCAAAGCGCTACACCACATCATTTACAATTCCTCCGAAGCAGCAGAGATGGGTTTGCGCGGTTTTGCGCTGGCAAAGGCGCAATACAGCTGGAGCAGCATAGGCGCTGCTATGCTCAACCGTTACGGAGAAGTTCTTGCGGAGCGGCGAGTTGGTTGAGATCAGTCTAAAACATTCAGAATCCGAGAGGTCCGCCTCCCTGCCGCGGGCTGGTCGTGCGCTACTCGTCACTCCGAGTCTGACCGGAAAGGACGGCGTATCAAACGTCTCGAGGCAGGTAGCTGATTTCATCCTATGTAATAGCCGCTGTTTCCAAAATCTACTGGTTTGGTCGCTAGCCGACAAAACGTGTCCCTGGGGATCGATTTCGATAGAAGGCTTTTCGGGCGCAAAGTGGAAGTTTTTGCGCAGGGCATTGACCCAAGTGTTTATTCCCGCCAATGACCTTTTCATTTTTCTGTTGCATTTACATCTTGCCCCGGTTGCTTTGCCGATCGTTGCTCGTGGAGGTCAACTGGTTACCTTTCTTCATGGAGTGGAATGTTGGCAAGGGTTTAGCCTGTTGCAGCGAAAAGCGTTGCAGTGCTCCTCGTTTGTGATTGCCAATTCCGAGCACACTAAGAGGCAATTCTTGTCTTTTAATCCCATCTTCCAAGAAGAGGACATTCATGTTTGTCATCTGGGGATCGATGCCGGTAATTCTCCTGTGGTTACACTCGACCGGCAGTCAGTCCCGTTTGCTTTAATCGTTGGAAGGATGGATGCGCGTGAAAGGTATAAGGGTCACGACTTGCTCTTTGAGATCTGGCCTCGATTGATAGCTGAGGTTCCTGGCGCTCGGTTGGTTGTGGTCGGAGACGGAACCGACCTTGCTCGTCTTCGGTCCAAGGCTCTCAGGCTGGGGCTAGAGACTGCCGTTGAGTTCGCGGGAAGTGTTTCGGATGAACATTTGTATACTCTTTATCGGGACTGCTCGTTCTTCGTGATGCCCAGCTCGGGAGAGGGATTTGGCTTGGTGTTTCTCGAGGCGATGCGAGCAGGGAAACCGTGCATCGGGGCTGAGGGAGCCTCTGAAGAAATTATCGAGCACGGTGTTTCTGGTTATGTAGTCAGACACCTGTGCTCAGATGACCTGTTCGAATACATGAAGCGGCTTTTTTTAGATTCTTCCGTCCGTGAACAAATGGGGAGTGCGGGGTTGCAACGGTTCAAGTCGCATTTCACGGTTGATCAATTTCAAAGTCGCTTGCTTTCGGCGTTGGCGTGCCAGAACGATAGGCAACGTGGAAACAGCTCAGTGTTTGGTTTGCGCGCACACAGATCGTGAAATACGCGAGATGCGCCAACTGACCAAAGGTTGAGGCTCAGGAGTATTCGTTTGAACATTCTAGGAATTAACGCGTTCCATGGCGATGCATCGGCGGCGCTACTAAGGGACGGGCAACTGGTGGCGGCGGTCGAGGAGGAGCGGTTGAATCGCATCAAGCACTGGGCTGGGTTGCCTTTGCTTGCCGCAAAGGCATGCCTCCAGGGAGTGCAACCGGACCACATCGCGATTTCGCGCGACCCAAAGGCTCATCTGTGGGACAAGCTATTGCGGGCAGCAGTAAGGCCGCACCGATGGCGGAGCCTGAGCTCCCGGGCGGCGAACAGCGCTCGCGTTGCGCGAGTCGGTCAGGAGCTCGCCGACGGGGGAATCGTGCCTCGGCAAACCCGCCAAGTGCATTTTGTGGAACATCACAGGGCACATCTCGCCAGCGCATTCTTCGCATCTCCGTTTGAGGAAGCCGCGGTCATATCCATCGATGGCTTCGGTGATTTCAGCAGCGTGATGTGGGGTGTGGGAAGGGGCAATCAAATCGAGGTGCGGGGGGCGGTTTCCTTTCCTCATTCGCTGGGCATTTTTTACACCGCGTTCACGCAATTCCTCGGCTTCCCCAAGTACGGTGACGAGTACAAGATGATGGGGCTTTCGGCTTATGGCGAGCCTCGGTTTGCCGACAAGGTACGGCTCGTGGTCCGGACCGAGAACGATCAGTGCCAGCTCAATCTGGACTACTTCACGCATCACAGCAAGGGTGTGGAGATGACTTGGTACGGCGGGGAGCCGACTCTAGGCGCAATCTTTTCTCACAAAATGTCTCACGATTTCGGCGAACCGCGTCTGCCGCGGTCTGAAATCCAACAAAGGGACAAGGATCTCGCGGCCTCCGTGCAGCTGGTGCTGGAGGAGAACTACTTCGCACTGTTGAATTTCGTCCATAAGCAGACGGGCGCAACGGCGGTTTGCCTTGCCGGTGGAGTTGCGCTGAACTGTGTGGCTAACGGTATGATTTTCGAACGGACGAGCTTTCGGGACGTGTACGTGCAGCCAGCGGCGCACGACGCTGGAACCTCGATTGGCGCGGCGCTCTACGTACAGCATCATAAATTGGGGCTACCCCGGTGTTTTGAGATGCGACACGTTTATTACGGGCCCGAATATTCGGACGCTGAGGTTCTCCTCGCGCTGGAGTCGGCTGGATGCAGGTTTCATAAGCTTGCAGGGGACGATCTGATTGACTGTACAGTAGAGGCGATAACCGACGGCAAGATTGTGGGTTGGTTTCAGGGACGCATGGAGTTTGGGCCGCGCGCGCTGGGAAACAGGAGCATTCTTGCAGACCCCCGCCGTAAGGATATGAAAGAGATTCTCAACAGTCGCATCAAGTATCGCGAGCCATTCCGGCCGTTCTGCCCATCGATTCTAGCGGAGCGAGTGGGCAAGTATTTCGAGACGGACTATCCGTCGCCTTTCATGGTGATGGCATACAAGATTAGGCCGGAACAACGCGAACGGATTCCGGCGGTGACACACGGCGACGGAACGGGTAGACTCCAGACTGTAGAGCGCGAAGTGAATCCATTGTATTGGAAGCTGATTCACAGGTTCGAGGAAGTTACCGGCGTGCCGGTGCTGCTAAACACTTCTTTCAACGAGAATGAACCCATCGTGCAAACGCCGGCCGAGGCGATCGATTGCTTCCTACGGACGCAGATGGATGTGTTGTCGATCGGTGGCTTCCTGCTGCGCAAAGAAGAAAACTCGCACCTGAGCGATAATCGGGAAGCCTTTGCAGACTTACAAAAAGGGTGAGTTACCAAGTGAGATAGTTGAATGCGTACTCCAGCACGCTCTTGCCAGGGCGCTGGCGACTGCGTACAGCCTCAATCTGACGGCCCCTTGCTCGAGTGTCATCGTGGGTGTTTCTGGCGATGTCGCACACGATGGCGGTCTTCGCTCGTTGAGCTGCTAACGATGGACAAAAGGGATGTCTCTCCTGGCCGCTGCATGATGGAGCACTGCTGCGGCAAAAGGGCGGTTTGCGGCTAATGAATGTTTTGATTCTTAATCAGGCCTTCCACCCCGATGTTGTTTCGACCGCTCAGCACGCTAGCGACTTAGCCCTCTCTCTCACGCAGGCCGGACACGAAGTCACAATACTCTGTAATTCGCGCGGGTACGACGATCCTAGCCTCCGCTTTCCGAAGCAGGAAATATGGAATGGAGTAAGGATCATCCGAGTGCGCTCTACGGGTTTCGGAAAGCGCGCTAAATGGCGCCGTGCTGCCGACTTCGGCACATTCATGGCTGCTTGTATCCTGCGTTTTTGGTCATTACCACGATTTGACATTGTGGTCGCGATGACTTCGCCGCCTCTGATTTCGTTCATTGCGAGTCTAGCCGTGCCGCGAAAGGCTCGAAGCTTTGTATTTTGGTCAATGGACCTCAATCCGGATGAGGCCATCGCGGCGGGATGGCTGCGAGAGACTTCGCCGATTGCGCGTCTGCTGTCATCCATGTTGTTGTACAGCTTGGAGCGAGCCGATCGCATCATAGCGCTGGATCGTTTTATGAAGGAACGCATTGTGGCCAAACGTATTGACGCGGATAAAGTTCTTGTTGTGCCACCTTGGTCGCATGACGACTACGTTAGGTTCGATTGTGTGGGCAGAGAGGGATTTAGGGCGGAATATCAGCTCTCCGAGAAGTTCGTCGTAATGTACTCGGGAAACCACAGCCCGTGCCACCCACTGGAAACACTTCTTCAGGCAGCGGAGCGGCTAAGCCACCGAGATGACCTAGTCTTTTGTTTTATCGGGGGTGGAAGCGAATTTCAAACTGTCCAGGATCGCGCCCAAAAACGGGCGATGCAAAACGTATTGACCCTCCCCTACCAGCCGCTTGAGGGACTGTCGAGATCGTTGTCGGCCGCCGATCTGCAGGTTGTGGTCATGGGGGTCCCTTACGTTGGCATCGTGCATCCATGCAAGATTTACAATATCTTAGCAGCGGAGCAGCCGGTTCTCTATATAGGTCCAGCTGAAAGTCACATAGCTGATATCCTTAGCCGAAATAACCTTAGAGCGTATCTTTGCTCCCACGGCGATGTTGATGGCGTGATTAGAAGCATTCTACAAGCAATCAAAGATTGCTCGGCGAAGCCATCGCGTTTCGTCAAGGGATGTAATCGTTTCTCGAAAGACTTGCTCGTTCCGCAACTGGTCTCTGCGATTGAGCAATCCGTGGGCACAGCGAAGCGTAGATGTGAGAGCGACTAGCGACAAGGACGGTTTGGGGAACAAAAAGGTCAGGTTGCGCAGAAATGGACATTAAAGAAAATCTGAGATATTGGGATGAGTACGATTGGCCATCGGCCGGGGATGAATGGTCAGCAGCCTGGGGCAGCTCTCAGGAGCAATGGAATACCCAAATGTTTCCTCATGTTTCAAGATTCGTCCCCACGCATACGATCCTTGAAATCGCGCCAGGGTATGGACGGTGGACACAGTTTCTCTATCCGCTTTGCACACGGCTTATCCTGGTCGACCTTGTATCTAAGTGCATTGACGCTTGTAGGAGAAGATTTGCCTGCGTGGATCATATTGAATACCACGTGAACGACGGGCGGTCGTTGGATGCTATTGAGAACAACTCAGTGGACTTCGTCTTCCGCATGGATTCCCCGGTCCGCCGAGCCGACAGTCATGAGGGAGTACACACTGCAATTAGGGAGGAAATTACGTGACGGTGGTCTTGGCTTCATCCACCACTCGAATCTTGGAGCCTATCATCACTGGTTGCTGGCGAAGTCTCTGATCGTAAAGTGCTGTCGCGGAAACTGCTGGCTAGGTAATCTTCTCATTCACGACTGTCTGAGTGACCGGAACATGACTGCCGCTCAGATGCGGCGATTTCTAGAGGAATCCAAGCTGGAGTGTGTATCGCAGGAAACGTTCCCGTGGGGTTCGTCACGAAGGCCGATTGACGCCTTTACCGTGTTCCGCAACAAATAGCCAATCTATGCGCATGTGACACGTGTCTCCTGGGTAGTCGTGGTAAGGCTAGCCACGCCGGCGCACTCAAGCCGTCGTGCATTGGCCGCACCCATAAACGGGGTTTTCCACTTCATCGGCTCTTGTAATTTCTCTGCCACAAGACGCAGATCAAAGCCCTGCTCATACGGATGACCGGGCACCCCACGAGAACGCTCTGCAAAGACCTCGGCATAGCAGTACTTGCAGCCGGGGCTGATTTTCGTGCAGCCACGCACCGGGTTCCACGTTGCGTCAGTCCATTCAATTTTTGATTTGTCAGACATTTCGCTGTTCCTTCGCCTAGTGGCGGATGTCCATTACTCGGCTGCCTCCACGGGGCCTTAATCGGCTTCGTGACGAGTCGGCGATCCCGAAGCAGGTTAGTGCGAGTTCACGCTATAAATCATTTTGTGGCTGGGCAACAAAACTCCGACGACTGCGCCCCCCCGAAACCGATAGCCGCGCCGATCCCGGCCGCTCCGCCTCTACCAATAGGGCGAATGCACAAGCCTTGCGATGAGCATGGGTGGTCTGTCGCTGCAGCTATCCCGCTCCTGCGCCGGCGCCCACCGCTCCGCCGATGAGGGTGTTGCGCAAACGGTATTTGTTTTCCATGAGTTTCACGCTGTGAACGTCTTGCTTCTGAAGGGTCTATTTGCCTGCGGCCTCTTGGTACGAGATCGCTGCGTCGGAGACATTCACGAAAGTTCCGGAGTGTTTCTTCGAGGCTATGTCGAGGATTTGGATCTTCTGCCCCGGCTGCAGGCCGCTCAGATTCGCGCAGTTTTCCCGTCGTCGTTCTACTCGACACAGTCAATGTGTTTGGGTCGACATTGCGTAACGTGTACTAACGTGTGGTCGAGATTGCGTAACCTGTACTTACGTGTCTTCTCTCTCAAATCCTTTCTCCACAATTCGTCGCAGAGCATATGCAAGTGCCATGTACAGCAGGCAGTTGGTCACAACCGCATCCAAAGCCACTTTGGTGTCGGCTGCTTACATTTCTGGGGCTGATCGATTTTGCCCGAAATGAGTGATCTTCGGCGTCCCCACGTTCGCAAAATGAACGGAGGGATTTACCCCCGCAGCGCCGCTGGCGCCGGCGGAGACGCAGGCTTCGCGCCGGGAGCGTGGCAGCCAGTTCATCCGACCGCCCACTCACTGCCGCGGCGAACCGAGTCCAAGGACTCGCGCACCTCGTCGAGTCGCTCGATCACCGCCACGAGCGGGTAGAAATGCACAGAATCGATTGCCTGCTGAAAGGCGGTCGTCTTGTAGCCCTCCTTTTGACGCGTGATGTTCAAGCTACTAACCAAACCGTTCAAATAAGATAAGAATGGATTACGCACGCCAGTGATGTCTTCGCAGAGGTACACTCCGCCTGGACGCAAGTGCGGCAGCAGCGCCTCAAGCGTGATGATTTGCTGTTCAGATTCGTGGCCACCATCATCCAGCACAATATCCAGCGTGGGTACCTGGGCACGGAACGATTGCCAGAACGCGGGATCTGCTTGATCGCCGATGAAAATCTTCGTTCGCTCTTGCTCGTAGGTCTTACAAACTGGCTCGATGTCGACGCCATACACGTGACACTTCGGACCAAAATAGTTGCGCCACATTTCGAGGCTACCGCCGCCGAAAACGCCGATCTCGAGGATATGGACCTCGCGGTTCACAAATTTTGCAAAGTGACGATGGTACGCTTCGAAGTAGTGCAACCACTTCCAGACACCTCGGCCGGTTCTATGCGCGTCGAAGTACTCACGTAGCGGATTATTTTTCTCCAACGGGACCAGGTGTGGACCTGCCGTGACGCCACTCCATTTCTTCGCGAATTGCATCGCCCGAACATGCTCTCCCAGATTTCGCAAGAGCACACCGCTGCGGTGCGGCGCTTCCAGACAATAACGCGCCAGATCCAGGACGAACCTGAGCTTGTTCTTAGGGAGGTTGTTTATACCGGAGAGAACGTTGTTTTGCATAGTGTTAGCTCGTTGCGATCCTAGCATCCTCGCGCCAAATTGCGCGACTGCAAAACGGAAGTGTTTGCCGCCGTCGGATCTTGCGACAGCCGCACCGCATCGTTCACATCTTCGTATCCTGTTAAGCGACTATAGATGGATTGTCGCAGAAGGTCCACGAGCGGCAACTGCATGTTCTTTCCCCGCCGAGCGTCCAGGATGTTTTCGACGACGAGCGCACTCAATCCCAAACGTTCATCCAACTCGCGCACCAAAAGCAGACCACTGTCGGAGGTGACACGAGAACCTTGAGAATCAACTTTCAAAGACCGGTTAAACGAGAGGTGAAAGGGCTTATTTTGTTTCTCGCCCAATGGGTCGAGCCTCCGTAGCGTTCGTTTTGCTGTCAAAGCCGCATGAATACTGGCGTTGGCTCGATCATTCGGCCACTTACCCAGAGCTCAAAAAGGAAATGTGGGATAAAATGCTGAGATCTATCGCACTTGCTTTGTTGGTTGCCCAAAGCCTTTCGGGAGGGGTGAAAAACGTGCAGACACACCAGACTCCTGCCAGGTACAAGTATTATCGATGG
>Ga0187879_10001828_pt1 | contig 14448 bp, 11 predicted proteins | sample June2016WEW_19_1_FD_132423 | JGI IMG/M metagenome (GOLD analysis project Ga0187879, IMG submission 132423) | Peatland microbial communities from SPRUCE experiment site at the Marcell Experimental Forest, Minnesota, USA - June2016WEW_19_10 | ecosystem: Environmental > Terrestrial > Soil >... | reverse complement strand
GCCCAGCGCTTCTTTCTGCCGGACGTACGACACATAAATCATGTCCGAGATCTGGCGCACGATCTTGAGCAGGTCGTGCTTGCCTTTTTCTTCGAGCATCTTCTCCAGTTCGTAGCTGACGTCGAAATGGTCTTCAATCGCGCTTTTGCCGCGTCCGGTAATAATAATGATCTGGTCGCAGCCCGCCGCCACGGCCTCTTCCACGCCATATTGAATGATGGGTTTGTCGACCAGCGGCAGCATTTCTTTCGGCTGCGCCTTGGTGGCCGGGAGAAAGCGAGTGCCTAATCCGGCAGCGGGGAAGATGGCTTTGCGGACGATCCGGTTCTTGCGGCGCTCGCCATTCGTTCGTCGTTCGTTCGTCGGTTTCATTGCAGAATCATTCTAACTGGCGCTCATACCTGACGCATTGCTTCTTCCCGCGTTTCCAACTCTTCCAACAAGTCCCGCAACGTTTGCAATATCCCTTCGGCACTGTCGATCTTGATCGTGAACTTCAGCGTGCCATCCGGAGTAAACTGCGTCCCCTTTTGCGACGCTACAAAACGCGCCAGCTTCTCCGCGTCAATCGCAGCCGTTTGGCTGAATTTGATGCTCACGAACTCGCGCTTGCGCTCAATGGCGTTCGCTCCGACGCGCATCGCCTGCAGCTTCAGCGCAGCATACTCCAGCAGGTTGCGAACTGCGCGAGGCGTTTCGCCATAGCGATCGATCAGCTCTGATCGAACGTCGTGCAATTGCGATTCGGTCTCGACGCCAGCGACGCGCTTGTACATCCGCAGCCGCTGGTTTTCTTCCTTTATATAGTCGGACGGAATACGAATATTCAGCCCGAGATTGAGCTGGATCTCCGTGACCTCAACGCCCGCCTCGCCTTTCATCTCACGCACGGCGCGTTCCAGCATCTGCGTATAAAGCTCGAATCCCACCGCTTCGATGTGACCGCTCTGCTCGCCGCCCAAGAGATTCCCCGCGCCGCGTAATTCAAGATCAAGCGCGGCAATCTTAAACCCAGCGCCTAAGTCGGAGAATTCTTTCAAAGCCGCCAGCCGCCGCCGTGCAATCGGAGTCAATTCAATCTCCGACGGCAAAAGTAAGTATGCATACGCTCTCCGATTCGACCGCCCCACTCGCCCGCGCAACTGATAAAGCTCCGACAAGCCCAGCCGGTCGGCCCGATTGATCAGGATTGTATTGCACAGCGGAATGTCGAGGCCGTTTTCGATAATCGTCGTCGAGACCAGAATGTCGGCTTCGTGATGCATGAATTTCAGCATCACTTTTTCCAACTCCCCTTCACCCATCTGCCCATGCCCCACAGCAACGCGCGCCTTTGGAGCCATGGTTTGAATCTTGGCCGCAATCTCCCAAATCGTATCGATGCGGTTGTGGACGAAATAAACCTGGCCGCCGCGGTCCAGTTCCTGCTCAATCGCCGACTGGATGAGCTTTTCATCCCAGTTCGCCACCACCGTCTGAATCGCCATGCGGTCCTTCGGCGGAGTCTCAATCACGCTCATGTCGCGCAGTCCCACCATCGACATATGCAGCGTGCGCGGAATCGGCGTCGCCGACATCGTCAGCACATCCACCGACGTGCGCATCTGCTTGATGCGTTCCTTATGCCGCACGCCGAAGCGCTGTTCCTCATCCACCACCAGCAAACCGAGATCGGCGAAAATCACGTCTTTCGAGAGCAGCCGATGCGTGCCGATCAGAATGTCGACTTTGCCCACGGCCACGCGCCCCAAAATTTCCTTGACCTGCTTTGGCGTACGGAAGCGGCTGATCATTTCCACCGTCAGCGGGAACGGCGCAAACCGCTGCTTGAAAGTTTCGTAATGCTGGAACGCGAGCACCGTAGTCGGCGCCAGCACCGCGACCTGCTTGTTGTCGCTCAGCGCCTTGAAAGCCGCGCGCATCGCCACTTCCGTTTTGCCGTAACCAACGTCGCCGCACAGCAGCCGATCCATCGGAAGCTGCGATTCCATGTCGCGCTTCACGTCGGCGATGGCTTGCGCTTGGTCACCGGTCTCGTTGTATTCGAACGAGTCCTCAAACTCCTTCATCCATTCGGTATCGGCTGGAAAAACGTGCCCGCGTGCGGCCTGGCGCTGCGCATAAAGTTTGACCAGTTCGTCGGTCATGTCCTTCATCGCCTTGCGCACACGCGCCTTGGTCTTTCCCCAAGCTTGCGAGCCGAGGTGATTCAGAACTGGCTTCGCGCCCTCTGCCGAGCGATATTTCTGCACCAGATCAAGCCGAGTCAGCGGAACATAGAGCCGCGCCGCGTCCGCATATTCCAGCACCATGAATTCCGCAACGCCGTCGCCCTGGTTAATCTCCTTTAAGCCGTGGTATTGCCCGATCCCATGCTCGACGTGGACCACATAGTCGCCCACCTGCAAATCGCGGAAGTCCGAAAGAAACGCCGACACCTTCGACTTCGATCGTTGCGGACGCGCCGCCACCAGGTCCGACTCGTCAAACAGGTCGCGCGCCCCAAAAATCGCCAGATGCGCTTCCGGCAAAACAAAACCGTCGGGAAGGTAAGCCTTCAGCAGAGTCGTAGTCAGCACATCGCCGGCAAAGTACGAAGTCTCGTCAGTATAGCTTTCCCCGCTGCGCGTGCGGCTGCCCAGGCGATAGGAAGCGTTGTACTCGGTGAACATATCGGCGAGGCGCTCAACTTCTCCCGTATTCGGCACGGCCAGAACCACCTGCGTGCCGCCGCCCACCATCTTCTGCACTTCCTCGATCATCGCGGGCACCGCGCCATGAAAGCGCGTCGCCGGCTGCGAAAGGAACGCTGCTTCCGTCTCCCCCTCGCGCGCCAAAGCCAGATACTCGAGGTCCGCCCCCGCCAACGCCGCCGTCTTTTCCCGCCAACTCTCCGGCGTCAAGTAAAGATCCGCCGGACGAACCAAGTTCCCGACCTCGCTCCGTTCGTGCGCCTCTTCAATGCGCGCCCAAACTTTGTCCAGTTCCAGCGCCAGCGCTTCGGGCTCATCCAGAATCACCCGCGCGTCGGGAAGCAACCCGAAAACGCTGCGGTCGGCGCCCGCCACCGGAGCGTAAAACTCCCACCCCGGAAAAACTCCCGCGCCCGAGTCGCGCATCGCCTGCTCCACCGCTTCCGGCGATCCCGTAATGCGTTTCCCCGAAAGCCGCGCATTGATCGAACCCAACAGTTCTTCGGTGACGGGAGTCTCCGTCAGCGGCAGCAGCAGCGCCTCATCCACCGGGTTCGACGACCGCTGGCTCGCCGGATCGAACTTCCGCATCGACTCGATCTCATCGCCGAAAAATTCGACCCGCACCGGGCGATCCGATTCCGGCGAGTACACATCGAGAATGCCGCCCCGCGCCGCATACTGCCCTGGCATTTCCACCACATCGGTCGAGCTATAGCCGACTGTGTTCAAATGCTCCAGCAATTTTTCGAGATCGAAAGTTTCACCCCGCCGCAGGACGCGCGCCAGGTCCGCATAGTATTCGGCAGGTCGAAGCAGAATGGTCGTCGCCGTCACCGGAGAAACCACAATCGCCGCCCGCCCGGTGGCGATCTTCCACAACGCCGTGGCGCGTTCTTCCTGAATTTCCGGATGCGGCGACAAATTCTGAAAGGGAAGCACATCACGCGCCGGTAAGCTGACGACCGAATCCGGATCGGCTGCGCCCGTCAACTCGCAGAACGCGCGCAACACCGGCAGCAATTCTTCCGCGGCGCGATTGTCGGCCACCACCAGCACAAACGGACGCTCCACCGTCCGCCGCAACAAAACCACAATCAACGCTCTGGCTGCCGGAGAAAGTCCAGTGACACGAATCCGCCCCGCGCTCTCCCGCAGATGGGAGGCCGCACGCGTGAAAGCAGGTAAGAGTTCCACCTCCGCGAAAATTTCGCGGACGAAGGGCAAAAGCATTTCTCTTTGATTCTACCAAGGCAGACTCGGGTAGCGGCAAGAACCGGATCTGTCTGCGAAGTGAACCAACTATCCGCGCAGCAGCGGGCGCGTCAAACAAGTCGGACCGCCCGCCCCGTTGATGCAAATCTCCGAACCCGGAAATGTGCGCACGTCGAACCCCGCGTCGCGCATGCGCTGATTTGTCTTCGAGTTTTCTTCAATCGCGACCAAGCGGCCTTTGCCCAACGCCAGCACATTGCAAGCCAGCGTTTCCCGCTCGGAGTACTCAATCTCAATCAGCCGAAATCCGCGCCCCTTCAGCAGTTCCACCGTCTCCACCGCCAGCCAGGGCAGATCGACCAGCATCGTCCGCTCATCCAGCATGCTCATCAGCGACATCAAATGCAGACACGCCGATGGCCCCGCTCCGTAAGGCAGCGGAGCCGACAAAACCTCAACACCCTTCGCCGATAACAAGGTCCGCATCTGCTCGATCCCCGCCTTGTTGGTCCGATAGCCCTCGCCGATCAGCAAAGTCCGCGAGTCGAGCCACACGATGTCGCCAGCCTCCGAAGTCCCCGGCAACCCAACTTCGCCAAACACCGGGATTCCGAGCCCTCCGCAAAAATCGGCGTGCGCCCGCGCCTCCGCCACGCGGCTCTTTTTCCCTGGATTCATCAGCACCAAACCATAATCCGTAGCCAGCGACGCGTCGTGGGTATAGACGGCGTCGAGTGTCAGCGAATCCGCCGCCGGCAAACTGACAATCTCCGCGCCGCTATCGCGCAGCAACCGGCACAGAGTCTCGTGCTGCCGCTCTGCCGTGGCAAATTCAGGAGCACGTTGAAACCCAAGCTCGCGCCAAGCGGATGCTTTCCGCGAGTCGCCCCACCCAGCATTGGCTGGCGGACACACCATCACCCGCAGTAATTCTCCAGTCAACGAATGACCGTTGAAGGAAGGACCAGCGGAAGAACAATCGTTGAGATTTTCAACACCCATATTCAACACCCATGTAGAAGGCGAGACATTCGCGCGCCCAACGCCCCGCTCCAGCAATCTCTCGCTCCCAGAATCTAAAGAAAGGCAGCCGCAAACGCAATGCCGGCGCCAACCCAACGCCCGGAAGTCGACGCAAAGGCTGGCGGCAAGGGTCGGTAATCCACCTTGCCGCTTGCCTTAGCCCCCTCGCGTGATGTACATATCAGCGGTATCTCTTCTCATCGACGTGCACGCAGTTCAGCCATTTCGCCATAAACCGCACAGTCTGATTTTCGCTTTCCGCTTAGTTTCAATGACGCGGAAGCTTCCAGGAGCCTTATGAAAACGTCAGCGACGTTGCGTCTGTTCTGTTTTGCGATCGTGTTCTTCCTTGTCCGCCAGTCTGCCTTTGCCCAGGGCGCCGCCACCGGCGATCTCCACGTCAGCGTGAAGGATCCCAAAGGCAGCGTTGTGACGAACGCCATCGTCACCGTGCGCGATGTCGCCAAGGGTCTGGAGCGCACCGGCAGCAGCGACGGCCAGGGCGGATACAGCGTGCGTCAGTTGGCTCCCGGCACGTATTCCGTCACCGTGGATGCATCGGGCTTCGCCAAAGCGGAAGCCGCCGAAGTCGCCATCACGGTCGGCGGGATGACGGAACTACCCGTCACGCTCTCGGTCGCCGGCGGCAAGGAAGTGGTTGAAGTCACCTCGCAAGCCGAGCTGGTGGAAACTTCACGCAGCTCCACTACCGACACCGTTGGACAGCGCCGCATTGACAATCTCCCCATCAACGGCCGCAATTACATCAACTTCACCCTCACCGATTCCCAAGTCGTCCGCGACAACGCGCCCAACACCGGAGCCGCGCCCACCTCCGGCCTCAACATGAGCGGACAACGCGGCCGTTCCAACCTGGTCAATGTCGATGGCGCCGACGCCACCGACAATTCCACCAATGGCGTGCGCTCCACCGTTTCGCAAGAAGCCGTGCAGGAATTCCAGATCATCACCAACAGTTACGCCGCCGAATATGGACGCGCCGCCGGCGGCGTCGTCAACATCATCACCCGTTCGGGATCGAACGACTTCCACGGCGACGTCTACGGATACCTGCGCAACCGCGACTTCCAGGCCGTTAACCCCTTCGCGACCTGCGCCGCGCCGCCTTGCTCCAACCCGGCCTACACCCGCGTGCAGGCTGGCGCCGCTTTCGGGGGCGCGATCAAGAAAGACAAAACATACTATTACGCTTCCTATGAAGTCACCCGGCGTCACGAAACGGGATTCTCCAGCATTGGCGACGGAGGATTGTCTTACTATCAGCTGCAGCCTTTTGACGCCACCAGCATCTTCGATCCTGCGGCCCCTCCGGGAACGTTCACCATCGACGTGACGCCGCAGCAAGCGGCGTTCCTCCAGACTCCGGGCCTGCCCAATGCCGTGGCACAGCAGTATGCTTTTCTGGCGGGTGGGGCATCGGGCATCGCATTGGCCGGAGCGTACCCGGCGTCGTTCGGGTTGCTGGCGGAAGCGGGCGCGATCCCAACGCCTTCCAATGGCACCAGCCCCCTTACGCAATTCCCCAGTTCTTGCAACTCTCTTAACACGCTCTGCAATGGATTGCCCAGCTCATTCCTGTCGCTCAACTCACAAGGGGGGAATTTCCCGGTGTTCGAAGGAACGAGTCTCTACTCGCTCCGTCTCGACCACAACCTGACCAATAACAATCGCCTCACTTTGCGCGCGAATGTGAGTCCGAGCACGGTGACTGGAATCGAGGTCAATGGCGAAAACCAGGTCTTTGGGCAGAACGCCTTTTCGCGAACGTCGCAGCAGACCTATCGCGACGCGGCCGGCATGTTTCAAGACACGTGGACCATCGGCAACAACCGGATCAACGAATTCCGATTCCAGTATGCCCGCCGCGGCCTTGCTTATTTTTATTCCAGTGCGCCAGGTGGCTCTGACGTAGGTTCCGACATCACGGGCTTCGCCTACATCGGCCGCGAACCCTATTCCTACGTTCAGCGCGTAGAACAACGCTACCAATTTACCGACAACTACTCCTGGACTCTGGGCCGTCACGCTACCAAGTTCGGCGCCGACTTCAATTACATTCCCCTGAAGGCTACCTTCACCGTCAACTATGGCGGCGTGTATAGCTTCTCCGGCCTGTCAGCCTCGTCGTTTGGCTTTCCTTCAAGCTTCCCCCAGTTCAACGCCGTACAGGCCTATGGTCTGGGACTCCCGCAAGCCTCCACACAAGGCATCGGAAATCCGCTGGATTCGTTCTCCAACAAGCCCATCGGCCTGTTCTGGCAGGACTCCTGGAGAGTGCGCCCAAACCTTACTCTGAACTACGGCGTTCGTTATGACCTAGAGTTCCCGCCCCAGTTGGCAGCGCCCACTGGACTGGCTCTGGCCGGATACAACCAGTTGGGTCTGCAAAAAGGGATTCAGACGGACAAGAAGAACATTCAGCCTCGCATCGGCGTGGCGTTCGATCCCAAGGGCGACGGCAAGACGGTGATCCGCGCCTCCTTCGGAATGTTCTTTGATCACCCGCTGCTGGGCCTCTACTTTCTCGGCGATGCTTCCGATGGCTTCAAGAGCGGCCAGTTGTTGTTCTTCGGAACCTCGCCGTGCGGCACCAGCGCATCCGGCATCAGCCCGCTCAATATCAGCGCCACCAATCTCTTCCAGGGCATCCTTGCAACTCCCGATTGCCTGCCGCCTGGACTGGCGGGAGCGCTCGGATACCAGGCCACTTCGCCGCAGTCGTCGGCTTGCCACGGCGAGGCGAACCTCCAGCGCTTCGATCCGTGTTTTCCGAATTCTCCGTTCCTCAACCAGGGCTATCTGTCGCCTGCCACTGGATTTCCGCTGATTCAACAGCCGTTCGGCTATCCACAGGCAAAGAACTTCGTGTACGCCTATGCGGAGCAAGCCAACCTCTCCATCGAACGCGACTTGGGCGATGGCTTTTCTCTGAACCTGGCCTACAACTTCAACGGCGGACGCCATCTGAATCGGCCGATCAACGCCAACCCGGTGCGCGGCGACTTGTTGACAGCAAATTGGCAGGCGGCGGTGGCGGCCGGAGCAGCGCAGCTCTCTACTGATCCGCTTTCGGTAGCCGGTTGCGGGGTGAACCCGATTCCAGGATCGCCGCTTCCATACTATGTTCCCTCCGCGCTCGTCAGTTTCTTCCGTCCCTCCGGACTCAATCCTTCCTTGGCCGGTGGTCCCTTCACTCCATGTGTTCCCTTGGCGCTGGCCGATCTACAGGCCACAGGGCTCAACGCCGCGTGCAACCCCGGCGCGTCCGGGCTAACTGGCTGCGTGCCCTTCAGCGACATGGATGCCAATTACTCGAACGGCAGCTCCGTTTACCATGGCCTTAGCGCCAACCTGCGCAAGCGCTTCAACCGCCACTACGAATTCCTCGCGTCCTACACCTGGTCGCACGCCATTGACGATTCCACCGACCTAGAGTCGCCGCTCGCGCCCCAGGATAGCTTCTACCCAGGCTTGGAGCGGTCCAACTCGCTCTTTGACCAGCGTCATCGCTTCGTCCTTAGCGGCGTTTACCAGAGCGGTCATTCGATCGGCCACGGTTTCGCCGGCAAGGTTCTCAGCGACTGGACTTTTGCCCCCATCATCGAAATGTCCTCTGGCCGGCCGTTCAATCTCACCACCGGCAGCAGCGATAACTTTCAATTCGTGACCAGCGGAGGCCGGCCCAACGTCGTGCCCTCGGGCACGCCCACCAACGGGTGCGGGTATCCGACGGTTGCCTCCAAGGTTTCGCCTACAGGCTTTTTCCAGGAGCCCTGCTTCGCCGACGTGACACCGGCCCAGCTGGCTTCGCCCAACGCCCTGCTGTTTCTTGACGGCAACTTCCCGCGCAATGGCGGGATTCAACCCTGGACGGTGTTCAACGACCTGCGCATCGCGAAACGCATCTCGTTCGGCGAGCGCTACAACATGGATTTCATCGCCGACATGTTCAACCTTGCCAACGTGTACAACGTCGCGGCCGTCAACCCGCTCTTCACCAGCGCCGGCCAGGCCACGGCCGCCTACGATCCGCGCCAGTTCCAGTTTGCGCTGAAACTGAACTGGTAGAATCGGAGCGTGCGAGAACCGGTGCGGAGCGAACTAGGAATTTGCCAGCTCGACCCTGAGCCCGTCGAAGGGGAGGGGTCTGCGGTGCGTGGGCGATTGGCCTCTGCTAAGGCAGTCCTCGCCGCGATTGCGCTGGCCGCGCTGCTTTCCGCTCCCGCGCTCGCCGAGAGCGGCGCGGAAACCTACAAGGCTCACTGTTCTGCTTGCCACGGCGCGAAGGGAGCGGGTGACACCATGCTGGGCAGAAACCTGAAGCTGCGCTCGCTCGGTTCCAGCGAAGTGCAAGACCAATCGGACGATCAACTCATTGCCATCACCGGCAAAGGCAAGAACAAAATGCCGCGCTACGACAACAAACTCTCCAAGGAGCAGATCCGCGAAGTCGTAAAATACATCCGCTCGCTGAAGCAATAAGTTCCGCGCTGCACCGATCTCGCACATTAACGACCGAAAGCGAATGGCCTCGGAAAACGACCTCAGAAAACGATCTGGGAAAAAGAAAAGCCGCAGCAGGTCTGCGGCTGTCCTCGGCTTAGTATCTCGCGCTGCTCGCTGATTACTCGTGCTTATCTTTGTAGATGCTCTTGCTGATCCGGTTCTGCTGGCGATTGATCCCGCGCTGCTCGGCCTTGGTCAGATGGCCGCCGTTCTTCGCCATATCTCTCTGTTCGCGGTTCTGCACGTTGGCTTCACGCTTTTCCAGATTGGCCGTCTGATGCGCGTTCAGTTCTCCGTTCTTGACGCCATTGCCAATGCGCTGCTGTTGGTTTTCTTCGCGCTGATTCACTTCATTCACGCGCGGATGGCCGGGATCGACAACGCCAGGGCCCGCTCCCGAAGTGGTTGAGGTTTGAGCAGAGGCGGAACCCGCGAGCATAAGTCCCCCGACTGCCAGGGCTAACAGCGACTTGGTGAATGTGTTGTTCATGTGGATAGAAACCCCCGCCTGCAAGATTAGTTGCGACGGCATTGTAAGGCGAGGTTACCGTGGTATCGGCCCCCCAAGTTACTACTCACTGTAGGGCGGACACTCCCTTCGACTTCGGTCAGGGCAGGCTCTGTCCGCCGCCTTTCATCTTGGGCTTGTTTCGTATCCTAATATTGCGCTCCTGGGCTCCGGTCCGATGTAGTAAACTGGCTGGCCAGCGAACCGGGCTTGCAGCGGCGTTTTCAGCCAGGTCGCGAAAGCTCTTCCCAGGGGGTCTCCATGGAATCGCGCACGCCGTCCACATTGGTTCTATCGTTGCTTCTTCTCTTTGGCCTGTCAGCGATCGTCGTCGCACCGGCTCAAGGGCAGCAGACCCAGCGCCTGCCGAAACGCCTGGTAGCCGATTACACGGCGGGCAGCAAATACGAAAATCCACCCTACGACGTGGCGCAGATCCCATTCCGCGAACTCACGCACATTATTCACGCGGGCATCCCTTGGAATTCCGACGGCAGTCTCTCCATCCCGACTGGATTCGTCGAGCCCGACCTGATCAAGAAGGCTCACCAGAACGGCGTGAAAGTGATGCTCCTGACCGGAGGCGATTTTGCGGCCATCGAAACCAGTCCGCAAATTTTCGACACGGTGCTCGAGAATCTGCAGAGCTTCGTCACCACCAACGGATACGACGGCATCGACATCGACTGGGAGTTTCCCTCCGACGGCGTCGACCGAGCTTTTTTTGTGACGCTCATGACGCGCCTGCGCGACACGTTCCCCAGCCCGCAATACACGCTGTCGGCCGACATGGCTCCGTGGAATGGCGCGTTCTATGACCTCGACCAGATGAAAATCCCCATGGATTTTTTCAACCTCATGGTCTACGACTGCGCCGCCCCTGGACCAGCATCGGCCAACTCAACTCGCCCATCTTCTGGGACCCGAGCAACCCCAGACCGTGGGAGTGCGAACCCGGAGGCAGCGATCAGCAGGCCGGCGACCTGTTCCTGAAACACGTCCCCGCCGAGCAACTCAACATGGGCACGCCGTTCTACGGATATTTTTATACCAACATCAGCCAGCTCTTCGAACCCTGCCCCAACGATCCTAAGACTCCCGACGGCTTCTGCGACGGCACCGTCGTCACCGTAAACTACGGACCCAACATCAAACCCCGCATCGACAAAAAAGGGTGGCAGCGTTATTACGATCCCGTGGCGCTGGTTCCTTACTTGGTAAAAGCCGACGGCAGCAACGGCTATATCACTTACGACGACGAATTTTCCACTTACACCCGAGTCTATTATTCCGATTGGGTTCTCGGCCTGGGCGGAACCTTCATGTGGTCGCTGGACGCCGACTACGACGGCCACTCCCAAGATCTGCTCAACGCCATGTATCAGGCGACGATGAAAAGCGGGGAGTATCGCTGATCGGATTCTCGTGGGTTTGGTACCCCCCCCCTCCCGATCTATTAGAATCATAGATTTAGGTGATTTTTCCTGCCAAAATCTTCAACCTAAAGGACATATTGTCAAAATCTTCATAAATAATGACTTAGCTCGTCAAAGGGCGCTGAAAATGGTTTTGGGGCAGCTTCGAGGTGCGTCTCGGTGGACGGACACATCTCGAAACTGCCCCAATCAGATCTCTATTGTCGGGCTTGCTGGGTTGTAAGTCAATAAATTTCGGTGGCGAACGGCATGCGATAGAAGACTGCGCGAGATACACATCGAGGGTGAGGGATTCGCGGCAGCGGACATCACAGACTCCGATGATCGATACCAGCAAAATCAAGAGCTGGCGCGAGGCAATCACCATAAATATGGTAATATGGGACCGATGAAGACCACTCTTGAGATTCCCGATTTTTTGTTCCGCCGCGCTAAGTCGGTAGCGGCCGAACGGGGCATTCCCCTTCGACAGTTGGTCACCGAAGCGGTGCAGGAGAAATTGAAAACGACCTCGCGGGAAAGGCCCTGGATGAAGCATCTCGGGAAGCTCAAACACCTGCACAAAGAGAGGAAGCAAATCGAGAAGCGGGTCGAGGAAGCCTTCGAGCGGATCGATCCGGAAGTCTGGGCTTCGAGATAAGACTGATTCGAGAAAAGAATGATTCTCGATACCAACGCGCTGTCAGCCGCGGCCGACGACGATCCTGGGGTGATTGCTCAGCTCGCTCGCGCCGACGAGATGGCGATTCCGGTCATTGTGCTGGGTGAGTATCGCCACGGAATCGCGCAGTCGCGAAATCGCGGCGCCTACGAGAACTGGCTGGCGGGATTACTCCAGGACTGCACAGTCCTCGACATCACCGAGCCCACCACCCACAGTTACGCAGAAATCGTTCTCGAATTAAAGCGCAAAGGCAAACCGATTCCAACCAACGACATCTGGATCGCAGCGCTCTGCCGGCAGCATTCGCTTCCGCTGCTGAGCCGCGATCGCCATTTCGATTTGGTGGCGGGGAATAAGCGGGTTGGATGGTGAAACTCGCGGACGAGCGCATGTTGGAAGTCCAATTCACCGACGACGCCATCAGCGTGAGCCTGCGCGACGGCCGCGTCATCACCGTGCCGCTCGTCTGGTATCCGCGGCTGCTCGACGCCACCGCGACGCAGCGCAAGAACTGGAAAATTGCCGGCAGCGGCTACGGAATTCATTGGCCCGACATCGACGAGGATCTGAGCACTGAAGGATTGCTGCGAGGCACGCCCGCGCCTAGGACGTCGGTTCCTTCGAAGTAGATCAACAAGCGCCTTGCGGTCGGGAGGCCCACCTTTCGAAAAGCGCGAAAGGTGGGGCACCCCCAGTTGTTATAGTATCGACGACAAGCTACACTTTCTGTGTCTGGGCGGCCGCTTCGGCGCGCTTTTGTGGTTTAGCGCGCGCGACATTGACCTGCTTCAAGAAGGCCCTAAGGTAGTGCGCGCTCGTGTGCTGACAGAGCAAGATATCGCGGAGGAATTTGTGCGCTTAATGGCACCAGCTGGGTCGATGGCAGACCGTTTCGACTCAGTCAAATACCTCTCCGAGGCGCTAAACAAGAGCCCGTTGGATTCTCCGCTACTGTTTGCAATCGACAATTTTGAGACGGTGCGGAATCCCACCGAGCTGTTCACTTGGCTCGATACATTCATTCGCCCACCCAATAAGGTACTGATCACAACGCGATTCAGGGACTTCAAGGGAGACTACCCCGTGGACGTGGTCGGCATGACGAGCAAGGAGGCCGAGGAGCTTATCGATTCGGCTTCGGAGAGCCTTGGGGTGCGAAAACTGCTGACGGAGGATTATCGGGATGAACTCATCCGAGAGTCCGACGGCCACCCCTATGTAATCAAGATTCTGCTAGGTGAAGTGGCGAAAGCTCGGGCATTGGTTGCCTTAAGGAGAATTGTAGCCTCAAAAGACGAGATTCTGGATGCTCTTTTCGAGCGCACCTATTCAGGACTTTCCCCTGCAGCGAAGCAGATTTTCCTGCTGCTCTCGTCGTGGCGTTCCACGATTCCGGAGCTTGCTATTCACGCGGTTCTAGCACGTCCATCCGCAGAAAGCATGGACGTAGCAGAAGCGGTCGAAGAATTGCGTAAGAGCTCCCTAGTTGACACTGCCACGTCTCCAGACAAGAGCAGATTCTTGTCTGTGCCTCTCGTTGCAGCAGAGTTTGGAAAGCGGAAGCTAGCCGCGAGCCCCTCTAAGAGCGCCGTGGAATCGGACTTAGAGATGCTGCGGAATTTCGGGCCGGGGCAAAAGACCGACGTGGTGCATGGTGTTGCGCCCAGGATTTCGAGACTTTTCCGCCAGATCAATAACGAGATTGGGCGACGGCCAGAGGAATTACAGAGATATCTACCGGTCTTGGAATTCGTCGCCCAGCAATATTCCCCGGCGTGGCTTGATCTCGCCGATCTTTACGAGCGCTCAGGCGTTCTTGATCGGGCAAAAAATGCCGTGAGACGATACCTCGAAAGCGGTCCCGACATAGACGGCCAGCGAACCGCGTGGCGTCGTCTGTCCAATCTGTGCCAAGCTGGCGGTGACTGGTCGGGTGAGTTGCACGCTCGCGTCGGGCTTTGCGAACTCCCTGGCACGGACTTTGAGGTAATTAGCGATGCCGCCAATCGGCTTAATGGGCTACTTGTGCGAGAGCAGTTTCTGGACAGCGAAGAGAAGCTCGTTCTGGCTAGAAAGCTTGCGGCCATAATGGATACGAGATTGAGCGAAGCAGACGGCACCGACCATTCGCGCCTCGCATGGCTCTACTTTCATCTTCGGAACGAGAATCGCGCACGTGAAGTGACTGAAGCTGGCCTAGCGAAAGAACCTTCTAACGAACATTGCCAAAAGTTTCGCCTGAAGTTTTGACCTCGCCCACAACGAAAAAGGCCACGCTCAATTAAGAACGTGGCCTTTGATTTAATGCCGGCAACTACCTACTCTCCCACACACTTTCGCGTGCAGTACCATCGGCCCAGCGGGGCTTAACTTCCGTGTTCG
>Ga0187879_10001824_pt1 | contig 14468 bp, 12 predicted proteins | sample June2016WEW_19_1_FD_132423 | JGI IMG/M metagenome (GOLD analysis project Ga0187879, IMG submission 132423) | Peatland microbial communities from SPRUCE experiment site at the Marcell Experimental Forest, Minnesota, USA - June2016WEW_19_10 | ecosystem: Environmental > Terrestrial > Soil >... | reverse complement strand
CAGCTTGGCGCACTCCAGCAGCTCGGTGAGCTGCTCCGTGGAGGTGGCGCTGGCGATCGGCGCGAGCACCGTCGGCTGGGCGAGCAGCCACGCGAGCGACACCGCCGCGACCGGCGCGTCGTGCGCGGCGGCGATCTCATCGAGCGCGTCGAGCACCGCGAAGCCGCGCGCGTTGAAGTAGCTCTCGCGCACGCCGGCCGCGCGCGGGCTGTCGACCTCGGCGCCGCCGCGACGGTACTTGCCGCTGAGAAAGCCCCTCGCGAGGCCGAAGTACGGGATGCACGACAGCCCGTGGCGCTCGCACACGCCCGCGAGCTCGCCCTCGTACTGCGCGCGCTCGAGCAGGTTGTAGTGCGGCTGCAGCGCCACGTACGAGGCCATGACCTCGCCCCGGCCAACGCTCACCGCTTCCTCCAGACGGGCGGCGCTGTAGTTGGACGCGGCCGCGTGGCGGATCTTGCCCTCGGCGATCAGCTCGCCGAACGCGCCGAGCGTCTCCTCCAGCGGCGTGTCGAGATCGTCCTTGTGGGCGTAGTACAGGTCCACCGTGTCGATGCCCAGCCGCTGCAGCGAGCCCTCGATGCCCTGCCTGATCGTCGCCCGCGATAGACCGGACAGGTCGGGCGACATGCCGACCTTGGTCGCGATCACGAGCTGCTCGCGGTTGCCGCGCGCTGCGATCCAGCGGCCGATGATCCGCTCGGACTCGCCCGCGCCGCCGGGGCCGCGCCGTCCGTAGCTGTCGGCCGTGTCGATGAAGTTGCCGCCGCCCGCGACGTACGCGTCGAGCACCGCGAACGAGCGCTCTTCGTCGATCGACCAGCCGAACACGTTGCCGCCCAGGCACAGCGGGAAGACGTCCAGCTCGGTGTCTGCCAGGCGCGCGATGGGGTCAGGGTAGCGAGCGGGCTGAACGTGGGTCACGACCGGTGGAGGGAAGCAGCAGCATCAGTGTGAGCGGGTCGATCGGTGACTCGACGAAGCCGTGGTGGCGGTAGAAGTCTTTTGCCTGCTCGTCCTTGGCGTGGACGAGGACGAGCCTCACCCCAACAATCTCTGAGACCTCGATTGCCTTCGTCATGAAGTGCTTGAGCATGGCTGCACCGAGGCCGTTGCCCTGGTGGCGGCTGTCGACGGCCATTCGCCCGAGCAGGATCGCTGGCAGATCGGCGGGCTGGTCCCGGGCGATGTCACGCGGCGTCGCGGCGCGCATCACCGAAGCGGTGGAGGATGCGTAGTAGGCCACGACCGTCCTGGCCGGCTCGTCGATCACTACCCACGTGCGGCTGGTGCCGGCCGCCTGGTTGCCGAGCGCTCGGCGCGCGAGCCAGTCATTGAGCGCAGGCTCGCCACAGTCGAACCCCTCCAGCCTGTGCTCGCTGGTCAGCAGGGTCGGGCCGCTGTAGGTCAACGTTCAGGTCGCTCGAGCACCGACTGCTGGGAGAGCAGCTTGGCCATCGCTGGCGGAAGCTGCGACGGCGTCGCGGAGAGCAGACCCTGGAGCTCGTTCCAGGCCGCGTCGTCGAGGGCGAACACGCGACGATCGGCGAGGTCGAGCTCGGCGGCTTCCACGGCATGGCGCAGCACGTAGTCGCTCGTCGACTCGCCGCGGGCCTCCGCGGCGCGGCGCAGCACCACGTCCTGCTTGGGAGTCAGGCGAAGGCTCAGCCGCTCGGTCTTGGACGCCATGTCCAGATTGTACGTCATTAGGCGTACGGAATAGGGACGCCGCGTTCGCGCGCGGCTGGCGAGGGTGACGGCCGGTCGAGCGGTCGATCTGGGGTGGCGTGTACCGTGCGGTGCGCGAAAGAGGTGTGCGGACCAAGGGCTTGCGATCGGAGGGTGACATGAGTGGACCAGTGGATTTCGTCCAACAGGTGAAGATCAGTCTCCTCGGGACCTCGAAGCCGCCGGTCTGGAGGCGGCTGCTGGTCCCCGCAACCATCCGACTGGACCGGCTGCACGGCGTGATCCAGGCGGCGATGGGCTGGGAGGATTACCACATGCATGCCTTCGCCGACGGCTCCTGCGAGTATGGGCTGGCGGATCCGGAATTGGGGCACCGGGACGAGCGCAAGGCGACCCTCGACCAGCTGCTCAAGCGAGAGGGAGAGCGGATTCGCTACACCTACGACTTCGGCGATAACTGGGAGCATGAGATCGTTGTCGAGAAGGTGCTCGCTGCCGAGCCGGGCGTGCGTTACCCCGTCTGCGTTGCCGGCAAAGGCGCCTGCCCACCCGAGGATTGCGGGGGTGTGTGGGGGTATGAGCATCTGCGCGAGGTGCTTGCCGACCCAGCCGACGATGAGCACGAGGAGATGCTGGAGTGGCTTGGCCTTCAGACGGTGGCGGACTTCGACCCGGCTCGCTTCGATGTCGACGAGGTCAACCGGGCGCTCGGTTGCGGCGATGATGCCCGGACGGCCGTCAAGCGGGCGGCGTAGACGAGCGACCGTGTGAACGAGCGCGATCTGGGTGTCGCGGGCCCAGCACCGACGGCGCCGCGCGCATGCCCGAGCCCACCTCCTCAAGAACTCCCTTTAGCGGCCCACATCGTATTTGATGCGCTACGATGATGCAGATGCCGCGCACCACGGTTGACATCGATCAGCATGCGCTCGATGCCGCACGGGTCGAGCTGGGCACCAAGGGTCTCAGCGCCACTGTGAACGCGGCGCTGCGCGAGGTCGCGAGGCGTCGCGCGCTCGCCGGCTTCGACGTCACCCGCGACATCGACGGCACTCCGGCAGAGGTGCAGGCCAACCGACTGGAGCGCTTCCCTGAGTCCGGACGCTGAGGTCGCGCCTCCCGCGCTCGACGGTCCCGCACTGTTGGACACCGGCGTCTGGACATGGGCGCGTGACCGTCGCTTCCCGCAGCTTGCGTCCTGGTTCAACGACCAGGTTGCCGCCGGCCTCGTGCTGGTGTGCGACCTCGTGATCCTAGAGCTCATCCGCCTGACCCCGAACGAGGCCCGCGCCCGAGAGGTGGCGGCTCGCCTCGACGCGTTCGAGTCGATCCCGATGCCCGCGGCCCTATGGAGCCGCGCGCGCAAGCTGCAGACCTTGCTGGCGGCCAACGGCGACCATCGTCGAGTGCCTCCCGTCGACCTGCTGATCGGCTGCGCCGCAGAGACCGCGGGCGTCCCGCTCGTCCACTATGACCGCGATTACGAGCGCATCGCCGCTGTCAGCAAGCTCGAGCACCGCTGGCTCCTGCCCGACGGGACGCTCGCGTAGCAGGCGCCAGCGTCCACTCACCGTCGCCGCCCCATCGCGAAGCTCTGCACTGGCGGCGCCGCCGCGCGCATGCTCGAGCCAACCTCGCCGCTCTCCACATCCTCCTCGCCGCCACTCCCATGCGCCACCGGGCGCTCGCGGCCGGGCAGGTGGTGAACACGCGCCTGGGCAGCCCGGCCTTCCTCCTCCACGCCGCCCGACACGTAGCGCTCGAGCGGCGCCAGCTCGCGCACGATCACGTTGACCACGCCCTGCCTGCCTGCGCCCTCCAGGGTGTGCCCTTCAGGGTGCGCGCGCTCCAGCGTGCCCCTCGCGAGCAGCAGCGGCTCCGCGCGCGCGAGGTGGCGGTGGCGCTCGTACACCGCCTTGCCCACGATCAGGTTGACCGTGCCGAACTCGTCCTCGAACAGCAGGAACATCGTCCCCTTCGCCGTCCCCGGCCGCTGCCTCGCGATCACCAGCCCCGCCACCGCAACCTGGCAGCCAGACGGCAGCCGCGGCAGCTGCGCGCTCGTCGCGAGCATCGGCACCGTCAGCCGCTCGCGCAGGATCGCGATCGCGTGCTCGCCGATCGTCACCCCGCTCGTGGAGTAGTCAGCGATCAGCCGCTGCCAGCGCCCCAGCGGGCGCAGGCGCGGCGCCGCCGGCAGCTCCAGGGGCAGCGCCAGCTGGGTGTCCTCCCCCGCTCCCGCCGTCTCCGCCGGCGCCGCCAGCCCCAGCTGCCACAGCGCCTCCCGTCTGCTGGCGTTTGCCCCCGGAGCGGCTATTCCCGTCTGCGCGTCGCGCCCGGCGATCAGCCCGTCGCACGCCCCCGACCACGCCAGCTGTTCGAGCGACCCGCGCCTGCAGCTCACGCGCCCCGCGAGCTCGCCCAGGCTGGCGAACGGGCCGTTGCGCTCGCGCTCGGCCACCAGCGCGTGCATCTCCGCGCTCGTCACGTCCTTTATGTAGCCCAGGCCCAGGCGCACGCCCCCAGCCTCCACCGTGCACTGCACCCGCGACGCGTTCACGTCGAGCTTGTGCACCGGAATGGCGATCCCCCTATTTTCCGCCTCGTGGACGAGGCTGTCCGGGGCGTAGAAGCCCATCGGCTGCTCGTTCAGCAGCGCGCACAGGAACTCCGCGCCGTAGTGCACCCGCAGCCACGTCGACTGGTAGGCCAGCAGGCCGAACGCCGCGCTGTGCGCCTTCGGGAAGCCGAAGCCCGCGAAGCCCTCCACCATCCCCCACACGCGCTCCGCCGTCGCGCGGTCCGCGCCCGCGTGGCGCTCCGCCCCCTTGACGAAGCGCTCGCGATGGCCCTGGATCATCTCGTGCGAGCGCTTGCGGCTCATCGCCCGGCGCAGCCCGTCCGCCTCGCCCGGGCTGAAGCCCGCGAACGCTTCCGCCACCTGCATCACCTGGTCCTGGAAGATGATCGTGCCGAGCGTCTCGCGCAGGACCGGCTCCAGCGCCGGATGGTCGTAGGGCACCTCATACGCCGGGTCCTCGCGCACGCGCCTGCGCCTCTCTATATAAGGATTTATCGCCCCACCCTGGATCGGTCCCGGACGCACGATCGCCACCTGCACCACCAGGTCGTCGAGGTTCTCCGGCTGCGTGCGGCGGATCGACTGCATCTGCGCGCGGCTCTCGATCTGGAAGACGCCCACCGTGTCCGCCGCGCGGATCGCCCTGAACGTCCGCGGGTCGTCGAACGGGATGCGCGACAGGTCCACGCGCTCCCCGCGCACGCGCGCGATCTCCTCCACGCAGCGCTCCACCGCCGACAGCATCCCCAGGCCCAGCAGGTCGATCTTCAGGAAGCCCGCGTCCGCGCACGAGTCCTTGTCCCACTGCACCATCTGCCTGCCCTCCATCGCCGCCGGCGCCACCGGGCAGCAGTCGATCAGCGGCCGCGTCGCGATCACCATCCCGCCCGGGTGTTGGGACAGGTGTCGCGGCAGCCCGTACGCCTGCTCCACCAGGCGCGCCAGCCAGCGCCAGCGCGTCGAGCCCGCCCCAGCGGGGGCGATACTCTGCGTGTCCGCGCCCCACGGATCCGCCCCGCGCGCCGCCCGCTCGATCTCGCCCGCCGGCAGGCCCAGCACCTTGCCCAGCTCGCGGATCGCCCCGCGCGCGCGGAACGTCGGGAACGCCGCCACCAGCGCCGCGCGGTCGCGCCCGTAGCGCTCGTGCACGCGCGGGATCAGCCGCTCGCGGATGTCGCGCGGGAAGTCCAGGTCGATGTCCGGCAGACCGGTCAGGTCCTCGTGCAGGAAGCGCCCCAGCGCCAGCCTGCCCGCGATCGGGTCGATGTGCGACAGCCCCGTCAGGTAGCACACGATCGACGACACCGACGAGCCCCGACCGCGCCCCGGCGCCAGCAGCGCGCGCACCGAATCCGGCCCGCGCACCTCCACCGCCACCTCGCGCGCCAGCTCCAGCATGTCGTGGTGCAGCAGGAAGAAGCCCGCCAGGCCCAGCCGCTCGATCACGCGCAGCTCCTCCTCCAGGCGCGCCTGCGCCTCCGCGCGGGCCGCGCGCGTCACACGCATCCCACCCGCTCCGGCGGGCCGGCGGACGCCGTCCGCATCCGCCCCGTAGCGCTCGTCCAGCCGCGCCCTGCACAGCTCCGCCAGGCGGCGCGAGGAGCCCTCGTCCTCCGCCCCCGGATAGCGGTAGCCGAGGTCCCTCGTCAGGTCGAACGTCAGCCGCTCCGCCAGCGCCAGCGTCTCGCGCACCGCCTCCGGATGGTCGGCGAAGCGGCTCGCCATCGCCCCCGGCGTGCTCATCACGTGGCTGTGGTTGCCGCGCCGCAGCGGCTCGCACGCATCCAGCGCCGCGTGGTGGCGCAGCGCCACGAACGCGTCCTGCAGCTCAGCCCGCGCGCGCGCATGCGCGTGGACGTTGCCCGTCGCCACGCACCTCACCCCCAGCCGCCGCGCGGTCGCGGCCAGCGCGCGGTTGCGCGCGCGATCGCCGCACGCGTACGGGCGCTGCAGCTCCACGTACAGACCCTCCCGGCCGAACGCCTCGAGCAGCCGCCGCGCCGTGCGCTCGTCCTCGACGCCGCGAGCGATCGCCGACCGCTCCGCGCAACCCGTCAGGCACACCAGGCCCTCCGCATGGTCGAGCACCGCCCGCACGTCCACCCACGGCTCCGTGCGCTCGCGCCCGGACGCGCGCTCGCGGGTGTGCGCATGCGCCAGCGTGATGATCCTGCACAGATTGCTCCAGCCGCGCTCGTCGCGCACCAGCAGCGTTATGTGGCGCGTCTGCGCCGGTCCGGCTCCGCCGCCCGAGCGGGCGTCCCCGCCGGCGGGCCCATCGGCGGGGCCGAGCGCCACGTCGATCTCCGCGCCGTGGATCGCCCGCACGCCGTGGTCCGCCGCCACCTGGGCGAGCTCCATCGAGCCCGACACCGAGTTGTGGTCGGTCAGCGCGAGCGCCGTGTGGCCCAGCTCGCCCGCGCGCTGCGCCAGCTCCTGCGGCAGCGACACGCCGTCCAGGAACGAGTACGCCGAGTGGCAGTGCAGCTCCACGTACGGCGGGGTCCCAGGGCGGCTCACTGCGTGAACCAGCGGCCTGAGCGCAGGTCGTGGAAGACGACCACGTTGCGTCCCCGCTCGCCCACCAGCTCCCAGTAGCGGCGCCGCAGCGGCTCGGCCGTCCACCAGCGATCCTCCACCAGCCACGACTCGCGCAGCGACTCGATCGCTTCGCCGTTCACCTCCGCCGGCATGCCCTCGGGGCGGGCGGGGTCCAATCGCACGCGCGCGGGCTGAGGCCTGTTCAGGGCTCGGGCCATGCGCGCGCCATCACTCCGGAATCGGCGCCAGCACCACCCGCCGCTCGGGCACGCGCGAGTCCGGGTCCACGCACACCGCCCGCAGCGCCGCGTCCTGCCCCGCCACCGCGCGCACCTGTGCGACCGCCTCGCGCAGGCGCGCGGTACGGGCGCCGGAGGGAGCGCCGGGGCGTGCCGGGTGGGCGCCGGGGTGGCCGGTGTCCTCGTCGAACAGCGCGCCCTGCTCGCTGGCCGGGGGCCCGAAGCGCTCTGCCGCCAGCGCCAGCACGGCGGCCGGGGCGGGGAGCGTCAGCAGGCGCAGCGACAGCGCCAGCCAGATGCGCTCGGGGTCCGCGAGCGCCTGGCGGAAGACCACGCGCTCGCGCCAGCCGCCGCCCGCGGCCAGGCGCGCGGAGAGCGTGGCCGCGCGCAGCGTGCGCCCGCGGCGCTCGGAGCGGGCCAGCAGCCGGTCCACCAGCACGCCCAGCACCCGCTTCAGCGCCTCGCCGGAGCTCGCGTCGCCGACCTCCATCGACTCCTCCACGCGCTCCTCCACGCGGCGCGCTCGCAGCGGGCCGTCCTCGCCGCAGGCCAGCCTGTGGGCGAGCGCGCCCGGCGCCCCGAAGCGGTCGCTCAGCGCCGGGCGCCCGAGCTTCGCCAGCTCGCCGAGCGTGCGCACGCCCAGGCGCGCGAGCGGCTCGATCAGCGCCGCGGTGTCCTCGCGGAAGCCCAGCAGGGCGACCGGGCGACCGGCGAGCCAGCGCCGGGCCTCGAGGGTGGGCGGGCCTTCAATCACCAGCGGACGGCGCGAGCGCACCGCCAGGGCGCCCGCCAGCGCGCAGAAGCGCGTCGGCCCCGCCCCGATGCGCACCCCCCATGGCGGGTGGCCTGTGGGCCGCGCGAGCGCGCGCGAGGCGGCGGCGATCGTCGCCGCAACCGGACCGTGGATCCCGCGCAGCCCGCCGCTCTCGAAGTACGCGAGCCCCGGGCGCGCCGGCTCGACGGCCGCGCCGATCGATTCCAGGGCGCGCAACGCCGCCTCCCACGCCTCCGCCACCGCCACCGGGTCGCCCGGCACCAGCACCAGGTCGGGGCAGCGGGCGAGCGCCTCACCGAGCACCATCCCCCGGGCCACGCCCCGGGCCTCAGCCGCACCCGACACCTCCCCCACGCGCTGTTCGCCGCCGACGAGCGGCGCCACCGCCAGCGCACGCCCCGCCAGCGTCTGGCGGGCGACCCTCGGCCCCTCGCCGGCGGCCACGGCCAGCTCGAAGCGGGGGATGTACACGCACACGACCATGCGAACGTATGTTCGCATGAGGGCCGCCCGGCGACAACAGATGGCTATCTGCATCGAGCGCCCGCGGCGAGCGCGGCGACGGGCCGCTGGGCGGGTTCGTGCAGGGGTTTGCTTTCGGCCGCCAGCTTCCGTTCAATCTGCGAGATGTCTCTTGGCGCGCGACCTTCGCGAACGCAGCCGTGGCTCGACGGCCTTGGCGATTGGAGCTGGCCCGGACGCGGCGGAGGAGCGCGCGACATGCTGCCCCCGTCCTGGGTTCCCGCCCTTCCTCCCAGGATCGAGCCGGCCATGGCCGCATCGGCCATCCCTACCTCGTGGCAGGCGGAGCGCTCGCGCGCTTGGTGGTTGGGTGTCGGGCTGCTGCTCAGCGCGCTCGCCGCCACCCTCCTCGTGGCCGCGCTGGGAGGCCCGACGGCGATCGAACGACTGGCCAGCGCCGGTGCCAGCGTGCCCGCGAGCAGCGTCTTCCGGGCCGCGGCCGCAGCCTCCCCGCCCGCTCTGCTCCCGCCGCTGCCTCCGCTTCAGCCGGTCCGGACCGACGCCGCCGGCAGCTCGATCGCCCTGGCAAGCTTTGCGTCATCGTCGCTCCCCGGCGAGGGAGCGTTCTTCGTGTATCTGCCGCCGGGCTATGCGAGCACCACGCGCCGCTACCCGGTGCTGTACCTGCTGCACGGCCGCAACGGGCACGCGGCCGCCTTCCTGGAAATCGGCATCCAGGAAACCCTCGACCGCCTGATCGACGAGCGGGCGATCCCGCCGATGATCGCCGTCATGATCCAGGACCTGCCCGGTCTGAACAACTGGCGCGACCTGGGCAGCCGACACAGCGAGACCTACGTGGTCGAAGTCCAGGAACTGGTCGACCGGATGCTCAGGACCATCCCCACGCGCGCCGCGCGCGCGATCGCGGGCAGCTCGATGGGCGGCTTCGGCGCCATGAACGTCGCGCTCGCCAACCCGCTGCGCTTCGCCGTCGTCGAGAGCTGGCTCGGCTTCTTCAACAACCTGGGAGGCGCGCTGCGCGCAGACCAGCCCGTCATCTCACGACTCGGCCTGCACGCCTTCCTGTACGGCGCCGCGGCCGACCCGGTCGCCGTTCCCGCCGAGGACCCCGAATTCGCCGCCGAGCTCCGCGCGGCCGGCGCGCAGGCCGACAGCGCCATCTATCCCGGCGGGCACAGCCTCGAAAAAGTCAGGGAACACCTCGAAACCGGGCTGCTGTTCGCCGGACGCTCGCTCGAGGGAGCGCAGCGGCACGCCGCCGCCGAAGAAGCGCCTCGCGCGCGCCCCCGGCCGGTCGCGGCAAAACCCTAGTCCATCGTCAGCGGCCCCTCGGCCGAGCCGCTCAGGAACTGGCGCACGAACGGGTTCTCCGAGGCGAACATCTTCTCCGCGGTGCCCGCCTCGACGATCCGCCCGCGCCACAGCAGCGCGATGTACTCGCCGATCTGGCGCGCCGAGGCGATGTTGTGGGTGACGACCAGGTAGGTGCCTTTGTAGAGCTGGTGCATCTCCTGGATCAGGTCGCACAGCAGCGCGGTGCGCACCGGGTCGAGGCCCGAGTCGGGCTCGTCGAAGATCACGATGTCCGGCTCCATCACCAGCGCCCGCGCGAAGCCCGCGCGCTTGCGCATGCCGCCGGAGAGCTGGGAGGGCAGGTCGTACATCGCGTCGGACAGGCCGACGTCGCCCAGCCGCTCGCGCACGCGCTCGGCGATCGCCGCCTCGGAGAAGTCGGTGTGCTGGCGCAGCGGGAAGGCGACGTTGTCGTACACGTTCATCGAGCCGAACAGCGCGCCGTCCTGGAAGAGCACGCCGATCTTGCGCCGCATCGCCAGCAGCTCGGGCATCGTCAGGCTCTTGACGGATTTGCCTTTCACGACGATGTCGCCCGAGTCGGGGAACATCAGCCCGATGATGTGCTTGATCAGCACGCTCTTGCCGGTGCCCGACGGGCCGAGCACGACGGTGATCTTGCCTTCGGGGAACGCGACGTTGAGCCCATCCAGGACGGACACCCCGCCCAGGCGCTTGTGCACGTCCAGGCAGCGGATCGACCACTTGGAGTCGTCCGCGTCGCCCGCGTAGTCGACGTCGCTGGCGTGGTACTGGTGGCGGTCCTCGGGGATCTCGTCGGTCATCTCAGGGGTCTCGTCGGTCATCACTACGGCTTGTAGACGGCGTGTGGGAATTCGCTCGTTTCGCCGTTGAACGTGAACGGGCCCTGCTTCGTGCATCCGGGCGCCGCCACCTTGTTGGCCGTCCCCGGTTCGTTGGCGAGCGGCGATTCTCCCGCATTCGGCGGAGTCGTGAGCTCCTTGAGGAGTTCTTCGGAGACGATTTCGTTGGCCGGGCCGCTGACCGACGGCGAGGAGCTCGCGCACGCGCCGGAGCTGAACACCGGCAGCCCGCCGGCGAGCGAGCCGTAGGCGCCGGAGTGCGGGTAGGCGTTGGCGCGGTCGGTGCCGATGCGGCTCGGGTAGATCGCGAGGCTCTCCGGGGTGAGCACCTGCATCGCCGTCAGCAGGTGCCGCTTGGGCGCATTCGCTTCTTTGGGGAAGTCGCTGCTGGGTTCGCTCGCCTCGGAGGCGGCGGTGACGTTCGCGAAGAACGCCTGCAGCTCGGGCACGTATTCGCCGAGGTACCGCAGCAGCGGGTCGAGGTTGTGCAGCACCGGCCTGAGGTTTTCCAGCACCGGGACGCTCAGCTGCAGCGCCTTCTTCATGTCCGGCAGGTCGGTCTTCGCGGCGGCGCTCAGCGGCCCGAGCGAGGTGAGGAAGCCGTTGAACTGGGGGGCGAACGGCTTGGCCGCCTGCAGCAGCGCCGAGAGCTGGCGCTCGGTCGGCCGGAATTCTTCGAGGTAGGGGTTGGCGACGGCGGCGAAGCGGTCGGTTTCTTTGAACGCCACGCGCGAGTTGTGCTCGAACGTGGGCAGCGCGCGGAATGCTTCGGCGAACGCCTGGCTGGCTTCGGCGGCCGCGTGGAAGGTGCGCTCGCCGTTGGCGATCGAGCCTTCGAGCTGGTGGTCGCGGCTGGCGAGCGCGTTGAAGACCACGCCGGTGTTGTGCACCAGCGCTTTCACGGCGCCTTCCTGGGCGTCGAGCAGCGTGACCAGCTTGTTGGCGCTTTCGACGAACGGTTCGAGCTGGGCGAAGTCGGCGTTGATCTGTTCTCCGCGCCCGTTGATCCCTTCCGCGGCGGCTTCCTGCCAGATCTGGAAGTCGCGCCTGGTCTTGGGGTCGAACGCGGACAGGATGTCGTCGAGCGTGACCGACGGTTCGACCTGGCTGTTGGACAGCCGGCCGCCGTCGGGCAGGGCCGGGCCGCTCCTGCCCTCGGGGATCAGCTGCACGTAGGTCTCGCCCAGCAGCGTCTTCTGGCGCAGGATCGCGTGCATGTTCGCGCGTATCGGCGCGTAGCGCCCGGCGACTTCGACGGTCGCTTCGGTGCGGCCTTCCTTGTTCAGGGCGAGCGAGACGACGTGCCCCACTTCCACGCCGCTGATGCGCACGTCGGACTCTTCGGCGAGCGCGAACGAGCGCGGGAAGGCGACCTCGAAGCGGTAGCCCTTCGGTTTCAGCGGCAGCGGGCCGCCGAAGGACTCCCACAGGAACATCAGCAGCCCGAAGCAGCTGAGCACGAACAGGATGATCACCAGCAGGTTGCCGAGCGTTGGCGCGCGCTTCTGCATCTCAGCCCTTCCCCCCGAACGGGTGCTGATCGAGGCTCGAGAACGGCCCACCCGCCGGCGCCTTCGTGTGCGCGCGCTCGCTCGCCGCGGCAGCCTTGGGTTTCAGGATGCCCTCGCTTTCGCATTCTTCCCTGGTCGGGGGCTTGAGCAGGCCGATCAGCAGGTTCACCGTCGGGTTGACTTCCCCGGCGGGCTTCAGGAGTTTCAGGATTTCGCAGTTGAAGTACACGAGGCCGCGGGCGAGGACGCCGTGCGCTTCGGCGGTGCTCAGCACGCTGTTGAGATCGTGGTTGCCCCAGTCGAGGAAGAACAGGAAGCCGCCCTTGCTCGGCCCGGGGTTGTACGCGAGCTCGTTGAAGAATTCGTTGAGCACGGAGAAGCTCGCCGCGAGCTTGGGCAGCGCCTGGCTCAGGTTCTGCGTCGTCGGCCCGAGTTCGCCCACCACCGGCAGGATTTCGCGCGCGAACGGGCGGATCTCGTTCTTGATGATCGGCGTCGTCTTCTCCGAGAGCTTGCGCGTCGCTTCGTTGGCGGGGCCGAGGGCGCGCGCGAACGGCTCGAGTTTGCGCACCGTCGGGCCGAGCACGTGCGTCGCGGCCGCGAGCTTGCCGAGCCCCACCCCGGTCTTGTGCAGCGCGCCCGGCAGCAGCGCCAGCGTCTTCTTGAAGCTCGCGTCCTCGCTGGCGAACGTCTTGAACACGGCGTTGGACGCGTCGACGAGCTCGGAGAGCTGCTGGTCCTTGCCGCCGAGCGCCTGGGTCAGCAGGCTGAAGTTGTGGATCGAGCGTTCGACGTTCCCGTGGCGGATTTCCAGCTGCTGTGCGATCTCTTCGGTGAGGCGCGCCGTGGGGTCGAAGCGCTTGAGCGCCGCCGCGAGCGGCTTGCCGTTTTCCTTGAGCCCGATGCCGAGGCCGGCCAGCAGCTCCTGCACGTAGGCGCGCGTTTCGGCGTCGAGCCCCGCCAGGAATTCGTCGAAGTCGACGTTCGCGGCCGTCTGGGACTCCGGCAGCACTTCGCCGCTGCGCAGTTTGCCGGCGGACGGCGTGCCCGGGTTGACCTCGACGGTGATGTCCTGCAGCTGCGTCTTCGGGCGCAGCAGCATCGTCGCGTTGCGGTAGATGTACCTGGCGTACCTGGGGCTCACCTTCATCGTGACGACCGCGACCCCGCCCCGCAGATCGACCGTCGCGATTTCGCCGATCTTGGCGCCCGCGATCGTCACCGCCTGGCCCTGGCCGGGGGTGACCGCCTGGGCGGTCTGGAATTCGGCGTCGAGGTTGAAGTAGGTGTGGCCGAGCACCGGCACCCAGCTCGGCAGCTTGAGGTTCTCGTGCGCGAGTATGTAGCCGCCGACGGCCGCCGCGATCACGACCATCGTGACGACCGCGATGAACGCCGAGCGGTAGCGCTCGATCTGGTCGCGGACGCTCAGCCCGCCTTCGTGACCCTCGGCGGGCGTCATCCCTGGCCGCTCCCGTCGGCCGGACCCTGGGAGAGGGGCCCGTTGAAGTTCGGCAGCGCCTGCGTGGCGCACGGCACGAGCGGCTCGTACGGCGGCTCTTCGGCGGGGAAGGCGGGGCGCGTGCCGAGCGGGGTCAGCGGCGAGCGCGCGAGCAGCTGGCTGCCCTTGAGGTCGGTGCCCACGACCGACGTGGGCTGCGAGCGCAGCGTCTCGCCGCTGTTGCCGACCAGGAACCTGACCGACGGGCCGTTGCCGGTGAAGCCCTGGCCGATGCTGTCCAGACCCACCAGGCTGTACCAGAATTCCTTGTAGTCTTCGACGCCGGTCGTGCTCGTCCCGTCCTGCAGCTTGGTGTTGCCGGCCGGGTAGATCACCTTGGTCATGCACTCGTTGAACGCTTCCGTCTGCTTGTAGAAGGGCGTCTGTTCGCTCTCCAGGCGCGCGAGCGTCGGCACCGACGCGGCCAGGCCCTTGGCGACGCCGCCGAGCTCTTCGGGCGCGAGCGAGGCCTGCACCTGTTCGATCCACGGCAGCGTCGCCGCGACCGTGCGGTTGGTGTTCCTGACGCCCGGCAGGATGTCGTGCGCGAACGCCCGCGTGGGCGGGAACGTGGCGTCCAGGCCGGCGAGGCCTGCATCTACGTTGGCCAGGTTCGTGGGCAGCTCGGCGACGAGCGTCTTCAGGCCCGCCGCCTGCGAGGCGAGCGCGGCGAAGAACGTGTTGAAGTTGGGGAACAGTTCGCTCAGATCCTGTTCGTGGACGTTCAGCGCCGCGGTCACCTTCCCGATCGAGGCGATCAGCTTGGAGAGGTCGTGCGGTTCGGTGCCCGTGATCGCCTGGGCGTCGATCGCGCCGCCGCGCAGCGACGCGGGCCCGCGCGCGTAGATCTTGTTGAGCGCCTGCGCCGCGTTGAGTCCGCGCACTTCCGCGTCCTGTTCGGCGTTTTCGGCCGCTTCGGGCTTGCGCGTGAGCGCTTCGCCGTAGTTGATCAGGAAGCTCTGCAGGTT
>Ga0187879_10001823_pt1 | contig 14472 bp, 13 predicted proteins | sample June2016WEW_19_1_FD_132423 | JGI IMG/M metagenome (GOLD analysis project Ga0187879, IMG submission 132423) | Peatland microbial communities from SPRUCE experiment site at the Marcell Experimental Forest, Minnesota, USA - June2016WEW_19_10 | ecosystem: Environmental > Terrestrial > Soil >... | reverse complement strand
GAAGTTCCCCCCGGAGCGCTGCACCCGCAGTTGATCGTTTCGGAATCGATCCGGGCCACTTCGTACTACACCAACCCCATGGGCATTCCCATGATGCATCCGGTTTACCGTATCCATCCGGGCTACGCCAAGTGCTTTGCGCTGGGGCATTCCGTGGGATTGATTCCCAAGAAATACGCTCTGAAAGACGCGCCGCGCCCTGGGGACGTGGCCCTGCTGATCGGCGGCGAGACAGGCCGGGACGGCATTCACGGCGCCACGGCCAGTTCCACGGGGATGACGGGCGAGACTCTGCAGAAGGAATCCGCGGCTGTCCAGATCGGCCATCCGATCACGGAGCGCCGGTTCACTTCGGCCATTCCGGTTTTGCGCGATCAGGAGTGCATTCGGAGCATCACAGACCTTGGAGCCGGCGGCATCTCGTGTGCTGTGGGAGAGATGGGATCGGAGACGGGAGTACGCATCGATCTCGATGCCGCTCCCTTGAAGGACAAGAGCCTGACGGCCTGGGAGATCCTGCTTTCCGAATCGCAGGAGCGCATGCTGGTGGCTGTGCCGCCCGAAAAACTCGAGGAGGCGCTCAGGATTCTCGAGAGGTACGAGGTGGGTCATTCAATCCTGGGCCACTTCACTGCCACCGGGCGGTTAGAGGCTACATGGAGGGGCAAGACAGTTGTGGACCTGGAGATGGCCTTCCTTTGGGAAGGCTGCCCTATCGACCCGCTCGAGGTGGCGCAGCCACCGCGGGAACTCCGGCCCTTGAGCATACCCGAGCCGCATACGGAAGCAGCGTGGTCTCGCGCGATTCGCGGCGTGCTGGGACATTACCACTGCGCGGACCAGAGCGCTGCCGGTTGCCGCTTTGACACGACCGTGCAGGGGCGGACTGCCGTGGGGCCGTACGGGGGCAAGAACCACGCAATGCCGACCAATGTTTATATTTCGGCGCCTTTGCGCGGCAAGCCTTATGGCGCGATCACCACTTTAGCCTTCAATCCCTTTTACGGTGAAATCGATCCGGCGGGACTGGCGCGCCTCATGACCATTGAGGCTATCACCAAGGCGGTGGCCGCCGGCGCGGACTACCGCGAGATGGTTCTCTGCGACAACTTCTACACGCCGCGGGTGCGTCCGGAAATAGCCTGGGATTTGCGCGCCATGGTCGAGACCATCTCCGATCTGTCAGTGGCTCTCGGCGTGCCCTTCATCTCAGGCAAGGATTCGAGCTCGGGGACATTTGCGACCGCCGGCCGCCACATCGACGTGCCGCCAACGCTGGTGGTGGCGGCAATGGGGCGCCTGCCGGATGTCAGAAAAGCAGTGAGCAAGGAATTCAAACGTCCGGGGAATCGCCTTGTCCTCGTTGGCCTCTGGGATAGTTCTGCGCTGGGCGGCAGTGTCTACGCCGATAGCTGCGGGCAGCGCGGTGGCCGACTCTTCGATGCGTACGAGGCAAGTTCAATTCGGACGGTCTGGGACACGCTTCTGGAGTCGCACAAAAAGGATGGGTACGTATCGGCGTCGGCTATCGCAGAGGGTGGAATCCTGCTGCGACTCTTTGAGGCCGCCTGGGGATCGGGATATGGAGCTCGAGTTTTCCTCGATGCATTTTCTGCCGCGCGGGCACGCCGTGGCGGGCCTCCGCAATCGTTCGCCAGAAAAGACGGAGCGATATTTGGGGAGTTTGTCGGCTCGGTCCTCCTGGAGGTGCCCTCGAAGTTTGACCTGGATCGACAGTTGGCGGACGCGCCCTACCAGGTTATCGGCGAGGTCCTGCAGGAGCCGCGATTGATTCTTCAGGACAGGACGAACGTAGTGTGGCAGGATACAACCGAGGCCCTTGGCGAGGTCTGGAGCAGCGCGTTTCGGGAGGTCATCGAATGAGTCGGGGCGTCACTGCCATTCTTTACAGCCCGGGAACCAATTGCCACGAGGAGACTGCGGCAGCTATTGAATTCGCAGGCGGACGCACTGAGCTCGTACTCCTGCGGGATTTGCTGGATGGCCGCGCGCGGCTTAGCGACTACCAGGCGGCTGTTATCCCCGGCGGTTTCTCTTACGGCGACCACTTGGGTGCCGGGCGCATATTTGCCACGATGCTTGTGGCCTGCTTGCGGCAGCAACTGGAGGAGTTCCTGGCGGCCCACAAGCCCTTGCTGGGAATCTGCAACGGTTTCCAGGTTTTGACTGAGTCAGGGATTCTACCCGGACGCACGCCGGGGAACCGCAGCATGGCTCTCGTCGAGAACCAGTCTGCTCATTTTGAAGACCGGAAGATCAGGCTGGTCGTTTCAGCGGAGTCTTGCGCCTGGACTGAGGGATTGGCGGGCGAAATTTTCGAGATGCCCACGGCTCACGGAGAGGGCTGGCCCCTGATTTGCGATGGCCCCGGGGCCGCCACACGGGTGGTCTTCCGCTATACTGACGCCAAGGGGCGGCCCACGATGGAGTATCCCAGTAACCCCAATGGGGCTCCCGAATCGGTCGCCGGCGTTACTGACGAAACAGGCTTGGTTTTGGGACTGATGCCGCACCCGGAACGCGTTTCGTTGCCCGCCCACTATTCACAGGACGGGCTTAAGATATTTGCTAATCTGGTAAGATGGCTGGAACGGTAGGCGGTAGTTGGTAGGTCGAGAAGGACCACTGGGAGGTAGTAACCGGAATTTGACAGGAGGCGGAGTTGGGGCTCACACCTCATGCTTCAGAGACTCCCATCGACCTCCTACGACATACCACCTACTCACTTTGGACGGCCCATGAAAATTCTCCTGGTCGACGATGAACCGGATATTTGCAAACTGATCAAAACTTTGGTCGAGCCCTTGGGAGTGGAGGTGCGGATGTCGTCCGACAGCCGGGAGGCCGCATCAATCCTGGAGCGCGACAAGTTCGATGGAATCATGTTGGACGTCGCCATGCCGGGTTTGGACGGCTTCCAACTTGCCCGGCGAATTCGTTCCACACCGCCCAATCAGCAGGCTCCCATCATCATGTTAACCGGCATGGATGACGTGGAAACCATGCGCCGGGCGTTTGAAGCCGGAGTGACTTTCTTCCTTGGGAAGCCCGTCTCGCGCGAAAAGATCTACGCCATCTTCCGCACCGCGCGCGGCGCCATGCTGGCGGAGCGGCGCAGGTCTGCGCGCCTCCCGTATCGCACTGCCGTCAACGTCGAATTGGAAGCTCAACGATTCAATTCCATGAGCATCAACATCAGCGAGGGTGGCATGGCGCTGGAAGGCTCAGGCACGGCGGTGGTTGGCGATACTCTCAGTTTGGAATTCAGCATGCCCGATGCAAGGCACACCATAAAAGTCACCGGCAAAATCCGAGGCAAAGATGCCACGGGCCGCACCTCGATCGAGTTCATCAACCCCGCAGAGGCCAGCCGCGAAATCATTCGAGAGTATATGTACGGAAAAATTACGGAATAGAACGATTGTAGGGGCGGCCCTTGTGGCCTCCCTTCGGCAGGGAGGTTTTAGCCCGGAAATCTCATCCACCAATCCCTGACCAGCGGAAATATATCTCGAGAAGGCGTGCACCATCCAGGACCGCATAAACAGCGGCGATCCCGAGGAACGTCCCATAGGGCCACGGATAGTTGCGGTAGCGCGGCGCCGCGAGGGTGATCGACAATGCGACGATCGAACCTGCAAAAGAGCCCAGCAGGATCGTAAGCAGCGTCAGCGGGGCGCCCAGAAAGACCCCGACCATGAACATCAGCATCACATCGCCAAACCCCAGGTAATCCTTCTTCCGCCCGCCTAAAATGAAAAAGGCCGTCCCGACAGCGTAGAACAACCCGCCCCCAATAAGTGCTCCAAGGAGAGCGCCCAGGACTGATAACGCCGTTCCCGAAAGAAACAAGCCCATTCGTTCGGCCAGCCACCCCAGTGGGCGGCTGTCGACGTCGATGAACAGGCTCAACACCGCACCCAGGCTGATTCCGAAGATGGTCACTGAGTGCGGGATGAGCCGCTCTTTCAGATCGGCGACAGTGACGACGATGAGCAGCATCACGAGAGCGGAGTATTTTACGAACTCGGGGCTAAGGCCAAAACGGCGATAAGTAGCAACCAGCAGGATCGCGGTGAGAGCTTCAACGATCGCATACTGCGGGGAAATCCGGGCATGGCAATCCCGGCACCGGCCTCGCAACAGGGCGTAGCTCACCAGCGGGATGTTGTCGTACCAACGAATAGTGTGATTGCAGTGGGGGCAATGCGAGCGCGGCAGCACGATCGATTGCTTGTGGGGAAGGCGCACAATGCACACATTTAAAAAGCTGCCAAAAAGCAATCCGAAAAGCGTGACGAAGAGATAGAGCATATTTAACCGGGCGTGTTCCTCCGCCGCCTTGACTTACAACTACCACCCCCACCCCTCCTTACAAAGGAGGGGAGTTTCGCGTTCCCCTCCTCTCTGAGGAAGGGTTAGGGGTGGTGGAGCGCCTTGTTGAATCATCCAGCCATCAGGCGCCGATAAAGTGCCTCCGTGCGCTGGACCATTATATCAACAGTGAACCGGCGCGCACGCTCCCGGCCGTTCAATCCCCATTGCTGGAGGCGCGCCTGGTCGGCCGCCGCGGCGATGATCGCCTCTGCCAGCGCCCCCGGCGAGCCTGGCTCAATCAACCATCCTGTGCGTCCTTCTTCGACCACCTCCGGCAGTCCCCCCACCCGGCTCGCCACTACCGGAAGGCCATACGCCATGGCCATGAGAGCCGACGAACCTAGCCCCTCGGACTTCGACGGCATGATGAACAGGTCCAGTGCGGAAAAGAACTCTCGAAGGTCGTTGATCGTGCCGCAAAGACAGACCCGTTCTCCAAGCGCCGCATATCTCCGAGCCATCACGGGATTGCTCAGGGCCGGCCCATCCCCCGCCAGCAGCAGGCGTGCTTGCGGAAAGCTTTGCTTCAGAATCTGCAGCGCTTGAAGCGCCACATCCTGCCCTTTTTCATGCGTGAATGCCCCTAACTGACCGATCAGGAACTCGCTCTCGGTGGCGCCCCAGCGGGTGCGGGCTTTGGCTCGGGTCTCGCTCGACGGCAATTCTGCGGGCAATTCGATTCCATCGGGAATCACTTCGATCATCGAGTCGGGCAAGCCGCAACGTATCGCGCCCTGGCGGATGAAATCTGAAACCGCGATCACCGCGTCGCAGGTGTGCGCATACTTGAGGGAATACGTCCAACGCTGACCTTCGCTGGGAAGAAAGGCCACGCGACGGCTGGCCACGCGACGAACCCTCAATCCCACGGATGCCATCCAGGACACTGTCTGCCCGTGTCCGTCATGAGCGTGAAGAACGTCGCACGGCGCAGCGCGCAGCATGTCACGCAGCAGCAGAACTCCGTACATATGGAAGAGGTCATGCCCGGGAAGCGAAAACGTGGGGAACCCTTCCTTGCGGGCACACGCTTCGAGCTCGCTCTCCTCCCGGCAAACGACGATCTGGCAATAACCCCGCTCGCGAAGCCCCCGGGCAAGATGCAACAACTGCCGCTGACCGCCGCGTAGGCTTTCGCCAAGATCGATATGCGCGATTTTCAGTGGTCTCGAGGAAGTCATGTGTGGTATGCAACGAGCGTTGAAGCCGTCATCTTGAGCAATTATGCGCCGGGCTCGGCGCTGTAGCGCGGGCGTCCCGCCCGCGGTCGCAGGAGCGTCCCGCTCCCGACCGCGGGCAGAGCCCGTCCTGAGCGGAGCGAAGGAATGCCCGCGCGACTGCGGGCGGGACGCCCGCACCACTTCAGCTCGCGCCGCCCAGTTTCTGATACTTCCTGCGAACGTAGCGCGCCGCCATGGCTGCGATCAGGAACCCCTGACGCCCGTCCAACACTCCGAGGCGAAATAAGTACGTGTAAAAGAAAACCCACGGCGGATCGAACCGGCGCCGAAGCAAGTTGACCTTCTCACCTCGCTCGCGCATTTCTTGCGCCGCGAGATCAGTGTATAACTCGATCCTCTGAAGGTGCTCCTCGAGCGTGTCGCAGGTGTAATGCAGGATCTCACCCGGCATCGTCACCACGCGCCCATTCACCGCGACCGATTCGTGAACGTACTTCCCTTCCCACCCGGCCTTTCTCCTATCGAAAAGGCGGACCTTGTAGTCCGGATACCAGCCGGCATGCAGTATCCAGCGGCCAAGATAGCGAGCGCGGCGGGCAAAGCGATATGCATCGGCCGTAGGCTGCAAGCGTTTCCAGGCGGCGATCTCCGCCTGTGCAACGGCATCAAGTTCCTCATCCGCATCCAGGCTCAGAATCCAATCGTATTGCGCCTGCCGGGTGGCGAAGTTCTTCTGGGCAGCGTAGCCACGCCAGGGTTCGTGAATCACCCGCGCTCCCTGGCCTGCCGCGATATCGGCTGTTTCATCGGTCGAACCCGAATCGACCAGCACGATTTCATCCGCACACGCCAGCGAGCGCAGCGCGCGCGCAATTTTGCCGGCCTCGTTGCGGGCGACGATAGTCGCAGAAATAGGGGGCATTGGTAAGTCAATTCCGGAGACTTCACCTGGCCTGTCATTCCGAGCGAAGCGAGGAATCTCGCTCTGATTCCATGTGCCAGCAGCCCGCGCGGAGCCGGGCGAGTGTACCGGTCAGAAGTTGGTCACGAAGCTCTTTCGCATCCGCGCCGGTTTTTCGCAGCCCCGTTAGGGGCGGCATAGAATAGCCCAGGGCGTCAGCCCTGGGTTCCGCGGCCCTCACCCCGCCTTCGGCACCCCTCTCCCGCCAGCGGGAGAGGGGACGGGGGTGAGGGTTTGCTCTCGCGACCCACGGCTTGCGCCGTGGGCTACTTGCTTCCGCCCGCTCCGCGGGCTCAGTTCTTCAACGAACTTCTGACGCATGACGCGAGATTCCTCGCTTCGCTCGGAATGACAACGTTATTTCGCTGTCAGCACAATGGCAAAGGCGCCCTGGGAAACAAGCTCCGCGACTCGGGCAATGTCCTTATACAAGGGCCTGTCTTTGGTCACCGGCGGCGAGACGGCACGCAGCGCCGCCTTGGCCTTTTCCGCCAAGTGACCCGCTCGAAGCGGCGCCAGCAGGTCTATGGCCTGGCAAGCCGCCAGCAACTCAATGGCGAGGATCGCAGCCAGGTTAGAAAGCAGCGGACGCAACTTCAGCGCTGCCGCCATACCCATGCTCACGTAATCCTCCTTGTTGCCGGAGGTCGGAATCGAGTCCGCCGAGGCGGGGTGGGCCAGAATCTTGTTCTCGGAGGCCAAGGCCGCTGCCGTCACCTGAGCGAGCATGAATCCCGATTCCAGTCCCGCTGCCTTCGTCAGGAAAGGTGGTAACTCGGACGTCAGCGGATTCACCATCCGGTCGATTCGCCTTTCGGAGATGCCGCCAAGTTGCGTGAGCGCGAGCGCCATCAGGTCAAGCGCGGTGGCCAGAGGTTGGCCGTGAAAGTTACCTCCCGAGATAACATCGCCCTCGGCAGCGAACACCAGGGGATTATCCGTGGCGCTGTTCATTTCCCTGGTGAAAACGTGGCTGGCATAATCGAGCGCATCGCGCACCGCGCCATGCACCTGCGGCATGCAACGCAAACTGTAAGCATCCTGCACCCGCGAGCACCCCTGGTGCGACTTGTTGATCTCGCTTCCCTGCGTAAGACGCCAAATGTTTGCTGCCGTCGCCATCTGGCCGGGATGCGGGCGCGCCTGGTGCAGACGCTTGTCAAAAGCTTTGCGCGAGCCCCGCAAAGCATCGAGCGAAAGGGCGCCCGCCACGTCCGCAGTGTCCACGAGAATCTCGGCCAGCCGCAGCGCGAGAAGCCCGACAGAGAGCATCGCTTGGGTACCGTTCACAAGTGACAGGCCTTCTTTGGCTTCCAGCACTAAAGGCTCTAGGCCGGCCGTCTTCATCGCCTGCCTCGCCAACTGGCGGCGGCCTCGGTAAACCACCTCGCCTTCGCCCACCAAAGTCAGCGCCACATGCGCCAAGGGGGCGAGGTCGCCGCTCGCCCCTACGGAGCCGCGCGCCGGCACCACGGGATGCACTCCGTGATTGAGGAAATCAACCAGCCGCTCGGCCACCGCCGGGCGCACTCCCGAAAGCCCGATGGCCAGTGTGTTGGCCCGCAGCAAAAGAAGGCCGCGGGTCTCGGAATCGTCAAGCGGCTCGCCCACGCCGCAGGCGTGGCTGCGCACGACGTTCAATTGCAGTTCACGCGCCTGCGCCGGCTCAATATGCTCCGTGGAAAGGCTGCCCACGCCGGTCGTGACCCCATAAACGACCTCTCTGCCTCGAATGATCTTTTCGACAAATCGGCGGGACTGGGTCATCGCCCGGCGCGCGCGCGGCGAGAGCCGCACGAGCCGGTCCTCCAGCACGACCTGGTAAAAGTCGCGGCGAGTCAGGCTGTGTCCGGTGAGCAGCAAGGGGCGGGGCATCAAGTCCTCACGAGCAGCGAGCTTCGAAATCGGAAAACGGAATCTCGAAATTGAGAAATCACGCCGTCACATCCTGTCATTCTGAGCGCAGCGAAGAATCTCCGCAGTATCGGAAACCGCGTCAGAATCTTCTGTACCCGATTGCAACGGGGACGGTCGATTACGCCTGGTGCCGTGCTCCCCGGAGGGGAGAAAATTGAGTAGCCGGGGGCGAAACCCCCGGAACCAGACCCCACACCCCGCCTTCGGCACCCCTCTCCCCGTCAGCGGGGAGAGGAGGAAGGGGGCGAGGGGGCGACGTTTCCGGGGGCGTTGCCCGCGGCTACTCATGTCCACCCCCTGCGGGGCTGAACCCTCAACCCGTAGCGAGGTATCCCGGGAGGCATTCCGTAGCCTCTCTTCTGCCGGGCGGTTTTGAAACAACTGCCGATAATGGAGCAACCAGATTCTTCACTCCGCTCAGAATGACAAGCCTAATCCGCCATGTTCCAGTGTCGGATTCCAAGGTTTGAGTCTCTGCTTTCTAACTTCTGCCTTCTGCTTTCCCCAGGAGCAATTCCCGGTACTTGTCGGGCAGCGTACGTGGGCGGCCGTCGCGGTCCGTGATGACGTGCACGGTCTCGCCTTCGGCGATCAGTTCGTCTGCGTGCTGGTTGTAGATCTCGTAACCGAAGATCAACACGCGCTTTCGCATTCCTGTCACGCGTGTGCGAATCAGGATTTCGTCGTCGTAGCGGGCCGGGGCTTTGTACCGGCAGCGCGCCTCCGCCACCATGATGTAAAGCCCGTCCTCTTGCTCCATAGCGCGGTAAGCGAAACCGTGCTGCAGGCAAAAGTCGGTGCGTCCGATCTCAAACCATACCAGGTAATTCGCGTAGTACACTACGCCCATCTGGTCTGTCTCCGCGTAGCGCACACGCAGCGTCGATGTAGTCCATTCGGTCGGCAGGGTTTCTTCAGTCATAGGGTTCGCTAGAGTGAACAATTCAGGGGAAACAGTCTACTCCAAATTGGAAATTCCAAACAGCCTTGTGCTTTGAAAACGTGTAGGGGTAGGGCTTGCCCTACCCTCGTCGGCACCAGTGGAAATGCGGGGACGGCAAGCCGTCCCCCTACGAGCAGACAAGGAAGGGCGCCGATTTTCGTGGTTTCCAGGCGCACGTCAGCCGACGTGCATCAGCGACTGCTCAATAAATCAAAAGAGATAGCTTGCCGTCTTTGCTCGACGCGGCGCCGGCGCGTCTACCTGACGCAACCGCTCACAACAAGCTCTCTCCGACCCCATCTACAGGGTTCCGCAGCACGTGACCGAGATGGCCCAGGAAGCAGTGAAGCAGGTTACTTGCTATTCTCCGCAATTCGACGTTCCCAGACAACGTCAGAGCGCTTTGTGTGTCGCTGTGTAGGGGCGGCCTAAGCGGTTGCCCCAGGCCGGCCACCAGTGCTGCACCTCTGCGGTCATCGCTGGCAGAAGCGAAGAACTCCGATGCCGTGCCCCAGTTGAAAACGAGGTCCGGATGCTTGACAGGCCGACGTTCGAACTCAAGTCTCCCGCGGTCGATGATGACGGTCCACACCAAATCCCAATCTTCCAGAATCCACAGGGTCGTAAGCCGGACCTCGCGGATGTGCTGGCGGAGATGCCTGTCGCGTCCAGTAAGCACAAAGGCGCGTTGGACGATGCGGCGCGCGGCGCGCTTGGAAGGCGGCAGGAGAGATTCAGTAGTTTGTTCTGTCATGCCCCAGGTTTAGGAAACTGGAAACTGGGGGCCAGACTCCTGCACCTGAGGAGGCCACTTTCTACTTTCCAGTTTCCATTTTCCAATTTCTATCTTCCAGTTTTACTCATCGCACGGTGAGTAGCAGCATCCAGCAAATCTTGCGAAGGAACCAATTCGTCAACCAAGCCGAGCGTCAGGGCCTGGCTGGCCGGGATGCGTTCTGCGGTCAGCATGAGTTGGATGGCCGCCGCCCTCCCGATCAGGCGAGTCAGGCGCTCGGTCCCTCCCCAGCCTGTGATGAGGCCAAGGGAAGCTCCCGGGTGGCCAAAAGACGCATCGTAGGTTGCGACTCGCGCATGGCACGCCAGAGCCAAGTCAAGGCCTCCTCCCAAACAATACCCCCGAATCGCCGCAACCACCGGAAGGGGGTAATGCTCAACCTGATCAAAGAGGATTTGTCCCGTCTGGGCAAATCCCCGCGCCGCCGCACCTTCCAATGAAGCGACCTCCTCAATGCTGGCCCCGGTTGCGAAAGAGCGCGGACTTGCGGCGATCACCACGCCCCGGAAAAGGCCGGAGACCTGCACTTCTCTCAACAGGCTAGCCAATTCCGCGAGGACGGCGCGGGATAGCCGAGGGTATCCCGTGCCTGCAGAAAAGGACAGCACCGCCACAGAATTGTGGCTGGATAGTTCCATGCTAGGATTCGGAATTCAGGATTCAGCAGAACATCCAGCACTTGTCATTCTGAGCGAAGCGAAGAATCCCGGTAGTTCCGAAGCTTATCAACTTCTGAGATTCTTCGCTTCGCCCAGAATGACAGCCCCCTGAATCCAGAATCCTGGATCCTGAATCCTATCGCACGTGCCCCCGGATGAAATCTACGATCTGGACGGTGGTGGCTCCCGGTTGGAACACTTCGGCAACACCCGCCTTCTTGAGTTCCGAAATATCTTCGTCGGGAACAATGCCACCCACCACCAGCAGAACATCCTCAAGACCTTCGCCGCGCAGCAGTTCACAGATGCGCGGCACAATGGTGCGGTGCGCCCCGGAAAGAATCGAGATCCCGATCGCGTCCACATCTTCCTGAAGCGCGGCGTTCACAATCATCTCCGGAGTCTGGCGCAAACCGGTATAGATAACTTCCATTCCCGCATCGCGCAAGGCACGCGACACAATTTTCGCTCCCCGGTCGTGGCCATCCAGGCCGGGTTTCGCAACCAGAACGCGGATCCGTTTGTCGGTCATAGTATTCCAAGCCTCAGAACACGCTTTTTAAATCAAGTGAGAAGCCCGGCAGCACCTCAGGCTCTTCTAATATCTCGGATTCGCGACGCACGAAGATCGCCCCATCGGCACGCAAAACCTGAACCTCGCGGGGTTTGGGATAGAAAACCCAAACGGTCTTGGCCCCCGCACCAAGGTATTGCTTCACCTTCTGCGTCAAGTCTTCCGCCAAATCAGTTGGCGAGACAACCTCGATGGCGAGCGCCGGCGCGCCCTGAATGCGTTTGTCTAGATCAATTTCACGCATACGCTCTGCCGTCACGAAGGAGACATCCGGAATCCGCACGGTCTCGGGGGTCAACTGATAACCGGTTTCCACAAAAACCCGGCCGAAGTGGCGAGGGTGCGCAAAATCCCGTAACGCCGCCGCGATGTTGTCGCGGACCCAGTTATGCCTCGGCAACGGCTCCGTCATCGTAACTAGTCCTCCTTCGTTGAGCTCATAGAGGTTGCCCTCCTTGACGGGAAGCCCATCGAACTGCGCCATCGTTAGTAGAGTTTCGGTTGCCATTTCGCCTTCTCCAAACCAGGCCGGCCGCAAGGTTCGCGCTCACTACCGAAATGCCGGCTCTTCGTAAATGCCAAAGACCTTCCGCAGCACATCGCACATTTCACCCAACGTAGCATGGGCGCGCACCGCTTCGAGAATGTACGGCATCAAGTTGGCGTCGGTTGAGGCAGCGCTGCCCAGGGCCTCGAGGGCAGACTCCACGCGGAGGTTTTCTCGCTGCCTCCGCAGCTCCGCCAGCTTCTGATTCTGAAGGCGCGCCACGTTCTCGTCGATAACCAAGATGGTAATAGGCCGTTCTTTCTCGGTTACGAAATCGTTCACACCCACAATGATGGCGTCCTTGCGTTCCACGCCCTGCTGGTAAGCGTAGGCGGCATCGTGGATCTCTTTTTGGGGGAAGCCCTTTTCAATCGCTGCCACCATGCCTCCCAGGGCATCGATCTTGTCGAAATAGCGGTAACAGGCGCGCTCCGTCTCGCTGGTCAAGTTCTCCAGAAAATAGGAGCCCGCGAGCGGGTCCACGGTGTTGGTTATGCCGCTCTCGTGCGCAATCACCTGCTGCGTTCGCAGCGCAATCGTGACCGCTTCTTCGGTAGGAAGAGCCCAAGCTTCATCTAAGGAGTTGGTGTGCAGCGACTGCGTTCCGCCCAGTACGGCCGCGAGCGCCTGAATGGTGGTGCGCACGACGTTGTTGTACGGCTGCTGTGCGGTCAGCGAGCAGCCCGCCGTCTGCGTATGAAAACGGCAGAGCCAGGAGCGCGGGTCCTCGGCGCCCAAGCGTTCGCGCATCACCCGGGCCCAAACGCGTCTCGCAGCGCGATATTTGGCCACTTCTTCAAACAGGTCGTTGTGGGCATTGAAAAAGAAGCTCAGGCGCGGCGCGAACTCGTCCACGCTCATGCCAGCGCGCATCACCCACTCGACGTATTCGAGGCCGTCGCGCAAGGTGAAGGCGAGTTCCTGCGCCGCCGTTGATCCCGCTTCGCGAATGTGGTAGCCGCTGATAGAGATCGGATTCCAGCGCGGGACTTCCCTCGCGCCATAAACAATGGTGTCCACCACCAGGCGCATCGAGGGCTTAGGTGGGAAGATATACTCCTTTTGGGCAATATACTCCTTCAGAATGTCGTTCTGAGTTGTGCCTGAGATCTTCTTTAGGTCCGCGCCGCCCTTTTCTGCCACCACGAGGTACATCGCCCAGATAATAGCGGCGGGGGAATTTATGGTCATGGAGGTGGTAACCTGCTCGAGCGGCAGGCCGGCAAGCAAGGTCTCCATATCCGCAAGCGACGAAACCGCCACACCGCATTTGCCGACTTCCCCTTCGGCGAGCGTGTGGTCGCTGTCGTAGCCCATCAAGGTTGGCAAGTCAAAGGCGATGGAAAGCCCCGTCTGGCCTTGCTTCAAAAGGTAATGCAGTCGCCGATTGGTATCCTCGGGGCTGCCGAATCCCGAGAATTGGCGCATGGTCCAGAGCCTGCCGCGGTACATCGTGCCATGAATGCCCCGCGCGAAGGGATATTCACCCGGGTCACCGAGATCTCGCGCGTAATCAAAATTCGCAAGGTCCGACGGCGTGTACAACCTTTCCACAGGCACGCCCGAAAGCGTTCGAAAGACTTCCTTGCGCTCGGGCGAGCGTTCGAGTGCCGGCGCGAGGACTTTTTCCTTCCAGCGGGTTTCGACCGCCGTGGGCTGGCGCTCCGGGGTTGCTGTCCCGGGTTCTGCGACTGTTTTTTGGCCATCACTCATTTTATTCTGCCCCCGGACGGCGGCGCTCCCGCGGTTAAGCCCATGTTAGTTCAGCGATAAAAGCAAAGTCAAACTTGGGTAGTGTCCTAATTTGACTGGTAGCGCTGACCTTTAGAGCCTGCCCTGAGCAAAGCGAAGGGTCAGCAGATACTGACCTCAAGGCCAGCGCTACTGAGACCTAAGTCCTACTCACTGGGAGTTCGTGTGTGACCGTCACTAAGCTCGATCTCCATCACCATCTCCGTTGCTTGGTCCCGTTTCAATCACAAATCACAAATCGCAAATCACCAATGCCTCTAGCTCTGCGGCTTGGGCGGCGATGTCTGCTGAGCAGGCTCGTCGGTACTGCCTGGGATATTCGGTGCGCGCGTCACCTTGCCCTGAAGCGCGTCGTTCAACTCGATGTGATAGTCAGCCAGAATGGTTCCGGCAGCCTGGCGAAACTGGGTCAGGGCCTTGGCATAAGTCGAGCGCGCCTTCACTTCGTTGCCCTCCGCCGTGGCCAGGTCGCGTTGCGCCTGAATCACCAGGAAGACGGTGGACTCACCCAACTGAAATTTCTTCTGTTCCGCGTCGAGGGTTTTCTGCGCCAGCAGGAACGCCTTTACCCCGGCCTCGATTTGCGCCTTGGCCTGAATCACCCCGATTTCTGCGCTGCGGACATCCTGCTCAACTTGATTCTTCTGCCTCTGAAGTTGTTCCTCCAGTTGCCTTTGCTCGAGAAGGGCGCGCGCTACGTCGGCCTGCGCGGAGCGGTTGCGAAGGGGGAATTGCAAGGTGAAG
>Ga0187879_10001819_pt1 | contig 14493 bp, 13 predicted proteins | sample June2016WEW_19_1_FD_132423 | JGI IMG/M metagenome (GOLD analysis project Ga0187879, IMG submission 132423) | Peatland microbial communities from SPRUCE experiment site at the Marcell Experimental Forest, Minnesota, USA - June2016WEW_19_10 | ecosystem: Environmental > Terrestrial > Soil >... | reverse complement strand
GGCGACGGCGACGGCGTGCGCCTACCCGAGCGGTGCGCCGACCACCACGACCGCGCCCACGAGCACCTCCCCCGCCACGACCACGCCAACCGCCACCACGCCCGCCACCACCACGCCGACCAACGGCACCACCTCGCCGGCGGCCACCAGGGAAAAGGCGGCGGAAAGGGAAAGCACCAAAGCCAAGAGCAGCGAAGGGGAAAAAGAAAAGACCAAGGAAAAGGCGAAGGAAACGGTCAGCACGGCCACGCGCGAAGCGAACCTCGCCTCCGCCAGAGCCGCCGTCAGGAGCGACACGCTGACCGTGCACAGCGACGAACAGGCGGTCCAGGACACCAATCTCTACGCACCTGAGAGCGGCACGATCGTCTCGCTCTCCGGCCAGGTCGGCGAAGTGGTGTCGGGAAGCGGGACCACCAGGTCCTCGAGCGCCTCCAGCGGATCGGGCTCGAGCGGATCGGGCTCCAGCGGCACGGGCGCGGCCGCCGCGACGGGCCGCTCCGGCGCCGGTGCGTCGAGCGCGTCCAGCTCGACGAGCTCCTCCAGCTCCTCCAGCTCCGCCTTCGCCGTGCTCAGCGACCTCAGCGCGATGCAGCTGGTGGTGCCCCTGAGCGAATCTGAAATCGGCAACGTCAAGGTCGGCCAGATCGCCACGGTGACCGTCGAAGCGCTCGAAGGCCGCAAGCTGGCGGCGCACGTCAGCGAAGTCGCCCTGCTCTCCACCAGCAGCAGCGGCGCGGTCAGCTACGACGTCACCTTCCAGCTCGACCAGCTCACAGCCGGCCTGAAGCTGGGCATGAGCGCGACCGCCGAAGTCGTCGTCAAGCAGGCCGAAGGCATCAACGTCCCCACCAGCGCGATCACCGCCGACACCGTCACCGTGGAGCGCGCCGGCAAGCAGGTTCGCCAGCGGGTCGTCACGGGGCTCGCCGGCAACAGCTCCACGATCGTCCTCAGCGGTCTGAAGGCCGGAGAAACGGTCGTGCTGCCAGCCGCGGCCAGCACGAGCTCGAGCACCAGCAGCCTCCTCTCCAGGATCGGCAGCCGCCTCGGCGGTGGGACGGGAGCGCTGGGCGGCGGTCTCGGCGGTGGTGGCGGTGGCGGCGGCGCATTCTTCAGGGGCGGCGGCTGATGCGCTGGCCCGCGCGCTCGCGCACGCCGATCCCCTCGCGGGTCCCCCGTGAGCAGCCGTTGGTGGCGCGCGCGGGATCCGAGCGCAGCCCCGCCGGAGGCGATCGCGGTCGCACGCCCCATCCGGTCATCCAGGTGCACGCCGTGTCCAAGGTCTTCGACCTCGGACAGATCCACGTGCGCGCGCTGCGCGAGGTCTCGCTGCGCATCGACACCGGCGACCTGGTGGCGATCATGGGCAGCTCCGGCAGCGGCAAGAGCACGCTGATGAACATCCTCGGCTGCCTGGACGTACCAACGAGCGGCCGCTATGAGATCGACGGCGTGGACGTCAGCCAGATGGACGAGGACGATCTCGCCGACCTGCGCAACCGCAAGATCGGCTTCGTCTTCCAGAGTTTCAACCTCGTCGCGCGCACCAGCGCGCTCGTCAACGTCGAGCTGCCGCTCGCCTACGCCGGCCTGCGGGGCGCCGAGCGCAGGAAGCGCGCCGAACGGGCGCTGCGCTCGGTCGGCATGGCCAACCGCATGCGCCATCAGCCCTCGGAGCTCTCCGGTGGCCAGCAGCAGCGGGTCGCCGTCGCCCGGGCGATCGTGACCAACCCCGCGCTGGTCCTCGCCGACGAGCCGACCGGGAACCTGGACTCGCACGCCACCGAGGAGGTCCTGCGGATCTTCGCGCGCCTGAACGAAGAAGGGCGCACGGTGGTCCTGATCACGCACGAGCCGGACGTCGCCGAGCAGACCAAGCGGATCGTCCGCCTCAGCGACGGCGCGGTCGTCGAGGACCGGCGCCTGGCCGGCGTGCACGACGCTCCGCCCGCGCCGCACGACCTGAAGTCCGCCCACCACCACCCCGTCGACGCGGGCGTGGCCGAGGCGCAGCCATGATCGGCCCGGAGATGCTGCGCATCGCGTGGAGCGGGATCACCGCGAACAAGCTGCGCTCCGGCCTGACGATCCTCGGCATGACGATCGGCGTGGCCTCGGTGATCGTGCTGATCGCCGTCGGCAACGGCTCCTCCAAGGCGGTGCAGTCGACGATCCAGAGCCTCGGCACGAACGTGCTGGTGGTGCAGGGCAGCGGCGGCTTTCGCCTCGGCGCCAGAGCGAGCACCGCGGCGAGCGTGTCGCTGACCAAGCAGGACGCCGAAGCGCTGCAGAGCCCCGACCTGGCCCCGGACGTCAAGAGCGCGTCGCCCGTCGTCAACGCAAGCGCCGTGAAACTCGTCTACGACGGCACCAGCTACGAACCGTCCTCGTTCGTCGGCACCACCCCCTCCTACCTGACCGCGCACACCTACAAGCTCGCCGAAGGCGCGGCGTTCACCGCCGAAGACGTGAGCAAGCACAGGCGCGTGGCGGTGATCGGCCAGGAAGTCCTGCACGAACTGTTCGCCGGCGCCAGCGCCGTCGGGCAGAACATGAAGGTCAACGGCAGCAACTACGAAGTGGTGGGCGTGCTCGCCAAAAAGGGCACCAACGGCATCACCAACGAGGACGACGTCGTGATGGCGCCGATCACAACGGTCCAGGACTCGCTCACGGGCACCGGGCCGATCGACTCGATCACCGTGCAGGCCAAGTCCGAATCCTCGCTCAACGCCGCCGAAGCGGAGGTCACCACGATCCTCGAGGAACGCCACAGGATCAAGGACACCTCCGAACCCGGCTTCAGCGTGCTCAACCAGGGCTCGCTGCTGGAAACCTCGAGCTCGACCAGCAGCGTGTTCACGACCCTGCTCGGCGAGGTCGCCGCGATCTCGCTGCTCGTCGGCGGGATCGGCGTGATGAACATCATGCTCGTGTCCGTCACCGAGCGCACGCGCGAGATCGGCATCCGCAAGGCGGTCGGCGCCAGACGCTCGGACATCCTCACCCAGTTCCTGACCGAGGCCGTGCTCGTGTCGCTGTTCGGCGGCCTCGCCGGAGTCGCCGTGGGCGTGATCGGCAGCCAGTTCGAGATCGCCGGGGTGCACCCGGAGATCGCCACCTACTCGATCTTCCTCGCCTTCGGGGCCGCGCTGGCCTCGGGGCTGTTCTTCGGCACCTATCCCGCGGCTCGCGCCGCCCACCTGCGACCGATCGAAGCGCTGCGCTTTGAGTGATCCATCCTCCCCCCACCAGGAGCCCGCGATGCCCGACCAGGAGCCCGTCGTGTCCGACCAAGACGAATGGCTGGAGGAACCCGAGGAGCTGCCGCGCCGGCCACGTCGACGCCTGCTCGGAACGGGCGGAAATCCGATCATCCTGGCGCTGCTCGCCGTCCTGCTGATCGCCTGCGGGTTCATCGGCGGGGTGCTCGTCGAGAAGGACGAAACGTCCTCCGGCTCCGCCGCGGGCTCCGGCTCCGCGGCGAGCCTCGCGTCGCGCTTCCGCGCCCTGCGCGGGGGCACGAGCTCGACCTCCGCGAGCGGGTCGGCGGGCGCCGGCTTCACCCGACCGACCGCCGGTACCGTCGCCTACATCGCGGGCAGCACTCTGTACGTGACCAACTCCGAAGGCAACACCGTCAAGGTCACGACCTCGGCCGGCACGAGCGTGACCAAGACCGTGACCGCGAGCGTCAAAGGCATTCACCCCGGCGAAACGGTCACCATCACCGGCACCACCGGCTCGGGCGGCGCCGTCAGCGCCGAATCGATCAGCGTCGGCTCGAGCGCCGGCGGCCTGGCCGCGCTCTTCGGCGGTTCGAGCGCGAGCTCGAGCGCCACCGGCAAAGCCGGCGGCAGCAGCGAACCATCGCTGTTCGGCAGCGGCGGCTAGCTACAGTCCCAGCAGATGGGCAAGCGCTGCCAGGCGGGCACGAATCAGACAACGAGACACCAACAAAGGAAGTCAATGCCTCACATTCACAGCAAGAGCAGCAGGCCCGCAACAGCGGTGCTGGTCCTCGTGCTCGCCAGCCTCGTGTTGGCGGCGTGCGGAGGCTCCTCGAGCACCACCACCTCGACCACGAACGCGAGCGCCACGACGCCCACCACGGGCGGGACGCCGGGAGCCGCGGGCGGGCGCTTCGCCGCGGTCCGCGAATGCCTGCAGAAGAACGGCATCACGCTGCCCAAACGCACACCCGGCCAGCGACCCTCGCCCGGGACCGGCGGCGGCTTCCTCGGCGGCGGCGGTCCCACGCTGCCGAAGGGCGTGACCAAAGCCCAGTACGAAGCCGCCATCAAGAAGTGCGGCGGCTTTCCCCGCGGCGGCTTCAAAGGCGGCGCCGGAGGCTTCAACAGCGCGGCAGGCAAACAGGCGCTCGCCAAGTTCGCGGCGTGCATGAGCGAAAACGGCGTGAAGATCCCAGCTCCCAACACTTCGGGCAACGGCCCGATCTTCAACACCAAGGGCATCGACACGGCCAGCGCCAAGTTCAGGGAAGCCGAGGCCAAGTGCCGCACCGACCTGCTCGGCGCCTTCCGCGCCCGTCCTGGCGCCGGTGGCGCGCCCGGGACGGCGGCCGGCTAGCGACCGGCCGGTTCTCGCCCGAGCACGGCGAGAACCACGCCCCCTCGGCGGCATCGATCCAGGACCGCGCCGGCGGCGCGGTCCTGGGTGGCCGCGAGCCGCCTACCCGTGCTTCTTGGGGTCGGGGATCGCGGCGGAGCTCGGCTTGGCGACGATCGTCGGTATCGGCAGCGCCGCCACGCGCTGCATCAGCTGGTTCCACTGCGCGGCGCTGAGCGGGCTGGTCGTGACGATCGGCGCGGGCGCGGTCCGGCCCGAGCCCGCGGAGTGCGCCGCCGTCCCGGTCGCCGCCGGGTTGAGCGCCAGGGCGCTGGACACGGGACGGAACTCGAGGTGGATGCGGTTCCAGTCCGCCGTGGAGGCGTGGGTGTTGGGCGAGCCGGGGTAGCGCATGAGGCTGACGATCTCGTGCGGCACGAATCCGGCGGGAAGCGTCAGCAGCGCGCGGATCGTCAGGTCCGTGATCGTTTCCGGTCCCTGATGGCCCGCGATCGGCGTGCCGTTGATCGCCGAGATGTCCACCTCCTCCCCCGTGAACCCGGCCGACAGAGCGGAGGCCGCATACTGGCGCTGGCTGCAGCGCAGCGCGCTGACCGTCGGCTCCAGCCCGCTGCGCGACAGGAACGCGAGCACCGCCAGGACGCGTTTGTCGACCACGCCCGAGGCGACTTCGTGACGGGCGCACGCATCGAGCGTGATCCCCGGATCGGACAGCACCGCACGCTCGAGCTGCGCCTCGGAGAGCAGGAAGACGTCGCTCGCGGTCGCTCCGAGCAGCGCGTTCGTCGCCTTCGCCCCCTGCGGGTGCAGCGCGCTCTGCAGCTGCGCCCAGTTGGCCAGGATCGGACCGGGGTTGACCGTTTCCGCGTCGCCGGCGGGCCGGATCGCGAAGCGCAGGTGGCCGTCCTGCGCCCCGGGCGGCATGCTCACGCGCCCGAGCACCGTGCCGGAGGCGACCACCGATCCGGTGCGCAGCGGCAGGCGCTGGCCGGCGCTGTCGCTCCTGGCCTTCCTGGCCTTGCTGGCGGCGGCGGCCGCACGCGCGTCCGGGTTGCCCGGGTGGGCGAACAGGCGGACCCTGTCCATGCCGGGCGGCGTCGCTTCCTGCGCGCCCGCCGAGAGGGAGATCTGGCCATGGCTCGACGCGTGCTGCGCGGCCGGAGCCTTCACCTGCAGCGTGAGCGACGGCTGCGTGCCCGCGCTGGCGGGCTGCGAGGGAACGGGATCGCGCGTGCTGGCGGCTTCCACGACCGGGGACTTCGCGCGCGCGCTCGGCGTCTTCGGCAGGACGTACGTCGGGGCGATGCTGCCGAGGCCGGCGTAGGTGAACACGTCGCCGTAGACGTCGCGCAGAACCACGTACCTGCCCAGCTTGCGGGAGTCGCCGATCTTGACGATGCGACCGTCCTGCACGGCGACCACCGACGCGTTCGGGACGCTCATCAGTTCGACGAGCTGCAGAGCCTGGGCGGCGGAGGCGGCGGCTTTGGACGTCGCGGCGTCCGCGGCCGCGGTGGGCGACAGCGGTGGCGATGAGCCCGGAGCGCCGGTGGCGGACGCGGCGCCGGCCGTCGTGCCCGGGGCGGCGGAGCTCGACGCGCCGCTGGCAACGGCCGCGGCGCCGGCGGTCGCGCTCGACGCCGGCGCCGGCGCTGCGGGGACCGGGCTCCAGGAGAGGCGCTTGCCGGTCACCGGCGGGCGACCGTCGATCAGGCCGGTGAGCGTGGCGATCACGGCCTTGGGATAGGTGGAGATCAGCTTCGCGCGCAGCAGCACAGATTCGACGTATTCTTCGGAGTGGTTGTAGGCGAGGATCGCCGCGCGCAGGTTGGTCGCCGCCCCCGCCGCCCGCAGGTAGCGCGCTGCGGCGAAGACCGCGTCGACCGGGTTGTACGGGTCCGCGTAGCCCGCGTTCAGCGCGTCCACTCCGTATTGCAGCCACGTGCTGGGCTCGAACTGCATCCAGCCGACGGCGCCCGCGGTCGAAACCGACTGGTCGCTGCCGTAGTCGGTCTCGATTTCGTTGATCGCCGCGAGGATCTGCCATGGCACCCCGTACTGGACCGCGGCCGCCTTGTAGATGGGCAGCAGGAACAACGGGATGCGGTAGAAGGCCAGCGCCTGGTCGGATGCTTCCGCGGAGGCGAGCACCGCCGCGAGCGCTCCCGCCTCCGCCGCGACCATCTGCGGAGAGGCCGCCACGTTGTTGGGACCCGAGGCCTTCTTGCCGTGTTTGGTCGGCTTCGCGCCTTCGGTGCTCGTCTTGGTGGTCGTCTGGCTCGGGTTCGAGGGGGCGCTGGCGGTCGCTTTCTGCTTGCGTTTGAGCACCACCGTCGGGGCTTCCGACGGCGCCGGCGCGGGAGCGCTCGCCGTCGGGACGGTCGACGTCGGAGCGGTGCTCGTCGGAGCGGTGGTGGCAGCGGTCGTCGTTTCAGTCGGCGTGCTGCTCGTCGTGGGCGTCGTCGAGGTGTCGGTCGTCGACTGGCCGGCTTCGGCTTCCTGGGCGGCGCCGCCCGCTTCGCCGGTCGCGCCGAGCGCCGGGCCCGCGAGCGGGCCGCCCAGCCCGGCCGCGGTCAGACCACCCCCCGCGAGGGCGGACAGCATCGCACGCACAGCCCGGCTGCGGGCGCGGTTCACAGGCGGCATACGCGGAAATCGATCATCTCGGGGACGTCCCATCGTCGGTGGTGGCGCAGCTAGCCCACAAACGCGGGATACGCCCACCGGCATTCTTATCGGCAGCGAACCACGAATGCGTAAAGGATTCGTAATCGCACCGGCAAATCGTGGAGAGCTCGGATTCCATGGCGGTCGGGGGCCTGGGGACCGTAGCGACACCCGCGGCGAGGCGTCGCGGTTGGCCGGCCATCGCCTGTTCTAGGCGGCGCGCCCCACTCCTGCCGCTCTATTGTTGACAGCGACGGGTTCGTACAGATGACAGGATCGCCGCACCTCGGCGGTTCGCGACAGACGGGGAGCGAGGATGAGGCGTAGACGGTGGGGGATCATCGCAGCGCTGGTGTGTGGCGCGTGGCTGGCGGCGGCGAGCCCCGCGCTCGCGGAAGAGACGGTGCGGATCACCGAAGCGGGCTTCTCGCCGAACGCGTTCGGCGCGCCGACGAACGCGTTCGGAAAGGCGGTGATCGAAGCGCCCGGCCTCCCGGTGCCCTCGCCCATCACGCACGTCGACGTGTACGGCCCCGCCGGGGTGACGCTCAACCTCGAAGGCACGGGCATCTGCAAGAGGGAACGGCTCGAACAGCTCGGCCCGCAGGGGTGCCCCGCCGACTCCAAGGCGGGGTTCGGCGGCGGTGAAGGCGTTTACGAGCTCGCCCACGAAATCGTCCCCGAGGCATATACGCTGGACTTCTTCCTGGCCGACAACAAGCCGGGGCACGTCTCGCTGCTGATCTTCCTCAAGGGCTCCACCCCGGTGTCGATCGAAATCGTGTTCACGGGCACCGTCATCACGGGCCCTGCGCCCTACGGGCTGGGCTTCAGCGTCGAAGTGCCCCTCATCAAAGTGCTCCCCGAAGCCTCGGACGCCTCCGCCAAGACGGCCTTCCTGACGCTCGGGGCGCACAACGTCGCCTACTACAAGAAGGTCCACGGCAAGCGGAAGCTGTTCCACGTCAAGGGCATCGTCCTGCCCAAACACTGCCCGCACGGGGGCTGGCCCATAGCCTCGAAGTTCAGCTTCCAGGACGGCTCGACGGTCATGGCCAAGCGCACGGTTCCCTGCCCGAGGTGATGCGAGCGCCGGCGCGAGCGCTGCTCGCAGGGCTCGCGATCGTCGTCGGGCTCCCGCTCGTCGGCGCGTCGGCGCCGGCTCCCGCGGCGGCGGGCGCGAGGACCGTCGCGAGCGTCCACCCCTCCTTTCAGCCCGACCGGCTCGGCGCGAGCACAGCCCTGACGCTCGCGCTGCGCTACTCCAGCGACGAAGAAGAAGGCGTCCCCTCCCCCGTGCGCACGATCGTCGTGCAGCTGCCCGCGGGACTGGGGATCGATCTGCGCGGGGTGCTGACGTGCCCAGCGGCCCGCCTGCGGCGGGAGGGCTCGGACGGGTGTCCGTCGGCATCGCTGCTCGGACGCGGCCACGCGGCGCTCGAGGTGCACGCCGGCTCGCAGACGCTCCCCGAGCGGACCGCCGTGTGGGCCTTCCGCGGACCCGACCGCGGCCCCAGCCCGACGCTCGAGATCCTCAGCCAGGGCTACACGCCCCTGGACGAGCGGACGCTCAGCACCGGCGTTCTGCGTGGCGAGGGCGCGCCGTACGGTTCGGAGCTGACGCTGTCGATCCCCGCGATCCCCACGCTCGTGTACGAGCCGGACGCCTCCATCGCCTCGCTGTCGCTGACGATCGGCCGGGGCGGGGTGCTCGCCGTCCCCCGCAGCTGCCCGCCCGGTGGCTTTCCGTTCGCGACCGCGTCCACGTTCGCCGACGGCTCGCACGCGACCGCCACGGCGAGCCTGCCGTGCCCGTAGCGGCGCCAACGCGCCGCTCGAAAGCGATATTCTGAGAGCCCATGGAAACGATCCTCTCCGTCCTTCAGGTCGCGATCGCGGTGATCCTGATCTTCCTGGTGCTGATGCACTCGGGCAAGGACTCCGGCCTCTCCGGCGCGTTCGGGGTGGGCAGCGGCACGGGTCCGCTGGGCGGCGGATCGCTGGTCGAGCGCAACCTCAACCGCTGGACGATCTTCTTCGCGGTGCTGTTCTTCCTGAACGCGTTCCTGCTGCTCAAGAAGGTCTGAGCCGCGCCGAGCGCCCGGCGCGCGGCCTACGCGTCGGACGCGCCCGGAGGCTCGAGCGAGTCGCCGGGGCTCATCGCCTCGAGCGAGTCGAGGATCTCGATCGCCTCCGCGCGCAGCCCGGCGTCGATCGCCTGGTAGTCCTCGCGCGAGAGCTTGCCGGTGCGGAAGTCGAGCTCCGCGTCGCGGATCTCGCGGTACTTCGCCTCGCGCGCCGCCTCGAGCTCGTCCAGCGTGTGCGCGGGAGGCGACGCGGCCGCGTCGTCTCGCTGTGCCCGCGCTCCCGTCACGAGCCGCGAGCCCCCCACCCGACGCGCGCGGCGCAGCGGCGCGCCGACGACGAGCAGCACGAGCCCGACGAGCGCCAGCATGAGGATCGCGATCACGAAGGCCACGCCGTCAGAGTCGCACGACGCTCGCGCGTCAGGCGCGGGCCAGGCCCCGCAGCGCTCGCGCGCGCGAGCGCGCGGCAACGCGGCGACGCACGACGCTTGGCGCCGGCCACAGTGCGATCAGCCCGCCGCCGAAGCTGATCAGGCCGCCGATCCAGATCCAGAACACGAGCGGCGAGACGAGGAAGTTGAACTGCGCCTGCGGCGGGTGCTTGAGGTAGGCGCGCGCCAGGTAGGCGATCGCGACGAGCGCGTCTTCCGGCGGCAGCGTGCTGTTGCCCACCGTCACGATCCGCTTCAAGGCCGGGGTTTCGATGTCCGGCTCGATCGCCGTCCACACGTTGCGTGTGAGGCTCGCGTCCATCGCCACGTGGCTGACGGGCTGGCCGCCGATCAGGCTGCCGACGGTGCCCTGGCTGGCTTCCTGGGAGGCGTAGAAGCCCTCGCTGGGGTTCAGCGTGGCGACGTGGCGTCCGTGCTCGGTGACGTCAAGCAGCGCGCCCAGGCTCAGCGTCGAGCCGGTATGGGCCTCGTCGTATTTGGGGGTGATCGTCGCCGTCGGGCGCACGTAGCGGACGGTGTAGGCGCCGACGCGGGTGGACTGCCCCGGCGAGAGCCCCAGCTGGGAGGCGTGCTCGAAGGACGAGGAGGCGGCCACCCCGATGAACAGGACGGCGATGCCGATGTGCACGATGTAGCCGCCGTAGCGGCGGCGGTTGCGTCTGACGAGCGCCAGCAGCGCCAGCGGCGCGGCCTCCCCGGCCATCGCCCGCCGCGCGCGCGTGCCGCGGAAGAACTCCTGGCCGATGCTGCCGAACACGAAGCCCGCGCAGCAGAACATCGCCGCCGCCAGCGGCTTCTGGGTGACGCCGGCAATGAGCAGCGCGAGCAGCACGAGCAGCGCGCAGACGATCGGCACCACGAAGTTGCGCCGGGCGTTCGCGAGCGTCGCGCGTCGCCATGCGATCACCGGCCCGACGCCGCTGAGCAGCACCAGGATCAGCGCGAGCGGCACCGTGTAGCGGTCGAACCACGGCGGACCCACAGACGCTTCCTGGCCGGTCACGGCCTCCGAGATCAGCGGAAAGTAGGTGCCCCAGAAGATCACGAAGCACAGCCCCACGAGCACGACGTTGTTGGCGAGGAAGATCGACTCGCGCGAGAGCCACGAGTCCAGCCGGTGCTCGGAGCGCAGCATGTCGCGGCGCGAGACGACGAGGTAGATCGAGCCGCCGATCAGCGCCGCGATCAGGCACACGAACGGCACCCCCAGCGTGTGCCCGCCGAACGCGTGGATCGAGTCGAGGATGCCGCTGCGCACCAGGAACGTGCCCATGATCGCCAGCGTGCCGGTGGCGAGCGCCAGCGACACGTTCCACACCTTCAGCATCCCCCGCTTCTCCTGGATCATCAGCGAGTGCAGGAACGCGGTGCCCGTCAGCCACGGCATCAGCGAGGCGTTCTCGACCGCGTCCCAGCCCCAGTAGCCGCCCCAGCCGAGCTCCGAGTAGGACCACAGGGCGCCGAGCAGGATGCCCGCGCCGAGGAACAGCCACGCGGCGAACGCGAAGCGGCGGATCGCTTTGATCCAGTCCGCGTCCACCCTGCGCGCCAGCAGCGCGCCCATCCCGAACGCCAGCGGGATCGTGCACAGCGTGTAGCCCGAGTACAGCATCGGCGGGTGGATGATCATCGTGGGGAAGCGCAGCAGCGGATCGAGCCCCACGCCTTCCGGCGGCGCCGGGTTCGTCGTCGCGAACGGGTTGGCGTAGAAGACCATCAGCGCCACGAAGAACCCGCCGAAGCCGAGCATGATCGCGGTCGCGTACGCGGCCACGTCGCGCAGGCGCTTGCGCGTCAGGAACAGCGCGAGGCTCGACCACAGCGACATCAGCCACGCCCACAGCAGCAGCGAGCCTTCCTGCGAGGACCACACCGCGGCGGCGCGGTAGAGCGCCGGCGTCGTGCGGCTGGAGGTGTCCGCGACCGTGTTGAACGCGAAGTCGTTGCGCAGGAACGCCACCTCCAGCACGATCATGGCGACGGTCAGGACCCCGGCGAGCGCGTACACGGAGCGCCGGCCCGACTCCGAGAACTCGACCCGCCCGCGGCGCACCCCGTACAGCGACGCGCCGATCCCGTACGCGCACACCACGAGCGCCAGCACCAGGCATGCGAACCCGAGGCCGGCCATCAGCGCCTACGCTCCCGGCTGGGCGTGTCCACCGCGCGGCGGGGCACTCAGGAGTTCTGGTTCTCGCTCGGGGGAGCGGTCTTGTACTTGGACGGGCACTTCGTGATCAGCGAGTTGCGTTCGCCGATGAACCGCGTCCCCTGCTTTTCGACGGTGACGATCACCTCGCGACCTTCGCGGAAGGGGTCCGGCACGATTCCCGTGTAGGCCAACGGGATCGCGGTCCCCCCGACCCGGTCCTCGACGCTGAAGTCCAGGACGGCGCCCTCCCGGTGGACCGAGCCGTTCACGACCGTGCCGGTCAGCTGGTAGCTGCGCCCCGGCTGGGCCTCGCGCACCAGCTGGCTGGGGGTGAGCGCCGGGCTGGCGGCGCTGAAGCTCGTGTAGATCAGCGCGCTCGCGAGCACCACGGCCGCGCTCAGCGCCACAACCAGGCGCACTGTTCGCTTGCGCGAGGGGTTCATCGCGCCGAAGTATCGCAAACCCCATTTGCGCCCGCGTCGGCAGTCGCGGCTGCCCGGGCGCCGCCGTGGGGGCGAGATCGACAGGAAACAATGGTTGCACGGCGAAACCTTTAGCCGTGGCCGACGTTATGGGAGGTAGCGCACGATGAGACCGAGCCTCCTGCACCCCCTTGGCGAGCCGCGACACTCGCGCCGGCACCGGCGCGGGCGGGGAGCCCGGGCGGTCGAGGCCGTGCGCGAGCCCCCCGCGCGGACACCCGACCCCGTCGAGGCGCCCCCCACGCGGGCGTGCGACCCCGCCGTACAGCGCGCCCGCGAGGCCGGCGGCCCGATCGACCACGCCTCCTACACGTGCTCGTGCGGCTATCTGTTCTGCGCGTCGGTGTCGACGACCGTGACCTGCCCGCACTGCGGCGCCGACCAGGCCTGGTAGATCGGTCTGGCGGTGAGGCCGTCGGCCTGACGCAGGCCGACGTGCGCAAGCGCCCCCTCGACGTATCCACGAGCCGCCAGGCACGACGAAGGCCCCGCGATTGCTCGCGGAGCCTTCGTGTACCGCTGTGCGTCCGGATTGCCGGTCTTGCCTAGAGAGCGCTGATCGCGATCACAGGCTGGTAGTTGACGCCCTGGCAGCCCGCGCCTTCCTCGGGTCCGAGTTTGCCCACGTCTTTCGCGCCCGGACAGTACATTTCGCTCCAGGTCGAGTTGGCGAACCATTCTTCCACCGGGTCCGAACCCACCGACAATGTGCCTTCGGACGGTTCGCTGACCGCCACGTTCAGCGAATCGGACGGCCCGCTCGTCGGGTAGGAGACGGTGACGATCGCTTTCTTGGGCAGTCGCTGGAGTTTCAGCTTGATCGAGATCGGGAACGCGTAGCCGTTGAAGCATTCTTTCGATGCTTCGTCGTACCACGTGCCCGCGTATTCCCCAGTGCATTTGGGGCTGGCAGACGGCCGGTAGGACATCTTGAAGGTCTTCGTCTTCGTCGCGATCGGGGTGGTGAGTTCTCCCACTTCGTAGACGCGGAGGGTGACCGGGACCCTGAAGCCCTTGGTGGGCTTGGGCGTTTGGCAGTTGTCTTCACTCCAGCCGCCGCTCTGACATGCCCAACTGCTCATCACGACCGTCACCGTCGGGTTCTTGCGGGCGCTACCCGCCAGTTCGACCTCGCCACCGAACTCCGTCGTGGAGGTCGCCGCCAAGCCGATCGATGCGAAGTTCCCGGGCAGCGGACTCGGGACGTTGTTGTAGACCACTTCGGCGCTCGCCGTACCAGCCGCAAGGGCGGCGACGGCGGTTGTCGCGAGGAGCGCCGCAGCCAACCTGGCCGACCTCGCTGGAATCCTTCCGCTCATGTCTATCTCCATCTGTTGTAATCAAGCCCTCTGACTACGAGGCCGTTCCGGACCCACTCCAGGGCCCGGTGGGACGGAAACCGCATGGCGACGGGTCATCCACCCCGTGCAAGAGTCTGCTCGTGCTAGCCGATTCCCCGCTCCGCAGGATCCCTCCGCGTCGAGACGCTAGTCGCAGGCGCGACTATTGTCAAGTCTCCCTGCCGGCCGCGCCAACGGTGCGCGGGGCGCTTTGTAAGACGCCCGCATCCTACCTCCCCACTCCGACGCCTTCCGCGTGCCGGTCGAGCCAAGCCTGCAGCTCGCTGACGGGGATCAGCTTGCGACGCCCAAGCCGGACAAGCCGCATGTCGGGCTCGATATGCGCGCGCCAGGTGTCCCAGGACACGCCCAGCGCTTCGCACGCCTGCTCGACGCTCAGCGCGAGGATGGGTGCGCTCCGTTTCTTGGCGGCAGCGGCAGCGGCCGCATGTGGCGATATTGGGGCCATCGCGGATATAGACCCCAACCTCCTCGAACCGGCCACGCAATTGCGCAGCACAGACGCCGTCGCGCGAGCAACCGATCGCCCGCGGCCGCCGCTCGAACGGCCAGACACCGGACGCCGGCTCCGCCGGCTGTGACCGAGCGTGGCGTCGCCAGAGCGCGTCAGCCCGGCGGTGTGCGCCATGCTTCGAGCACGCTGCCCACCGTTGCGCGCACGCGTTCTCGTGCCTGCGATCGGTCGACGCCAGCCATCAG
>Ga0187879_10001817_pt1 | contig 14507 bp, 10 predicted proteins | sample June2016WEW_19_1_FD_132423 | JGI IMG/M metagenome (GOLD analysis project Ga0187879, IMG submission 132423) | Peatland microbial communities from SPRUCE experiment site at the Marcell Experimental Forest, Minnesota, USA - June2016WEW_19_10 | ecosystem: Environmental > Terrestrial > Soil >... | reverse complement strand
GAACGAATGCAGATGACGACCTTTATTCCCAACGCTATCTCCTGCCATAGTTCGGAGGGAACATGCAAGAAATAGGAAAAGGGAACTGAGGCATCAAGAAAGCCAAACAGGAGGACCGACGTCACATTGGGGATGTCGAAAATCGTGTTCGAACGAGAGACTGTCCGTGGTGGAGGGGCCGGCGCCGCTACAATTGCCACACTCAACTCCGGTAAACGAAGACAAAAAGAAGAAAGATAGCACGGGCGGTGGTCGCAATAGAGAGGCTGGCCATCATTGCAAGGGCGCCATAAGCACTGCAGAAAAACGCACCAATCGCGATTGCCGTAGATGTGGCGACAAGGTTGCAAAAGCCATAAAACGCCGCGCGATGACCGCCGACATAAAATGGCGCTAGCAGGGACACGAGGCCGTGTCCATATCCAAATAGAGAACATAAGGTCAAATATAAAAAAGAAACGCTATGGATTTCTGGCGGAAGCGCGATCGACACAATTCGCGGAGTTAGTAGAAACGGCGGTATGAGGGCCATCAAGGCTCCACCCGCAGCTATTGCAGCGAGCGCCATTTTTAGGCCGCCGAGCCACTTTCGGTCTCTTTGGATTAGAGCATCAATATAGGCTGGCATCAGCGGGCGAGTAATCAGCGTAAGCGGGTTTATGAGCCTTGCGATATAAAGAATACTCGTATAATATAAAATATAAGCATTTCCAGTGCCCAAGAATAATACCAACATGCTTGACAGATAAATTTTCATATAGTCTACGCCAGGGATCAAGGCTAACGGAACGGCTTCGCGAAGTCTTTTCCTGAAGACAGCGAGCGTCATGACCTTCAGACGAAGATGAATGCGCTTCGTGAGCAAGAGATGAAAAAGAAGGATAGTTTGTGAGAGAGCGGGGATTCCAAAATATAAAATACAGACGGTCTGGATACCCACAGAGCGGCTTGTCAGTACCAGCAATAACGAAACAAGAATTATATTTGCGGCAGTCTGTATGATATTTGTTACATAGTCCGATCGATTAGCGACCCTGTAGGCATCCGCCCAGCTTGCTGCCAACTGCAAAAGCGTGAGCGTAATCCCAATTACCATTGCAGTTTCAGTCACTGCAAACTTGGGGTATAGTAAAAGCAAACTCATAAAACAGCCCGAGAGTGCTATCGTAAGAAGAAGCTGCATCCCGAACGTATTCTGAATGGCCTGATCTAAATCGGCTTTCTCATTAACAAACGCGTGCGACAACTCCCTTGTCGTGAGGGTCATAAACGGCACAAACACGAGACCCACGACCGCAGCTACATTCATTGCCTTTAGGAACGCTTCATAGTCCGCGGGAGAAGCGCTATGAGCGATGACCGGCAAAGCAATGAACACCATCGCGGCGCCGCTCATTTTGGTGACGATTGCAAATGCGACCGAGCGAAAGATGAGGAAGTTGCGGCTAATTGCCATAGTGCTGGCTCGGTTTGTTTGGGCCGGGTCTCGTTTGCGATGTGGACTGCATGCGGGGTTCTGCTATCTGCAGTGCCGATTGAAGTAGGCCTGATCGCGGGTCTTGCGGTCAAGGCTTGAATGGGACTTCGTGTCTGACAAGGGAATGTAACGGCCGATTGAGACGCGGGCCTGTATCATTTCTCGTTAGCCTTGAGAGACTCCCTCGTATTTGATGGGTCGCCAAAGCCGCTCCACGAAGGCCTTTTCCGCCGGGAGCACTTACCGTTTATGCCCATAGCGATGCCGGCTTTGAGGACGTCTCCCTTGAAATCGAGCCGCGGCATATCACGAAGACCCAATGCGCCAAATCGATGAGGCGCCGGCATACGATAGCGGGTACAGCCGGAATCAGGCCATTCTACAGACCGGCTACGCTACCTGCCGCTGGTGATCGTCGAGAATGCTAAGGGCGCGTCTAGTTGCTCGCCGTACGCGAGACCATCGGGACCCTTGGCATAGAAGTGGAGAACCCAGTCGCGCGCGATCTGCCGCCCGACACCACCGATCCGCGTTGCGAAAATCTCGGCCAGCGCCAAAGAATGCCTGATCTAGTAGGGATCAGCCGATCCCTTCGCAAGCTTGATCGGCCTGATGAATGAGATCAGCCTCCATTCATTCCTTTGATGCCAACCCCAATGAACTGCCACAGATCATCAGATATAATATAACCAAATTAAGTCAACTTATGACACAACAATACTTAACAGTACAATTCGGAAGATTTTGTGATTTTGCCTTGCAATATTTGTATTGTTTTTTGTCTAGAATAAGGTATATTAGCGCCAGCCAGACGATGATGTGTGACATTTCTGACACCCAGGTACAACGGAACGTCTACTTCGGAAATTAAACTGTTATATTTTATTAGTGTTCATTTCCAGCTTCCGATGAGCTGAGCTCTTGGACGTTTCTTGTCTTCGCTACTGGTCATTATTTCACTTGTGGAGTAGATCTCCATGCCGTTGGCGCATTTGTCCTATCCAAGTACTGATCAAGTAGAGCAATTTTCCGGATCCGATTGGTCAGCCGATAGCGCAAGCGGCGGTAATCGCATATCGATACAGTATTGTGTGGTGATTTTTCTGCTTTTCGACCTTCTGACGATGGCTGGAGTTGGCTTTCTAGTCACCGAAGTCGGGGCGAGTTACGGTCTCTATCCGTCTACCGCTATAGACAATCAGGCGCTCACGATCGGAGTTGCCCTCTTTCTCTTTATTGTTCTGGCGTTCAGCGTGGGCGCTTATAAGAGTCGATGCATTCTCGATCTCAGATACTCTGTGGGAAGGATCATCATTGCGCTTTTTATCACCTTCCTGGTCCTGCTAACCCTAGATGCGGTGACAAAGACATCTCAAATTTATTCGCAAGTTTGGTTCCTTTCCTGGGCGGCCTTGGCTTGCGCGGTCCTTCCGGCATTCAGAGTCGCTGCCCGCGCCCATATCCGCGAGGAACTCGACAACAAAGGTGCTTTTGTTTTCCGCGCCCTCTCGGTCGGCATTTTCGGCGATCCTCTAAGCCGCGAGGAGATTTCTCGGCTAACCGACAATCAGGTGAAAACCGTCAATACGATGCGGCTAGAGGGCTTCGATCCGCTCGCGAAACTTTCTGACAGGATCGCGCGAGAAGACATCGACCGGATTTACGTCACCGTGTCTTGGATCGACGTGCCCACCACGCTGAAACATTTGCAGGTTCTGCGCAAATTTTCGGTGCAGGTCTTCGTTATTCCAAACAATGAGTGGGTTCGTTCGAACAAATGGGAGATGAGTCACCTCGGAGACCTCCTTTTTCTGAAGGCTGTTGACAGACAGATCGATGACTGGGGTCTATGGCTCAAGAGGGTGCAGGACATCGTCGTCGCCACGATCGCTATAGCCATCTTTTTGCCTATCCTATTGGCCGTGCCCCTGGCGATCAAACTCGAAAGCCGAGGTCCGATTATCTTTCGTCAAAAGCGGGTGGGCTTGAATGGATCGATCTTCGAAGTATGGAAATTCCGCTCCATGTACACTGAGCAGACTGATCCGAATGCAGCGCTCCAGACAGGCAAGGACGATCCACGGGTGACCCGGGTCGGCCGCCTTATTCGGCGCTCGAGCATTGACGAGCTGCCGCAGTTTTTCAACGTCTTGAAGGGGTCGATGTCCGTGGTCGGACCACGGCCTCACGCGCTTGGGACGCGAACGGAAGGACAACGTCTCGAGGAGCTCGTCGACAGTTACGCTGCCCGCCATCGTTACAAACCCGGTCTCACCGGGTGGGCGCAGATTAACGGATTGCGGGGCGAACTCGACACAGTCGAAAAATTGAAGCGGCTCGTCGAACACGATATTGAGTATATCGAAAATTGGTCGATATGGTTCGACCTGAAGATTATTCTGCGGACGCTCATGCTCGTAGTCTACGACCCTACCGCATATTGAAGCCGCGGCCTGGCACTCAATTTCGGTCATCAATCGCGAGATATGGTTTTGATAACCAAGAACCGGAATCGCCAGATCGACTGACGGCGTTGAACCATCCTCGCGCGGCTTGGCCTTGCGATTTTCGCTAAAGAATCGATGGTTTTGTCGCTCAGGTGGTGGAACCGTTGAAGACAAATCCCTATTGCAGTGACATTTTCATTTTTCCGCTCCAAACGTGCTGACAGGATCAAGTTGATCGCTTCGGCTGGAACCAGCAGGGACAAAGTCGCCCTTCGCTAGAGATGTCAAAGAAGGGAGCTCGGCATTCTATGCGATCGAAAAGAAAGACCGCGGGATAAAGGTCGAGCAACGCCGCGTCGTGCGGCAGATCGAAAAGATGCCGCTCATGGATACACTGCTAATGGCGATGAAGGATAGGCTAACGATGCAATTGCCGCTCAAATCCTACCCCAGATCCCCGACCATTGAGCGTCGTCAGGAGTGAACTCATCAACACACCATGCAAAATCATTTCCATCGGAACCCCCGAATGGGCCTATTGGTCGTGATGCGAAATGTATATTATATAACATCGTGTGGTACGTGAAACGGCCGACTCATGATTTCACCACATTGGCGGCATCGATCCCCAAGTTCAATGTGTTCTTTTTAGAAAATTTAAAAACATAGCTATTAACCGCGACTCTGTGCAACTGTATATTTTGTCTTATGGAACTCAGGCAGCGACGCCAGAACCGACGAAGCCGCTGCATGCATTTAGGGTAGATTGAGATTGATCTTGGCCGCCGGCGCTAGAGGGATTGACGACGATGCGTCACGGAACAGCAAATGATAGCGTACCTTGTTTTGAAAAAGCAGCAAAGGATGCGCCGATGCATGAAGGCTTATTAAACTCGAAGCGCCCCTCCTTGGATGCGTTGACAGGTGTCCGGTTTTTTGCCGCCTTCGCGGTCTTCATGTTTCATTACGGCGCCAGCTTTTCTGAACAGATTGGGGTGCCTAAGCCCCTGACGACCTTTCTTCACAATGGCTATTACGGCGTAAGCATGTTTTTCGTTCTTTCTGGCTTTATCATGACATATACTTATACTGGAAAACTATCTACAAAGATCGAGCTTTATGAATTTGCTGTGGCCCGTATTGCACGAATTTATCCCGTCTATCTGCTCGTTCTTGTCATTGCCCTGCCGGTCTTAACAAGTCCAATGGACTCACGTGGGGTTGTCGCTGTTCTCCTCATGCTTCAGTCCTGGACGCCGGCTGCATCAAATTTTGGCTACACCTGGGTAATGCAAGCATGGACACTCTCTGTCGAGATGTTTTTTTACGCTATTTTCCCACTTGTCCTTGCGATATGCGGAGGTCTGCAGTTGCGTGGCATCACAACCGCTATGATCCTCGTCGGAACTGCGATCGTCGCCTTTGGGCTCCCGACGATAACACCAGGAACGCAGAGCATCCCGCTTATTCCTAACGGCCTCGGCTTACCGTTGCCAGTGCTGCGCAGTTTCGAGTTCGTTTTCGGCCTGTTACTGTGCAGGTTTATGTTCATGGCGCCCCAAACAGCAAGGACACTTGCACGCGGGCCGATTACATTTTTTACCCTCACATTGATCGTCGCAATCCTCTCCTTTTCTGTGAACTCACAGATCACAGCCTTGGCGACAATCCTGTTTGGGCTTCTGATCATTCAGCTTGCCATCAGCAAGACCTGGCTCGTTACGTTTTTGTCGACACGAGTCATTCTCCTGCTTGGCGGCGCCAGCTATGCTCTCTACCTTGCCCAAGGCCCAATACGGGAATGGGTTCGCCTCCTAATCCCCGGGAAGTTGCTAGGTTCCGTTGTCAATCCTGTAGTCGCTCTCCTCGTCGCGATCGCAATTTTCATGTATTTTGAACGACCGTTCCGTCGCTTTGTCCGCGACGCCCTTATGATCCGGACGAAGCCTCCGGCGCACGGTACGCGGCCAGTAAAAACAAATTCGTAAGCGGTAACTGTCCGCCATCTCGGGGGAGCTGACACGACAGAAGTGGTCAAATTTTGAGGAGGTATTCCGGCGGATTCCCCCATGACAGATGAGGAGAGTGGCCATGAAGAGAAAGCAGTTTTAGGTCGAGCAGATCATCGTTGTGTTGAAGAAGGCGGAACCGGGTCTGCCGGTGGCGGGATCTGATTCGACAGGTGGAATTTCTGAGCAGACTTTCTACCTCTATAGACGGCTCTCCCTTTGTAATGCGATTTCGGAAAGATCCGCATTGGTCAGTTGCATACATCTATCCGCCGTCACCCGATGAGATCGGCAAGCCCAAATGGGGAATCCTCTCATGAATGCCTCTATTGCTAGTCGTCCTCAGAGGCCTCGGTAAGAATCAGGCTCCTAGCGCGCCGGTCCGACCTGGGCGTCTATTTTCTCACTCGTCTCATAAACTCCGGGCGGGTCTTCAGAAGGCAACGTCGAACGGTTCGCCCATTCAAAGCACGGCCCAGATGATCCTCGCGTTTTTGTTGGCAGCTGTCACCATGGCGCGGTTAAAGCCACGCCACTCCCGAAGCTGTTTGATCCACTGAATTCTTAGCTCGCTCATCTCTTATTTTAAGCCACAAGGTGTCCCGGAAACTCTGACGAGGGGCAGTCACGCCAAGACAAAAGAACCGGAACGATTCGCGGTAAACCCCACCCATCAAATGTCGGGACTAAATACCTAGGGGGCAGGCCCTCGATGATCCGAGTTCACGACGAAGAGAGCTTTCATGAGATCGTCAAGCTGCACTGCCGCCGTCGCGCGAAGTTGAAGAAACCGCGACTGAGTCTCAACCGATCGCTGTCTGCGACGATCGCCGTTCGTAACATGTTGTTCGAGTTGTTCAACAATTCTATCAGGCAGGCCCTCGTCGATGTCGAGGACGGTACCATCATCACCCACCAATTCTTTCACGTAGCCGCAATGCGTGGTGATGATCGGTAGCCCATAGCTCATCGCTTCGAGAATAACCATCGGCTGCGCTTCGTGTGGGTACAGCGAAGGGAAAAGGAACATATCGATCGTTTCAAAAAACGCCGCCTTAGCGGGGCCGCTGACCTTGCCAGGAATTTCCAGGAAATCGCCAAGAATGCGCTTTGCGCGAGAAAGGGCATTCTTCGCCTCAGCACCAACTGCGGGCCCCGCAAATACAAACGCAACGTCCAATCCGCGTTGGCGGCATTTAATGGCCACCTCGATGGCGATATTCAACCCTTTTTCTGTACAAAGATTGCTTAAATAACCAACCCGCAGCCTGTCCGAATGCACAGGTGATCTGGCCATAATCTTGGGGATGCCAACATGGCACGCGTTGTGGCTAACGTGTACATAATTAACGAACGGATAGAGACTGCGCAAATTATGCGCCATTGCTTCGGACAAAAGTACATGCAGACAGTTAGGTCCGGCGACACGCGCAAGAACAACGAACCTCCACGAGCGCGATAGAGTGTGTTTTGATGTATGATGGTGGAGGACTATGCGACATCCAAGCATACGGGCCAAGCCGACGATCATAAGATTATATGCGATCCCAAAGCCTCGTTCGAAGACAGTGTAGAGCTGTTTGCCTGGCTTGGCTCCACGCTTTGTCAGCTCCGTGAGAGCTCCAAAGACACGGACAATCCGTGTCGCATGGTATCGAAATCCGCCTGTGTGCCGCCCGGGGCCGATATCGACGACCTGAAATTTGCTGGCACTCGCGAATTTTTCAGCGGCAGAGATCACTGATGCGGTCACCACAGACTGGCCGTGGACAGGGGGCGGCAGTAAAACAGCAAAAAGAGCCGATTTGGTACTGAGTGCCCGCCTAGTTTTTCGGAGCGTCAACACTTCCATTCGAGCTAACTTCCCTTGGCTACGACATGCGTTCGCCGAGGGCAGCTACCCCGGTGAAAAACCCGAGGCCGCGCTCAAGGAGAACGGCAAGTGGACCCACGAAATCATCAAACGATCCGACACCGCCAAAGGCTTCGTACTGCTTCCGCGCCGATGGGTCGTCAAGTGCACCTTTGCCTGACTCGGTCGCGAGACCGCCTACTGGCTCCGATCCGCTACCCTTAAGGCATTTTACCAGCAATATACCCGATTCCGTTTTTCGTGCTAGAGCCCGTAACAGAACGCGCGTTTTGGATCCTTGTCGCCGATGCCACGAGCGCTGCAAGACTCGCAAACAGCATCCAATTCAACACCTCGATGATCGGCCAGATCTCCGGCAAGAGCTTCGGGACACGGCCAATCCAAAGGAATGCCACGATCATCACCGGAAAAAATGTGTCTTTCCAATTTAGACTATCGTCATAGGTGCGGAGACCTATGGGAAGAACCCCTATCAGGAGAATTAACCGATAATCCCAGCTCGTCCCGAGCAAGAAGACGAAACAGAATGTAGCCGCGCAGGCGATAGCGAGGTCGTCGGCTGGTTGACCAAGCTCCACATGGGGCAGAGCATCGATCACGCGGTCAAGGCGGCCGAGCCAGATCAGAACGAAAATCGATAATCCGAGGCCTGCCGCCAGGCCGGACCCTGCAATCCGAAATGCAAGCAATTGATCGTTAGGGACGCCCAACATGTTAGCGGCCCTGAAAAACAAGGTACCAGATCCGAACGAAAGGTAGAATGATTGCGGTGTGTTCATAAAGATCTGGTGAAGGTGTCCGTCTACCGCAACAATGAAGACAGAAACTGAAAAAACCGCGACGGCTGTGGCGGTAGCCCAGCCGCGCCAGCCTCGCGCCAGCGCGAGCGTCGCGGCCACGGGAAAAAATTTGAGAACCGTCAGTGACGCGATCAGGATACTTACTAGCGGCAACCGCACGGCAGCTGGCGACCGCAGTAGCGCGTGCATGCCCAGAGCGAGAAGGGTAAAAACCACGAGATCGCCGTTGCCTCGCTCCAATCCGAGTAGAATGGATGGGGATAGCATCGCCGCGAATGCTAATATCCCGCTTAGCAACGTTCGCGTTCCCAGCAGCAGGTAAAACGAAGCGAAGACGGCCAGGATCAAAGAGAAACCAAGAACGTTCGTCCAGCTGGAGTTGATGCCTAGCTTGCCAAGGGCAAGCCAGACTGGCGGTTGGTTAAAGGGCCGGCCCCATGGGTCGCATCCCCAATCGACATAAGGGTCCCTCCCCTGTTCGACACAGTCGATCGAATGCGTAACGGATCGTAGGTCAGCGAAGGCCGGCGCCATGCTCGGGACTCCGATGCCACGCCAAGCACCACGAAGGTTTCCGGTGATTGCGTACCCGCACAAGATTAGCGCGAGCAATACGAAAAAGGCGGTAAAGACGGCCGCCCTTCGTGGTTCGGCGGAACGAACCGAAAGCCTGTTAAGAAGGGACACGCAATACCTCGTCTGTAGCCAATTAAATGTGGCCAATTAAATGTAGCCAATTAAAAAACGCCACTGATCTTCTCAGGCTGAAATGGTCTGGCGGCGTGCAGCGAACTTGTTCTGGGTCGCAATGATGATTCTGCTCGCCCCTCCGAGTTTTGCGAAAGCCGAGTGAAGTAACTCTGATAGGGCGTCCACGCAGCTCGAGACCTTTTTGCGTTTCCGCTACCATAGACGATGAAGAGTGAAGCATCAAGGGAGTGGGATATATCCGAGGGTCACGCAAGTCATGCAAGAGAGTATCTTTCGAGCCAAAATGCAGGACCGGTGATGGCGATGTCACGCTATCGAAAGTTGGATACGGCTTAGCTGGAATCTGCGGCTATAATCACACCCAGGCGACGACTTCGCGCCCGGTCCATAGAGTCGACGCCGTGAAGGGTCGGCGACGTCTCGGCGAGGTGAGATGGCGCTCGACGTTGGAGTTCTGGATTGCTGCAAGCACCGACCGAAATCTTTGTTCGGATTCCAAGCTTTTTTGCATGAAGATTCCTTCGTCAATTATATTATTGTCCATTTGATGGAGTTCCGTGGTGATCCATGTCACTTCCGCTTGGAGGTTGGGGTCGTTTGCTGAACAGCGAGGGCTGCATCGCCATTCATACGGTCCGGGTCTGTGACCCGGCAGCCAGTATGCCTATGCGCGAGGCTTCGACCCTGGTTGAATGTAACCCACCCGATAGGTGGGCAGCGTGAGCTCCAAATGAGGAAGACGGTCACATCTCCCGGGCTGCTGCCAATACAGATTTCGACGATTACGGATCAAATCGATATTTACGCCCCCTCCTGAACGATGTCATTGGCGGCGTAGCGTCAAATTTCGATCGACAGCTTAAGCGCCATTGCGACGATAGGCATGCGGCGGGGCGCCCTCGCAGATTTCCGACATGGCTCGCGAAACCTACATGCCAGACTGCTGTCTGGCTAACCCTGCCAGAGCCAGGCTAGCTGGGTGAGCGTCTAGCCCGCCCCCGCCTGGCCGGTTCGAATCAAAGGATTTCGATAGATTAATCACGTCAACCGTATGTCACTCACGTTTTACGCGATCATCCTGCCAGATTTGGATCCTTTGACTTGAAAACCGCTCGATTATGCTTTATGAATTCCCTTATCATTTTGATCGCTGGCGTGTTGAGCTTCACGGCGGCTGGGGCGGCATCTTCGCCCGTTATTTCATCTTTTAAGGTGCTTTTGAATCCATGTTGAAGATCAATAAAGTTTTACCCTCGGCGGTCGATAGTCCCGGGGGAGCGCTGCACTCGTCAGCGATGAATTCACCTAAGTCTTTAATGAAGATCCTTAAGCGTCAGTTTTGGCTTTTTGTCGTTCTCATCGGGTGCGCCATTTCACTCGGTTTGCTTTATCTCTACGTCACGCCACCAAGTTTCACAGCCACTAGCACAATGGTGATCGATACCCGCAAAATTCAAGTGTTACAGCAGCAATCTGTCCTGGGCGATGCGGTGGTCGATGCAGGAATCGTTCAGACCGAGCTTGAAATTATAAAATCACCGAAAATCAGTTTATCCGTCATCAATAATCTGCAACTTACCAAGGATCCCGAGTTCAATAGTAGCGGCAGCGGGCCGTTGAGTGCGGTGCGCAAGCTTATCTTTGGCGCTCCGAAACCCGATGAAAACGCGTCCGAGGAGCAGCTGATAAGACGGACGCTTGCCGCTTTCGACAGCCGCCGTACGGTGTCTCGTGTGGGCACGACATATGTGATGGAGATAAAATTCCGTTCCTTGGATCCAGAAAGGTCCGCGAACATCGCCAATGCGGTCGCCAGCGCCTATGTCGCGGATCAACTTCAAGCAAAATATGAAGCCACACTCCGTGCTACTATATGGTTGCAGGACAGAATCAAGGAATTGCGGTCGCAGGTTTCCGCCGCTGACCGAGCCGTCGTGGATTTCAAGCGCGCAAATAATATCATTGAAAGCGGCAATGGGCGGCTCATGAACGAGCAGCAATTGTCTGAGGTCAATAGCCAACTCATCGCGGCGCGCGCCGAGACAGCCGCGGCGAAAGCTCGGCTCGAGCGAATCCAAGATGTGATGAAGCAGGATAATGTTGCGGACGGGTCGGTGGCGGATGGGCTTCACAGCGAAGTCATTATTCGCTTGCGCAATCAATATCTCGATTATGCAGCACGCGAACGGATGTGGTCGGATCGCTACGGCGCCGGTCACTTGGCTACCGTCAATCTCCGCACGCTGATGCAGGAAGTCCGTCACAACATTGACGATGAAATGAAAAAGATCGCAGAGGGCGCCAAGAGCGATTACCAGATCGCTGTGGCACGAGAACAGAGTGTAAAGAAAAGCCTCGCCAACTCGGTTTCAGACTCGCTGAGCACGAGTCAAGCTCAAATTCAGCTGCGTGAGTTGGAAAGCAACTCTCAAGCCTATCGGACAGTTTACGATAGTTTCCTCCAACGGTACATGGAATCCGTCCAGCAACAATCGTTCCCGATAACGGAGGCTCGGATTATCGGCGCAGCATCTACCCCGACCGATAAGAGCCAACCTAACACACTCCTGGTTTTGGCCATATCGACCGTCGCCGGCGTAATGGTGAGTATTGCTGCAGGATACTTCCGTGAGGCCGTTGATCGCGTTTTCCGGACGAGCAGCCAGATCGAGGAAGTTTTGCAGACCAATTGCATCGCAACGCTGCCTTCTGTGAAAGTGACGAATGCTCCTTCCACCAGAATTATCAACGAAGGCGCTCCGATCGTGGAGCGAAAGATCGTAAATAAGCATCCTCTATTGCAATACGTGCTCGATGAGCCCCTTTCGCGCTTTTCCGAGGGGCTTCGTTCGCTGAAAGTCGTGATGGACCTCAATGGCATAATGAAATCAAATAAGGTGATCGGCTTTACATCGACGTTGCCGGACGAAGGCAAGTCGACCATTGCATCGAATTTCGCACATCTTCTTGCACATGCCGGCCGGCGTACTATCCTGATTGATGCTGACCTCCGCAATCCATCGCTATCACGGCGACTTGTACCAGATGTGACCGCCGGGACTGTCGAGGTCATCGCAGGCAGGATCGCATTCGCAGATGCCGTCTGGACCGAGCCTACGACCGGGCTGTTTTTTCTGCCAACGGCCGGTTCGTCCAAACTCATCCATACGGACGAAATTCTAGGCTCCGACGCGATGAAAAATTTCATTGATCATTTGCGCGAGTTATTCGATTATGTGATCGTGGATTTTCCCCCACTGGCACCAGTAATCGACACGAGAGCAACTACATCGTTCATAGATTATTATGTTTATATCGTGGAATGGGGGCGGACCAACAAAGATATTGCGGAGCAATTACTAACGGAGGCGACTGAGATTCATGACCGCCTGCTCGGCGTAATCTTGAATAAGGCGAACATGAGCACAATGTCACGTTATGAAGGTTATCGGAGCCGATACCATTACCGCAAATCAAATGCTCGCTATGGCTATCTTGACTAGGCTCAGGGCTCATTGATGCAGAGATAAAACGAGGGCTGCTGCGATGCAGATGGCCGAGAAGAAGGCGTTGCGCATAGATCGAATCTTGCGGCGTACGCCGCCAGTCCTTGAGTTTGACAAACCGGTTCTCGATCTTGTGACGGTGGCGATAAAGGCTCTTGTCGCATTCGAGCGGGGTTTTACGGCCTTAGGTTGGTGGAATGCAGGGCGTGACGCCCGTGGCTTCAAGCGCTTTACGGAACCATAGCCTCTGTCGGCGATCGGGGTTGTGTCGGCCGGCAGAAGAGCGTCGAGGATGAGCCTCGCGCCCTTGTGGTCGCTCATCTGGCCTTCGGTGAGCAGCATGACGAGGGGCTTTCCGTTGCCGTCGCTAACCACATGAAGCTTGGAATTTATACCTAGTCACGTTGAAGATAACCTATATGTCCATTCACGTGTGCCGATTGACATGATCTTCCGGGGCTGGTCGATCAGCTGGACCCTTCTAACAACTCGCCAATTTGGTTCGTTTTTGGTTCCATGTTTTTGGTGAATCGGAGATGATTCCGAGCGAGATCAGCCTGGGTTTTTCGATGTCGATGATCGCTTGAAGCGGTTGAGCGATATTGGCGATCATCTGGAGAGGTTCTCTGTGCGGCGGTGGATTTCGAGATGTTCCGCCCTGACCTGGACGCGGTGTTCAAGGCTCTCGTCATTCAGACGACGAACAATCTCTCGGACGAACGCGCCGAGTTCCTGATCAACGATCGCTTGTCGTTCATGCGTTTTCTCGGACTTGGATTATCAGATCGCATCCCCGACGCACGGACGATTTGGCTGTTCCGGGAGAAACTGACGAAAGCCGGTGCCGTCGGGACTTTGTTCGAGCGCTTCGATACGACGCTTCGGCAATCCGGCTACATCGCCATGTCGGGTCAGATCGTTGACGCGACCCCGATTGCCGCTCCGCGCCAACACAACACCAATGAAGAGAAGGCGGCGATCAAAGCAGGGCGGGTCCCAGACAATTGGAAGAACAAGCCAGCGAAACTGCGCCAGAAGGACCAAGACGCGCGTTGGACGGTCAAGTTCACCAAGGCCAAGCCATGCGAGGATGGCTCGACGCTGCCGGTCGATCTGGCGATTCCGGTCTTCGGCTATCAAAACCACATCTCGATCGTGGCTTCGGCTTCGTTCGCAAATGGAGCACGACAGATGGTGCTACCTATAAAGGCCGTCGTCTACGCGAAGGACTTCTCGACAAGACCAACGTTGCGAGCGCAGTTTGAGCGGAGTGAGCCAAAGGTTCCGTCAAGCGCAGCTTGATGGAATGGCGAACGGAGGGGGACACGGCCTATCGCTTGAACGCCAATGAAGAGTTCATGGAAAAGAACGGCTTCGTCAGCCATGTCCTCCATCGCAAGAAGCCATAGGGCCGCTCCATGCCGGAGGCTCTCTTGCGGGCGAAGAACGCCAAATCAAAAGTCAGATCGAGGGTCGAGCATGAAGGCCAGGATGGACTTGTTCATCCGTCAAGATTGCGCGGGCAACGGCGAAAATCGGACTGGCGAACCTCGTCTACAACATCAAACGATTGCTGTTCCTGAGACGCATCGCCGTGGCATAGCGCTCTCACTGCCGCCGCTGTCGGTGCAGAACGCACTGGCGTGCCAAAAGCCAACGTCGAAGCCGATCAAACAATCCAATG
>Ga0187879_10001816_pt1 | contig 14511 bp, 15 predicted proteins | sample June2016WEW_19_1_FD_132423 | JGI IMG/M metagenome (GOLD analysis project Ga0187879, IMG submission 132423) | Peatland microbial communities from SPRUCE experiment site at the Marcell Experimental Forest, Minnesota, USA - June2016WEW_19_10 | ecosystem: Environmental > Terrestrial > Soil >... | reverse complement strand
GCCTAGAAAAGGCCGGGAAACAGGGCGGCGGTGCGGTCGCGGTAGCTGCGATAGCGCGGCAGCGCCCGCAGCAGCACCTGCTCCTCCCGCAGCACGCGGTATCCCTGCAGTGCGCAGAAGACCAGCACGACGCCGAACGCCGCCAGCGTGCCTGCGTAAATGGCGAGACCGAGCGAGGACACGATCTCCCCCGCGTACAGGGGATGCCGGATCCACCGGTAAGGGCCGCCGTCGACCAGCTCGCGGGCCTGCGCGAACACCGACAGGTTGCGGCCCAGGTACCGCAGTGACCACACCGACCACGCCGTGCCCGCCGCCAGCAGGGCGTCGGCGGCGTACAGGCGGCCCCCTACTGGCGGCGCGGCGTGCAGCAGCGGGATCGCGAACGGGGTCAGGGTGGCGACCACCGCGGCCACCCGGGCGGTGATCGAGCCGGTCGTGGCGATGGCCGGGCCGCGCCGCAGGTAGCACCAGATCATCAGCAGGTAGAAGGCACCGACCAGGAGCATGCCGAGCGATCCCAGCGCGCCGGCGGCGCCGGCGGCGGCGCTGCCATGGATCAGCGTGGTCAGGTCGAAGGTCAGCATCACCGCCGCCGCCGGGACCATGATCACCTTGCCGACATCTGGCTGGGCCCGTCGGGAAGCGATTGTCATAATGTGTCTACTTTCCGAGGAACGAATGCGCGATCGTGATCACACCTGGCCCGATGATGGCCACGAGGAGCGAAGGGAGCAGGCAGAAGATCAGCGGAAAAAGGATCTTGATTGGTACCTTTTGCGCCTTCTCCTCGGCTCGCTGGCGACGCCGGAGCCGCATTTCCTTGGCCTGCTCCCGCAACACCGTGGCGATGCCGATGCCCAGATCGCCCGCCTGGACCAGGGCCGAGACGAATGACCGCAACTCAGGAACTGTGGTGCGGGCGACCATCGCGCGCAGCGCCTGGCTTCGGGAGGTACCGATCTGAATCTCCTGCAGGGCGCGGGCGAACTCCGCGGCCAGCGGGCCATCCGTATTGCGTGCCACCTTGCTGAGCGCGGCGTCGAAACCGAGGCCGGCCTCCACGCAGACGGTGAGCATGTCCAGCGCGTCAGGCAGCAGGGCCTGGATCCGCGCCTGCCGTTTCTGGCCAGCGTTGTACAGCAGCACATCCGGTAGGAAGAAGCCGACGCAGCCGCCAATGCTGACGCATAGGAAAAGCAGGCCGAGACTGCCCAGCCCGTACAACCCGCCGAGCCCGCCAAGCACCAGGAGCGCCAGCCCCTTGGCCGCGAGAATGCGGTCAGGCGTCCAGCGTTCCGGATTGCCCGCGAGGTCCAGCCTGCGCTGCAACGTGCTGGTGATACCGGACGGAGATAGCCGAACCGCCAGCCCTCGCACCCACCCCGGCACGGCAGCGAACGGGTCGGAACCCTCCGTGGCTGCCGCCGGACCACCCTGGGCATAGCGGCGCTCAATGGCAGCCAGCGCGCCAGCGGCCCCGCGCTGCCCGGATCTGGCCGGCCTGACGGCCACGACGGCCATCGCGATCGCGAGCCCCAGCATGCAGAGGCCGCCGGCCAGCAGGACGGCACCTGGCATCTCAGACCTCCACCTTGATGAGCACGCGCATCCACAGCGCACCCAGCACGAACAGCACCGCGGCGCTGCCCAGCATGACCAGCCCGAGACCTGTGGTGTAGAGCGGGCGCATGTAACTCCGGTCGCTGAACATCAGCCAGCCGCCGACCAATATCGGCAGCGCGGTCAGGATGTAGGCGGACAGCCGCCCCTCCGCGGTAAGCCCCCGCATGTGGCGGTGGAGAGACGCCCGCTCGCGCATCGTGCCTGCGGTCGTGCCCAGGACCTCGGCGAGATTGCCGCCCACCTCGCGCTGGATGCGGATCGCCATGACCGCCCACCGCAGATCGTCGCAGTCCATCCGGTTCGCGACCGCCTCCAGGGCGACCTCCAGGTCGACGCCGACGCGGGCCTCGGCTAGCGCCCGGGCGAATTCGCCCGCCGTGGGCCTGACCTCCTCGCGCACCACCGCCCCAAGCGCCAGGGACAACGAGAAGCCGGACTTCAGCGAACCCGTGATGAACTGCAGTACGTCCGGCAATTGGTCGCTGAAAGCGGCCCGGCGCCTGGTGATCCTGACGCTGACAGCGAGCCGCATGCCGAGCCAGCCGAACAGGAAGCCGGCCGGCAGGCCGATCAGGATGCTGCCGCCGAGGATGGTCAGCGCTGCCGTCAGCACCACGCAGGCACAGCCGCCAAGCAGCACCCATTCAGCGGGCGTCTGCGCGATGCCCGCCAGGTCCAGCCGCTGCGCAAGACGCTGCTCGGCGTTGCTTGAGCGCAGCAGGCGCGCCGCCCAGCCGACGGCAGTCCTGGCCACCATCCCGTCAGCGGCTGCCGGGGCGGGCCCGTGCCGCGCGCCATACGGCTCGATCTGACCGACCAGATCTCGGTTTCGGTCACCCCGGGTCAGCGAGCCGACCGCCAGCAGCGCCAGCACAAGGAGCGCCACGAAAACAGCGGCCAGCACTGCGATCAATGATGACGACCAGCCCCCGGCCAGCGGGGCTGTGCCTTGATGGCCAGCCGCGACCGTCAGCGCCGGCACGGCCCCCGGCAGGCCCCCGATTCGCATCCTGCTCATCGCCGGTACTCCTCGATCCCGAAGATCCCAGGCGGCACGCGGACGCCGCGATCGGCCAGGGTGTCCGTGAAGCGAGCGCGCAAGCCGGTGCTGCGCAGTACCCCCTGGTACCGTCCGTGCTCGTCCACTCCGGCGTGGAAGTCGAAGAGGAACAGGTCCTGCAGCGCGATAATGTCGCCCTCCAGGTGGTCGACCTCGGTGATGTGCGTGATCCGCCGAGTGCCATCCTTGAGCCGGGTCTGGTGCACTATCAGGTCGATGGCCGATGCCATCTGCTCACGAATCGTGCGCTGCGGCAGTTCCAAGCCCGCCATCAGCACCATCGTCTCCAGGCGCGACAGTGAGTCGCGCGGCGAGTTGGAGTGCACGGTCGTGATGGAACCGTCGTGGCCAGTGTTCATGGCCTGCAGCATGTCCAGCGCGGCCCCGTCGCGGACCTCCCCGATGATGATCCGGTCCGGCCGCATCCGCAGCGCGTTACGCACCAGGTCCCGGATCGCGATCCCGCCACGGTCCTCCAGGTTGGGCGGGCGCGATTCCATCCGGAGCACATGGTCCTGGCGCAGTTGCAGTTCGGCGGCGTCCTCGATGGTGATGATCCGTTCGTCGGCGGGCACAAACGAGGACAGCACGTTCAGGCTGGTCGTCTTGCCTGAGCCGGTGCCGCCGCCGATCACGATGTTCAGCCGGCCGCGCACGCAAGCCCGCAGCAGTTCGGCCACCGCGGGAGTCATGGTCCCGAATGCGATGAGATCGGCCATGGTAAAGGGGTCAGCGGCGAACTTCCTGATCGTCAGCAGCGAGCCGTCAACCGCCACCGGCGGCACGACCGCGTTGACCCGGCTGCCGTCCGGCAGCCTCGCGTCCACCATGGGGCTGGCCTCGTCGACCCGGCGGCCCACCCGGGCCACGATCTTCTCGATGGTGCGGCGCAGGTGGCTCTCATCGCTGAAGGCCGTCTCCACGGAATGGAGACGGCCGGCCCGCTCGACGTAGATCTGGTCGTGGCCGTTGACCATGATCTCGGAGACTTCGGGATCACGCAGGTAAGGCTCAAGCGGGCCGTGCCCGAGGATCTCGTCCGCGACTTCCTGCGCGACCCGCGACCGGTCGGCCGCCGTCAGCGGGCTCTCGTCATGCTGTAGCACTACTTGCAGGGTCTGCGTGACCCGCTGCTCAAGCTCCCGCTGATCAAGGTGCGCGTCGTACAACCTAGGCCCGAGCGCCTCCAGGAGAGCCTCGTGGACGCTGCGCTTGACCGCGGCAAACGGGTCGGCGTGCCGGGCGGCGCGGCGGGGCACGGCCGCATGCTCAAGCGGGACTGCCGCTGGCGCCCGCTGGGCCAGCCGGTCGGAAAGGCTCATGCCGACCGCCTTCTGCGCCGTGACCGGGACAGCAGCCCAGCCGAGGACGCCACCGGTCCGGCGAGCAGCCGCTGCCGCGCGAACCCGATGATGGCCTGGCTCACCGGATGCCCCGAACTGGACATCGTGATCGGGGTACCTGCGTTGATCGAGATAGGCACGGCGCGGCTGGACGGGACCTGCGCGGCGATCGGGCTGCGCACCACGCGCTCCACATCCTCCAGGCTCAGCCCCACCTTGGAGTCCGAGCGGTTGAGCACCACCGAGCGGATCTCCCGCGGATAGGAAAGCAGGTCCATCATGTCCAGCGCTACGCGAAGGTTCTTCACCGCTGGCACATCCGGTGTGGTGAGCAGCACGAGGTGCGCGGAGGCGTCCATCGCGGTGAGCACGTGCTCGCTGAATTGCGCGGGCGTGTCCACCACGACGTAGTCGAACATGCCGCGCAGCACGGCGAGGAGCTCGCCCGCCAGTGCGGGCGGCACCTTCTCCGCGTCGCCGGGGGTGACCGGCGCCAGCAGCATCTCCAGCCCGGGCCGGTAACGGGTCAGCAGCGAGGCGGCACCTGTGGTGTCCAGGTGCCCGGCCATCGGCACGGCGTCCACTATGGTCCGGGCCGGGTCGAGCTGCACGCTCACCGCGACGTCGCCGAACGCGAGGTCGAGGTCGACGACGCACACCCGCTGGCCGGTTCCCCTGGCCAGGGCCACGGCCAGGTTGATCGACAGCGTGGTCTTGCCGCACCCGCCCTTGGCGGCGAAGACGGTGACGATCCTGCCATCCGGAGCGGCCACGGCGTCCTCAGCGGTCGCGGCGACCAGCTGACGGGACAGCTCGCGCGAGCGACGGCAGGCGGCGGTCAGCGCGGCACGGTCGCCCGCGAGGACAACCTCCCTGACCCCGGACTGCAATGCGCGGGAGAGCAGGGCGACGTTGACGTATTCGCGTGCCAGGATTACCCCGACGGCCGGCCGGGCCAGCCGCAGTTGCGCCGCGAACGCCAGCGCCTCGTTGGCCTCCGTCTCGGGGCCGATCACCACCAGCATCTCAGCGGGATCGTTGTCGAGCAGCCTGGCCGCCATGACGAGGCTGTCCGCGCCGCGGACCTGGCCGCCAATACTGGTGATCAGCTCTCCGGCGGTGACGGCCGGCTCGCACAGAATGGGCACGTGTATCTCCTCACATCACGGCTTGGCCGAGGGCGACGTGGTCGACGCCGACGCGGACGGCGGCCGGTTGCCCGACGGCCGGTTGCCCGACGGCCGCTTGCCCGGCGGTGGCCCGGACGGCGGCACGAATCTGGTGTCGACGCTGGTCTGGGAAGATCCGGTGAGCAGGGCCAGGTACGGCAGCCCCGTCTCGGTGAGCAGGATCAGCCGCCCGGCGTTTGCCTGGCTGACGGCCACCGTCACCAGCGTGTCCGTAGTGGACGCGGAGGATGACCCAGAGGTGGAGGATGACCCCGACGGGCTTGCGGGAGCTGGCCCCACGGACAGCACTTGCACCCTGGGCAGCACTATCCGGGTATGGGCGTCGCCGTAATCCTGCTGCTCATGCGGCGGGGTACAGTTCGACGCCGCGGTCAGCGTGGTGGCCTTGGGACCGTAGGTGTTGAACACCTCAACCTCCGAGCCCGCTTTGATGTAGCCAGCCACCGCCTCCGGCAGGCAGAGGTTGACGGTCACCGCGACCATGCCGGCCGGGATCGGCAGGCCGCTCGTCACCTGGGCAGCCGTCACCAGCATCGGGCGCAGCAGCAGCTGTCCCTGCTGGACGTCTGCGCTCAGCACGAGCGCGCCGAGGCCGGGCGGAATCGAGGTCATCGCGTCGGCGGGCAGCGATGCCGCGGGCAGCTTCTGGCTGGTCAGCAGTCCGTCATGCAACGCCGCGGCCGCGGTGGTGCCGGACGGAATCAGTCCTCCCGCTACTAGCACGCTGACCGCTTTCTGTCCGGCGAGGGCGCGGGTGTTGGCCTGGCGGACATAGGCCAGCACTCCCCCGGTGCCGAGCACGGCGAACAGCATCGCCAGTGCAATGGTCAGTACTCGACGCTTCACGGTTCCTCTTTCCTGGCGTGGGCTCGCCGGCTGGCGCACATCAGCCGCTGAGCTTGATCTCAGTAGCGCCGAGGTCCGGCCCGCCCACGGCGCCGGACGCCGGGATCAGCGCACGGACGAAGAAGCCATTGATGCATTCGTCCGAGCCGGTGCAGTCGTTCGCGGGGTCCAGCCAGTCCGAGGCGGCGGATCCGGGCAGCTGGTAACCGGTGATGACAAAGGCAGCGAAGCCCTTCAGGGTGTAGACAGCGTCGCTGCCGGTACCAGCGACCGAGGAATAGACCGGGATGTCGACCGGGGCGCGGCTGGCCACCGCAGCGGCCAGCGCCCCCGCGCAGGACAGCCCGGATTCGTCGGGGCCGGCCGCATAGGTGCTGCCGGTTACGGCCATTGCGCAGGTCCCGGTCTGGTCGTCGGTCCAGCCGAATGTGCCGGGACCGTCCGCCGGGGCCGACTGGCTCGGGCAGCCGCTGCCCGCGGTGGCGCGGAGCTTGAGCACCTGATCAATCGACGGGTCAGGCAGCGGGCTGGGCGGGTAGGGCGGCGGCGCAGCGAGCGATGCCCCCAGGCTGGTCGCCGTGTCCCATTCGCAGGCCGAGACGGTGAACGCGGTGGTGGTCGCGGTCAGCGGCGGCCCCCACTCCGCCTGCGCGCAGGCGCCCACGGCGGTGCCCTTGTAGTCCGCCTCGCCGGGCAGCGTGCGGACGAAGGCCGCGGGCAGCAGGCTCGAGCCGTCCGTATTCTCAGTGGCCGTGTGCACATCCAGGTAATCAGGCCCGCCGGGCGGCGCCGGGCAGTCGGCCATCCTGCCGGTGCTGGCCGGGCAGCCGCCCAGGCTGCCAGATCCGCACACCAGGGGAACCGCTGACACCCCGTCGCTGGCGTTCGCGTCGGCGTACGTCGTGGCCAGGGCTGGTGTGCAGGTGCCTGCGGCGCAGCTCTTCGCCACCGCGAGGGCGGCTGCATCGGCGCCATTCTGCAGCTGGGCACGCTCGGCGTACAGCTGGCCGACGCCGACCACCAGGGCGGCCATCCCGGTCAGCACGCCGCCGCCGATCAGCAGCGCGACGAGAACGGCCACCGCGCCCCGCTCGTCGCGGCGAAGCCGCCGCATGATCAGGCGGGCGAGGCCGGGCATCAGCTCTCGCACGGCATGACCCCCTGGGCAGTGAGCGTGATCGGGGCGCCGAATCCGCCACCGCCGAACATCCCGGCGATCGCGCCGACCGGCGTCACGAACGAGAACAAGTAGCTGGTCGAAACCACCGCGTCGGCGCCGGGCCCGGCGCCGGCCGGACAGGCCGTTACGGTCACAGCGACCGGGCTCAGCCCGGTCGCGGCGGCCTGCGTCCTGCTCACCACGTCCGGCTGGCCGAGCGCAGCCAGCCTGGCGCCCTCGCGGGCCGCCTGGGTCAGGGTGATCTGCGCGTTGAGGGCGCGCCCGAAGTCGATGATCCCGAAGACGAGCAGGAGCAGCACCGGGAGCAGCAACGCGAACTCCACCGCCGCGGCACCGCGGTCCCGCGCGGCAGCCCCGGACAGTCGATGGTCCATCGTCGCGTGCTTCCTTTCCTTCGAGCCCGGGCGGGACGGCTGGTCAGGTCGTCCCGCCCGCACCGTTACCCAGGCCGGCGCGTTCGGTGCGGGTGCGTACCGGCCGTCGAGAGCGCCGCCGAACGCGGTGACCGTGCAGATGATCGCTAGGGGCCTGTGATCACGCCGCCTACCTTGTTGAAGGCACCGCCGATATTGGTGGCGAGCCCGGTGACGGCCCCTGCGATCGCCAGCGCGATGAGCGCCACCAGCAGGGCGTATTCCACGGACGTCACGCCGCGATCGTCCCCGGGCAGCAGCGGCCTGGTGAGCAAGCTGTGCACGTACAAGTAGAACTTGAGCATCGGAAACTCCTTCGATGATCGGGGCAGGCGGGGGTCCGCTATGCGGTCCTGAAGCCGTCCCTCGGCCGGATGGCACCACGCCAGCCAGCGTGGAAAAGACTGGGGCATCGCGGATCTGGCCGACATCGGCCGAACGGTCAGAGAAGTTCGGCGTACCGGCTGACATGTCGGGCGATCGGCTGACACCGGGCACCGATCGGCCAGTTCTGGGCCGTGGATGTCCCGAAATCCTCGGCATGTCCCTACCGTGATCGGCCATGGACGTCATGTGGGCAGCCTGGGGAGCCGTCGCTGGGCTGCCGGTGGGCACCGCGCTGCGCGGCCCGGTCTTCCGGCTGTCCGTGCCGAGCGGCGAGCCGGACCGGACGAGCTGCCCGGCCTGTGCCGCTCCGGTGCCCCGCTGGCTCGCCATCGGGTGCGGGCAGTGCGGCAGCAGCCTCGGCACGCCGGCGGCCCTGGAACTGGTCACCGCCGCCGTCCTGGCGCTGCTGCTCGGCCGGTTCGGCGGCCAGCCTGAGGTGGTGGCGTTCGGCTTTCTGGGCGTGGTCGGCGTGGCGCTGGCCGCAGTCGACATCACGGTCCAGCGGCTCCCCGACCGGCTGACCTTGCCCGCCTTTCCGCTGCTGATCGCCCTGCTGGCCGCCGCCGCCGCGATCGGCGACGATGGCCGCGCGCTGGCGCGAGCGCTGCTGGGCGGCCTGGTGCTCGCCGTCTGCTACCTGCTGCTCGCGCTGCTGCGGCCCGGGCAGCTTGGCGGCGGCGATATCAAGCTGGCTGGCCTGGCCGGGCTCACCATGGGCTGGCTGGGCTGGGGCACCCTGCTCACCGGCGCCTGCCTGGGTTTCCTGCTCTCCGCGGTGGCCAGCCTGGCCCTCCTGGCCACCCGGCGGATCACCCTGCGCGGCGTGATCTGCTTCGGGCCGTTCCTGCTCGGCGGCGCCCTGCTGGCGATTCTCGCCAGCGGCGGCCCCGGCGCGTGAGCACTCCCAGCTGGGCTGCCGGAAGCTGGGCTGCCGGAAGCTGGGCAGCCGGAAGGTCCGGCAGCTATGTCGCAGCACGGCGCAGTCCGGAGATCAGATCACAAAGCAATAACATTCAATGAATACCCGTCAACGGCCTATAGTTGCGTGGCGTCTACTTTGCACCAGTCATCCTGTGGGGGGGAAGAGGCTGTAGCGTCGCGGCGCTTTGGCTCCTGCCAGGTGCCTATTAGGCGCTCCGCCATCCCGCTCCGTTAATGACTGCCCGCCGCCGTCTGACCCTGGGAGTGAACGCCTTCCCGGAGATCATCTAGCCCCGATCTCCGTTAAGTCCATTTTTGTAATAAATTGGACGCCCATTTCGTCCTGAATGCGATTGACGTCAGCCCAAAGTGCTAAGTGGGGGGAACTGCTATGCCGATCCGTCTTGCCATCGTCGATGGTCACACACTGACCCGCTACGGCCTGTGCCAGCTGATCTCGGCCCAGCCCGAGATCGAGATCGTGGCCGAGTGCGCATCCGCTGTTGACGCGCCGCGCGCGCTCGCGGCGGCACGGCCTGACGTGGTCACCGTGGACGTCGCGTTACCCGACGGCGACGGCATGCGGCTGGCCAGGGACCTCCGGGACCGCCACGCCGACCTCGGCATCGTCATCCTGACCTCACAGGGCCAGGATGATGTGCTGTTCCGGGCACTGGAGACCGGGGTATCCGCGTTCGTGGCGAAGACCGCACCGGTAGCAGAAGTGCTCGTCGCGATCAGGCACGCCGCGGTCGCTGCCTCGTCTTTCACCGCGTCGGGCCTGGCGGTCGCGCTCAGCAGGCGCCGGGCCGTGCAGGAGCGGCTCGCGCTCAGCCCGCGCGAGACGGAAGTCCTGCGGCTGCTGCGCGACGGCCTGTCCATCCCCGCGATCGCGATGCTGATGTTCATCAGCCAGTCCACCGCGAAGACCTACGTGGCCAGGCTGTACGACAAGCTCGGCGCGGCGAACCGGGCGCAGGCGCTGATGACAGCGGTGCACTACGGCCTCATCTCCTTCGGCCAGGACGCGCTGGCGCCAGCGGCAGTCCCGAATCGCGCTTGACCGGCCGGCGCCCGGCGAACAGCTCGCGCGGCATCCGGTCGTCAGTGCTCTCCTCGGTGACGGCCAGCGCCTCGAATCCCCTCCCAGCCAGCAGGCCGAGCCAGGTCTCGCGGCCGAACAGGCCCAGCCGGTGTGCCTCATGGACGACCTGAACGCTGCCGTCCGGGTCGCGGAGCAGGAACGCGTACTCGGTCTGCGTCCAGGTGTCGGCCGGATCGGGGTCCCAGGCCCATTCCAGGTAGCGCGCGCCGCGGCCGTCGGGCGCGTCGGTGCCGCCGTAGCCGGTGCCGGGAAAGAAGGTCTCGGCCAGGTTGTCGGGGACGAAGACGGCAATGCCGCCCGGCCTGCAGTGCACGAAGGCGGTCGCGATGGCCTGGGTCAGGTCGGTTTCGCTGATCATGTAGTCCACCGCATCGTGAACGAACACGGCATCGAAGGTCCGGTCAAGCCGGACCGTGCGCATGTCGCCGACCAGATGGTCGCACTCCGGATTGAGCAGCCGCGACTCCGCGAGCATCGCCGTGGAGATGTCGACGAGCGTCATGGCGAATCGCTGCTTGAGGTAGCTGGCGTTGTGTCCGCCGCCGCTGCCCAGCTCGAGGACCTCGCGTACGGGCCCTGACGCGAGGCCGAATGTCTTCGCCGCGAAGGCAGCCTCCTCCGCGTACTCCTGCGGCGGCGAGATGAGCGGCCACCATGGGGCCAGATCCTGGTAGAGGCGATGACCAGACGGCACCTGAGCCATGAGATCATCCCGGCCGGTGAACATCAACCCGGCACGGCAGCGCCGCGGATTGCGATAATCGCCTGGTGAGCGATGCGCAGGGGCCGGGACGCGACGGCCTGATCAGCCATCCGGAGAAGGTGTACTTCGCCGAGCGCGGCGAGACCAAGGGTGACCTGGCTGAGCACTACGTCCGGGTCGCGCAGCCACTGCTGCGGGCGATGGGCGGCCGACCGGTGCTGCTCCAGCGTTTCCCTGAGGGAGCTGGCGGGCCGTCGTTCTTCCAGAAACGGGTGCCCAAGAACGTCCCGGGCTGGCTGCAGACCACCATGGTCGCCACGCCCAACGGCACCAGGTCGCAGGCGCTGGTCGCCGCCGACTTGGACCATGTGCTGTGGGCGGTGAACCTGGGCTGCCTGGGATTCCACGTCTGGCCGTACCTGGCCGGCGACCCGGAGCATACCGACGAGCTGCGCATCGATCTCGACCCGAGCCCGGGCGTGGACTTCACCCACATCCGCGCGGCCGCCCACGAGCTGCGGCTGCTGCTCGCCGAGCTTGGCATCGCGGCATACCCGAAGACGACCGGCAACCGCGGTCTGCACGTGTACATCCGGCTGCAGCCACGCTGGGATTCCGTTCAGGTGCGCAGCGCCGCCGTGGCGATCGCGCGCGAGCTTGAGCGCCGCAGGCCCGACCTCATCACCGCCGCGTGGTGGAAGGAAGAGCGGGGCCAGCGGGTGTTCATCGACTACAACCAGAACGCTCCGCACAAGACGGTCTTCGGTGCCTGGTCGGTCCGGGCGCGTCCGGGCGCGCAGGTGTCCACCCCGATCGCCTGGACCGAGCTGGACGACATCCACCCGGACCAGTTCACCATCGCGTCGCTGGCCGCCAGGCTCGAAGTGACCGGCGACCCGTGGCTGGGCATGAACGAAAACCCGCAGTCCCTGGAGCCGTTGCTGGCCGCCAGCGCACGGGACCGGGCGAACGGGCTGCCTGACGCGCCGTGGCCGCCGGTGTATCCCAAGCAACCGGGCGATCCGCCCCGGGTCGCGCCGAGCCGGGCGAAGAAAGCCTGACCCGGCGATCCGGCTCACCTCCAGATATCCCGCAGCCGAGCGCGGGTGTCGGGACGGGCCAGGCGGGCCAGCGTCGACGACCTCGCCTGGCGTGCCACCACCGCACGGCGATCAGGGTCCATCGCATTGGGCCCGACGACCTCGGCGTCTGCCGCAGTCGGCTGAAACGTGATCACCCGAAGGCCGAGCCTGCGGAGCCGGTGCGCCTCCGTTTCGAGGACCAGCCGGGACCATCTGCGCACCGGCTGGTCCATGGTCAGCCGGGGCCGGGAACCGACCACCGACATGGGCGAGCTCACCAAGACCAGGCCCAGGCCCAGGTCAGCGTCGGCCAGCACGTCCGCGTTGGTCGGCGAATGCGCGCCGCCGTCCACGAACGGCTCCCCGTCGATGCTGACCGGCCGGTAGAACCCCGGGATGGCGCAGGACGCCGCCACGGCATCGGGCAGCGGCGGCTTTGAGTCGCGTCCGAACACCACCAGGCGCCCGTCACGCTCGCGGACGGCGCACACCCACAGCGGGTCGCCAGGCCACGCGCCGTTCGCCAGCCCGGCGATCGCCGTCGAGATCAGCTCGGTGCCGACCGCTCCTTCCTGCAGGAGCGCGGCGGCCAGTGCCATCGGCCTGGCCTCAAGCGGGCGGGCGGCCGCCCGGGCCAGCCGGGCGACGATGTCGGCGGGCCGGCGATTGCGGCCGCCTGGCTGCAGGGGAGGCGGCCTGCGCGGCGGTCCGACCGCGGCCATCAGCCGGGTGCCTGCCGCCGACATCGGCCGGCCCTCCGCTCGGGCCAGCAGGTCAGCCGCGGAAAGACCGGCACGCAACGAGGCCGCGGTGACAGAGCCGGCCGACGTGCCGACCAGCACGGCGGCACGGCGCGGATCCCAGCCGGTCACCTCCTCGATGGCGGCCAGCACGCCTGCGTGGAACGCGCCGCCCGCTACCCCGCCCGCCCCGAGCACGAGGCCGACCCTCGGTCCGGCGTTTCCGGGTGGCATGCATCAGTTCTACTCGCCGTCCGGGCCGGCGCCGCAGCTGGCCCGCCAGCCGTCTGTAACGCCGTTGCAAACGGCGGATCCGATAGCACCGACCTCAATCCGGTGGCACTCCCGACCCTCGGCCCGGTCGTCATTCAGGGGGTTACCGTTCCCTGAGCTAAACCCGGGCCGGCTGGCCGCCGTCGGCCCGGGGCGCCGCGCAGCGGAGCGGCACCAGGGTAAGGCATCACAGCCCGCAGGCCGCGGCCACCGCGTTGGCGGCTGCCTCACGGTTGGAGAAAGCCGGGATGCCAGCCCGCTCGAAGTCGGTCACATAGATGTCGGCCGCCTGGGCCGGGCTGGTGGCGGCGTTCAGGGCCGGGATGTACTGAGCCCACTGCTGGTTGAAGGTCAGGATGGCCGCCAGCTGGGTCTGCAGGTCGGCCCCGGGGTTGCCGGTGACGAACCCTGCGGGCAGCGGCGTCCAGCCGATCAGCCCGCCACCGCCGGAGCCGACAGACTCGGGGTTCCCCATGGATTCCTGGTAGATGTTGCCCGCGATGCCCGCCGCCGCGATGCCCGTGTACCCGTGCGCGGTCAGGAAGTCGACAATCGCGCCGTAGTTGGCGGGCAGCAGCCCGGCTGTGCCTGAGCACGTCGGGGTGCCGGGCCTGCTGGGGGCAGCCGTGCTGCCCTGCTGGCCTGCGCCGCCCTGCTGGCTTGAACTGCCCTGCTGGCTTGAACTGCCCTGCTGGCTGGCGGACCTGCCTGGTGCGGCGGACGTACTGCGCGAGGTGCGGGCCGTCGCCTTGGCAGCCTGGGCGGCACGGCTGGCCACCGTCGTCATGGCCTGCCTGGCCTGGCGGAACGTGCCGAGCTTGACCGGCACGAGGCTGTCGAACGCGTCCAGCACCTGGCCGGCGTGGCTTTTCTGGTGAGCCATGGTCCGGTGGCCGGCCACCCGAGCGGTGGTCCGGTGCCCGGCCCCGGCCGGCGGGCTGAACGCGAGAGCGTGCACCTGCGGTACGGCTGCGAGCGCGCCGAGCACCGCGACGGCCGGGGCAGCCATCCCTATCCGCCTGGCTACCTTGTGTCCTTGCGGAGGTACCGTCTGCCGGGCCGTATGCCGCCCGGTCACCTTGCTGGTCTTCTTCCTGCTCAACGTGATTATTGACCTCACGAACCTGCCCTACGCCGGATCCTCGCCCAGCTACTCGGCAAATTGCGCCGCTCGCCGGGCCTGACTTTCGCTCCACAGGGCAGCATGTCAGGACACTTCTCCCAGCGCAGACGAATTCGGATAAATAGCCCAGTTGGCCTATAAGCCCTGCAGACGGCAGGTCCAGCGGCTGGCCCGCCCGTACGACACAAACCCGGACCTCGAGGTAACGGCCCGCGGCATCGAGAACGGCGTCGCCGAACTCATGGGGGCCGCCGGGCGCTGAGCCGTGTCTGGCGGTTCGCCCGGTTGCGGCCGGACGAACGGCCAGACTCATCCGGCGGGTTACCGGCCCCGTCAGTGCTGGGTCAGCTCGCCCTTGAGGATCTTGCCGAGGGTGTTTCTTGGCAGCGCGCCGCAGAACTCGATCACCCGCGGGTACTTGTACGCCGCGATACGCTCCTTGCAGTATTCGATCAGCTCCGGCGCCGTCAGCGAGGCGCCAGGCCGCAGCACGACGACCGCCTTGACCTCCTCGCCGAG
>Ga0187879_10001812_pt1 | contig 14537 bp, 13 predicted proteins | sample June2016WEW_19_1_FD_132423 | JGI IMG/M metagenome (GOLD analysis project Ga0187879, IMG submission 132423) | Peatland microbial communities from SPRUCE experiment site at the Marcell Experimental Forest, Minnesota, USA - June2016WEW_19_10 | ecosystem: Environmental > Terrestrial > Soil >... | reverse complement strand
GTGCTCGAGGCCGACCCGGACGTGACGCTCAGCGCCGAGCAGCTCGACGGCGCCTTCGACCTGTCCCGCACCCTGCGCCACGTGGACCGCTTCGCCGACGCGCTGGCGGCGCTGTGAGGGTGAGGGTGGCGCCGTGACGATGGACCTGCCGCGGGTCCTCTCGGGCAAGGTGCGCGAGCTCTACGACGCCGACCAGGACCGCCTCGTCATGGTCGCCTCGGACCGGGTGAGCGCGTTCGACGTCATCATGGCCGAGCCGATCCCCGACAAGGGCCGGGTGCTCACCGCCATGACCTGCTTCTGGTTCGAGGAGATGGCCGACGTCGTGCCGGGCACGCTGCTCGCCGCCGACCCGATCGAGATCTCCGCCGCGCTCGAAGGCAGGGCGCTGCCGCCCGAGTGGGCCGGCCGGGCGGTCCTGGTCCGCCGGGCCGAGATGCTCCCCCTCGAGTGCATCGTGCGGGGGTACCTCGCCGGCTCGGCCTGGAAGGAGTACGAGCGCTCGGGCACGGTGCACGGGATAGAGATGCCCCAGGGGCTGCTGCTGGCCAGCCAGCTGGAGAAGCCGATCTTCACCCCCTCCACCAAGGCGCCCGAGGGGCACGACCTCAACATCGGCATGGCGGAGGCCGTCGACCTGGTGGGCGCCGAGTCGGCCCTGGCGGCGCAGGCCGTCTGCCTCGAGCTGTACCGGCGGGCGGCGGCCCGGGCGGCCGCGGCCGGCTTCATCCTGGCCGACACCAAGTTCGAGCTCGGTTACGTGGACGGCGTGCTCTGCCTGTGCGATGAGGTGTGCACGCCGGACTCCTCGCGGCTGTGGCCGGCCGACCAGGTCGTACCGGGGACGACACCGCCCGCCTTCGACAAGCAGCCCCTGCGCGACTGGCTGGCCGAGCAGCCCTGGGACCGCACGCCGCCCCCGCCACCGCTGCCGCCGGAGGTCACGACGGCCATGTCGCAGCGCTACATCGCGGCGTACGAGCGTGTCACCGGGCGCTCGCTGGGCGACTGGTACGGTGCCACCGCATGAGGTTCCGGGCGCGCGTGGAGGTGCAGTTGCGGCCCGGCATCGCGGACCCCGAGGGGGCGACCATTGAGCGGGCGCTGCCCGCGCTCGGCTTCGACGGCGTGGCCCACGTGCGGGCCGGCCGGTCCTTCAGCTTCGAGGTCGACGCCCCCGACGAGGGCGCGGCGCGCACCACGGCGACCGAGCTGGCGGACCGGTTGCTGGCCAACCCGGTGATTGAGCAGAGCCGGCTCGAGCTCGAGGCGATCTGAGTGGCCCCACGCATCGGCGTCGTCGTCTTCCCCGGGAGCAACTGCGAGCACGACGTGGTCCAGGGCGTCGAGGCCGTGGGCGCCGAGGGCGTGCTCCTCTGGCACGGCGAGGCGCACCTCCGGGGGGTCGACGCCGTCGTCCTGCCGGGCGGCTTCGCCCACGGCGACTACCTGCGCCCGGGCGCCCTGGCCCGCTTCTCGCCCGTGATGGAGGCGGTCAGCGACTTCGCCCGCTCCGGCGGCCCGGTCGTCGGCATCTGCAACGGCTTCCAGGTGCTGACCGAGGCGGGCCTGCTGCCGGGCGCGTTGCAGAAGAACGGGCGCCTGCGCTTCCTGTGCCAGCCGGTCCGCCTGGTGGTCACCTCGACCTCGTCGGTGCTCACGTGCGGGGCGGCGGTGGGCGACGAGCTCGTCATGCCCATCAACCACTTCTCGGGCAACTACACCTGCGACGCGGACACGCTGCACCGCCTGCAGGCGGAGGACCGGATCGTGCTGCGCTACGCCGACGGAGAGAACCCCAACGGGTCGATCGACGCCATCGCCGGCATCGCCAACGAGGCGGGCAACGTGGTCGGCCTCATGCCCCACCCCGAGCGCGCCAGCTCCACGCTGCTCGGCTCCGAGGACGGGCTGGTGCTGCTGCGCTCGCTCGTCTCGGCCGCGGCCACCAGCGCGGCCGCGTAGGCACGCGCGCGCCGCCCCGGCGCGCCCGTCATCAAATCTTCAGCCGCGCTCCGTATGGTTGACGTCGTATGCACAAGCGGACCGTGCCGCGCGCCGAGCGACCCGCTGTGCGCCCGCTGTGGATGTGCCGCCGGCACGCGCTGGCGCTCGTCGTCACGGCCGTCGCGGCCGTCGCGCTCGTCACGCAGTCGTCGTGCGCGTCGGGCGCCACGCTCCGGGCTTCGTCCGCCCGCCCGTTGGCCACGGGGCGCGCCATCGACGCGAAGTACTTCGAGCCCGGGGCGTGCGTGGAGTACCCGCCGACGTCGGGCGACCGCCACCTGACCGTCTTCCTCGACGCCGGCCACGGCGGCATCGATCCGGGTGGCGTGGGGGAGACCCAGTCGGGCCAGACCATTGAAGAGGCGGACGAGACACTCCCGGTCGAGCTCGACGCCATGAACCTCCTCCGGGCCAAGGGATTCACCGTGGTGGTGTCGCGGACCGGGGCGGAGACGGTGATCCGCCCGCTGCCCGGCGACGTCTCGGGCAATCTCTTCACGGTCCAGGGCGTCCACGACGACGTGGCGGCCCGGGATGTCTGCGCCAACACGGCCAAGGCGGATGTCCTCGTGGGCATCTACTTCGACGCCGGCGGCTCTTCGTACGACGCCGGCGCCGTGACGGGCTACGACACCGCCCGGCCCTTCTCGGCGCAGAATCTCCGCCTGGCGACCCTGGTCCAGAACGACGTCCTCGCCGCCATGAACGCGCAGGGCTGGGGGATCCCCAACCTCGGGGTCGTCGACGACGGCCAGCTCGGCGGCCCGGCGCTCAGCACGGCGGCGGCCGACTACGGGCATCTGCTGCTGCTCGGGCCGTCCGACCCCGGGTGGTTCACCACGCCGAGCGAGATGCCGGGCGCGCTCATCGAGCCGCTGTTCATCACCGACCCCTACGAGGGCAGCCAGGCCGCCAGCCCGTCGGGCCAGGCCGTGATCGCGGGCGGCCTGGCCCAGGCCATTGCGCAGTACTTCGCGCCGGCTGCTCCGGGGGGCCAGAACTCAGAGGCCGCCAAGCCGGCCCGGAAGCAGAAGGGGTCGACGCCCGGCGGGTGACCCGGTCAGGTCCGGGCGCGCGAGATCTCGGCCTTCTGGAGGACGGCGGCGCTCACGCCGGCCGCCCGCCAGGTGCCGTAGGTGATGCCCTTGCGCTCGCCGTAGGCCTTGGCCACCTTGACGAACTGCTTCTCGAGCGCGCTCAGGTCCTTCACCTGGTTCCCCCGGGATCGCTCGTCGAGCAGGTCCTTCTGCTCCTGGAGCAGGTGGAGCCGGGTGAGCGCGTCGGCCGTGGCGAGCTGGGACTCAATCGCCGCCAGCCGGCGGTCGATGGAGGCCGGGGTGCGCTTGCGGCCCCGTTTGGGCTTGGACGTCTCGAGCGCCTCGAGATAGTGGCGGACGCATGCACTCTCGGCACGCCCACGAGCCAGGGCGGCCTTGTGGCCGGTGCTCATGGGCTTGCGAGGAGCCGGAGTTCTTGCCTTGGTTGCCATGCTCCCATTGTGGCGCGTTCCGAGCGGCCATATGCATCAATTCACGATGTTTCTTTCGATCCCATTTTGGGAAGAAGAGTGCATTGATTTCCCAATTTTGTGCCGGTGCAGCCGCACAATCCGACGGTTTCCGGCATCGCCATTGCGGCGGCCTGCATGGGCCATTTCCCGCCGCCCGGGGGGTTACCCTGCCCTGGTGGCCGCACCATCGGGCGCAACCGTCGATGCCAGGGAGCGCCGGACGATGGCCGGCGTGCTCCTTGCCGCAGCGGTCCTCATCGCCGCCTACTGGGTCGCTTGGCTGGTCCACCGCTCCCTCGTGGCGTCGGAGACCGGCGCGGCGTACACCCAGTTCGAGGACGCCTTCCCCCTGGCCGACGGCTGGCTGGCGCTCTGCCTGGTCGCCGCCTCGTACTGCCTCGTGACGGCGCGGCGGGCGGCCCTGTTCTGGCTCCTCGCGGGCGGCGGGGCGGGGCTCTACCTCTTCGGGATGGACGTGCTCTACGACCTGCAGCACGGGGTCTGGGGCAAGGGCGCCAACGGCCTGGTGGAGCTCGCCATCAACCTCCTGACCCTGGGCCTGTCCGTCTTCGTCCTGCGCTGGGCCTGGACCCGGAAAGAGGCCCTCGTGTCGCCATGAGCCAATTCCACTTCGACCCGGCCACCTACCTCGACCTGATGCGGGCCGAAGTGCCGGCTTATGGGCGCCTGCAGGAGGCGGTGGCCGAGGCGAGCGAGGGGATGTCCGTGACGTCGGTGCTCGATCTCGGGACCGGCACCGGGGAGACGCTGGCCGCCGTGCTCGAGCGGCACGGCGGGGCGGCGGCGGTCGGGATCGACAAGAACGAGGCGATGCTCGACGCGGCCCGCGCCCGGCTGCGTGGGCTGGCGGTCGAGCTGGTGGTGGCCCAGCTGACTGACCCGCTGCCGCCCGGGCCCTTCGACCTGGTCGTCTCGGCGCTCGCCGTGCACCACCTCGAGGGCCCCGACAAGGCCGCGCTGTTCGCCCGGGTGAGGGGCGTGCTGCGCCCCGGGGGCCGCTTCGTGCTGGGCGACGTGGTGATCCCGGTCGACCCGGCCGACGCGGTGACGCCGGTGACCGGCGCCCACGACCGGCCGTCGACGCTGGCCGAGCAGCTCGGCTGGCTGGCCGACGCCGGGTTCGACGCGGCCGGCGTGTGGGCGGAGCGGGACCTCGTGGTGGTCTGTGCCGACCGTCCTGACTGAGCGCTCAGCCCGCCGCCGCCCACTCGCGCACCAGCTGGCGCGCCTCGCTCTCGGTGCGCGGGACCCCGCCCCGGGCGCCCATCTCGATGATGAAGGAGGTGGCCGCCGCGACGCCGTTCACGAAGAGCTGGTGGCGTTGGGCGGTCGTAAGGTCGAAGTCGGTGGTCGAGATCCCGGCGTTGTCCACGAAGATGGTGCGACCGGCCGTGGCGGCGTCGACGCTGTAGCCATCCCACTCGCTCATCATCGTGTGCAGGCAGCCCCGCGCCTCGCCGTAGGCGCTCTTCGCCGCCTGGGTGGACGGGACCTCGGTCTGGAGGGAGGACAGCTTGACCCCGATGGTGGGCCAGCGGGGCTCCCCGCCATCCTCCCGGTCGAAGGCGTTGATCGGGAAGTTCCGCAGCATGCCGCCGTCCACCCACGTCACTGTGCCGCCCTCGTAGCGGGTGCGGATGGCGCCCCCGCCGGGGCGGGGCACGTCGACCTCGGCCGGCAGCGCCGTGAAGGTGACCGGCTCGAAGAAGAACGGGATCGACATGGACGCGCGCACGGCCCCGACGACGTCCTGGGTGTCCCGGTCCTGCCCGTAGTAGCCGTAGTCCCAGGGCAGGCGGACCAGCTGGCCGCGGGTGACGTCCGACGTGTGCATGACGAGCCGGTAGCGGCGGCTCGGGGGGAGGCTCATGCCGGGGTCCTCCTCCTGGGTGATCCCGAGATCCGCGAAGGTGTGCACACCGAGGTCGTGCATGATCGGCTCGAGCCAGGTGAAGAGGTAGGCGCCGTCGTAGATGCCCATCTTGTGGGTGAGCACCTCCGCGGAGGACAGGATCTCGCCGGCGTTGCCGAAGTGGTGGTCGAGGAACGTGTGCAGCTTGCCCTTGGGCATGAACTCGGTGAAGGTCAGGTCGTCGAGGTACCCCTGGAGGGTCGTCATGGGGTCGCCCTTCTTGGAGATCGCCGCGATGAGCGACGCCGCGATGGCGCCGGCGCTCGTCCCGGCCACCCGCTGGAAGCGATAGCCGGCCTCGGCCAACGCGGAGACGGCCCCCACGATTCCGATGCCATTGACGCCGCCGCCCTCGAGGGCGAGGTCGGCGACGAGCTCCTTGGACCCGCCCCCGCCCCACCCGTCGGCCGCCAGCAGGTTGGCCGCCGCCTGCTCGAACTGCCCCTGGAGCTCGGCCGAGCGGGAGTACCCGTACGGCGCGGTGGGGTCGATCACGATCTCCCCGGTCGAGTCGGACTGCCCTGCGCCGGAACCGCCCATGATGAGCCCCCTCCCGTTCCTGCGATGAACGAGAGCGTATCGAGTCCGAGCGCCGGTTTCTCGTGCCGCACACCGGTTTGCCAGGCGGTTGGGCGGGCTTGGCGCGGCCTCTAACCTGGAGGTCACCATGACCCCTCCGGCCGAGGCGCTGCCGCCCGACCAGCCGCCGGTCGAGGAGTCCCTGCACCGTGCGCTCGGCCTGACCGACGACGAGTTCGAGGCTGTCGGCAAGATCCTGGGTCGCTCGCCCAACCACCTGGAGCTCGCCCTCTACGCGGTGATGTGGAGCGAGCACTGCTCGTACAAGTCATCCCGGCTGCACCTGCGGCGTCTGCCCACCGAGGGCCCCCGGGTGCTCGTCGGCCCGGGCGAGAACGCCGGGGTGATCGACGCCGGCGACGGCATCGCGGTGGCCATCCGGATCGAGAGCCACAACCACCCCTCCGCCATTGAGCCCTACCAGGGCGCCGCCACCGGCGTGGGCGGCATTCTGCGCGACATCTTCACCATGGGCGCGCGCCCGCTGGCGGTGATGGACCCGCTCTTCTTCGGGCCGCCCGACGACGCCCGCCAGCGCTGGCTGGTCGAGGGGGTGGTGAGCGGGATCTCGGGCTACGGCAACTCCGTCGGGGTGCCGATAGTCGGCGGCGAGCTGACCTTCGACCCGTGCTACGCCCAGAACCCCCTGGTCAACGTGCTCTGCATGGGCGCGCTCCCGACCGAGCGACTTGTGCTGGGCATCGCGTCGGGCCCGGGCAACCTGGCCGTGCTGCTCGGCTCCAGCACGGGACGCGACGGCATCGGCGGGGTGAGCGTCCTCGCCTCGGCCGGGTTCAGCGGCGACGAGGAGGGCGCGGCGGACGACACCAAGCGGCCGAGCGTCCAGGTGGGCGACCCCTTCGAGGAGAAGCGGCTGATCGAGGCCTGCCTCGAGCTCCTCGACGCCAAGCTCGTCGTCGGGATCCAGGACCTCGGCGGCGCCGGCCTCGCCTGTGCCACGAGCGAGACGGCCGGACGCGGTGGCGTCGGCATGGACGTCGACGTCTCCGCGGTCCCCCGGCGCGAGGAGGGCATGGAGCCGTGGGAGGTGATGACGAGCGAGAGCCAGGAGCGCATGCTGGCCATCGTCACCCCCGAGTCGTGGCCGGCGGTGGCGGCCATCTGCACCAAGTGGGAGGTGCGGGCCACCGCCATCGGCACGGTCACCGCGCCCGACCCCGACGGCGGCGGGCGCCTGCGCATCCGCGACGGCATGGACGGCCCCGTGCTGGCCGACGTGCCGGCGGCGTCGCTCTCCGACGACGCGCCGCTCTACGATCGCCCGCGGCACGCGCCGGCGCACCGGGACGCCGAGCCGCCCAAGCCGCCCACCGACTGCGGCGGCGACCTCCTGGCGCTGCTGCGCTCCCCGCGCTGGGTCTACCGCCAGTACGACCACCAGCTCTTCTTGAACACGGTGGAGGGCCCCGGCGGTGACGCCGCGCTCCTGCGGCTGGCGGGCCCAGGGCTGCCGCGCTCGTCCCGGGGTGTCGCCGTGACGACCGATTCCAACCCGCGGGCGTGCGCGCTCGAGCCGCGGGCGGGCACGGCACTCGTCCTCGCCGAGGGCGTCGCCAATCTGGCCTGCGTCGGGGCGACGCCGGTGGCCGTCGTGAACTGCCTCAACTTCGGCAACCCCGAGCACCCCGAGGTCATGTGGCAGCTCTCCGAGTGCATCGACGGGATGGCCGAGTCGTGCCGCGCCCTGTCCCTCCCGGTGGTCGGCGGGAACGTGAGCTTCTACAACGAGAGCGGCGGGTCCGACATCGACCCCACGCCGGTGCTCGGGGTGCTGGGACTCGTCGACGCCGTCGTGGCGCGGCCACCCGGGCACGCCTGGTCCGCCGGTGACGCCGTCGTGCTGCTCGGCGCGCGGTCGGCGCCGGGCGGGTCGTGCCCCCTCGAGGGCACGCGCTGGGCCACCGAGCGACGCGACCACCGCGCCGGCCGGGTGCCGGCCGTGGACTTCGCGGCGCACGCGGCGGTGTGCGCCTTTGTCGCGGGGCTCGTCGCCGAGCAGGTGGGCGGGTCGGGCGACGCCGGTCTGGTGAGCGCCGTGCACGACGTGTCGGGGGGCGGCCTCGCGGTGGCGCTGGCGGAGATGGCGGCCGCCGCCGCCACGGGATGCGCTCTCGAGGCGTCAGACGGGGCCGAGCTCTTCACCGAGCTGCCCTCCCGCTTCGTCCTCGCCACCTCCGACCCCGATGAGCTGTGTGCTCGGGCCGCCGCCCTCGGGATCCCCGTCGCCGTCCTGGGCCGGGCCGGCGGCGACCGTTTCACCCTCGAGGGCCTGGTCGACCTCCCTCTCGACGCCCTGCGGGAGGCCGAGGAGGGGAACCTGGCCCGGGCGCTGGGCGAATCGTGACGTCACGGGCCTGTGAGAGAATGGGGACCGCGTGAAGGAAGCGTGCGGTGTCTTTGGTGTCTACGCGCCCGGAAAGAGGGTGGCCAACCTCACGTTCGACGGGCTCTTCGCCCTGCAGCACCGGGGCCAGGAATCGGCCGGCATGGCGGTCAGCGACGGTGACACCGTCACGGTCGTCAAGGACATGGGCCTCGTCGCCACCGTGTTCGACGAGCGCACGCTGTCGGGATTGGCGGGCCACCTGGCCATCGGCCACACCCGCTACTCGACGCACGGCGCCTCGGACTGGGCGGGGGCACAGCCCGTCTACCGGCCCGTCGGACGGGCCGGCTTCGCCCTCGGGCACAACGGCAACCTGACCAACACCCGCGCCCTGGCCGAGAAGGTCGGGATGCTGCCCGGGTCGATCGCCACCGACAGCGACGTGGTCGCCGAATTGCTGGCCCAGTCCTTCCCCGAGACTGAGGACCTCTCCACCGCGCTGCAGCTGGTGCTCCCCATCCTGGAGGGCGCGTTCTCCCTCGTCCTCATGAGCTCCGAGCGGCTCTTCGGCGTGCGCGACCCGTACGGGTTCCGTCCGCTGTGCCTGGGCCGGCTCGGCCCCGCCGATGCCCCCGAGGGATGGGTGCTCGCCTCCGAGACACCGGCCCTCAGCGTCATCGGCGCCACCTTCGTGCGTGAGATCGCGCCGGGCGAGCTGGTGGTGATCGACGCCGACGGGCCGACGAGCCTCGAGGTCCCCTGGCTGCGCGAGGTGGCGCCGCGGCTGTGCATCTTCGAGTTCGCCTACATCGCGCGGCCCGACAGCCGGCTCTACGGCAGGGAGGTCCACGAGACCCGCTGCCGGATGGGCGAGCTACTGGCGGCGCAGGCGCCCGCCGAGGCCGACATGGTGATGGGGGTGCCCGAGTCGGGGGTCCCCGCCGCGGAGGGCTTCGCACGGGCGAGCGGCATCCCCTACGGGCAGGGCCTGGTGAAGAACCGCTACATCGGCCGCTCCTTCATCGCCCCGGGCCAGCAGGAGCGGGCCGACGCGGTGCGGCGCAAGCTCAACCCGCTCACCGACGCGATCGCGGGCAAGCGGCTGGTGGTGGTGGACGACTCCATCGTGCGGGGCACGACGCAGCGCTCGGTCATCCGCATGCTGCGCGAGGCCGGGGCGGCGGAGGTCCACCTGCGCATCTCGTCCCCGCCGTGGCGCTGGCCCTGCTTCTACGGGATCGACACGCCGTCCTACGAGGAGCTGCTGGCGACCGACCACTCCGTCGCCGAGATGGCCGAGATTCTCGGCGCGGACTCGCTGGCCTACATCAGCATCGAGAACCTGAAGGAGGCCATCGGCGCCGACGGAGGGTTCTGCGACGCGTGCTTCACCGGCAACTACCCGACACCCGTGTCGCACGACGCGCCAACGCCGGTCACCCTCAGCCGGACCGAGTCGGTGACGCCCTTGGTCCACCAGGCCGCGCTGCCCGGGATCTGAAGGTCGTGGGACAGGACGGCGCCACCTACGCCGGCGCCGGTGTGGACATCGCCGCCGGTGACGCCGCGGTCGAGCGCCTACGCTCCATGGTGGCGGGCATCGGTGGGTTCGGGGGCCAGTTCCCCCTCGACACGGCGCTCTACACCAAGCCGGTGCTGGTGGCCTCGACCGACGGGGTGGGCACGAAGCTGGTGGTGGCCCGGGCCAGTGGCCGCTACGACACCGTCGGCATCGACCTGGTCGCCATGTGCGTCGACGACCTGGTGTGCGTCGGCGCGGAGCCACTGTTCATGCTCGACTACATCGCGACCGGCAAGGTCGACCCCGATCAGGTGGCCACCGTGGTGGCCGGCGTGCACGAGGGTTGCCGGCGGGCGGGTTGTGCGCTGATCGGCGGCGAGACGGCCGAGCACGCGGGCGTCATGGCGGCCGACGAGCTCGACCTGGCCGGCTTCGCGGTCGGCGTGGTGGAGCAGGGCACCCAGCTGGGCCCCGAGCGCGTGCGGACGGGCGATGCCATCGTCGGCCTGGCCTCGCCCGGGCTGCGCTCCAACGGCTACACGCTGGCGCGCCACGTGCTGCTGGAGCGGGCCGGGCTCGACCTCGGGGACCCGGCCTGGGAGGGCGCGGCCCACAGCGTGGCCGACGAGCTCCTGCGCCCGTCGGTGATCTACACGCCGGCCGTCCTGGCCACCCGAGCCGCGCTGGGCGACGCGCTGCACGCCTGCGCGCACATCACCGGCGGCGGGATCGTGGGCAACCTGCCCCGGGTCCTCCCCGACGACCTGGGGGCGCGGCTGGAGCGGTCAGCCTGGGAGGAGCCGCGCATCTTCGCCGAGATCGAGCGCCTCGGCGGGGTCGAGGGGGACGAGATGGACCGGGTGTTCAACCGCGGGGTCGGGATGGCGCTCCTGCTCGACGCCGGCGCCGTGGACGGGGCGCTGGGCGCGCTGGCGGGGGCCGGGCAGCCGGCGAGCGTGATCGGCGCGGTCGTCGACGGCGGGCCCGGCGTGCGCTTCTCGTGAGCGAGGGCGACGCGTTCGGCGACCTGCGCGACCACCTGCTGGCGCACTCGGTCAAGACGGGCGACTTCACGCTCAAGTCCGGGCGCAAGAGCAGCTGGTTCATCGACTCCAAGCAGACCGTCTGCCGGCCCGAGGCCATGGTGCTCGTGGCCGACGCCGTGCTCTCGGTGATCCCCCGCGAGGCGACCGCCATCGGGGGCCTCACCATGGGGGCCGACCCGGTGGCCTTCGTCACCGCAGGCGTGGCGGCGACGCGGGGGCGCCCGCTCAAGGCGTTCAGCGTGCGCAAGGAGGCGAAGGACCACGGTGGCGGCGGACGGATCGCCGGCGCCCTCGATCCGGGCGACAAGGTCGTGGTGACCGAGGACACCGTCACGCGCGGGACCTCGCTCCTCGAGGCGGCGCACGCCGTGCAGGAGGCCGGCGGCGAGGTCGTGCTCCTCGTCGCCGTCGTCGACCGGGGCGGGACCGTCGAGGCGATGGCCGCCGCCGAGGGGATCCCCTTCCGGGCCATCCTGACGGCGCCCGATCTCGGCCTCCCTTTCGAGGGGGGGTAGGGGGGCCGCCCTGCCAAAGCTGGATCGCAATGGCCGGAGAGATCGTTGCCCTGGGGGCGCGACTTGCCTAGATTGCCTGAGAGGATCTGTGGGAGGTGCCATCGTGTCCAAGGGCCGGCAGGCTGTCAGCCGTCGACAGGGTTCGGGTCGGGTGACCCGGTCCAAGCTGCGCCGGACCGCCGTGATCGCCGTCGACGGCGTCCTGGCCGTCGGCACCGGGGCCGTGGCAGGGCTCTTCGCAACCGGCACCGCATCGGCGGCCGCACCCACGCCGGGTTGGACGGGCCAGCAGGCACCGCTTCCGACCGGGCCCGATGCGCCGGGGGCCAACCCGACGACGACCATGTACCAGGAGTCCTGCTCGTCGCCGGTCACCTGCGTCGACGCGGGCTACTACGAGGACGGTGCCAGCACGGAACACGGCCTCCTCGAGACCTACGCGGGTGGTTCGTGGTCGGCCCTCGAGATGCCCCTTCCGAGCGACGCCGCGTCCGGCGGGTTCTCGAAGGCGTTCGGGACATCGTGCGCCGTCGACGGCTCGTGCGTCGCCGTGGGCGAGTACCTCACCACCGGGGGTGGCGACGACGCCGTCATCGACACGCTCTCGGGTGGGCACTGGGGCACCCTGGAGGCACCCCTCCCCTCCGACACCGCCACCGCGGGCAGCTCGGAGGCGTTCCTCAAGTCGGTCGACTGCACGAGCGCGAGCAGCTGCACCGCCGTGGGCACGTACCGGAACACCGGCGGGGCCTTCGTGGGGTTCATCGACACGCTCGCCGGGGGCCAGTGGAGCAGCCAGGTCGCGCCGCAACCGGCGGGCGCGGCCACCAATCACTTCGTCGTCCTCGAGAGCGTCTCGTGCCCGTCCGTCGGAGGGTGCGCGGCGGGGGGCTTCTACGAGAATGCGGGTGGCACCGACACTGGCGAGCTGCTCTCCCAGGCGTCGAACGGCTCGTGGACGGCCGAGGACGCGCCGCTCCCCGCCGATGCGGGGACGGGATCCAGCGAGATGAGCGTGATCGGGAACTTCGCCGTGGCACCGCAGGCCGTCTCCTGCGGCCCGACCTCCTGTGCGGCCGTCGGCGCCTACGTCGACGTGTCCGGCAAAGATCGGGGACTGCTCGAGCGCCTGTCGGGGGGCACGTGGACCGTCATCGAGGCGCCGCAACCGGCGAACGCCGCCCCGGAGTCGACTCAGGACGCCCAACTGACTGCGGCCTCCTGCACCTTTGACGGCTGCGTCGCCACCGGCTTCTACGAGGACTCCGCGGCGGGCCGGCGGGCGCTGATCGACACGATCAACGCGGCCGGGGCCGCCACCGCCGCCGAGGGTCCGCAGCCATTCGATGCCGCCACGGGCTCCTCGGTGAGCGCGACGCTCGACGCGGTGTCGTGCCTGTCCCTGAACCAGTGCACCACCGTCGGCTCCTATGTGAACAGCTCGGGGGGAACCATTGCGCTCATCGACTCGCTCTCGGCCGGCACGTGGACCAATGCTGGCGCTGTGATCCCGTCCAACGCCGCCTCGGGCTCGAGCGCCCACTCCCAGCTGACGTCCGTGTCGTCCCCCCCGGGGGGCGGCGCCTCGCAGGCCGGCGGCGACTTCAACGACGGCTCGGGGAACCAGCAGGGCCTGCTCAGCGCGTACACGCCAACGGAGGGCTACTGGACCAACGCCAGTGACGGTGGCGTCTTCAGCTACAACGCCGTCTTCCAAGGTTCGGCGGGCAGTCTGCGCCTGAATGCTCCGGTGGTCGGCATGGCGGCCACACCCGGGGACGGCGGGTACTGGGAGGTGGCCACCGACGGGGGCATCTTCAACTACGGCGACGCCCAGTTCTACGGCTCGACCGGGAGCCTGCAGCTGAACGCACCGGTCGTGGGCATGGCCGCCACCCCCGACGGCGGCGGCTACTGGCTCGTCGCCTCCGACGGGGGCATCTTCAACTACGGCGACGCCCAGTTCTACGGCTCGGCGGGCGGCATCCAACTCAACAAGCCCGTCGTGGGCATGGCGGCCACCCCCGACGGGAAGGGTTACTGGCTCGTCGCTTCCGACGGGGGGATCTTCACCTACGGCGACGCCGTCTTCCAGGGCTCGGCGGGCGGCATCCACCTCAACAAGCCCGTCGTCGGCATGGCCGCGGACGCGACCGGCCTGGGTTACTGGCTCGTCGCCACCGACGGGGGGATCTTCAACTACGGCGATGCCGTCTTCCAGGGCTCGGCGGGCGGCATCCAACTCAACAAGCCCGTCGTCGGCATGATGAGCACCTTCGACGGCGCCGGCTACTGGCTCGTCGCCACCGACGGGGGCATCTTCAGCTACGGCGACGCCGGCTTCCAGGGCTCGGCGGGGAGCCTCCACCTCAACGCATCCATGGTGGGGGGCGCGCCGACCTGAGCCCGGCCGGGGCGTGCGGGATCCGCCGTCCCGCTCCGCCGGAGAGGATCAGAAGACCGCGATCGGGTTGACCGGCGACGCCGTGCCGCGGCGGAGCACGAGCGGTGCGACGGTGAAGAGGAACTCCCAGCGCCGCTCCTCGGCGCAGGCGTCGGCCAGCGCGTCGAGGTCGAGGTTGTCCATCAGGTGGACCCCCATGGCGGCGATGACCACGGTGTGAATCGGCATCACGACGCCCGCGACCCGGGACGGCAGGACGTCGGAGACGCCGTCGCTGCCCAACGTGGCCACGTCCCGGTCGCGCAGCCACGGCAGGCACGAGGCGTCCAGGCCGGCCGCCAGGTTGGTGGCGTCCCACGGACCGTGCTCGGCCCGCCAGTGCCAGCGCCCGGTGCGCACCAGCAGCGCATCCCCGGCGCGCACCCGCAGGCCGGCCCGCTCCTCGGCGGCCTCGAGGTCCTCGGGGAAGACCGGCTCGCCGGGCTCCAGGGCGTCGACGTCCCGCAGCGCCGGGATGTCGAGCAGCACGCCCCGGGTCACGATGCCGGCCCGCAGGTGGTGGATGCCGAGGCGGGTGGCGCCGTGGGCGGTCACCGCCTCGGCCGGGTAGCCGTTGTAGATCTTCCCCTCGTGGAAGATGTGGCACAGGGCGTCGATGTGGCTGGTGGCGAAGC
>Ga0187879_10001811_pt1 | contig 14544 bp, 15 predicted proteins | sample June2016WEW_19_1_FD_132423 | JGI IMG/M metagenome (GOLD analysis project Ga0187879, IMG submission 132423) | Peatland microbial communities from SPRUCE experiment site at the Marcell Experimental Forest, Minnesota, USA - June2016WEW_19_10 | ecosystem: Environmental > Terrestrial > Soil >... | reverse complement strand
GGAACAGAAATTTGACTATCTGGTTCTGGCCGTTCCTTTTGATGTGTTGGGGCGCCTATTGCCAGATACTCCTTCGGCTGCGACTTTGGCCACGGCACTCGGCCAGTTCTCGTCGTCACCAATCACCGGCATCCATCTCTGGTTCGATCGTCAAATCAGCGACCTCGATCATGCCGTCCTGCTCGACCGCACCGTGCAGTGGATGTTTCACAAATCGCAGCTTCTTGCGTCTCGCAGCCACGAAGCTAGGGATAACGCCAACGGCAGCTATGTCGAGCTGGTTGTAAGCCGCTCCCGCAGGCTGGTTGAAAAATCAAAGACAGAGATCGTCGACATGGCGGTGAAGGAAGCACAAGAGTTTTTCCCGGCTGCGCGCGAAGCGAAGCTGCTGAAATCGACAGTGATCAAGGAAATAAACGCGACGTATTCACCGCGCCCAGGAATCGACCAGTACCGACCCCAGTCCGAAACGGCATGGCCGCGAGTCTTTCTGGCTGGCGATTGGACGGCGACCGGTTGGCCCGCCACCATGGAGGGCGCGGTGCGCAGCGGCTATCTTGCGGCGGAGGCGCTGGCGCGGGTCGTCGTCCCTCCGGGCGGGGAGAAGAGCGCCAGCTTTCTCGTCCCCGACCTGGCCGCGAGTGGCTTCATGCGGCTGTTTGGATGAGATTTACTTCGACGACTTTAATTACTTCGGTTCGTGATTCTGCATTACCTTGATGCCATTCTCAAGAATTCTTGCCCGACATACGATCTTATAGACATGCCTGAGCGCACGGATGCAGACGACAATCACGCAGAAAACAATCGCGCAGAAGAAGATCGCCGCCGCAGCGTGCGATTCATCTGCGGCGGTCAAGCGAAGATCAGTCGCCTCCCTTCCGATGGGATTCTTATTCCGGGGACGATCCGCGACCTGAGTCTGCACGGATGCTGCATTGATACAACTCTGCCCCTTGATCGCGGGGTGAGGGCCGAAATTGTTGTGTGCGTCAACGCTGCTTCGTTCCGAGCCGTGGGTGAGGTGAGGGCGATTCGAGGCCGCTTCGGTGCCGGTATGGAGTTCGTTCACTTGAGCGCGGGGGGAAAAGATCTGCTCGCCGAAATGATCGCGGATTTGGCAAGGTTCCAGGCGGTGATGAATAAGCTCAAATCTGCCCGCCGAGAGATGGATGAGGAGTCGTTCAGAAAAGAACTTGAGGACGGGAAACTTCAAGCGGCGATGTTGAGCCAGCGGTTTCCTTTTCTGAGGACAATCTTGACAGCCGAGAGTTCGGGAGAAGGATCGGCGGAAAGTTCGGGAGAGCGTTCGGGAAAAAGTTCGGAGCGGAACCAACCTGCATCCGCCGGCCAAAATCGGATCGTGGAATCGCAGCCCTTTGTGATTGCGGTCGATTTATTCGGTTAGGGCAATTCAAATTGCCATCAGCACCACGCCCGCTGCTACAAGCAACGCTGCAACCCAACGCCGGCGCCCCACGCGTTCGTGCAAGAAGATGCGCGCGGCCACCGCGTTGGCCACAAAGGTGAGCGAGGCCGAAGCGGGGACAACCAAACTCAGATTTCCCCAGGAAAGGCCAAAGAGCAGGCCATAGAACGCAACCCCCATCGCCATCAAGCCGAGCGCGAATGTGGGCGTCGTAAGCACGCGACCAACCACTGCCAGCACTCCGCGCCGCCGCCAGAGTTCACCGACGTCACCAACTTGTTTCATGGAGTAGGAAAGCAGCACGTCCCCAGTGGTCGAGGCCAGAATTATGAAACCAATCGCGGCCCAGGCGTTGAGTTCATTCATAGGTCAACCTCATGACTTCACCTCCATGATTTGACTCCGGCAACTTCCGGGGAAGTCTTGTCTTTATCCTGGCGACGGCGACTGGGCGTGACCGACGGACCGGCGGCGACGAAGCCCACTCCGGCGGCGATCAGCGCGATTCCGAGCCAGCGCGTCGGCGAAATTTCTTCGTGAAGACGGAAGTGACCGACCAGCGCGACCAGCACGTAGGAGAGGGATGTGGCGGGCAGCACATAGGTGAGGTCAGCCCACGAAAGCGCGGACATGTAACAGGAAAAAAATGCCAGCAATAGAAGTATTCCCGTGGCTACCCAGGGGTTAAGGATGGCCAGCAGCAGGCTGGAAAAGTTGTGCAGCGAAATGCCACCGAGTTCTTTCATGCCGCGAGCGAGCAGGGAATCACCCGCGGTGCTGAATACGGTGATTCCGGCCAGGACGAGGTATTTGCGAAATGTCACTTACCGATCCAATTGAATCATTGAGACATTGAATCATTGAATCATTAAAGATCAAAGGTTCTTGAGTTTGCGAAATGCCTCAATGACTTAATGCCTCGATGTCCCCTAAGCTTTGGCCGGTTCGGGGGCAGGAGCTTCTTCCTTGCCGCGGTTTTCCTTGACCCACTTGTGGCGCTGGGCGCGGAGTTTAAGGAAGGTCCGCGCTTCCTTGTACAAGCGCTTGCGTTCGGAATTGTCGAACATCGCTTTCCTCAAAATGCGGTACGCGGCCTTGGGACGGAAATAATAGGCGTCGTAGAAATCGTGGACTGCGGCCAGAATTTCCGTCGCCGGCAGACCCGGATATTCGATCTGCACCATCTGGTGCCCGAGGTCGTCCACCATCTTGGTCTCGCTGGTCATGAAACCATTTTTCACCGCGGATTCATGCAGTTCAGTTCCCGGGAAAGCGTGCGCCACCGAAACCTGGATCGTTTCCACGTCGAGTTCCTTGGCGAATTTGATCGTGTTCTTGATGGTCTCGCGAGTTTCTCCCGGCAGGCCGAGAATGAAATCTCCGTGGACGACCAGCCCGAGTTTGTGGCAATCCCTGGTGAACTGGCGGGCGCGCTCGACGGTCGCGCCTTTCTTGATGTTCTTCAGAATCTGTGGATCGCCCGATTCATAGCCCACGATCAGGAGGCGGCATCCCGCGTCTTTCATGGCTTTGAGGGTTTCGAAGTCGGTGGTAACGCGCGACGTGCATGACCAGGTCAGCTTCAGCGGTTTCAGTTTGGTGCACAATTCGATGGTGCGAGCCTTCTGCAGGTTGAAAGTGTCGTCGTCGAAGAAAAATTCTTTCACGTACGGCCAGTAATCTTTCGCCTTGGCCATTTCACGCGCCACGTCATCAGTGGAGCGTTTGCGCCACGGATGTCCGCTGAGAGTCTGGGGCCAGAGGCAGAAAGTGCACTGCGCCGGGCATCCGCGGGTGGTGTACAGCGAAACGAACGGATTCAGCAGGAATGGCACATTGTAGCGGCGGACGTCCAGGTCGCGGCGATAAACGTCGGTCACATGCGGCAGGGCGTCCAGATTCTCGATCGTCGGCCGGTCAGGATTATGGAGTACGTGTCCATTCTTGCGATAGGAAATGCCGAGAATGTCTTCGATGGGCTTGCCCTGCGCATATTCGACAATGGAGTAGTCGAATTCCTTGCGGCAGGCTATGTCGATCACCTTTGCCTCCATCAGCGACTTCTCGGGCAGCACGCTCACGTGAGGTCCGACAAAGGCGATCTTGATGTGGGGATGGCTGTCTTTGATGGCCTCCGCGATGCGGACGTCGCCGGCGAATCCGGGAGTGCTCGTAAACAGCACGAGCAATTCGTAGTCCTTGCAAGTGCGGATCGTCTCTTCCGCCGTGATGTGGTGAGGCGGGGCGTCGAGCAACCTCGCGCCCTCGAGCATGCCCGTCGGATAAGCCAGCCAGACCGGATACCAGTAGGATTCGATCTCGCGCGTGGCGGGCCAGCGCGAACCTGCGCCCCCATCGAAATTCTCAAACGAAGGCGGATTCAAAAACAGTGTTTTTAATGGCATAGTGGGAGTCTCTATTCTAGCATTCTTGGATGCGCAAAAACCCACAGGAGGCTACCATTCAGGTACATCTCCGATTGCGCCGGAAGCGTGAAAATTCTTGTTCAAGTTTGCCTTAGCGCAGCTCAAAGGCGCAAAAGGAGCGCGCCCGAAGGTCGCTGGTGCGCACTAAGATGCGAGAAACGGGCAGCGGCTGGCTATATTGTTGGATGCGTCATTTTGACGTCAGGCCTGTGGCAGCGGTGCCTGGCAGCGCCCATTTCTCCAGGTCTCCGGTGGCTCGCAGCAGGTTCATGCGGACGCGTCGGTATTCAAAATCGGCATCCTGAAAAAGCAGAAAACGTTCGGCTGCCTGTACCCGTGCATCGGCCAATTCGTGCCAGGTGCCGGTCTTGGCGTCGATTCTGGTTTGAGCGGCTTCGAGGCCCGACTGCGCCAGTTGATATTCCAACTCGGCCACCTCACGGGCAGCCTCGAGTTGCTCAGCCGCGCGCTGAAGCTTCAGAGTTTCTTCCGCCACCTGATTGCGAGTCGCGTCCGCCTGCTTCTTTGCCTTGAGGGCTTCGGCTTCAGCCGCGTCGGCTCGGGCACGCTGGCTCATGTTGAAGATCGGGATCTTGATGCCAAAACCAATCGTGGCATTGTCCACCTGAAATGTATGGGGTGGGAAGTACACGCTGTAGTTGTTGAAGGTGGAGAAGCGCGCATACTGGGCGGAGAAATCGATCGACGGCAATAAGGAGCGACGCTCGCCTGAAGCCCGCATCGCTTCCGCCAGAGAGTGCTGCTCTGCGATCTTAACGGTGGGGCTGGTGGCGACCGCTTTCTCCGAAAGATCGTCCTCCACCGCGACCGGCGGCAAACCCGGAATGGTTTCGGGCGCGATTGCGATGGTGGAAACTGGCAAGCCGGTGAGGGTTGAGAGATGCCGCCGCAGGACATCGGCGTTGCCGCGCGCCTCGGCTCGGTGAAGCCGCACTCGTGCCGCCGTGAGTTTGGCTTTGTTTAAGTCCACGTTGCTATCGACGCCTTCCTGCACGCGCTCGGTCACCGCCTGTTCCATTTGCTGCGCCTGGGCGTCGTCCTGCTGCAAGCGCACGAGCCGCGCCTCCCATTTTGCCAACTCGGCGTAGGTCAGGGCGACGTCCTGGATGATGGCATTGCGCTGGTCTTTATCCTGAAATTCGGAAGCGAGCCATTCCGTTTTCGCTGCGTTCAGGAATTGGCGTTGGGCGGGATTGAAGACCGTATTCTGTGCCACGACATCAAACAGCGCTGGAGGCGATCCTTCAATGGAGAGGGGGTATCCATAGGTCCAGCCGAGGCCCGAACCGGCGACGATTTGCGGCACATAATTGTTGCGCAGTTCCCGGTAGGAGGCGAATGTCCGCTGCACGTCGGCACCTGCAATCGCGGAACTCGTGCTGTGGGCGAGCGCGAGCCGAATGGCACGCTCGAGAGGCAGCGGTTCGGCCAGGCTGCGGGGTGCGGTCATCAACAGAATTAGAAATAGAAATACAAATACTGGTACGGCCGAAAATAAGGCGATCCCACTGGTGCAGCGCAACCACCGCGGCAATCGGAGTGTCATCTCGTCACCTTCATCTGGTTTAGTTATCGTTGTTACCAGCCTGCTGTCAGTTATCAGTTGTCAGTCAAACTCTGTGCCCAGCAATCGCCTCGGGTTTTACTGACTACTAATAACTGACAACTGATCAGCGAGTATCATTCAACACAGCTCACAACACATCTCCTCAGAACAGCTGGCTCAGGCTGCGATTCCGCCGCAACGCACAAATTGTAGTGCGCCAGGCCGGGGCTGGGCAGTAGCCTTGGGAGTCATTTGGGACGTCACGTTATTTGGGGCGTCGCCGGGAGCGGGGAAGAATCTCGCCATCCTCAGTGGGCGACTCGGTTGAGGGCTTCCTGAGCAGTGCCGAAATTCCGGGCCAGTGACAAGGAAGCACGGTACTCGTCCGCGGCACCCGCTTTATCTCCTTGTTTTTCCAGCAGCAGACCAAGCAAGTAGCGGGCTTTGAACGCAGGAGCCGCCTCTACCGGACCAGCGGCCAGATAGCGGTGCAACAGTTCCGTGGCGAAAGGATAGCTTCGACCGCCGCGATAGAGCATCTCGGCCGCTTCCACTAGAACATCGAGCTTGGGCATAGGCGACTGGCTGAGTTTGACGATGGCTTGCTCCATTTCGGCGGGGCGATTCTGGCGGCGCAGAAAAAGGGCGAGGTTAAGCCAGGCCTCGGCGTCACTATGGCTGAGGTCGATGTATTGGTGATATTCCCGTTCGGCGCCGGCGACATCTTTTTTCTTTTCGGCGATGCGGGCGTAAATCCAATGCTCGCGACCCGGGTTCACGGTAGCAACGGACTGCGCTTGCTCGCGGGCCTTCGCCTCTCCGCCGCCAACGATGCCGGGCGCTTCAATATAGAACTCAGCCAGATCGAGCCGGGCATCGATGTCCTGCGGATTCAGTTGCACCGCGCGCTCGAATTCTCCACGGACTTTTCCGGCCAGAATAGCCGCAGCCAGAACATTTGCTCGATCCGCTTTTTCCCCATACACGCGCCCCAACCACAAGTGGAAACGACTGTTGTCCTGATCGAGCGCAACCGCTTTCTTGCAGGAGGATTCCGCGCGATCCCAATCGTCGAGCGCGAAGTAAGCACGGCACAGCAGGTTGGTGGAGTCCGCGTCCGCTGCCGCCGATGAGAGACGGCCATTCAATTGGGCAATCGCTTCATCGACCCGGCCAGCCACCAGCATGTCCTTTGCGGAGTCTGCCCAAGCGGGAGTCAACGCTGCAATGAGCAGCACAATGCACAAAATTTTGGAGGTACGAATGATCATCTAAAATTTGGCCTAATATTTGATCTGGGTCCCGTCGCCAATCGGCTTGCCGTTCGACGAATTGGTCGCAACCACGTCCTTGGCGGAGAGGCCGTGGGTTATTTCAACCTGCGTGAGATTGGTAAGGGAAGTCTCCACATCCCGGCGCTTGAGTTCGTGGCCGGAAACCAGCAAAACATAAAGTTTGGAGTCGTCGATTCGCACCGCCTCTCGCGGCACCACTAGCACGTTATCGTGCTCGGCGGCGACGATGGTCACGCTCACGTTTATGTTTGGCAAGAGTCTTAAATCCTTGTTATCTACGATGCTGGTCGTCTCGCCGACGTTGCGCGTACCGTGCAACTTCACGGTCGAGGGCACGTCGGTCACAGTGGCCTGCCACACCCGTCCGGGAACTGCGTCCCAGGTAATTTCAATCGGATCGCGAGCAGTCAGTCTAGCCACATCGGGTTCATCGACGAAAGCACGGACCAGCACTTTGCGCAGATCCGCCACTTGCAGCAGAAGATCTCCGGCGGTGACGAAACCGCCTTGCTTTACCGGCAGCGAGTATACGATGCCATCAAAAGGAGCGCGGACATTTGATTTCGCCAGAACGTCCTCCGCGGCCTCGTAGCTGGCCTGCGCGTCGGCTTGTTGGGCTTCGACGTGCGCTAATTCCGCGGGCGAATATCGCTTCGTCTGCTTTTGCCGGAGAAACGTCAGTTGGGCATCAGCCGTGGCCAGAGCGTCTTCTGCTGCGCGCACTTCTCCCGCGCTGGCCGCTCCCTGCTGCTGAAGTTTTTTCAGCGCGTCTAGATTGCGCCGGGCCGCATCTTGATCGGCGGCTGCTTTCACCAGTTGTGCATCCAGGCTCAGAACTTCTTCCTGAGTTCCGCCCCGCTCGGCGCCGCTCAGGTCCGCCTGCGCCGCTTTTAATTGGGTCTGGGCGCGAGCCGCCTGGGCACGCGCTTCGGCATCATCCAAAACAACCAGCAGTTCGCCTCTCTTGACCGTGTCGCCTTCCTTGACCAGGACGCGCCTCACACTCATCGAGGTCGGAGCGTGGGCCTCAAAGTTGTTGATGGGCTCAATTCTCCCATTGGTCGACACCAGGCTGCGGATCGTACCCTGCTCGACAACCGCAGTTCGCACCGGCACCGCATCGTCGCGGTGGGAGACGAAAGCAGCCAGCACGACCACCCCGGCCAGAATCGCAAGTGCGGTCACCCACCAGCGTCGTGGCTGGTGTCCCGAACTGTTTCCATTCAATGACATGTAGAGAAAAGCGTAAGCTTCAATGTATCATCCGCGGTCCGCGGGAAGCAGGTGAATGAACGCTTCGGACTTACCTTTTTAGATGCATCGCGCAGGCGGTTTGCTTCAGACACGGCGCGGTATTTCCACCGCGGAAAGCGGATCTTCTTAATCATATCAGCGAGCTTGGATCGATAGCTTCTGTGGGTACAATAGGCGGATGCGAAAGTCTGCCCGTTCCAAATCTCCTCGTTCCCAATCTCCTCACTCCCAGTCTCCCCGTTACAAGTCTCCCCGTTATACGGCGGAGCATGCCAGCGCCGGGCTCGATCACGATTTCCCGGAAATTGAAACCTGGCCGAACCAGTTTCCAGCTTCTGGCCAATCAGGCTACGAAATTGTTGTGGATGATCCCGAATTCACGTCTGTGTGCCCGAAGACGGGATTGCCGGACTTTGGCAACATTGTGATCCGCTACGAGCCCGATCGTCTGTGTTTGGAGTTGAGGTCGTTAAAGGAATATCTTCAGGCTTATCGCAACCTTGGCATCTTCCAGGAGAACATTGTGAATCGGGTGTTGGAAGATGTCGTGCGCTGGGCCAAGCCGGTGTGGGCGGAAGTGAAAGGGGAGTTCCGTCCGCGCGGAGGAATTTCGACAGTGGTGATCGCGCGGTGGCCGCGGGGGAAATGAGGATAAGAAGCGATCGTTTTTCGGAACGTCGGCAACTCAGCGCAATGTGGCTGCCGCTCGGGGTTTGATGAGTTCGATTTCGCTGGCATGTTCGGCCTTGACTCGGCTTATCTCGTATGCTCCCTGCAAGTTCAGCCAGAACTGTTCCGTCGTCCCGAAGAAACGGGACAAACGGAGGGCGGTATCGGCGCTGATGCCGCGCCGCTCGAGAACAATGTCATTCACACGAGGCGCAGGCACGTGAAGCCGCTTGGCTAATTCGTATGCGGAGATACTCATCGGCTTCAGGAACTCCTCACGCAGGATCTCGCCCGGGTGAACTCTCCAGTCGGGTGTGCCTTTTCTGGTAACGCTCATGCTCATTGGCCTCAATGGTAATCGGTGATCTCTACAACATCTTATCTGGGGCCGCTGGCCAAGCCCAGCTCTTTCCAGATCTTGTTCCAATGCCGCGCCGTGTTATATTCCCACGCTAAGTGCCTCCGATCAAACTTTATCCCCGAACCGCGCTCGCTGTGCTCACCACGCTGAACCTGTTGAACTACATCGACCGCTCGGTGTTGTTCGCCGTGCAGCCGCTGGTGCAGTCGGAATTTCATCTCAGCAACACCCAGGTGGGATATCTCACCAGCGCCTTTCTCGGGTTCTATATGTGTGCGGCGCCGTTTGTCGGTCCGCTGGCCGACCGCTATTCGCGCAAGCGGATCATCGTTCTGGGCGCGATTTTCTGGAGCGGACTGACGCTGCTCACCGCCTTCACCCACACCTATTGGGAATTGCTGGTGCGGCACACGCTGGTGGGCATCGGCGAGGCGACCTTCGTTACCATTGCGCCCACCTTTGTTGCGGACTTGTTTCCGGAGAATCAGCGGGGTCGTATTTTTGGCGTGTTCTACCTGGCCATACCTGTGGGAACCGCGGCTGGATACCTGCTCGGCGGCAGACTTGGACCCGATTTCGGTTGGCGATTTCCTTTCTACATTGCTGCCGCTCCGGGCTTTCTGTTGGCGCTGGCGGTTGCATTTCTCCCCGAACCCCCACGCGGGCAATTCGATTCGCTGACGGAGACTCCCGAGCGGGGTACGATTCTGGGACTGGCGCGCAATCGCGCGTTCTGGGCGGTTACTCTGGGCATGGCCGCGGGTACGTTTTCTCTCGGCGGAGTGCAGGTGTGGATGCCAACCTTTCTGGCCCTGGAACGCGGCTACAGTCTGAAAGAGGCCAATGAAATCTTCGGCGGCATCGTTGTGGTTTGCGGCATCGTAGCTTCGTTAGCGGGGGGCTGGATAGGGGATCGACTGCTTCCCCGGATGAAGGGCTCCTATTATTTTGTCTCGGCGCTCAGCATGGCTTTGGGAGTGCCCGTCATGATCGCCGCTCTTTACATGAAGGGCCCGATTATGCTGCCCGCGATGGCGCTGGCAGCGTTTTTTCTGTTGGTGAATACTTCGCCGTTGAATACCGCGCTCGTCAACGCGGTCGGCGCTCACATTCGCGCCACGGCGATCGCCGTAAACATATTTCTTTTTCATCTCCTGGGAGACGTCCCGTCACCGACTTTGATGGGATACGTGGCTGACCACCATTCGCTGCAGGCCGCGTTTATTCTGCCCGTGATCGCGATGGCCGTTTCTTCTGCCATACTGTTCTACGGCATGCGCTTTGCCTCGCCACTAGGTGTACCGGGTGCATCCGCGGCATCGCAAGTTCCCTGAGGAGCATCTTCCGAGCAGAATGCATTGGCAGACAATTAACTGGATTGCAGGCGGCATACTTGCCCTGGCCTGGTTTTCGCGGATCGTGGAGGCGGCAATTGGCATGCCGCATGTGGCCGACATTGCGCGGCCTGAATGGGATCGACGGCTGGCGACCCCCAAAGGCGAGCCCGGTCGCGATCCCGATCCTGATCCAAATCCCGATGCCGATCCAAAGATCAGCATTATTGTCCCGGCGCGCAACGAGGCCGCCCATATTCGCGAGACGCTACTGCAGTTAGTGGCGCTCGATTATTCCAACTACGAAATCATTGCCGTCAATGATCGCTCGACCGACCGCACCGGGCAGATCATGGATGAGGTCGCTTCAAATGACCTGCTACACCATGCTGCCGTGATGGCGCACAAAGAGGCGGACAAGAGTGTCCGCCCTACACGGCTGAAGGTGATCCACATTTCAGAACTGCCCTCGGGCTGGTTGGGGAAAACGCACGCGATGTGGACGGCTGGTGAGCAGGCGACAGGAGAGTGGCTGCTCTTTACGGACGCCGACGTACTCTTCAAGCCCGATGTGCTGCGGCGCGCCCTTGCTTATGCCGAGGCGGAGCGAGCCGACCATCTCGTTCTTTTCCCGCGCATGATTATGAAGGGCATAGGCGAGGGAATGATGATCGCGTTTTTCCAGGTGCTTTTTGTTTTCGGACACCGGCCATGGAAAGTTGCCGATCCCAAAGCGCGCGACCACATGGGCGTGGGCGCTTTCAACATGGTCCGGCGACCGGTCTACGAAGCAGTCGGCACGTATCGCGCCTTGCGTATGGAAGTCATCGACGACATGAAGCTCGGTAAGGTAATCAAGAACGCGGGTTTCGTCCAGCGCAATGTTTACGGGGAGGATCTGATTTCGCTTCGCTGGGCCAAGGGTGCTTTCGGCATCGTCAATAATCTGACGAAGAATTTTTTTGCCGTGCTTTCATTCCAATGGTGGCGAACCGTGATCACCATTGTGGGTCTGGGTTTTCTGAACCTCGGGCCATTTCTTGGTGTCTGGCTGGCGCATGGATGGGCGCGAGTTCCTTACGCCATCGCGCTGGTTTCGCTGTTTGCGATTTATTGCGGAATGTCGTTCCGGTCGCCCATCCCACCCTATTATTTTTTTCTGCATCCGGTTGGCACGAGTCTGTTCATGTATATCCTGCTGCGTTCCATGTTCCATGCTTTCTGGAATGATGGCATCGTGTGGCGGGGCACGAAGTATCCGCTGGAGGAGTTGCGTAAGGGCATGGTGTGAGGCTGGTGGCGACTTTCTGGGGGGGGTGGTATGAAGTCTGTGGTTTGTGGAGCTTTTGGGTGGCGCAGCGGTTTTACCGCTGCGATTCAGGCACTCAATTTCGATGGCTTTAGCCGCTGAGGGACTGTATCCAGCGACAGTCCAGGCTTTGCCGAACTATACAGATAATCTTCAGGAGCCGAGACCAGACATCTTTTCACTGGATTCAGGTGAATGTACCGGCGGAATGCGCAATACTCCGCCCAGCCGCGGATTCGCCGATCATAGAAACTCTTCTCCCAAATCTCGCTCTGAAAGCCGAGTTCATTTCTTGCCCGGAAAGAATAGCCACCTTTAATCAATTGCAGCGCCCGCTCCAGCGAAAAGAGTGGTGTAATTAGGAGATGAAAGTGATCGGGCATTAACACAAATTCATGCAACAGATATTTTTCTTGTGATCGGTAATGGAGAAGGACATCCAGAAATAGGCGGGCCATTCTTTCAGATTGCAGTAACTGCTGCTTTTGAAACGCGCAAGCTGTGATGAAGTAGGTGGAAGATCCGGTATTTCCTCTGTGCGGAGCGACCATGGACGACCTCAGCGGCTAAAGCCGCGTTCAAAACAGTGCCGTAACCGCAGCGGTAAACCGCTGCGCTACCCAAAATCAACCACCACCAAAATTGACAGCGCACAAGAACGACCCCTGCTCAAACCGTCCGGCCCTATTGCGGCTCCCCCGGATCTTCGATCGACATCGGATCGTCCTGCCTGGTCGTCTTCTTCTTCTTAGCGGCTTTGGCGTGGATCTTCCCGGCACTGTTGTGGGGTTCACGCTCGACGTCGTAGCCCGTGGGTACTGTGGGAAACAGCAAAAAAGCGCCTTCGCCCAGTTGCTTGGAGCGGCGCAAAATGATCTCGGCGCGTCCATCGTAATCCTGGATCGTTCCCTTGATTTCAATCTGCCGGCCTTCCAGCTGCGCAACGTCGCCCATCTTCTTGAGATCGGCGGGAAACACGACCACAGTGAAGGGACACGCCTTGGGCTCTTTGCAGAAGTTCAGGATCTTGGTGCCTTTGCGGCCATCTTCCACGTGCTGCACAGTTCCACTGACACAAGCGCTCGTGCCGACATGCTTGCTCGCTTCGACGAATGAAACGCAGTCGCGCGAGGAAATATTGCGTGCGGAACAAACTCCGCTGGTTAAGGCTGCAACAAGGATAATCGCGAAGACGGTCGCGACGAGAGAAATCACGGTGGGAAAGCGCATGATGGGCAGGTCGCGAAAAAGTGCGTCCTCAGTTTTTATTGTAGGGGTGATTGCAGGCGTGGAAGAGAGGATCAACGCTCAGCGGGACGAAAATTCTCACGATGGCGTCCCGAAAAGGGAACATGCGGGCCGGGGTTGAGCGCCGGAGGGTGGCCCCGGCGCTCTACAGTTCCAGCGGCTAAACAATCCTACTTGCTGAAAGACTTTACGCCCGCTGCCTCATCTTCCTTCACGTCGAAGACGGTGTAGAGCTTCGTGATCTGGAGCAGGTCGTGTACTTTCTTGGTGAGGTTGAGCAGCTTGAGTTCGCCACCCTGGTTCTTGGCGGTCGTGAACGCGCTGACCAGCTCGCCGATGCCCGAGCTGTCGATATAGTTCACGTCACCGAGGTTCAGCAGGATCTTTTTCTGCCCCTTGGAAAGTAAATCGCGCACGGTATCGCGCAGAACTACGCTGCCTTCGCCGAGCGTGATCCGGCCGCTGAGATCGACAATCGTGACGCCATCCACCTGACGAGTACTGGACTTCATGGTCACTGAGGAGCCTCCTTGGAATCCGCGGGGTTGCCGTGGACGTGCTTAATCATTATAAGTTCGGTGCCCGTTTGGGAAGGGTGGATTTCCACCACATCCATGAACGAGCGTATCAGGAAAATGCCCCGTCCCGATGTTTTCATCAGGTTCTCCGGCGCCAATGGATCCGGAATCCTGCTGGCGTCGAGCCCTTTGCCCTGATCGCGAATGACGATGACCAGGTCGTGGACCGTACGTTCAAACGCGAGTGTAACCTTCTTGCTCGGGTCGTAGGCATTGCCGTGCAAAACTGCGTTCACGGCGGCTTCGCGCACCGCCATGGAGATCTTCATGATCTCCTCGTCGTCAAAGCCGGCTTCGGCCGCGATGCGACTGGCCGTTTCCTCGGCATTATTCACCGTCTCCAACGTCGAATCGAGCGTATAGGAGACGCGGTCTGCGGACATAAAATGAACGGATCCTGAGTCGGCCTTTGCCTCACTCGCAACCGTGACACCGGCTCGAAGTGCTGGCCCGAATGCGGTGCAGGGCGAATTGAGAGTTTGCCTGTAGAGCGCGCAAAAGTCAACGCGGTCCCTCCGCATCGTCATACCACAATAGAAAAATCTATTCGCCATAGGGAACCCAGATATTCTTCACCTGGGTGGCATGCTCAAGAAACCAGCGGCCCTCGGCCAGCTTCGGGTTGAACCAGTCGAGGGCGCGCCCTTCGTTCGTCCAAACCTGCTTCAGATTGCCAACTGACATCGCCTTGGCCGACGCGGCGTTGGCTTCATCGCCAAAGCACCAGATGGCATCGACGTCGTCATGTTCGGCGAGCGTCTTCAGCAGTTGCGAGGTATATCCGGTCACAATATTCAGCGCTCCGCCGGGCAGGTCGCTGGTGTCGAAAAGCTGGTAGAGATCGCCGGTGATCAGCGGATAAGTTTCCGAAGGAACCGCGATCACCGTGTTCCCAACCGCGAGAGCGGGCATCACGAGGGAAAGAAACCCGAGCAGCGGCGCTTCCCGCGGACAGATGATGCCCACCGTCCCAATCGCCTCGTTCATCGCGATTGCTATATTCCGGAATGGAGGATTGTGCACCGCACCGTCAAACTTATCGGCCCACGCCGCGTACGAGAAAATTCTCTCGAT
>Ga0187879_10001809_pt1 | contig 14556 bp, 15 predicted proteins | sample June2016WEW_19_1_FD_132423 | JGI IMG/M metagenome (GOLD analysis project Ga0187879, IMG submission 132423) | Peatland microbial communities from SPRUCE experiment site at the Marcell Experimental Forest, Minnesota, USA - June2016WEW_19_10 | ecosystem: Environmental > Terrestrial > Soil >... | reverse complement strand
CATCGATGTAACTTAGCTACATCGAAGTAACTTTGTCAGCGGGCGGTCAGTTTGACCTCGAACTGGACGTCGACCGCATCGGGGAGCGTCGTTACGTCGGCGATCGCCAGATTCGTCGCCGACACTTTGATGTCCGACCCCGGCACGTTCGTCGGCTTGAGCAAGGGCACAAGATCGATGTTCACCGATTTCGGCAGGGAGCGGCCGGTTGCGGATTGCAGCAAGTCGATGACCTGGCGCGTGGATTCGTCCTGGACGTTGTCGATGCGAATGTCATCGATCTCGATGTGCGAGCCGGACCCCACCAGTTTCCCGGAGACCTTTACGTCCGACGCCAGCTCCGCGCCGACGCAGGAGTCGCCGACGGTAAGTCCCAATCGGGACGAGAGATGCGCGCCGATGACCACCCTGCCCGCGTCGAGCGCGACATGCGGCCGCTCGAGGTACGCGTAGCATTTGCCTTTGGCCAGATACCAGCGTCCCTGATCCTTGAATACCGATGCCACCACCAGCGTTTGCAGCGCCTCGCGGCGGATGAGGATCTCGCTCGCCAGGGTGCGGCCGAGAAACCCGCAGAGGCTGAAGCAGACGACCATGGCTACCCGTCGAAACGGCCGCTTGGGTGCGACGCCTTTTCCATCCCGCCGTTCAGATTTTGACCGCATCTTAACTTCCCACCATTGGCTTTGCCGGAAAGGCTCATCGGGGCTCTAAGGGGAAGTACCTATACACTTTCGGCATTCCGCAGTCACTCGCGCCTCCGCGCGGAAATTATGCCTGAAGTGGCGGTGCCGCTGGCGCCGTCGACCCCCTCTCCCCGCCGGCGCCATTCAGCTTTGCAGGCCTGCGCCGCTAACAAGTCTGGGTAAACCGCGACCTATTCGCCCGCGGCCATGTTTTGTCCGGCCGGGAACGCCGGCTGTGAGGTTGCGGCAGTGGGTTGCGAAGTTGAACGCCGGGGCCGCTCGATTCACATCGGCGGGGAAATGACCATTTATGCGGCCGCCGACCTCAAGGAGAGGCTGCTTGCCGCGCTCGCCGAGGAGGCCCCTGCCTGCGTGCTGGACCTGTCCCAAGTGACGGAAATCGACACAGTAGGCCTGCAAATACTGCTGTTGGTTGAACGCGCCTGCGCAACACGCCGCCTTCCGTTCGAAGTAGCTGATCCCAGCGAGGCGGTGAGCGAATTGCTCGGCTTGCTGCGGCTGAATATGGCGGCAGCCGGAACTCAGCGGGGAACCGCCCGGTGAGTGACGATTCCCCCCTCGATCTGTTCGTCACCGAGTGTCAGGAGCTGCTCCGCGACATGGAGTCGATGCTGCTGCGGTGCGAGCGGGGCGATGGAGACGCGGATGTAGTGAACGAGCTGTTCCGCGCGGCCCATACCATCAAAGGCACGGCGGGACTTTTCGGCCTGGATGCGATTGTCGCTTTCACCCATGTGGTCGAAAGCACGCTCGATCGCATTCGCATCGAAGGTTCGGCCATACCCCCCGCGCTGATCGACGTACTGCTCGCATGCGGCGATCATATTACTGCCTTGGTCGAATCAGTCGCCGGCGGCAGCTCAGGTGTGGATCCGCAAGTCAGCATGGCGGGGGCGGCCCTGCTGGAGCAGCTCTCCCGCCAAACCGGATTTGCGAATGCGGCACCGGCCACGACGACCGCCGTTGCGGTACCGCCCCTGCTCAGATCGCCGCCGCTCAGCTCGCCTCTGATCCCGGGCCCCGCCGATGGCCTGCGAGTGCAGGGAGACAGCTGGCACATTTCGGTTCGCTTCCACGCGAATGTGCTCAGAAATGGGATGGATCCGCTCTCCTTCGTGCGCTATTTGACCACCTTCGGCAGCATCACCGGTCTGACCGTGGTCGACGACGCGTTGCCGCCCTTGGAAGAGGTGGACCCGGAAGTGTGCTATCTGGGATTCGAGATCGGGCTCAAGACCGACGCGCCCAAGACCCGGATCGAGGCAGCCTTCGACTTCGTGCGTGACGACTGCACACTGCACATTCTGCCGCCGCGATCCTTGGTATCCGATTACGTCTCGCTGATCCGCGATCTGCCCGGCGTGCCGGCACGACTCGGCGAGATGCTGGTTGCGTGTGGAACCATCACCGCCGCCGAGCTCGAGCGCTGCCTGAAAAGTCAAAGCGCGCTATCAGGCACAGAGGCCTCCTCGCAACGCCTGGGCGAGTTGCTGGTCGAGCAAAAAATGGTGCAGCCGTCGGTGGTGGCTGCGGCGGTCGAGCAACAGAAAGAGGCGCGCTCGCCGAACGACTCCAAAGACTCCGAGAAGCGCTCCATCCGGGTGGACGGCGACAAGCTCGATCGGCTCATCGATCTAATCGGCGAACTCATCATCGCGGGCGCGGCGACAGGGTCCGAGGCGCGGCGCGCGGGTCTCGCGAGGCTCAACGAGTCGGCTCTGCACCTCGCGCAGATCGTGGAAGAAGTTCGCGATCAAGCGCTGAAGCTTCGCATCGTGCAAATTGGCCCCACCTTCAACCGCTTTCAACGGGTGGTGCGCGAGGTAGCCCGCGAAACCGGCAAGGAGATCCACCTCGCCATCAGCGGCGCCGATACGGAACTCGACAAGACGCTGGTGGAGCGGATCGCCGATCCCTTGACGCACCTGGTGCGAAATGCGATCGATCACGGGATTGAAATGCCGGCCATTCGTCAGGCACAGGGTAAGCCGGGTGCCGGCACGGTACGGCTCAACGCCTACCACGATGCCGGCTCCGTCGTGATCGAAGTGTCCGACGACGGCGCGGGGCTGAACCGAAACCGCATTCTCGACAAGGCGCGTCAGCGCAGTCTGGTCAGCGAAGGCCAGGAGCTCACGGATGAGCAGGTGTATGAGCTGATCTTCGCGCCCGGATTTTCCACGGCCGAGCAGGTCACCAACCTGTCGGGGCGCGGCGTGGGCATGGACGTGGTCAAGAGCAATGTGACCGCCATGCGCGGCACGGTCGAGATTCACAGCGAAGAAGGCGTGGGTTCCAAGGTCCGTATGCGGCTTCCGCTCACGCTCGCGATCATCGACGGCTTCCAAATCGGCATCGGCAATTCCACCTTCGTGATACCGCTCGATCTGGTCGAGGAATGTGTCGAATTGAATCCCGCAGAACACTCCGAAACGGACGGCCCTTGCGGCAGCATCACATTACACGGCTCGGTGCTGCCGCTGATTCGCCTGCGGGACATGTTCGATGTGAGCGGCGGCGCCGGGCGGCGCCAGAGCGTCGTCGTGGTGCGCGGCGCTGGCAAGAAAGCCGGCATCGTCGTCGATGAATTGCTGGGTGAACTGCAGGCCGTCATCAAACCCCTGTCGCGGTTGTTTCGACAGCTTCGGGGCGTGGCGGGCTCGACGATTCTGGGCAGCGGCCGCGTCGCATTGATCCTCGATGTACCAGGCTTGATCGAGCGCAGCCATGCGCAGAACACTCGCGCGCACCGTGCGCAGACCGCCGGAAGTCCGGCGCTCGCGAAAGTTTCAAGTTGACGCTCGCATTTTTGGAGAAGTTTGATGTTCAAAGATATGAAGATTGGTGCGCGGCTGGGGCTGGGATTCGGCGCGTTACTGCTGCTGCTCACGATAGTCTCGGGTCTCGGCGTACTACAGATGGCCAAGCTCAACGGCAGTATGAAATTCGTCGTCGAGGACAAATACCCAAAGACCGTCATCATCAACGACATCAGCATCCGGGTGTTGGAGAATTGCCGCTACTTGCGCAACATCATCATCCTGACGGATCAGCAAAAGATTGACGCGTACAAGGCAAAGTACGACGAGAACGTGGTCGCGGATAACGAAAACTTCAAGGCACTCGATCAAAAGCTCAAAGTGCCGGCGGCGCGGGAATTATTCAAGACCATGCAAGCGGACCTGGTCGACTACCGCTCGCTCGCCAGCGACGTGCTCGCGCTGGCGCTTGCAGGCAAGAAGCAGGAGGCCGCGAAAGAGCTGTTCGGCGAGCGCAGCCAGGCGCAGGACAAATTTTTGGATTCGGTGAGAAAGCTGGCGGACTTCCAGGGCAATTTGATGGATGAGGCCGAAAAAAGCGACGCAGAGCAGTACGCTTGGGGCCGCAACATCACGGTCGGCCTTGCGGTGGGGGCGCTCCTTTTCGGGGTCGGCCTTGCCATCTGGATCACTCGCGCCATCACCCGCCCGATGGGACAGGCGCTTGATGTGGCGCAGCGGCTCGCCGAAGGCGACCTCACGGTCCGCATCGACTCGAACTCCAAGGATGAGGTGGGTCAGCTGCTCGGCGCGATGAGCGAGATGGTCGGGAAGCTCTCTCAGGTGATCGGGGACGTGCGTTCTGCCACGGACAATCTTTCTTCCGCGAGCGAGGAGGTGTCCGCGACCGCGCAATCGCTCTCGCAGGGCGCGACCGAGCAGTCGGCGAGCGTCGAGGAGACCTCGGCATCCGTCGAACAGATGACCGCCTCGATTGCGCAGAACACCGAGAATGCGAAGGTTACCAATCAAATGGCGACCAAGGCGTCGGGCGAGGCGGGAGATGGGGGCGATGCGGTTGGCAAGACCGTGGATGCCATGAAGCAGATCGCGAAGAAAATCTCGATCATCGACGACATTGCGTACCAGACCAATCTGTTGGCGCTGAACGCAGCCATCGAAGCGGCGCGTGCCGGAGAGCATGGCAAGGGCTTTGCCGTGGTTGCGGCCGAGGTACGCAAGCTCGCGGAACGCTCACAGGTCGCGGCGCAGGAGATCAGCGAAGTGGCCGGCTCCTCGGTGGAGCTCGCCGAACGGGCGGGCAAGTTGCTCGAGGCCATCGTGCCCTCGATCAAGAAGACCGCGGATCTCGTGGAAGAGATCGCCGCGGCGAGCCAGGAGCAGTACTCCGGGGTGGGTCAGATCAATGTGGCGATGAATCAGCTGTCGCAGTTGACGCAGCAAAATGCCTCCGCCAGCGAGGAGCTGGCGGCGACCTCGGAGGAAATGAGCGGCCAGGCGCAGCAGCTGCAGCAGAGCATGGCCTTCTTCAAGGTGATCGGCGGTGCTCAGCATCACCGGGCCGCGGTGCAACCCATCAAATCGGGTAATCGATCCAAGACGGGTCATTCGATCGCGCTGCGCGCGCCGCACAACGGACCGGAGGAGGCGCTGGCGGCCGAGGAAGCCGCTCCGACCGAAACGGGCTACACCAACGGCAAGCTGAATGGCCATGGCAAGCTGAATGGCCATGATCGCGGCGCTGCGCCGGACGACAAGCATTTCGTGCGCTTCTAGAGAGATCACCGTGGCAAAGTCAGAAAGAGTGTCCGAAGCGGCAAGCGGCGCGCCCGAGCGCGATCAGAACCAATACCTGACCTTCATGCTCGGGCGCGAGATGTTCGCGGTGGGCATTCTGGGAATCAAGGAGATCCTCGAATACGAGCCCCCCACGGATGTGCCGATGATGCCGAGCTTCATTCGGGGCATCGTGAATCTGCGCGGTGCGGTGGTTCCCGTGATCGATCTGTGCGCCCGGTTTGGACGGGAGCCGACCGCGGTCAGCAAGAAGACCTGCATCGTGATCGTCGAGACGAGCGGCGCGGAAGGCACCCAGGTGCTCGGAGTGCTGGTCGATGCGGTCAACGAAGTGCTCGAGATACCGGATTCGGATATTGAGCCCGCGCCGAGCTTCGGGGCTTCGGTGCGCACCGATTTCATCGAGGGCATGGGCAAGGTGCGCGGCAAGTTTGTCATCATTCTAAACGTGGACAACGTGTTGTCCGTGACCGAAATGGAAGCCATCGCCGGATCGCTCGAGGGCGGTCCCCGGGGCGCAGACGAGCGCATCGCGTTCATGAATCGAGGAGCAAGGTGATGTCAAAGCGGATTTTGATCGTTGACGATTCGGTTGCCGCGCGGAAACTGTGCGGCATGGCGCTCGCCAAAGCGGGCTACGAAGTCGTCGAAGCGACGGACGGAGCGGACGGCGTCAGCAAGCTCACCGGCAAACTGCACCTGATCATCAGCGACGTGAACATGCCACGCATGGACGGCATCGAGCTCCTGGCGGCCATCAAGGCGCATCCCGACTACAAATTCACCCCCGTCATCATGCTGACCACCGAGGCCGGAGAGGACAAGAAAAGCCAGGGGCGGGAATTGGGCGCAAAGGCGTGGCTCATCAAGCCCTTCCAGGCAGAGGCGCTGGTTGAAGCGGTTTCCAAGCTCGTCCCCCCCTGATGAAGCCGGTCCCGCTCACCGATGCGGAGTTCGCGGAGGTACGCGCGCTCGCGATGCGTCTCGCCGGCATCAATTTGTCAGCGTCCAAGAAAATGCTGGTGGTCAGCCGCTGGGGCAAGCGCCTGCATCACTACAAATTCAACAGCTTCCGGCAGTACCTCAACTGGCTGAATGACAGCCGATCGGGCAACGAATTACAGGTGTCGCTCGATCTGCTCACGACCAACGAGACCTATTTCTTTCGCGAGCCGAAGCATTTCGAGTTTCTGCGCACGGTGGTGCTGCCGCAATACAAAAGCACGGCGGCTCTGCGCATCTGGAGCGCTGCGTGCTCCAGCGGCGAGGAGCCGTACAGCATAGCCATGATGCTGGCGGCGGAGCTGCGGCACTCGAATTGGCGGGTGTTGGGCACGGACATCAGCACCCGCGTGCTCGACACGGCACGCATCGGGCTATACGAGGGGACGCGCGCCAAGCACATTCCGCCCGCGTATCTGCAGCGGTTTTGCCTGAAGGGCATCGGGCCGCAGGATGGCAAACTGATGATCGACGGTTCTTTGAAGAACCGGGTCGACTTTCGGCATGTGAATCTCAACGAAACTCTGCCGACCCTCGGTCAATTCGAGGTCATCCTGCTGCGCAACGTGATGATCTACTTCGATACCGACACCAAGGCACGCATCATCGAGCGCTTGACCCCGTGTCTGGCGCCGGGCGGCTACCTGATCATCGGGCACAGCGATTCACTCAGTGGCGTGTCGCACAAGCTCGAGATGCTGCAATCCTCGATTTACAGAAAGGCCGCGCCGTGACCCGCGCGCCGGTGGCGCACCGGTTTCTGCAACTGGGAGATTTCTACTTCGGCTCGGAACGGCTGCGCGTGCAGACGGTGCTCGGGACCTGCATCGCCATCACGCTCTGGCATCCGATCAAGCGGTTGGGCGGCATCTGCCACTATTTGCTGCCGACGCGCGGCATAGCCCGCGCCCCGGCGAGCGGATTGCCCGGCGTTTACGCGGATGACGTCATGGAATTGTTCGAGGCCTCGATGCGGCGCTCGCAAACCCGAGCGCAGGAGTACCAGGTCAAACTGTTCGGCGGTGGCAATATGTTTCCAGAGCAGTTGGCCACATCCAAGTGCCGCGACCAGGCCTGCACCGATCGCGCGCGCGCCACCTGCGCGAGCATCGGCTGCCGGAACATTGCCGCCGGCCAACAAATGCTCGCGGAGCACGGCTTCACCCTCGCGGCGCGCGACGTAGGCGGCCACGGGAGCCGCCAGGTCTCCTTCGATGTATGGAGCGGCGATGTCTGGGTACGGCGCGGGGCGGCCGTCAGCGATGGCGTGCCGGCATGACGATGAAAAAGACCAGTGTCCTCATCGTCGATGATTCCGCGGTCGTGCGGCAGGTGCTCTCGACCCAGCTCGCGAGAGACCCCTCCATCACCGTACTAGCCGCGGTCGCGGACCCGATATTCGCCATGGCGCGGATGAAAACCGAGTGGCCGGACGTGATCGTGCTCGACGTCGAAATGCCCCGCATGGACGGCCTGACCTTTCTGCGCAAGATCATGGACGAACACCCGACGCCGGTGGTGATTTGCTCGACGCTCACCGAAAAGGGCACGGCCAGCACGTTGGATGCGCTCGCAGCGGGTGCGGTGTGCATCGTCACCAAGCCGAAGCTCGATTTGAAGCGGTTCTTGGAGGACTCCTCCGCCGACTTGATCAACGCGGTGAAAGTGGCGTCCTTGGCGAATGTAGCCCGATTGAATCCTGCGGCGCGTCCACCGAGCGGCTCCTCGGTACGCCCGGATCCACGGGTCAACGGGGTGGCCAAATTGACCGCCGACGCGGTGACGACGCCGCCCTCGAGCGGCTCCATGAAGCAGACCACGGAGCGGATCGTCGCCATCGGTACTTCGACCGGCGGCACGCAGGCCCTCGAGCGGGTTCTGACCGAGCTGCCGCGTGATTGTCCGGGCGTTGCGGTCGTCCAGCACATGCCCGAGCAGTTCACGGCGGCGTTCGCCGCGCGTCTGGATAAACTTTGCGAGGTGGGCGTCTCCGAGGCCGTGCACGGGGAGCGATTGCTGCCGGGCCATGTCTTGATTGCGCCGGGCGGCAAGCATTTGATGCTGCGGCGGAGCGGCGCGTACTACTATGCTGACGTGAGCGACGGCCCCTTGGTCAACCGCCATAAACCGTCGGTCGATGTGTTGTTTCGATCGGTGGCCAAGTGTGCGGGGCCGAACGCGTCCGGTATCATCATGACGGGAATGGGCGATGACGGGGCGAGAGGGCTGCTCGAAATGCAACACGCCGGTTCGCCGACCATCGCCCAGGACGAGGCATCTTGCGTGGTTTTCGGCATGCCCAAGGAGGCGATCCGGCTCGGCGGGGTGGGCCAGGTGCTGCCGCTGTCGCGAATCTCACGGGTCATCATCGAGTGGGGACACTGATCTCTGGTCGAAACAGCAGCCGGGTTCATTGACGACGGCTCGTACTTCAGGCGCCGCCGCGTTCAGGAAATGCTTTGGAGCTCGATTGTCCGACTGACCGGATAGCCATTGGCCGGCACGGTGCCGCTCACCGCGATGGCGATCTGCTGCTTCAACGTGTACAGCGTCTTCGTGTCGCGCCAATTGGTGGTGGTCTCATTGCGCACCGTGCCGTCCGCATTGGTCCAACTCACGGTGCTTTGAAATTTGAGCGCCGTGAATGTGCCCGCCGGGACCGTCAAAGACTCAACGTCGACGACAGAGCCTTTTTGCAGATAGCTCACGGTCGTCGATCCATCGTTGCACGCTAGCGTGTATTCGATCTGCCAGGTCTGTCCCACCTGTACCGGAAAATCGGGGCCGTTCGCGTGAGGGTCGTAGGTGCACGAAACGAGCGTTCCGGTCGAGGTGGTAAAGGTATAGCTCACCTCTTGCCCACTGTCGTCGTAGCTCTCGTTCTCATCCGTCACCGCATAATTGGTGCCGTTGACGATGGTGGAGTCGCCCGTCGTACTTTGTACATCGGCCACATACGAGCCGTTTGCATTGACAGTGGCGGTCGTATCGCTGTAGCCGATATTGATGGTGTTGGCCGAGTTGTCGACCACCACCTCCGCATACATGCGGATCACGCCCGAAGCCGGCGCAACAAACGAATAGGCGGTACCGGATCCAGGAGTTCCCGTGCTCCCGGCACCCAAACCGCCTCCACACCCCGCCAGCATCATCGCGACAATACCCAGCGCCGTTCGTGCTCGTCCTTGCATGCCCTTTCCCTTCTGCTCGCCTGAATTGGCGCTCAGCATAAGCGATCCGCCGCGCCACCGCACGCCTCGCAAGGGCGATGGCGCTGATGCCGTTCGCCTCGCACACGTTCAAGGTGCGTAGTACATTTCGACATGGCTATGAGCGACGTCCCCCAAACTGCCGTCGATGATTCGCAGATCCGAGCCCGCTTGGTGCACGAGATTCTCCTGGGACTCGCCGGTGAGAAGAAGGCGCTGCCGTCGAAGCTGTTATACGACGCGACCGGTTCGCAGCTATTCCAACGAATCACCGAGCTCCCGGAGTACTATTTGACTCGAACCGAGACAAAGCTGCTCGGCGGGCGCGCGGCCGACATCGTCGCCGCCCTGCCTTTCGAGGGCGGCTGCGGGCGGGCCTTGGTGGAGTTCGGTGCCAGCGACGAGAAGAAGGCGGTCTCGCTCCTCGAGGCCGTCGACAGTGGTTTTTCCGCCTACGTTGCCATCGACATCGATCCCAGCGTGCTCGGCCCGATCCGCGCGCGCATGCGGGTGACTCACCCCCAGATCCGCGTGGAAACCATGGTCGCGGATTTTTTGCAGCCCTTGGCGATGCCAGGCACGCTCCGTGAAGTCCAAGCCGTCGGCTTCCTGCCGGGCAGCACCATCGGTCAATACGCCCCCGACGCCGTTGTCCGCTTTCTGGAGAACGTGCGCCACGCACTGACGGGGGCTGCCCGCCCCGCCTTCGTGATCGGCACTGACCAGTGCAGGGACCCGAGACGCGTATTACCGGCCTACGCCGATCCCACCGGTGTGAGTAAAGCCTTCAACCTCAACATGCTGTCGCATATCAACCGCTTGGCCGACGGTAATCTGGATCAGCGCTGTTTCGGACACCAGGCGCTGTGGAATTCTCGGGAAGAACGCGTGGAGATCTACCTCGAAAGCCGCATCGAGCAGAGCACTCGAATCGGCGGGCGCTCGATTCACTTTGACGCGGGCGAGACAATCCAGACCGGCATCAGCTACAAATACGGGAAGGAGCGGTTCCTCTCGATCGCAGCCGACGCCGGCTGGAGCTGCGCCGGGTTCTGGGAGGATTCGGAGAGGCTGTTTGGAATTCACCTGCTCCAAGCAGGCTAACTACAGCCAACCTTATCTCCCGACCTCGCGGCACGCCACCATTCATCGATCGTAGCGGAATCCGCTGGCAATACCACGTACATCGGTGCCGCGAATTGCGCCCACGCGTCTTCGAACTTCGCTGAGACCGAGGTCAGGATCGGCACGCCTGTCTCCGTTGCCGCGATGAAAGCGGGGACCAAGCCTCCTCGCGCCGCCTCCAACCTTCCAAATTTGCTGAGCAACACCAAATCGCAACCGGCCGTAATGTCTCGTTGCACCGCGTCGCTTGCCGCCATCGCTCCCGACGCATCGAGATGACAGGCTTTCGAGCCAGGTCCCAAATCTTGAAAAATCGGATAGCAGCTCCCATCGGTAATGCTGCGCAACCGTCCGGCGCCACAGAAACGATCCGCCAGTTCATGGCCTTCCTCGACCACGCCGGCAATGCGGGCGGTCGATTTCCAGCGTTCGATCAAATCGCGAAAGATCTTCTGAACGGCCGAGCCCCGGGCGCTAGGTACGACGGCGATGGTCTTGATGGGTTGCTCCATCCCAAGCCTTCCTTGCGCGCTACGCATCCACTTCCAGGTCACCGGGCGTGGCAGGCGCGAGCGGTGTAAACGCGCTACGGTCCGGTTTGAGATCGATCAGCGGCGTCCCGTCGAGGCAATCCAAGCCGCGCACGATCAGCATGGATTGCTCGATGCCGATGAGCTTCACAATCGATGTTCCGATGGGATTGGGCCGCACCGGCGTGCGCAACGAAAACGTGCCGCGCGTTTGGCCGTCGCAGCGCGGGCTTTGCAGGACCAGATCACGGCGGGAGCGGTGCAACCAGTACAGCACTTCGAACTGTGCATAGTCCTCGACGCCCCTAAGTGCATCCCGCCACAGCGGGAAGATTTCAATGCGGCACTCCGGTCCATCCCAACGCCCCTGGCGCGGGCACTCCATCCGGGTAGTCCAGGGTGTGCGGATCTTCCCAATGTATAGGAGGGCGGCATCAGTTGCGTCAGGAAATTCGACCGCTTGCTCGCCCGGTCGAATTTCATCCCTGCGAACCACGATTCAGCTCCTGATAATGCGGACATTGGCGCCCGGCTTTGTCCATCGAGGATCGAGCGTATCATCAGCCGCTCCATTGATAAACAAGCGGAGACCGCACATGAACCTCAGCGCCTGGCAGACGCAGCAGCGCGAGCAGCGGGTCTTCGGGGCCGAGCGGAATCGGATCATCGAGATGGCGGCGATCGAGGTATGAGGCGTGCCGGCATCCGAGAAAATTGACGAGGTCCGTCGCCGAGAAAATCAACTGACCGTTTGGGATTCGCAAGATTGGTCGAGCCACCCAGACTTAGCGCCGCTGAACCGCAGGCATCCGGGGACCGCCGTGAGCACGAGCGCCGTTGCCGTGAGACGCGCTTGGTGCGGAGAAAATAAGTGGACATCAAGCGTCGGCATTCCTTGTGACGCGGTGCTGGAGATTGTTGCGCAGGCATGGGGAAAGCTCAAGGAGCGGCGTGCCCAGATATATGAGCGCTTCAAACCTGAAGTTTGATCTAGTCACGGCAAGCGGCGTACCATTTCCAAAGATTCCAAAATTGGCCATTGCAGTTCAGCAAGGGGGGTTTATGAAAGCTTCAATCAGCCTCGCGGTGTTGTCGTTAGCCTTTGCGTTTGGTGTCGCAGATCGCGCGCAAGCCCAAGATATGCCTCAAGAGCACAGCATGACCGGGTGTCTGGCGAAGGGCGACGATGCCGGCACGTTCAAGCTCACCGATCTGGAGCAAGGGCCGAAGGTGGTCGTGATCGCGGAGACGACCGCGAACCTGACCCCGCACCTCGGACACAAGGTCCAGATCACCGGCGTTGCCGTTCCCGGGAAGGGTCAGACCCACACGATGAAGGTGACGGCGGTCAAGATGATCTCCGCGACTTGTCCCTAGTCGTAGGGATGTAGCTGCGAGCGCGGTGGGGCCGCGCGGAATTCTGCCGACCGCTTCGTGAAGGGGCAACCCCGCGCAGATCATTCTGCACACGAGGGCATTACGTCGATGAGAACCCCCGCCGCCGCACTGCTCCTGCTGGTCGCGATCGCCGCACAAGCCGCTGATCACGGCGTGCGTCTGGTACGCACCTCCATCCCCATGCCGGATGGCGTGCGATTGGCGGCAACGCTGTATATGCCTGCGGACCTCGAGCCGGGGAAGCGCGTCCCTGTGCTGCTCGAGTACCTGCCTTATCGCAAAGACGATGACGACGCGGTGAGCGACTACGGCCACCATGCGTACTTCGCACGGCATGGTTATGTCGGCGCCCGAGTGGACATTCGAGGCTTTGGCAACAGCGGCGGCGTGCAACCGCCGCGCGAATACTCGGCGCGAGAGCAGCAAGACGGCGAGCGGGTCATCGCGTGGCTCGCGCGACAGCCCTGGTCGAACGGCAAAGTCGGCATGCTGGGCATCTCCTGGGGAGGCTTCAACTCGATCCAGTTGGCCATGCGCCGACCACCGGCACTAAAGGCGATCCTCGCCGTCGCCGCTACGGAGGCGCTATTCACGGAAGATGTTCACTACATGGATGGCATCATGCACGTCGATGAATTCGAGGTATCCATGGACCTCGATCAGGGCCGGAGCGGAGCGCCAAGTTTCCCCCTCGACGAGGACACGCTCGCGAAGCGCATGGACTCGACACCCTGGTCACTGGATTACTTTCGACATCAGCGAAACGGAGCCTTCTGGCGCGCCCCCATTCGGCGATTGGAGGACATTCAAATACCCTGCTTCCTGATCGGAGGCCTGCAGGACGGCTACCGAAACAGCATTGTGCGCATGCTGGAGCGGGTGCCGGCGCCCGTCCATGCGTGGGTAGGTCCTTGGAATCACGATTTCCCGAACGAGAGCGTCTACGGGCCGCGGGTCGAGTGGCGCGATCAAGCCGTGCGTTGGTTCGATCATTGGCTGAAGGGCATCGATAACGGAGTCGAACACGACCCGAAGGTGGTGTTCTATCAGCAGCATGGCCATCCGCCGGGGGCCGAGCCCCAAGATGTGCCGGGTGAGTGGCGCGCCGAGTCTTGGCCACCGGCCGGACTCAAGTCGGTCTCCTGGTTTCTGGCCCCGAATCATCAACTCACTCAGGCCCCGGCCGCCGCCGCCACCGATCACCTGCGCTACGTGCCCTCGGCGGGCGTCGAGGCCGGCTTCTGGTGGGGTGAGTTGCTGGGTGATCAGCGGCCGGTCGATGCCTACAGCCTCACCTATGACAGTGCGCCGCTCGAGGAGGACGTGGCGATGCTCGGACGTGCGCACGTTCGCTTGTTCGCCTCGGTGGATGCGCCGCTGGCCGACTGGTTCGTGCGTCTCGATGATGTCGCGGAGGATGGCCGCGTGACCGCCATCACCGGCGCCGGCCTGAACGGCGCTCAGCGTCAATCGACCGATCGGCCCGAACCGCTGGTGCCGGGTACCGAATACCGCCTGGACCTCGATTTGTACTTGAGTTCCTGGGTGTGGACGCACGGCCATCGTATTCGTATCGCCGTGGCGAACGCGCAATGGCCGATGCTCTGGCCGACTCCTTATTCCATGACGACGACGCTGCGGCTCGGTGGCCGGGAAGGATCCTCGATCGCGCTGCCCACCGTACCGGTGCACGGCCAATCGCCGCCGCCTTTTGCGCAGCCCGAACCGATCGAGAAGCCGTCGGACATCTCGACGACCGGAGACTACGCGTGGCCAGGCACCTGGAGTTTGGAGCGCGACGAGGCCACCGGACGGAGCACCGTTACCTGGCGCGGGACCTCGGCTCTACAATTTCCGTGGGGCTCTTATGATCACCACGAACAGCTCGTCTACCACGTCGACGATGCCCATCCGGCGGATGCCGCCGCCGAGGGTGACGGCGAGAGCGTCGAGAAACTCGCCGATCGCGTGCTGACGTACCGCGGACATCTGCGCTTCACGAGTGATG
>Ga0187879_10001806_pt1 | contig 14569 bp, 13 predicted proteins | sample June2016WEW_19_1_FD_132423 | JGI IMG/M metagenome (GOLD analysis project Ga0187879, IMG submission 132423) | Peatland microbial communities from SPRUCE experiment site at the Marcell Experimental Forest, Minnesota, USA - June2016WEW_19_10 | ecosystem: Environmental > Terrestrial > Soil >... | reverse complement strand
GCTTATGCGACGCTGACGCATATGACGGAAGATGCTGAAAACTTGACGGGCAAGGCGCAGCTCGATCGGATTCGAGCCTCGTTCGACAAGGCATCGGCAGCGTTCGGCGTCGCTCTCGCGATGAACGAAATGGAGGTCGCCAAGAGAGATGCGGATGTACAGCGGCTGTCGACCGATCTTTCCACATTGCGCGATGCCACTGCGCAACGCGAGCGGGAGGAGCAAGCTATTGCAGCCGGGTTATCGTCGGAGCTTGAGGCGGTGCGCGTGGCCGTCAACGACCGCGAACTGAAGCTCGCGGAGCATGAAAGAAAGATCGCGGAGCTGGGCGAGCAACTTTCAACAACCAAACAAAAATCTGAAGATTTAATCCGCGAGCGCGAGGCATTGGCTGTGGCCCTTGAAGGACAAAAGGCGACAGCGGCACAGGCCGCCGAGCAGGCGGCCTTACTAGGACAGGAAACCGAGGCCTTGCGCAGGGTCGTCCGGCATCACGAAACGGCAGCAGCCAAGCTCCGCGCCGATTTCGAAACGATGCAATCGCTGGCGGGTGAGCGCGAGCGCGAACGAGATGCGGCGGCTGTGGCCCTTGAAGGACAAAAGGTGGCAGCAGCACGAGCCGCTGAGCAGGCGGCTGCACTAGGACGGGAAACCGAGGCCTTGCGCGGGGTCGTCCAGGATCAGGAAGCCGCGGCGACCAAACTTCACGCCGACCTCGAAGCCGTTCAATCGCTGGCGGGCGAGCGCGAGCGCGAGCGCGACCAGCTCGCTGCTGCGTTCGAAGAAGTAATAGCCGAGGCGGAGCGCGAGAATGCGCAAGTCACCTTAATGGGGCAAGAACTTGAGGCGTTACGCAACGCTGTCCGGGAGCACGAATCTGCGGCAGCCAAGCTCAAGGTCGACCTCGACAGTGTTCGATCGTTGTCGAATGATCGCAAGAGCGAAATCGACAAACTCTCACGCGAACTGGGTTCCGCGCAATCGGCAATTCGGGACCGCGATCGCGAAATCGTTCGGCTTTCGCATGATGTCAACGCAGCGCGGCTCTTCCTGCGCGACAGTCAATCGGAAATTCAACGTCTTGCGGGGGAACTTGGCGCTGCACACGCAGAGATAGAGCGGGCCAAAACCGAGCACCAAAGAGAACTGCAGTCCGTTTCCGCCTCGGCGGCTATTCGAATTCGTGACTTGGAGGGGCGACTAGAGGCGATCAACGGCGAAAAAGATCGCCTTGCCGCCGAACTGGCGGACACAATCAAACAAATACGCCGGATTGAAGACAACGCCGCCGCACGGGAAGCCGTTCATGTCGCCGCGTTGGCCGAAAGCAAAGCCGAGGCGCAGGCTCAGATACGTGCGCTGCAGGAGCAGCTCGTCGACGCCGAGGCGGCGCTAGCCAAGGGCAGGGCCGAGCGCAACAGGGCGCCCTGGAAGCGCCTCATGTCGCCGTCGGAAAAGCGCCGGCTCGGCCGCCAGCTTGTGCGGAGTGGCCTGTTCGACGCCGTCTGGTACGTGGGCCAATACCCGGAGACCGCCAAGCACGGCCGCTCGCCGGTAGATCATTACCTGGAGGAAGGCTATTTGCGCGGTTTTCGGCCGAACCCGCTGTTCGACAGCCGCTGGTACCTGCAGCGCTACGAGGACGTGCGCCGCGCTGGAATAAACCCTCTTGTTCATTATCTGCAATATGGATGTCGGGAAGGGCGGAACCCGGGACCGGAATTCGAAACAGATTTCTACCTTCTGAGCTATCCAGATGTGTTGAAGAGCGGGATAAATGCACTCGCGCATTATCTGCGCTATGGACGTCATGAGGGGCGGCTTCCGCTACGGCCGGAGTAGGGATTGCCATTGAACCATGCATCATCGTGTTACGTGCTTCCTGAATTGTAGCTGGGGGCCTCGACTAAACGATCGAGCGCTTCGACCCTCATTCGGGACAGGGGTTGAACGGTTCTAATTTTGGGCCGTTGCAATGATGGAAGCTGATGACGCAGCACGCCTGGAGCCAAGCACTTATACCAACTCTCGGAGACGCTGACTCATCTGGCGTCACGGCTAGAGCTCACAGCGCACAGGCAACTAGTTGAAATCAATAATGATTTCGTGTCAGATCCCCTGCACAATGGCCAAGCTCGAAGAGTCGGCATCTCCGAGATTTGGTATTATCCGTTGATGGTCTTCTTTCACGTGCCCAAGACCGTAGGCAGCGCCACCAAGCAAATGCTTATCATTTGTACAATGTACATAATGAAAGCCTCCTTATTTGCCGATGTCGGTCGTTATGATAAACGCTTGGCCGTGACCATTAATGATGTAGATCTCTGCGTCAGACTTCGGCAAAGAGGACTACGCCTCCTCTGGACGCCGACCGTCAGGATGGCGCACCAAGAATCAGCGTGGCTGGGGGTCCACAACTCGCCGGAGCTAAAAGAGCACTTTGAGGAAGAGGTAAAGTATATCAAATGCAAATGGGGGCGAGTGCTCGAAGAACATCCGTTCTATAACCCCAACCCCTCGCTGCAGTCTGGGCGAGGGTTCCAACTGGCCTTCCTGCCGCGCCTGAAAAGGGCGCGGCAGGTGTGAGGATTAGGAGGAAGCCTCGGTGTCTGACCCAGCCTCTGGCAAGGCAAATCCCCAGTCCGACTAAGAATTTTCAGATTGATACTCTCATCTAAAGCGAATCCAGGAACTTAGGAAGCCGTATGAGACAGGAATTATACGATACGCGTTTTCCGAAGCCTGCTAATGCGATCGATCTATTCGAGGATGAATGGACTGGCGCCATCCCAGCGTTTATCAGCAAACGGGCTAAATTCTACGATGATCCAAAAATAGCCCTATGGGAAGACGCCGTTGGCGGCTTTTCTGGAAAGCGGATTTTAGAACTGGGTCCCTTGGAGGCTTCGCATACGTACGCATTGGAGTGTCGAGGTGCGGCCAATATTCTTGCCATTGAGGCAAATACCCACGCGTTCCTTCGTTGCTTGGTGGTCAAGGAGCTCTTGCACCTCAAAGCGCGCTTCCTGCTAGGCGACTTCTGCAAATATTTGCAATCATCGACTTCGAGCTTCGATCTAATTCTGGCTTCGGGCGTCATCTATCACATGATGGACCCTCTCTCACTCATCGAAAACATGACAAGAAACACGAGCGTCATCGCCGCCTGGACGCATTATTATGATCCCGAGATCTTAATAGGGCACAAGCTTCTCGGCACGAAGTATACGCATCTTCCCATCATGAAAGCGTTCCACGGTGTCAATATCGATCTTTACGAGCAGAGATATTTGGACGCTTTTACTAACTCAGCTTTTACGGGGGGAACAGAGGCGACGAGCATGTGGATTTCGAAGAACGGGATTACAACTGCTTTTGATCGACTGGGATACGACATTCTAGTCGTTCTAGAAGAGCCCGCCCACCCCAACGGACCGGCGTTCGCTTTTGTCGCGAAACGCCGAGCAACCGCAGTTTCCAGAGTTTTTCGGACATTTGGTTTGGGTTGAGGGGCGCGAGGGACGGGACAGATCTTCAACACCGATCAGGGCTCGCAGTTCACCGCTCGATCAGATCATCGATCTTAATCATGCTCTGGTGACGTTTGCGCGGGCGATCGATTGGCTGTGATGAGTTACGGGAGGAGACCTTGAACGCGTATCGGTGCGCCGCATCGAGGGCATGAAGCGGTTCTGCTGAATATTGCCGAACTAATCAGGCGTGCGGCACGGCGTCAAACTCCCTGTCTTCCGGCGATGGACCTCGCAGGAAAGGAGTTGGTAATAGGCGTCGCCCATGGAACCGCCGGGCTCGAAGTCAGTGGAATATTCTTCATCGAACAGGTCGGTGAATACCGGGTTACCGGTGATTTCCGCGCGGCTGCCGGGGGCGCACGCTGGATCGGGACTCATGTCTCGCCGCACACAAAAGCGCTGTGCGATCCATTGATTCCAACCCAAGATGGTAACGATCGGAACCGGGCCGAGATCGTCCAGCCGCGCCATCTGCTTGAGAAACGTCAACCCGTGATAGCGCGGCGCCGCAGTCGCAGTATCGCTCATATAATCGCGCTGGAACGCAGCCGAAACGCTTACCTGCTCGACTGCCCCACCATTTGAAGCGACGCGCTGCTTGCAATCGATGTTGCCCTTGCTCTCGACAAAGCCGGGCTGACATCGGGAGATAAACATCCATATTCCTTGAGGAGAACTGTCGTCCCACATCAGCCGCGCGGTGAAGCGCGTGTCAAGTTCGGCACGCTTTGCCGTATCGACGGGAACGGCTTGATTGGCCACGAGCAGGAGGAGCGGTTTGCCCATATAGATGAACGCGAGATTTGGATACTGCTGGAGGCGACGGACGATTTCCGCATATAGGTCGCCACGCGGCGTCACTTGCACGAACGGCACAATCTTCGGCGCATCAGGAATTTGTGACCAGACGGTCAACATTTTGGAGAACGGATCGAGATATTCGACAGCGACCCGATCATAAGAAAGGTTGTCGTGATTGCTGAAATCGACGAAGACAAAGTCTATCCCTGCTTGCGCAAGCGCCGTCGCATGCTGCCGCAGCAGCGCGTCGTCGTCTGAGAGACAATAGTATCCTGCGGCGGGCTTGCCCCACCAGTGGAATTGCGGTACCGGGCCCAAGGCTTGCAGCCCGGCCTCGTAGTTCGAAACGTCGTACACGGGGTAGTCTTTTGTCAGGCAGTGCCAAAGAAAATATGCAATGCCGTATTTTGTCGGCTCCGCAGCTGCAGCCAGCCCAGCCTCGTGATAGAAAATCACAAGAGCGATCCAACATATGGCAGCAGTTGTCAACTGCCAGGCAGTTCTACAGTGTTGCCCGCGCCTCGTGTGCAGCCAGCTGAGGGGAGTCGCCATCATTATAGCTTCTTTGGATCGATGTTGCCCTCTTCAGATCGATTTTGCTCACTAGACACCTCACTGCCGCGTCTGACAACAAACCTTACGTGGTCGTATCTATGGTGAAAACGCCCGTCATCGTAATTTTTCCATGGCATCTATAATACCTCCAATGTCGCTAACGTCCACCCCCGGAAGGACAGATGTATTGGGCGTGTTTGGGTTAGGTGTCTGGTCCCACGCAATCGTGGTGCATTGTATCATGATCTCCGGAGGGACGAGCTATGGGGCAAATTCTTCACGGTAGCGCCGCCTGACGGAGCTCGCCCACCGCTACGGCAAAGACCCTAGGATTTCGAATGGTTGCCCGTGCGCTTACTCGCTCGGTCGTGACGCTAGATGAGTTGGCGCTTCCGAGTTCTGGTATTAGCTCCTGCGTATATCCGGTTCCCATATGAAAATACCTGATGGCCGCACATTACGTAAGCGTAACTCACTGCGACGCGTTATTAGGTCAGACAATTGCTTCGACTTGAGTATATTGCAGCGATGCGACTATGCATTTGACAGCGATGCGTAATTCAATCTGAGGAAGTGACGCGATCCACACAATCAGAAGAGAGGTTGACGAGTTATTCGTAGCATTAGCGCGAGCAAAACGTGCCGCTGGCGTTTGAACGTCGGCCACAGATCGTAGCTTTCGATGCTCGAAAGATATATCGCTGCGGGTAATCCGCCCGCGGTGTAGGTTGTTGGTAGGTGGCAGCAATGTCAAGTTTTGCGACCGTGCTCAGGCTAGCCTGATGCTTTTGCTCCTACCGGCGCCCCGGGGCGCCGGTTAAACCGGTGCAATGGCTACCACCGCTTCAGGAGCACGACCGTGCCCGCAACTCACATGTGGACCCAAGACGCCGCCGGAAGTATATTTGTCCGGCCTCGCCAAAATCCACCGCACGATCGGGTTCAGCCCAGAATGCCTTCGGTCATATTTTTCCATAAGCTAACAACATGAAAGCTGTCATCCTGGCCGGCGGACTTGGTACCCGGCTTTCGGAAGAAACCGAGACTCGCCCGAAGCCGATGGTCGAGATCGGTGGCATGCCGATCCTGTGGCATATTATGAAGATCTACAGCGCCCATGGCATCGACGAGTTTATCATCTGCCTCGGTTACAAGGGCTATGTCATCAAAGAATTCTTCGCCAATTATTTTTTGCATATGTCCGACGTCACATTCGACATGCGCGACAACAGTTTCAAGGTGCATGCGGCCAAGGCCGAGCCGTGGCGCGTGACGTTGATCGACACTGGCGTCGACACGGCGATCGGCGGCCGCATCAAGCGCATCCTGCCCTATGTCGGCGACGACCCTATGTTCTGCCTGACCTATGGCGACGGCGTCGCCGACGTTAACGTCGGGGCGGCGATCGCGCTGCATCGGCGCGAAGGCCGGCTCGCCACCGTCACCGCGACGCAGCCGCCGGGCCGTTTCGGCGCGCTGGTCTCGGAAGGGAGCCGCGTCCTGGGCTTCCGCGAGAAGCCGGCGGGCGACGGCGGCTGGATCAACGGCGGCTTTTTCGTGCTCGATCCGAAGGTGGGCGATTACATCGAGGGCGACGCCACGGTCTGGGAGCGCGAGCCGATGGAGCGCCTGGCACAGGACGGGCAGCTGTCGGTTTACTACCACGACGGCTTTTGGCAGCCTATGGACACGCTGCGCGACAAACGGCAGCTCGAAGAGCTTTGGCAGTCCGGCAACGCGCCGTGGAAGATCTGGTGAGATCGTCCGATGCGGGTTCTCGTCACCGGCAATATGGGCTATGTCGGGCCGGCGCTGATCCGCCACCTGCGCGCGGCGATGCCGTCGGCCTATCTCGCCGGATTTGACAGCGGCTTCTTCGCCCACTGCCTGACCACGACGCGCGAACTACCGGAGCGGCTGCTCGACCTGCAGCGCTTCGGCGACGTGCGTGCGATCGCCGCCGACGATCTCAAGGGCTTCGATGCGGTGGTGCATCTCGCCGCGGTATCGAACGATCCGATGGGAAATCGCTTCGAGGCTGTGACCGACGCCATCAATCATCGCGCCAGCGTTGCCGTTGCCGAAGCCGCGGCGGCCGCGGGCGTGAAGAACTTTGTGTTCGCTTCTAGCTGCAGCGTCTACGGCTTTGCCGCCGACGGCCGCGCGCGGTCTGAGGCCGACGCGCTTAACCCGCTCACCGCTTATGCCCGCTCCAAGATCGCGACGGAACAATCGTTGCAGCAGTCAAACCTGGACGGCATGACCACGACGTCGCTGCGTTTTGCGACCGCGTGCGGTATGTCGGACCGGCTGCGGCTCGATCTCGTGCTGAACGACTTCGTCGCCTGCGCGCTCGCTGCGGGCGAGATCACCGTGCTCAGCGACGGCACGCCGTGGCGACCTTTGATCGACGTGCGCGACATGGCGCTGGCGATCGAATGGGCGGTGACGAGGCCGGCGGAGCAGGGCGGCCGCTTTCTCGCGCTCAATGTCGGCTCGGACTCCTGGAATTATCAGGTCAAGGATTTGGCGCAGGCGGTCGCCGACGCGGTGCCGCAGACCAAAGTTTCGATCAACACCGCGGCGCCGCCCGACAAGCGCTCGTACAAGGTGGATTTCGGCCTGTTTCTCAAGCTCGCGCCGCTGCGTCAGCCGCGCCAGACACTCAACTCCTCGATCGCGGCGTTGCGCGATGGCTTGCAGGCGATCGCGTTCGCCGACCGCGAGTTTCGCCAATCGCAGCTGATCCGGCTCAAGGTTTTGGAGCGTCACATCGAGCAAGAACGCCTCGATCCGGACTTGCGCTGGCGCAGCCGCGTCAACTGAAGGCAGCCGGTGCTATGAAGTTTCACGCGACGCCTCTGCGCGACGCCCGCCTCATCGAACTCGATCGCAAAGGCGACGACCGCGGGTTCTTCGCGCGGTTCTACTGCGAGCGTGAATTCAGCGGCGAGGGTTTGGCGACTCATTTCGTGCAGATGAACAATTCCCTCAGCGCAAAAAAAGGAACCCTACGCGGCATGCATTATCAACTTGCGCCCTCCGCGGAAGTGAAAGTGGTGCGCTGTCTCAAAGGTGCCTTATGGGACGCTATCGCCGATCTTCGACCAGACTCACCAACTTTCGGCAAGTGGTTTGGCGTCGAACTTAACGACGACAACCGACTGATGATGTATGTCCCGCGCGGGTTTGCTCATGGGATTCTGACTCTCACCGACGACACCGAAACGCTTTACCTAGCCAGCGATTTCTATGAGCCGGGCACCGAGCGGGGGGTACGCTTCGATGACCCCTGGCTTGGGATTCAGTGGCCGATCCAACCGAAAGAAGTCTCTGCCAAGGACCGCAACTGGCCGTTTTTCGATCCGGTGTTCCACGGCGTCGAGCTTTTGCGTGGCTTGAAATGAAAGCTCTTCTTACGGGCGCCAGTTCCTTTACCGGCCTGTGGTTTGCGCGTGCCCTTGCCGAGCAAGGGGTGGAGGTTGTGGCGCCTCTGCGCGGGGCCCTGGACGCCTATTCCGGTATCCGCCAAAAGCGGGTGTGCGCGCTTCAGGAGGTTGCCAGAGTCGTTCCGCAGATCGAGTTCGGGTCACCCGAATTCTTCTCTCTCTTGGATCGCACCGATTGCGACCTGTTGTGCCACCACACCGCTAGGGTTGCCGACTATCGCAGCGCCGATTTTGATGTCAATCTCGCCTTGATGGAAAATACGCGCGGCCTGAAGGCGTTGAGCGAAAGGCTGGCCGCTCGCTCCTGTGCCGCCGTGGTGTTGACCGGCAGTGTTTTCGAATCGGACGAGGGCGCCGGAACGGAGCCGCGACGAGCGTTTTCGCCCTACGGTCTGTCAAAATCCCTGACTGCATCCGTGGTGCGATATTGGTGCGAGATCGCGGGTTTGCCGTTAGGCAAGTTCGTGATTGCTAATCCATTCGGCCCATTGGAGGAGCCGCGCTTCTGCGCCTATCTAGTCAAGATGTGGGCGGCGGGCGAAGCGGCTGAAGTGCGCACGCCGTGCTACGTGCGGGACAATATCCATATCTCGCTGCTGGCCAAAGCCTATGCGGCGTTCGCACTCGAAATCGTCACGAGCCAGCGCACCGGACGCCATGCCCCAACCTTCTACGTCGAGAGCCAAGGGGCCTTTGCGGAGCGGTTTGCCCGCGAGATCGGCCAGCGCGTCGCTCTTCCATGCGTTGTGAAGATCGGTACGCAAACAGAGTTCACGGAGCCCATGGTGCGCATCAACACCGATCCTGTGGACGTGAGCCAGCTAGGCTGGAACGAAGCCAAAGCTTGGGACCAGATCGCAGCATATTATGCCGAGCAATTGCCGCTGCGCTGAGTGGAATGCTGGCCAGCGTAACCGGCAACGACGCGCCCCGTCACCGGTAAGCAAGAAGATGTCCACGCATGGCCCGCTCCAGCAACAAGCCGAGGAAGACCGTCACGATTCCGAAACCGACGACGTAGCCGCGATCGAGCACTAAGGAACCGTAACCCTCATAGTATGCCGATCGCATCCATTCTACGAGCTGCAGCGCGGGCTGATAAGCCGCGATGTCCCGAATTTGAGCAGGCAAGGCGTCAGGCACAAAAATAATGCCGGCGGAAACCCATAACAAAATATAAACCAGCATGTACCCGGTGAACCAGGGTGGAAAGGCAAGCGCAATGACACCATTGAACAAGCCAAATCCAAGTCCAAGAAGAACGGCAGCACCGAGGGCATAGGCAGCCTGAACGATATCCCTGGGTATAGGATTGATGCCGGTAAACCAGGCAATAATCAGAAACGCAATCACGACGCAGCAGGCCGACATGATTTCTAGCAAGGCACTAGCGAAAAGCATGTCGAGCACTTTCACTTCTGGAAAGGCCAACAATTGCCGCATTCGAACGAGCATGTACATCATGAAACGCGCCACGTATGCGAACGTCTGAAATGGCACAACGCCAGTAGCAATGAAGAGCGCCATACTGTCACCATAAGGGCTCACACGCCCCATAAAGCTATAAATGGCCACGAGAATCAGGATGTGTGTCAGCGGCCATGCTATCGCCACCAGATAGCCAAGCCCGTTGCCAAAAAACTTAGTCCTGATGTTCCGCAACATCAGCGCGAACAAAACCCGGCGCTGACGTTTCGCTGCTGACCAGAGGTCATAACCTTCGGTGTTCGAGAGGTACATTGCTTCTCGTTTTTCGGCGGCCGTGCAGTCTAAAGCGTAAGCGCCGTTCCCGGCAGGTTTGCGGCAAATCAGACCCAGTCGGTCCGCTTGATCCCGACGTCATCGCCGCTAACAGGGATACTAGTTCTCGTCAAGAAACGTCACCTCCCGGGCCACGGTTCGGCTGCCACCGGCGAGCGGTCGAAGGCAGCGTGGACGCGCGCCCGCAGCTCGTATAAGTTCTGCCCAGCTTTGCAACCCTGCTCGATCGGCCCGGCTTCGCGGCAGGTCGACTCGCCGCGGCACCATGATCCAGCTCAATAACGTCTTTAAATTCTATCGCACCGAGGGCGTGACCAAGGTCGTGCTCAATCACGTGTCGATGCTGTTCGACACCACACGGTCCTATGGCCTCCTCGGCGTCAACGGCGCCGGCAAGTCCACCACACTGCGGCTGATCGCCGGCACCGAATTACCCAATTCCGGCAGGGTGCGCCGCTCCGTGCGTGTCTCCTGGCCGCTCGGCTTTTCCGGCGGCTTTCATCATCTCATGACCGGCCGCGAAAATGTGGTGTTCGTGGCCCGCGTCTATGGCGCCGACATCCGCCGGACGGTCGATTTCGTCGAGGATTTCGCTGAAATTGGCGATTATATCGATGTACCGGTAAAGACTTATTCGTCCGGCATGATCGCACGGGTTGCGTTCGCACTGTCGATGGCGATCGAGTTCGACGTCTATCTGATCGATGAGGCGCTGGCGGTGGGCGATGCTCGTTTTCAAAAACGTTGCGAGGACGCCTTCGAGGCCCGCCGCAAAAACGCAAGCGTCATCCTAGTGTCCCACTCCATGGGTTCAATCAAGCAATATTGCGATTGCGGCGGTGTTATCATTGATGGCCAGATCATCATGTTCGATACAGCCGACAAAGCGATCGAAATGTACAACCGGCTGAACCGATGAGCGATCCGAACAACCCAATCGCGGTCGCGTCGCCGCCAAGCGCACTTGAACGCGCACAGGCGATTTCGCGGGCTCTGACTGACGCGGCTCGTCGCGCCCGGTTCTCGACCAGGGCGCGGAGTGCCTACCGTGGTGACAGCTTCGAAGCCCGGCGTGGCGCGAAGTTGATGCGCATCTTGATTATCGCGCTGTTCGTCCTGATGGTCGCCGTGCCGGATCTAGTAGTGAGCGTTTACTACGGCCTCATCGCCTCTAACCAATACGTAGCGGAAGCTAAGCTCACGGTGGGCAGCGGTGCTATTCCAAAGATGGATGGGTTGGGATCTGTCACCGGCGTTCCACCGATCTTGATCGTGCAAGATATTCAGGTGGTGACAAACTACATCCATAGCCGGCCGATGGTGGAGCAGCTCGAGCGCACTGTCGACTTGCGGGATGCCTATAGCTCGCCATCAATCGATTGGTGGGCGCGTTTTCGCAAGGATAAGCCGATCGAAAAATTTACCGACTACTGGAAGTCGATGAGCAGTGCCTCGATCGCGTTGCCGTCGGGGATCGTCACTCTGACCGTGCGCGCTTTCAATCCGGAGGATGCCAAGCGGATTGCGGATGCGGTTGTCGCCCAGTCGGAAAATCTCATCAACGAGCTCAACGACCGTATGAGGCAGGATACAGTGCAGGCCTCCGAGCGGGACATGCAACAGGCGGCGAAAGACTTAGGTCGCGCCCGCATGCAGATGCAGTACGAGCGTAACGCCGAAGGCCTGATTGACGTGGGGCAAACGAGTAAGGCGCTCAGCGAGCTAGTTTCCGGACTGGAAACGGATTATCTCAAAGCACAACAAGAGTACGAAACACAGCTTCACTACGTGTCGCAGGACGCCCCACAAATGCGGGTTCTGAAGTCGCGCATGACCGCGATGCAGAGCCAGTTAGAGCAGATGCGGGCCCAGCTCACTACCGACACTGAGAAAAGCGTTTCCGCAACCGCCGATAAGGCTTTGTCGGGAAAAATGACGAAGTTTGCTGATCTCGACCTGGAAGAACGGATCGCGGAAAAGCGCTACGCGCTGTCTGTAGCTGCGGTGGAAACCGCTCGAATGATCAGCGAACGCAGGATGCTTTATCTTCACGAGATTGCGGCTCCGGCGCTGCCGCAGGAATCAAAGTATCCAAAGCGTTGGCTGAGCGTCGGGATGACGTTCCTAGCGTCGTTGATAGCCTGGGGCACCACCGTCGCAGCGATGACTTTCGTGCGAAACCATATGGCATAATAACCTTTCGCAGAGGCCCTATACCAAGCCGCGAACTGTGTCATTGAGGCAGGTGAGCCGAGGTGCAACCCCTTTTGCGGGATCGCGTTGCTGTTCGCGTGTCGAAACGAGAGGCGGCTTGGCGGAACAAATCCAATTTCCGCCTTTTGTGATCAACTGTCCCTCACGTCGCGTGATGCCTCGTCTTGACGTATGTCAATAGGACAACTAAATTGACACACATGGAAAAGACTCAAGTTTATCTCCGCAAGGAAGAGCTTGATGCGTTGCGCCAAGCCGCCGCGCGGTCTGGACGCAGCATCGCTGAGCTGGTCCGCGACGCAATCCGCAAAGTCGTGCTCAAGCCGCACGCCGCAGGTCCAGTTGCCATCTGGGATGGCGAGCCACAGCGATCGTCCGTGGAACACGATAGTGTCCACGACGAGCCGTGATGCGGCAAGGAGAGGCGGTTTTCGTCGACAGCGGCGCGTGGATCGCTCTTGCGCTGTCACGAGATCCGCTCCATACGCAAGCGCGAGAGCAATGGGAGCTGCTGCAAAGAGCAGGCGCCAAGCTTCACACCTCCGTTGCCGTTATCATTGAGACATTCACATTTCTCGATCGCAACGCCAATCGGGACGTGGCGCTGATGTGGAAAGACCGCATCTATGAGCCCGGCATCGTAAAGATCCTTCCCTGTGAGCTACGCGATTTGCAACAGTCGTGGGAATACTTTAGACGCGCAGACCTGCACAAGTTGTCGGCCGTGGATGCAACGAGCTTTGCAATCATGAAGCGTGCCCGAATTTGACTTGCATATACGTTCGATCATCACTTTGCTGTAGTTGGATTTAGACTGGTCGCGTAGCGGCCATCAACCCTTCTTCGCCTTCCAGATGGCTGACGTCGCCATCCCCCGGCAAATATTCCAAGAGATTTTACGTCGCAGCGCTACGGCCGAAGCCGCGGCCCGTCCAACAGCACTTCGAAGCAGCCCCCGTGCAGCACGCCGTCGCGGATCGTGTAGCGGTTAAGAAGCAGAACGCGCCCATTCCAGAGCGCAGAACGCTCCTTTCGAAGGCGGGCAAAATGCCGGTGGATCTCATCTCGCTGGGCTAGCGCGCGACTGCAATCTCGATGCGACCTACGTTGACGATTTCGATGTTCGACGCGCTGAGTGACATGACCGCTGTTGAAGGCCTCGCCCCGGTTGAAGTGCTACGAGGATTATTTCCAAAGTCTCACAGTGTCTAGAAGTGTCACCGTCAAGTTTCATCGCGTTCAAACGGCGGCAGTCCTGATGGGTGGCCGATAGGGAAACGTCGCCCTCTTTCTTGTGGTTTTCGGCGATCCAGGGCATCGAGCCCAAAGAGCGTCTGGCGGACCTGGCGCCACAAAGTTGCTTCGTAGCGGCTGAGACGATCGAGCGCGAAGTTGGGCAGATTAGCAAGACGCAAGAAGCAACGTACGAACTCGACAGTATGGTGGACGTCAGGTTCGACCGATTTTAGCCCTGTGCTGAGCATCGGTGCTGTTGCATTGGTCATGCCCTCGGCTGCCGGATCGCGATCGATATCGACGGCGTCAGCGTGCCGGAATAGCGCATGAACCACTTCTCGGGATGCCGGCTGGAACTGGCTGCCTTGCCTCACTTCAGTCAAATGGTCGGCCTGGATTTCGAACAGGCCGGTCTCCATCGTCGTGGCGCGACGCAGCCGCCACAGAAGACTGGCGAGCCGCAGCACCAGTTCCCGCTCCACTGCGGATTGGGCGTCATAGTCGGCAGTAATGGCCGTTTCAAAAGCCGTGTAATCTTCGGCATCCTCCAACGCGTCGATCACCGTCTCGGCCGTCAGCCCGTGGCGGACCGCATTGCAGCGGGAGCGCTGTTTGCCTTCTTCGGTCCTCGGCCCGGTGCTCTTGCGCGCATTGCGCCGGTCGGCCTCGATCTGCCTGAAGGAGGTCATTGCGGGCCAGCCGCGGTAATTGGCTTTGTTTCGTCATTCCTGCTCTGTTGCTGGCCTGCTCGATCATGTTGGCTCGTTATCTGAGTAGCGTCCACAGCAGCAGGGGCTTCTTCGATTGCCGTTTTGTCCGAACTCGTAGGCAGCGGATGCGTCTGCAGCCAAGCGCTGGTGCGCATCGTTGCTGATCTTACCAGTGACTGGCGGCAGCTCGATGAGCGGATTGAAGGCGTGACCGATGAGATCGAGACGTTGGCAAAAAGGGATGACAGTTGTCGAAGGGTAATGACCGTGCCGGGCATTGGCCCGATCATCTCGAGTGCGATGGTTGCAG
>Ga0187879_10001805_pt1 | contig 14576 bp, 12 predicted proteins | sample June2016WEW_19_1_FD_132423 | JGI IMG/M metagenome (GOLD analysis project Ga0187879, IMG submission 132423) | Peatland microbial communities from SPRUCE experiment site at the Marcell Experimental Forest, Minnesota, USA - June2016WEW_19_10 | ecosystem: Environmental > Terrestrial > Soil >... | reverse complement strand
GTAGTCGAGCTCGAACAAGTTGGTGGTCCCCTCGCATGAAGTCGGAGTCAGGATCGGCGCGTCGAACAGGACGAAGCCGCGCTCGTGGAAAAAATCGCGGCACGCCGATTCCACTTCGCTGCGTACGCGCAGAATGGCGTGCTGGCGCGAGGAGCGGATCCACAGATGGCGGTTGTCGAGCAAAAACGCCACGCCGTGATCCTTGGGCGTGATCGGATAGTCGGTCGCCGGAGATACGATCTCGATTGACTTCAACGTGAGCTCGAATCCGCCCGGCGCGCGGTTGTCCTCGCGCACGACGCCGCTCACTTCGAGCGAGGTTTCCTGGCCCATGTGATCCGCCGCCGCGAAACGGTCCGCGCCGAGATCGGCCAGCGACGCCACGCACTGGCATACTCCGGTGCCGTCGCGCACCTGCAGAAAATGTATCTTGCCGCTCGAGCGTTTGCCCGCAAGCCAGCCCTTGAGCGTGACCTCGTCTCCCGCATGATGCGACAGCTCTTCGATATAAACTCGCGCCATGAGCCCATTTAAGCATATCGCCGCACAAGTACAGGAGCGCCGACGCGTCGCGCGCTTCGCGTTCATCAGCTAGGCTCCATAATGGGAGAGGAGGCGGATGAACGGGCTGAACGCGCTGAACGGGCTCGACTACGTTGGAATCGTGCTGTTCGCAGTCGGCGCAATCTACGGACTGCAAAGGGGCGCACTCAGGATGGTGACGTCGGTGGTGGCGCTGGCGGCAGGCGTTTATTTCGCGTCGCTCTATTACACCAGGGCCGGGTCGTTCGTGGAGACGCAGTTCCGATCCTCGCACGCACTCGGCGCGGTAATCGGCTACGTCGCGATCTTCGCTTTGATCTTCACGGCCGTGGAAATTGCCGGCTCGTCGGCGATCCGATTGATGCAGATCGTTCACCTGAGCCCGCTGGATCGACTGGCCGGCGGCCTGCTCGGCGCGGGTATCGCGGCTGTCGTTGCGGGTCTGGCCGTGATGCTGATGGCGGCCGTGTTGCCGCCCGACGCGGCTATCCTGCGCAACTCGCAACTGGTGCCGATGCTGCTGGCCTACAACGAGATGCTGGTGGGATACATCCCCGGCGACGCGCGACTCGCCTACGAGCGCAATCGCGATGACCTGATGAGATACTGGGTCGAGAATGCGACGAAGGGCGCGAACTCCGCGCCGTCGCCAGCCGCGCCGCCGCCGGATGCGTTGCCCTCGCCCGCCCCGAACTGATTGCGGAATTCTGTGTTCGCTGGCCGCGCCTTACGCGATAGCGCTGTCCACCGCCTGGACCAGCTTGGCCTTGGGCACCGCGCCGATGATTTGTTCCTTGACCTGGCCACCCTTGATGATCAGCAGGTTGGGGATGCCCCTGACGCCGTAACGTCCCGGCGTCTGCGGATTGTCGTCAACGTTGATCTTCACGACTTTGAGACGCCCGGAGTACTCGCCCGCGAGATCCTCGATCATCGGCGCAATCGAGCGGCATGGCCCGCACCACGGCGCCCAGAAATCGATCAACACCGGGGTGGATGATTTCAGAACTTCCTGGTCGAAACTCGCGTCGGTAACATGAACGATATTGTCGCTGGACATCGGAACTTATCTCCTGATGCGCTCGTCGCCCTTTCAAGATAAGTACGGTGGGACACCTAGTCAAGGCAGGTAAGCGCCGACCGCTCGACAGTGGCGAGCGCCAATCATGCGCGCGGTGATTTGCACTTTCCACTTTCCCCTTTTCACTTTTCACTTGATCCGCGTGCGCAATCCACTACCCTTGGAAACGCCATGGCTGCACCGATGATGAGCGACGTATTGCCCGACCTGCTCGAGGAGATCGTCTATATGCTCAAGCAGCAGGGCGCCGATCCGCTGGAAGCCAAGCTGCGCGCTCTCCGAATCGAGTCGGTCTGCGACTGTGGCGACGGGAATTGTGCGAGCTTCGCGACCGCCGCCGTAGTCAAGGTCGCCAACTATGTCGAGCTGCAATCGATGGAGGGACAGGTCATCATCGATCTGAACGGCGACGACGAGATTTGCTTCATCGAGGTGCTCGGCCGTCCCGACGTGAAGTACCTGCTCGAAGAATTTTACGACGCGCAGAGCTGACCCGGCGCGCCGCCGCCAGTCTAGCCCGCCGCGCGCTTTTGCGGCGCGACTCGAAACCGCTCGACGAATTCGATCACCTCGCCGGCGACTCGCTCTTTCTCGCTGTCCACGCTAATCACGTGATAGCTCTCGTCGAGCTCGACCGCGCGTTTCTCAGGACCGCCGAGATGCTTCATCACGTAATTGACATTTTTGCGCATCGGGCACGTGTGATCGCGCCTGGCATGCATCACCAGCGCGGGCTGCGCGATACGCGCCAGCATCGGCTTCACCACCGCGCTTAAATCGAGCAGCTTCATCGGCGCCGACAACGGCATCAGACGGCAGCTGGGATGGATCGACCGCGCGGCCGCATCGTGGATATCCGACCCGCCCGAATTGAGCAGGTAGATCCTCTCGACTAAAGAGCCGAGCACGCCGCGCATGCCCCGCAGCATGATGGTCGTTGAGGTCGGCAGAAAAAACGCCGGCGCAAGCATCGCGAGCCCCGCCACCGCCTCGCCCTGATCGGCGGCCAGCCGCGCCGCCAGCACCGCTCCCGCCGACTGTCCCACCACCACGTTCGGCTCGCCGTACTGCCGCAACTCCTCCAGCCCGTTGACGACGCTTTCGTACCAGTTGTCGTAGCCCGCCGCCCCCAACTCCTCGGGCGTTCCGGCGTGACCCGCCAGCTTGACGCCTCGCACCCGTACGCCGCGTGCCGCCAGCCGCTCGCCGAGGTAGCGCATCTCGTATGGAGTTCCGGTCAGCCCGTGGATCAGCAGCGCGCTCACGCCCGCGCCGGCGGCGCCCGCGCCGGGAAGGAAAAACTCGTGCGTATCGACGCCCGCCGGGTTGCGCGACGCAGCCTCGTCGGAATCGGAAGAATCGGACCTCATCGCTGGTAATGCCGCGCGCGCCCGGCGCGCTCCTTCAACTTGACGACCCGGTGGATGCGAGCTGCTCGGAGTCGATCTGTATCTTGGCCTGTTCTTTGAGTTGATCGAGGAAGCGCGTCCATGCCTGCGCGCGGCGCTGCTCGACGTATTCCCGCATGAACGATTTCTGCGCGCTCTTCCATTCCTCGTCGGGAGGCTCGGCGCGCGAGGCGGCTTCGAACAGGTACGAATTGCCGCCATTCTCCATCGCGCGATCGATCACCCCCGGAATTGCCGGCACGACCGCGGCGGCGTCGGTCACCTCGGGAAACTCGCCGATACCGGGCACGCTGCGGTCGGCGCGCAGAAACGGATCGACATTTTTAATCGCGAGCTTGTTGGCGGCCGCGGCTTTGTCAAAATCGGCCGGGCTCTTGATCGTGGCGAGGACCTTTTGCGCCTGCTGGCTCGCGTCGGCTTCGGCCGTCGAGCGAATCAGCGCCTCGCGCACCTGCGCTTCGATCTCCTTGAGCGCGGGGATTCGCGACGGTTGCTTCGCCAGCAGCTTGATCACGTATGGCGCGCCCTTCTCCGGCACCAGCGCCACCTGCCCCGCTTCGAGCTTGAACGCCGCCTCCATCAGTTCCCGATCCCGCTCGGCGCCGCCGGCGGGTTCACCCTGCGCGAACAGCGGCGTCTCGACCGCGTCGATCCCCCGCTTGCTCGCAAGGTCCTGCAAACTGGCGCCCGCCAGCGCTGCCGTCAGGTCCTCCTGCGCCGCCGTGCGCCCGAGCTTCGCCCCGGCCTGCGTGCGCAGCTCGTCAATTATCTTTGGCTTCACCTCGGCAAGCGTGTCGCTATGCGCTGGCTTGAACTCCTCGAGCTTGACGATATGAAAGCCGTACTGCGTCTCGACCATCGTGATCTGTCCCGGCCGCATCGCGAACACCGCGTCTTCGAACGGCTTGATCATCTGGCCGCGCCCAAACGTCCCGAGGTCTCCGCCTTGGAGCTTGTTGGACGGATCGTCCGAATACTTCGCCGCCAGCTTTGCGAAGTCGCCCCCCGATTGCGCCTGCTTGAGCACCTCGAGCGCCTTGCTCTTCGCCGCGGCCTTCTCCTGGTCGGTCGCGCCCGCCGGCACCGCGATCAGGATGTGCCGGGCGTGAACCTGTTCGAGATGCGTGAAGCGGGTCTTGGCGTTTTGATTGTAGTAGCCCTGGATTTCCTTGTCGGGCGGCGTGTACTTGGCGGCCAGCGCGAGCGGCTCGTAGTGCACGTAAACCAGCTTGACGCGTTCGGGCTCGCGGAATTGTTCCGCGTTCTTTTTGTAGTAGTCGGCGATCTGATTTTCGGTAGGCGAGACCTTGGCGGTGAAATCGCTGAAGGGTATCTCGACGTAGCGCAATCCGATCCGTTCGTTGCGAAGATTGTAGGCGTGGCGCGCCTCGTCGTCGCTCACCTGCACGCCGCTGTCGATCATGCTGCGCAGCGTGTCGGCGATCATGCGGTCGCGCTCGGCGGTTTCGTACTCACTCGGCTGCAGATTGTTGTTGCGCAGCACGTCCTGGTAAGTATCGAAGTCGAACTGGCCGGCGCGCTGAAAAACGGTCTCCTTGGCGATTTTATCCTGCAGCGCCGCGTCGCTGATGCTGATGCCGAGATGGCGCGCCTCCTTGCCGATCAGTTGTTGCTCGATCAACCGGTCCACTGCTTCCTGGCGAACATTGATGCTCTTGAGCACAGCTTGCGCGTTGGCGCCGTACATCTGTTGCACCACCTGGCGGATTTGGGTGGCTTCGCGATCGACCTGATCGCCAAGTATCTGCCGGCCATCGACGGTCGCAATGGGATGGACGGTGTTGAACAATCCACCGCCACCGAAACCCCAGAACGCCATGATCAGCGCCAGGAAAGCGAACGTGACTTGCACTTGCCACGAGTACTGGTAACGGCGGATTCCTTCTAACATTGAGCCATCATTATACTTTACCGCCTTTCGCCCGCGCAATTGCGCGGCAGTGCCCTAATTTGGATTTACTTCACGATTGCTTCCGTACACGTTACTGTAGTCCATCCGCGATCGCATTTGCGACTGACATGCACGCCATTCTCGATGCAATCCTTTTCAGTCGAGAACAAACCGCCACCTCCGCTGCATTCCCGGAACACTTTGCCATCCCGCGTATAGGTACATCGGTTAAACTCGCACTCCTGAATGACTTGCACACCATTTTCTTGGCATTCCAATCGCTGGGACGGAACCAACATTTGCATGGGGAGAGCGCATTCATCTTTCACTATGCTTCCGTCGGGTTCGATTGTGACGAGATGAGTTGGCGGTGACAATTGCGGCGGCACAAGGATACAGCCCGATAGCACCGAGCTGATAGCCACAAGCGCGGCGGAGTGGCGGGCTTTCATTCGACTTCAGCGGACGAGTCTGTCATCATTCGACCATGCCTAAGCGCTCAAGGACGGGCAAACCGGACGTGAATCAGATGGCATCGAATCTGATCGATGCCATATCCGGCGATCTGCCGAACGAGCAACCGGACAGGGTTTCGTATCATAGTTCCGAGACAATAGACCTACCAGCGGCCCCGCAATACGCTAACGATGAAGACGGCTCCTTCGCATACGTAGCAATGAATGCAGATGCTCTTTACGAAAAGTTTCCTGATCGTTGGATTTTGGTGCACAAAGCGCAGGTCGTGAGATCTGCGTCGGAACCGGACGAACTCATGCGCCTAGCGCGAACTCTCGGAATAAAGGAACCATTTATTACTATGACTGGTCCGCCTGAGACTCCCGGGAAAGCGGTCTACGGTGGACAAGTCCTTTGAGATTACGGTCAAATTTGAACAGCGGTCGGGGACTTGGTATCCGATAGTCAGAACACTTTTCATTCGACCTGATGGCTATCGATTCCGTCTGCCATTATTGCTGGATACAGGCTCCGACACATTAGTTCTTCATAAGCGGTTCCAAAAAATGTTTTCGAACACCCTGCCCCAGAAGTATAAGGGGTTAGGCGGAATAGAATACGATGGTGCAAAGACAGACGGTACAATTGAATTATTCGGTAGGACGCTTGAATGCGAAATCGGGTTTGTTGATTGCGAATACCTTTCTTGGAGAGCCGGATTTCTCGGACGTGAGTGTCTTACGACTTTTGGGCTCGGCTTTTGGGAGTCCGAACGCGAGTTTTACGTGACTTTGACACCGTAAAGGCTGAGTGTCCGATCGACTCAGGCTTTGATGGTGTCAAGCTCCATCGAGCTTCTGCCGCTTTCTTCGCAATGGCGACTCTTTTTTGTTTGCTGAGTTTGGCGGCGCGCTTCCGACCGCCGATCAAACCGCCTTTGCGGGCGTACTCTTTCCCTGGCTCAAGCGGATTGTCCTGAATCTCGCCGGTCGCGATCTGCATCACGGCGTTGCCAATCACGTCGGCGGGGCGCTTCTGACCTTGGGGTCCCTTCGGCATGCGAGTAGAATCGCACGCCTGAATCGCGATCCCAAGCGGACCGGATTTCAAACTGAGACACTACCCGGTTGCTTGCCTGCCCCGCCCGTCCTCTGTTAGCGTGTCGCGCAGCGGTAGTCCGACGGACCCAAACATCTCCGCCAGAGAATCCTTCAACATTTGGGCCGCGTCTTGGGGTGGTATTCGGGCCGGGTCTTGGCACCGGCATCCAGGCCTGAACCGGGCAGGCAAGGGGCAAAATTCGTGGTTCTCAATTCAATTTTCGGCTGGTTCTCCAACGATCTCGCGATCGATCTTGGCACCGCCAACACGCTCATCTACGTCAAGGGCGAAGGCATCGTTTGCAACGAGCCCTCGGTCGTCGCGGTGCAAAAAGATTCGCGCGGCTCGCGCCGCGTGCTGGCGATCGGCTCCGAGGCGAAAAAGATGCTCGGCCGCACGCCGGGCTCGATCGTCGCCATCCGGCCGCTCAAGGACGGCGTCATCGCCGACTTCGAGATCACCGAGAACATGCTGCGCTACTTCATCCAGAAGATTCACTCGGGCAAGACGCTGGTGCGTCCGCGCCCGCGCATTGTCATCTGCGTGCCGTTCGGAATCACCGCGGTCGAGAAACGCGCGGTCCGCGAATCGGCCGAGTCGGCCGGCGCGCGCGAGGTCTATCTGATCGAGGAGCCGATGGCGGCCGCGATTGGCGCCGGACTTCCCATCACCGAGCCGGCCGGCAACATGATCGTCGATATCGGCGGCGGCACCACCGAGGTCGCCGTCATCTCGCTGGCCGGCGTCGTCTTCTCGCGGTCGGTGCGCGTGGCGGGCGACAAGATGGACGAGGCGATCATCCAACACATCAAGCGCAAGTACAATTTGTTGATCGGCGAGCGCACCGCCGAGCTGATCAAGATAACCATCGGTTCCGCCTACCCAGGCAACGAGATTCAGACCATGGAGATCAAGGGCCGCGACCTGGTGGCGGGCGTGCCCAAGATTATCGAGATAACCGACGAGGAGATCCGCGAGGCGCTGATGGAACCGGTGCGCCAGGTCGTCGAGTCGGTGCGCATCGCGCTCGAGCGCACCCCGCCGGAACTTGCCTCCGACATCGTCGATAAGGGAATAGTGCTCGCCGGCGGAGGCGCTCTGCTGCGCAACCTCGACGTACTGCTGCGCGAGGAGACCGGCCTGCCCGTCACGCTGGCCGACGATCCGCTCACCGCGGTCGTGATGGGTGCGGGCAAGGTGTTGGACGAATTGTCGCTGCTGCGCGACGTGACCGTTGACTGATCGACTCGCCGCATATCTCCTGAGTCTTGAGCCGGCGCGTCGGGCCGTATTGACGTGAGAGGCGGCTTTCTCTGGCGTAACCGCGTGCTGCTGACCAGCGGCGCGCTGCTCATCGTGTCGCTTCATCTGATCTCGACCGGAGTCCATCCCGGCGATCTCGCGGCCCGTCCGGAGTCCGCATTTCTGGAAATCGTCAGCCCGATCGACGCTGCGTTTACACGTCTGAGCGACGGCGCTTCATCGATCGTCACCGACTACCTCGACCTGCTTCACGTGCGCGAGGAAAACGCCCGCCTGCGCAACGAGCTGGCGCTGGTCAAGAGCGATCGCGCGCGCCTGGCCGAGCTCGAGGTCGAAAATCGCCACCTCGGCGAAATGCTCGAACTCAAGGACGTGCTCGGCGCCAACGCAGTGGCCGCCAACGTGATCGGCAGCGACGCCACCGGCCTTTCACGCACGCTGATTCTCGCCTCGGGTTCCAGCGACGGACTCCGTCCCGGCATGGCCGTGCTCGCCAACCAGGGCGTGGTCGGCAAGATCATCGCCATCAGTCCGCACGCCTCGCGCGTGCTGTTGATCGACGACCACAACTCCGCGCTCGACGGTTTCGATCAACGCTCGCGCGCGCGCGGAATCGTCGCCGGGCTGGTCGACGATGGCTTGATACTGAAGTACGCCGATCGCTCGCAGGACATCCGGACCGGCGACACTATCGTGACCTCGGGCCTCGATGGAATTTTCCCGCGTGGTCTGCTGGTCGGAACGATCGAAAGCGTGCATCGCGCAGGGCCGGGCTTGTTCCTCGGCGTAACGATCGAGCCAGCGGTCGATTTTCGCCAACTCGAACAAGTGCTGATCGTCACTCAGCCGCCGCCCCACCTCGACGACCCGGGCAAGGACTGACGGATTTGCGCCTCATCCTGCTGTTCGCGGCGTTCGTGCTGCTGGGATTGGCGTTTGAGTCCGCGGTCCCGCACCTGGTTTCGTTTCGCGCGCTGATTCCGAACCTGATCATCATACTGGTTGTCGATCTCGGCCTGCGCCATCATGGCGTCCTGCCCGCGATGCTGGCGTTCGCGATGGGCTACGCGACCGACGCACTCGCCGGCTCGCATCCCGGCCTCAACGCCTTCATGATGACGATGGTCTTCGTCGTGAGCTACGAGATTTCGACCCGGCTGATGGTGACCAATGCGTTGGTCGGCGCGACCGTGGTATTCTTCGGCGTGATCGCGACCGCGCTGGCAACAGTTGCCCTCGCCGATGGCTTCGGCGCACTTTCCCATACCGGCGCGCTGCTTCCGGGACTGACGCTCAAGGCCGCCATCTCCGCGATAGTCGCGCCGTTGATCTTTTCGATGCTGGCCGCAAGCAAGCGGATGACGGGATTGCCTGCGAGAGCGATGCGCGAATAGATTGTAAGCTCGGGAACGCATCAGTGGCGAAGTTCCACATCCCTAAAAGCAATCGGCCCGTTCCGCTGCTGGAACCGCGAATCGCGGCGTTGACCGCCCTGATGTTTGCGATTTTCGGGTTGGTCTCCGTGCGCCTGTACTACCTGCAGGTTCTGCATCATCAGGAAAATATCGAGTTGGCCGATCGCAACCGGATTCGCATCGAACGCGTGCCCGCGCCGCGCGGGCTGGTTTTCGATCGCAATCACCGTCCGCTGGTGGACACGAAACCGTCGTTCGACGCGCAGCTCGTGCCCGAGGATTCCGACAATCTTTCGCTCACGATCGAAAGGCTCGAACGCTACACCGGCGGAGATCACATCGCGGACAAAATTTCCGACGCCGACGAGGAGGGGCGCCCGCCCTACGAGCCCGTCACCGTCGCCGAGCGTCTTGGATGGCAACAGGTGGTGGCGCTCGAGGCGCATCAGCTCGATCTGCCCGGCGTCAGTCTCCAAATCACCCCCGCGCGGCATTACCTGTACGGCGAGCTCGCCGCGCATCTGCTCGGCTACGTCGGCGAGGTGACCAAGAACGATCTGATCCAGCGGGCCGACTACCACATGGGCGACGAGATCGGAAAATTCGGCCTCGAGCGCGGGTGGGAGAGTTTTCTGCGCGGCGACGCCGGCGGACAGGAGATCGAAGTTGACGCCGTCGGGCGGCGGCTGCGCGTGCTCAAGGAAATTGCCGACACCCCCGGCGAAAGCATCGTCATGACCATCGATCTCAATCTCCAGCAGGCCGCCGAGCAAGCGATGGCCGGTAAGAACGGCGCCTTCGTCGCGCTCGATCCGAGAAACGGCGACGTGCTCGCGATGGTTTCGCATCCGGCCTTCGACCCCGACATCTTTGGCGGCGGCGTGAAAGCGTCGGCGTGGCGCGAACTGACCACCGACCCGAACCATCCACTGCAAAATCGCGTCATCCAGGGAATTTATCCACCCGGCTCGACCTTCAAAATCGTCGATTCGATAGCAGGACTTGAGGAAGGCACGCTGAATCCCGAGACTGCCTACAATTGCCCCGGCGGCCTGTGGTTCGGCGGACGCGAGTATCATTGCTGGCGCAAACAAGGCCACGGCACCATCGAGCTGCACGACGCGATCGTGCGCTCATGCGACGTTTACTTTTACAACGTCGGAGAAAAGCTGGGCGTCGATCGGATTGCGAAATGGTCCAATCAGCTCGGACTCGGAATCAAGAGCGGCATCGACCTCGATCATGAGAATCCCGGCACCATCCCGTCGTCGGCGTGGAAGCAGAAGCGCTTCCACGAGCGATGGTATCCCGCGGAAACGCTCTCAGTCGCCATCGGCCAGGGTTACGTCGCGACCACGCCGCTCCAGATGGCGCAGGTCGCCGCCCAGGTCGCCAACGGCGGCATCCGCTACCGGCCGCAATTCGTCAAGTACGTAGAGGGACTCGACGGCAATATCGCCAAGTCGTATCCGCCGGTGATCGAGAACCGAATCAAGATCGATCCGGACGCCCTCGAAATCGTCAAGGACGCGATGGCCGACGTCGTCAACGGCGCCGGCGGTACCGCGCACAAGGCCCATCTCGACGATGTCATCGTATGCGGCAAAACCGGCACGGCTCAGGTCGTCGGCAGCAATGCTCCGGTCGGCGAGAGCGAGGAGGAGGACAAGACGCCCGACCAGTTCAAGGACCACGCATGGTTCATCGCGTTCGCGCCAAAGGATCATCCGACCATCGCCGCAGCCTGCATCATCGAGCACGGCGGTCATGGCGGCAGCGCGTCGGCGCCGGTAATTCACGACGTCTTCCAGCGCTACTTCCAGCTCAATCCTCCCCGGCCCAAACCTGAGATAGCGCGCGTGCTCGAAGACGCCTCGCCATCTCAATGACAGGAGTGCGGCCCTGATGGCGGGCGGCGATCGCAGGTTCATACTTCATTTCGATTGGACGCTGTTCATCCTGGTGCTTGCACTGGCCGGAATCGGGCTGGTCAGCGTAATCAGCGCGTCGTACGCGGGTGCGCATCGGACCCTGGACCCTCTGGTAATTCGCCAGTTGATTTGGATCGCGGCCGGGACAGTCGCGATGCTCATCGCGGTCCTTGTCGACTATCGATCTCTGCAGGCCTACGCCTACCCATTTTATGTGGTGGTGATCGGTCTCCTGATCGCCGTAATGATCTCCGGCCACGCCACCGGCGGATCGCGCCGATGGATCAACCTCGGCGCCTTCCATCTCGAACCGTCCGAACTGGCCAAGCTCGCCGTCGTGCTCGTGATGGTGCGCTATCTGCGCGAGGATCCGCCGAAAGGCGGATGGGGCCTGCGCCATTTGATCATCCCGTTCGTCCTGCTCGGCGTCCCCGCCGCACTCGTGCTCAAGCAACCCGACCTCGGCACGGGACTGATACTCGTGCTGATCACCATTACGCTGGTTTTCGTGAGCGGGTTGAATTTGCGCACGATGCTGGTGCTGGCGATGGGCGCGATGCTCGCGGCTCCGCTGAGCTGGCACTATCTCAAGCCTTATCAGCGCCAGCGCCTGGTCAGCTTCATCAATCCGCAGGCCGATCCGCTGGGCTCCGGCTACCACATCATCCAGTCTGAAATCGCGATCGGCGCCGGAGGCCCATTCGGCAAGGGATTTCTGAATGGCACCCAGGCGCGGCTGAATTTTCTGCCCGAGCAGAGCACCGATTTTATTTTCGCGGTTTTTGCCGAGGAGTTCGGTTTGGCAGGCGCGCTGCTTTTGCTGACATTATATGCGAGCGTGATTGCGCGTGGCGCATGGATCGCCAGACACGCGCGCGACCGCTTCGGCGCGTTGCTCGCGGTCGGATTGACGGCGATCGTCTTCTGGCAGGTGGCGGTCAACATCGGGATGGCGACCGGGATGCTGCCGGTGGTGGGAATCACGCTGCCGCTGGTGAGTTACGGCGGTTCGTCGCTGATCGCGATGATGGCGGCGATGGGCATTCTCATCAGCATCAACACCCGCCGCTACCTGTTCTGAGTTTCTTCGATGAGGTAAAGCACGTGGCTCACAAAAAAAAGTTCACCGATCCGACCGACATCGAAATCGTCGAGATTCATGTCCGCTTCGTCGAGGCTATGGAGAATGTCAGGCTCGAAACGATTAGCCCCGAGATGAAGCAGCGCTATTTGGCGGTCATGAAAGCGCTGACGGAAAAGCTCGCCATGCCGAGCAAGCCGCTGCATGAAATTCTGGGCGAGATGATGGCCGAGGCCGGCCCGCTAATCTTCCAGGCGATGCAGCGCTAGCGAGTGCGGTCACGCTTCGAAGGCGTAGGCAGCCTCTTCATGCTCGCTGAGGTCGAGTCCGACCTGCTCCGACTCGTTCACCACGCGAAGCCCGACCAGTGCGTCCGTCACCTTGAGCAGAATCATGCTGCCGATGAACGAAAACGCCATGCTCGCGACGACGGCTGTCGCCTGTACGAATAGCTGGCGCGGATTTCCATAGAAGAGACCGTCGGCGCCGGCGGCGTTGACCAACACGCTGGCAAACAGCCCGGTCGCGAGCGCGCCCCATATTCCGCCGACCGCGTGCACGCCGACCACGTCGAGCGCATCGTCGTAGCCGAACCGCGACTTCATCCGACACGCGCTGTAGCAGAGCGCGCCTGCGACCGCGCCGATGATTATCGCCGGGACGGGGCCGACGTATCCCGACGCCGGAGTTATTGCTACCAGGCCGGCCACCGCGCCGCTCGCCGCGCCCAGCACAGTGGGCTTGCCGCCGATCCACCATTCCGCCGCCACCCAGGTCAGCGCTGCGGCCGACGCGCCGAGATGGGTCGCGACAAATGCGGACACCGCGAGGCCGTTGGCCGCCAGCGAACTCCCCGCGTTGAACCCGAACCATCCGACCCACAGCAATCCCGCCCCGGTGACGGTCATCGTCAGGTTATGCGGCTGCATCGGTTCCTGCGGGTAGCCGCGGCGCTTACCGACCATCAGCGCTGCGGCGAGTGCGGCGATGCCCGACGAGATGTGAACTACCGTGCCGCCGGCAAAATCGAGCGCGCCCATTTGGTGAATCCATCCGTCGACGCCCCATACCCAGTGCGCCAGCGGATCGTAAATCAGAGTGATCCAGAGGATGCTGAAAACCAGGAACCCCTTGAATGACATTCTCTCCGCGATCGCGCCGGTGATGAGTGCGGGCGTGATCACGGCAAACATGCATTGGTAAATCATGAACGCCTGATGCGGCACGGTCGCCGAATAGGCGGGATACGGCTGTGCGGCGCTGACACCGTGGAGTCCCGCCCACGAAAGTGCGCCGACTAAAGCGCTGCCGGGCGCGAACGCGAGGCTGTAGCCGAACAGCACCCATTGAATCGACACGATCCCGACCAGGATGAAGCTCTGCATCAACGTCGAGAGCACGTTCTTGCGCCGCACCATCCCGCCGTAAAAGAGCGCGAGTCCCGGAATCGTCATCATCAGAACCAGCGCGGACGAGAGCAGCAGCCATGCGGTGTCGGCGCCGTCGAATTTTGACACGCCGGGCACTGCCGCAGACGCGGGAGACGCCAACGCCAGACACAATGCCACGCTCAGCACGACAGGGTTGCGCGCGAGCGAGCGGATTGATTTCGGAACCATCTTCGACCCCTCCAGGCTTGCGAGAGCCTTGGCGATCAGCTTTCGCAGTTCTCAGTTGCGAGTGAAGCTGCCTGACTTTTCCAAAAAAAACAACTTTCCATTTGCAATGTGGATTGCGCGCAAAGAAAGAGGCGGCTCGGTTGAACCGCCACTTCGCGAGCATAGGATTTTGGATGATTCTCAGCCCTTGGGAAGCAGCAGGATGCGCTCGCCGATCATGTTTTTCTGCACCGGTGAGGTGCCGCCCGCGATCGTCAGCGACTCCGAGTACAGAATCCGGCGCATCCAGTCGCCCTCGGGCGCGAACGGCGTATGGCGCTCGAGCAGCGCGTACTCGCCAAGCAGCCGGGTGATAAACTTGGTCATCCGCTGGCCCAAGTCGGTCGAGAGCAGCTTGGAAATCGACGCTTCGGGTCCGGGCTGCTGACCCTTGAGGCGCTTGGAGAGGCTGCGCAAGCCGTTGTACTTCTTGGCGGTCGCTTCGATCGCGAACTGCGCGATTTGCTGGCGGATGTCGTTGTCCTCGATCGCGGGGTGGCCATTTATATTCACGGCCTTGGCGATCTGGACGAGCTGATGGAGCAACTGTTCGGTGCCGCCGAGCGTCTCGCCGATTCCGAACCGCTCATGCATCAGGGTCGAGACCAGCACCTGCCATCCCATGTTGAGCGGGCCGAGCAGGTTTTCCTTGGGCACGCGCACGTCCTCGAAAAAAATCTCGTTGAACTCGCTGTCGCCGGTGATCTGCTTGAGCGGACGGACGCT
>Ga0187879_10001798_pt1 | contig 14605 bp, 15 predicted proteins | sample June2016WEW_19_1_FD_132423 | JGI IMG/M metagenome (GOLD analysis project Ga0187879, IMG submission 132423) | Peatland microbial communities from SPRUCE experiment site at the Marcell Experimental Forest, Minnesota, USA - June2016WEW_19_10 | ecosystem: Environmental > Terrestrial > Soil >... | reverse complement strand
GGGAACGTCGCATGATCAACAAATTCGTCCCCACGATCGCCGAGGCGATGGCGGGCATTCCAGACGGCGCCACCGTGCTGGCCGCGGGCTTCGGCCCAGGAACGCCGGCCACGTTGATGCAAGGCCTGGCAGAACAAAGCGCACGCAACCTGACCCTGGTCATGAACGCGGGCGGCCGCGACGACGGCCCAATCGCCGAACTCCTGTCCACCGGCCATGTCCGCAAATTGATCTGCAGTTTCGTGCGAGCCGACAGCGTCGCCGGCCGCCAGTTCGCCAACGGCAAACTGGAAATCGAAATCGTCCCGCAAGGCACCCTCGCCGAACGCATCCGAGCCGCCGGCGCCGGCATCCAGGCGTTCTACACACCCACCGGTGCCGACACGATCCTCGCCGACAACCGCGAAACCCGAACCATCAACGGCCGCCTCTGCCTGCTGGAATATCCCATCCATGGCGATATCGCGCTGATCGACGCCTGGCAGGCCGACCGCTTCGGCAACCTGACCCACCGTGACAGCGCCCGTAACTTCAATCCCATCATGGCGATGGCCGCCAAAACGACAATCGTGCAAACCGCACATGTCGTTGAACTCGGCGCCATCCAGCCGGAACACGTCCACACCGCCGGCGTCTTCGTGCAGCGCGTATTGCACGTCCCGGTGTAAGGAACCGCAACCATGGCAGACTTCCAACCGCTCGACCGCGACGGCATCGCCGCCCGCATCGCCCGAGACATCCCCGAAGGCTGGTTCGTCAACCTGGGCATTGGCATCCCCACAAAAGTCTCCGATTTCGTGCAGGACCGCGAAGTCATCTTCCACGCCGAAAACGGCGTCATCGGCATCGGCCCGGCGCCAGATCCCGAAAACATCAATCCGTATCTGGTCAACGCCGGCGTGCAACACATCACGCTGATCACCGGTGCCGCGCTGGTGCACCACGCCGATAGTTTCGCCATCGCCCGCGGCGGCCATCTCGACCTATGTGTCCTCGGCGCCTTCGAGGTTTCCGAAAATGGCGACATCGCCAACTGGGCTCGTTCCCCTGACGAACCAATCAAACAGGTCGGCGGCGCCATGGACCTTGCGGTGGGTGCACAACGGCTCTGGGTGGCGATGGAGCACACCACCAAAGGCGGCGGCTCGCGCATTCGCACCGCGTGCAGCTATCCGTTGACCGCCAAGGGCGTGGTCAAACGCGTCTACACCGACCTCGCGGTGCTGGAGGTCACGCCAGGCGGCTTCGCCGTGCTCGACATGATCCCCGGCATGACGCGAGACGCGTTACAAGCCCGCACTGAAGCGACCCTGATCTGGCCGTGATGACCGCGGTGGCCTGCCCCGGCCTGTTGGAGGTAGCACACGCCAGAACGGCCCGCAGACAGAAGCTGCGGGCCGCAATTCCCCGGTTGCCACCGCCGGAGAATGTCTCGTTACCCCAACGTCACGCCGCGAGTCGAATATCCCTGGTCACCTCGGTCACGGTTTCCAACTGACCCACCGTCTCGCGACCAAACACTCGCGGGATCAGGGCGCCAATCGCCACCACAACGAAAATCGTGCCGAAGAAGATGGTTGGCGATGCCGTGTATGGCTCCATCAGAAACGGTGCCAGCACGCCGGCAAACAGCCGCCCGGTCGACTCGCCGAAGATGTGCCCGCGGCCACGCAACGCTGTCGGGAACTGCTCGGAGAGATAAACGCGGGTCGCAGTAAACGCCGACAGCACGGTGAAGCCGGTAATCAACGCACCCGTCACCATCACGACCGTTGCATAGTCTCCCGCCATATGCGCGACCAACATCAGGAACAGGCCAGGCAGCGATCCGGCCAGCGCGTAAGCGATCGTCCAACGCCGCCCGATGACCTCCATGAGAAATCCGGTGAACGCCTTGCCGGGAATGCTCGCAAAAAACACCAGCGAGCTGAGCCCGAAACTCAGACTGACCGCGGAGCCTTGATCGACCAGCGCCTTCGGCAGCAACACGGAAATCAGGAAATATGCCGTGCCGGCACAGACCCCGGCCAGGATGCCGACGACTGTCCAACGCAGCTGGCCCCGTGCGAACATCGCCCAGTACGGTGGCAGCGGTTCAAACGTGGTGTTCAGATGGCCGCCGAGGTCGTGTGCCGTCAACGGCAGCACCCGGTCGCCGCACCGGTGAATGATGCCGTTGACGATGTCGGCGGCCATTTGCCGGCGGCCTCGACCCAGATGCCAACGCGGGCTTTCCGGAATCACGAACCAGACCAGCACCGGCACCACGGTGACCGCCAGGCCGCCCGGCAACGCCAGCAGACGAAACGCATTGGCGTCGCCGGCAAGCAGGAACGCCAGGAACGGCACCAACGTAAAGGCGGAGGCCAACGCCATCTCATAGACGGCGCCGTAGGTGCGGCGGTGTTGCGCTGGCATCAGCTCGGCGGCGATCGGGAACGCCGCCGAGACCGCGCCACCGGCGCCCAGGCCGGTCAACAGGCGCAGAATGATCAGCTGCTCGGCCGTCTGCACCAGCGGGATCAACAGCGTGCAAAATGTGGTGGCGATCACGCCGATCAGCATGACCCGTTTGCGGCTCCAGTGGTCGGAGACCGCGGAAGATGCAAATCCGCCAACGCACAACATGAAGGTCGGACCGACCGCCAGCCAGCGGATGTCGGACCCGGTCAGATGCAAAGGCACCTTGGCCAACACCAGCAATGACCCGGTGATCACCAGATCGTAGCCCTCAATAAATCCGACAAGCGCGAGCACGGCGATCACCAGCATGTGGTAACCGCTGAACGGAATGCTATCGAGTTTGTTGCCGAGTATGTAGGCTGCCGTGTTGCCGGGTCGATAAGTGACGGTATGCGTCGGCGCGTCCATTTAGTCCTCCCGATCTGAAGCCAGATCGGGCGGCAGTGCGCTACAGCGGGTTGCGTTTTTCAGGTGGCGTTTTATTTCGATTTCGTATCTTATTCCTCGCGGTCCCGCGTTGGCCGCACCCCAGAGTGCCGCCCGTTGGCGTGTTGCTCCCAATTGCATGTGGAGGCGGTTTTGTCCCGCCCTCCGGTTAGCATCCGGCCCGGTTTGTGAGCCGTAGCAGACCCTAGGCGGGATCAGCCAGCTTGTCAGCAAGGAAGTTGCGTCAGATTATAAAAATAAATTGGCCCGCGGCTTAAACCGGTCCCGTTATGCAATGTCGTGACAAACCAACCAACAGATAGCTGCTCATCGCATGCCAGTTGATTTCCTTATGGGGATTCTTCTGACAGCAGCAGCCTTAAATCCTGACGCGGCGCAGGCGCCCGCAGCGGCCCGGCTACGCTGCCCACTGGTCACAAATTGTGCAACAAACGCAATCGCCGCCAACCAGGCGTCAGTGCATCGTCAAACGCGCCGCACCTTCGGCTGTCAGGTGCGCCAACCGGCCGTTGGCAATCGTCGCCACCAGCGTCCGCGCAGCCGGCTCGACCAGCACGAGGTCGGCGCGTTTCCCCGCAGCGATCGTGCCGCGGTCAGCCAGTCCCGCGGCCGATGCCGGATTGGCGGCAATCAACGCCCAGGCGCTCGCGATATCGAAGCTACCACGGTCGGCGAGGACGAAGGCCGCTCGCGCCATCGCCGGATAATAATAATCCGATGACAGGATATTGCAGATCCCCGCCTCAGCCATCGCCGCCGCCGAGGTCCAGTTCAGATGCGACCTGCCCCGCACCACGTTCGGACTTCCCATCACGACATGCTCACCCTGGACGCGGGCATCGCGACCGACGTCCTCGGCCATCGGGAACTCGCAGATATGCGCACCCAAAGCGCGGAACCGAGCCCGCACCGGCAGTGTGTCGTCGTCGTGGCTGGCCATCGGCAGGCCGGCCTCGCGAGCAGCCGCCCCAATCTGTTCCAACGCCGCCGGCACCTCATCGGCACGCGCGGCAATCCGGTCGGTGAACGCCTGGAAGTCGTGCATCGCCATGCCCGCGCGGCCAGCGTATTTCGCACCCTCCACCGGGTCCTGGAGTTTTTTCAGGATCGACGGCGTGTGATCGTTGAACGCCAGCAGATGCACCCGGCCGGCCCCAATGTCGGCGACGGCGATGTCCAGCGCATCGAGATTGTACGCCTCCCACCGCAGATGCACCCGCATGTCGCAAGTCCAGCTCTCCGCCTCCAGCGCGGCCAGCAGCGCCTGCCAGGAGCCCAGGCTGCGAAGGCCAGGCTCCCAGGACAGAGTGACACCATGGAACGCCGTGGTAATGCCGTTGGCGAGCAACTGCCGCTCGGTATCCCGCAGCGCGATCCCCATCGGGAAATCCACTCCGGGCCGCGGTTGGATCTGGCGCTCGAACGCATCGCCGTGAATATCGACGATTCCCGGCAGCACCAGCAGCCCTGTGGCGTCGAAACCAATGCCCTTCCCGCCGGTCGCACCGATCGCCTCGATTCGGCCATCGCTTAAGCGTAGATCGGTCCGCACCAGACCATCCTGGTCGAGCAGGACCTGACCACCGGTGATACGGATCCCAATGCTGCGGGTTTGGGTCATGCGGGACCTTCTCCTGGTTCGAACACGATCTGCACACGAGGCGTGGGATAACAGCCGACGCTGAACTCGACCACCACGCCGGCGTGGTCGACATTGATGCTCTCGGTGACCAGTACCGGTCGGTTGCGAGCCATCCGCAACAACTCGGCCTCAGCCGCCGTTGGCGCGCGCGCGGTGACTTTGGTGACCTGGCGGACATAGTCGTCCACCCCGGCGGCCTTCAACGCGTCCGTGATGCGCGGGGTAGCGGCCAGCGCCTGCAGGATGCCGCGCAACCGGACCGCCGGAAAATAGTGGCGCGTCAGGCTGACCGGAATGTCATCGGCGAGTCCCAGCCGCTCCAACACCACCACCCGCGCGCCCGCTCGGATGCCAAGCGCGGTCGCAATCGTCGAGTCGGCAGCGATTTCACGCAACTGCAAAACCCGACCGGACGGTTCCTTGTTGTGCCGATGGATCCACTCGGTGAACCTTGTGCGAGGGCCAACGGTGTAGTCCAGCACATCCTCGGCAACGAAGCTGCCACGGCCTTGCTCGACCCTGATCAACCCGCCGCGGGACAACTCTTCCAATGCGCGACGCACGGTATGGCGATTGACATTGAAACGAGCTGACAGTTCCGCCTCGGTCGGCAGGCGCGCGCCGGCCGGATAGTCCGGCCCACCGATCTCCTGGCGCAAGGTTTCGGCAATCTGCCGCCACAGCGTCAGACCGGACTCGCGGGCGGCCGCGCTCGGGCTGCTGTCGGCGTGACCAAACGCCCCGGTTGGCTTCACCCGGGCGTGCTTCATCAATGTGTCATCCAATCCGAGTGGGCCTTGTGCTGTTTGGCGGTTGACGACGGTATGACGATTGTATAGACATCCAGATGTCTCGACAACCCTCGATTGGCATGAACCACACAGTTTTCACTGCGGATTCCACCAGCGCCCGGCAACACTGGATGTCGGTCCTGGCACGCGCGCCCGCCGCCGCGATCGAGTCCGGGATGACCCGGGACGGTCCCCTGCCCGCCTGGACCCGCGTACGCGGCCGCGAAACCGGGCTGGTGATGGTGCGAGGGCGTGCCGGCGGCTCCGGTTCACCGTTCAATCTGGGAGAAATGACCGTGACGCGCTGCACCGTACGGTTGGGTTCGGGCGCGACCGGGCATGCCTATATCGCCGGTCGCGATGAGTGGCAGGCGGAACTTGCCGCAGTCGCCGACGCGTTGTTGCAGGACCCGGCGACGAGCGCCGTGCTGCGTGATTCGCTGATCCGGCCGTTGGCCGAGGCACAGCGCGAGCAACGTCAGACGCGGGCCGAAAAAGCCGCAGCGACCCGCGTCGAATTCTTTGCCATGCGGAATATGCGGTCATGAGCGCAAGCCTGGCGGCCGGCTTTGCCAATCCCGTTGCGGACGCCCAGAGATGCTTTCGCGCCACACTCGACGCCATGGCCCATCCTGGGCGTATCACCCGCGCGACGGGCGTGACGGCGCCGGCTCCGCTTGGTACGGCGGCCGCTGCCGTGGTGTTGACATTGGTGGACCACGAAACCCCGTTGTGGCTCGATCACGACGCGGCAATGGCCCGGCAATGGATTGAATTTCATTGCGGAGCCAAGATCGTGGCGGAGCCTGGTGCGTGCAGCTTCGCATTGGCGATGACGTTGCCGCCGTTGCATCGATTTCCCACTGGTTCGCACGAATCGCCGGAGACCTCCGCCACGGTCATTTGCCAGGTTGATTCGTTTGTCGATGGCAAAGCGTTTCGCCTGCGTGGGCCGGGACTGCGCGAACCCTTGATACTGACCGTCAACGGCCTGCCGAGCGATTTCGTGTCGATTTGGCAGCAGAACCATCGGTTGTTCCCATGCGGCATCGATCTGATTTTGTGCGCGGGCGACCGCCTGGTCGCATTGCCTCGCACCGTCGCGATCGAGGAGGTCTGACGCCATGGCTTATGTCGCAGTCAAAGGCGGCGAACGCGCAATCCGCAACGCGCATGCCTGGCTGGCAGAGGAACGCCGCGGTGATCCCGCTGTCCCGGACCTCGGCCTCGATCAAATCCGCGAGCAACTTGGTCGCGCGATCGACCGGGTGATGGCGGAAGGGTCGCTGTACGATCCGGACCTCGCGGCGTTGGCGATCAAGCAGGCACAGGGCGATCTGATCGAGGCAGCGTTCCTGCTGCGGGCCTATCGCACCACGCTGCCGCGGTTCGCTCATGGCCGTCCGGTCGATACGGCTGCGATGCGGGCGTCCCGCCGCATCTCGGCGATTTTCAAGGATCTGCCGGGTGGCCAGACATTGGGCCCGACCTATGACTACACGCATCGGCTATTGGACTTTGAACTGGCGGAGAACCAGCCGCCGCCCGATGCCCCGCGTGCCGCGCCAGACGCGTCTCCATTGCCGCGCGTGCCGGATATTCTGGGACGCGAGGGGCTGCTGGAAGCGGACGGTCCTGCCGACGCCGAACCTGGCGATCTGACCCGCGAGCCATTGAGTTTCCCAGCCGGCCGCGATGTGCGGCTACAGGCGTTGGCGCGCGGCGATGAAGGGTTCCTGTTGGCGATGGGTTACTCGACGCAGCGCGGCTACGGCGGCAGCCATCCGTTTGCCGGCGAGGTCCGCATGGGCGAGGTCTCGGTCGAAATCGAGCCGCCGGAACTTGGCTTCGCCATCGATATTGGCGATCTGACGGTCACCGAATGCCAGATGGTGAACCAGTTCAAAGGCTCAAAAACCCAGCCGCCGCAATTCACCAGAGGGTACGGCCTGGTGTTCGGGTTTTCCGAACGCAAGGCCATGTCGATGGCTTTGGTCGACCGGGCGCTGCGGGCCGCGGAGCTGGGTGAGGATGTCTCGGCGCCGGCACAGAATCCGGAGTTCGTTTTGTATCACTCCGACAACATCGAGGCCACCGGGTTCGTCGAGCATCTGAAATTGCCGCACTACGTTGATTTCCAAAGCGAGCTGCAAAATGTCCGCCGCCTGCGCGAAGCGGTGGAGCGGCGGGAGGCGGCGGAATGAAAGGCTACAATTTCGCCTATCTGGATGAACAGACCAAACGCATGATCCGCCGCGCGCTGCTGAAAGCGGTGGCAATCCCAGGCCATCAGGTGCCGTTCGGCTCACGTGAGATGCCATTGCCGTATGGTTGGGGCACCGGCGGCATTCAGGTCACCGCGTCGGTGCTTGGCGAAAATGATACGTTGAAAGTGATCGACCAGGGTGCCGACGACACGACGAATGCGGTGTCGATCCGGCAGTTCTTCGCGCGCACTGCCGGCGTCCGCACAACCACACACACCGCCGAGGCGACCGTCATCCAGACCCGGCATCGTATTCCGGAAGAGACGTTACGGGAAAATCAGATCATCGTTTATCAGGTGCCGCAACCGGAACCGTTATATCGCCTGGAGCCCAGTCGGGTGGAAACGAAACGGATGCATGCACTGTCGGATTATGGGTTGATGCATGTGAAGTTGTACGAGGATGTGGCGCGGCTCGGGCAAATCTCGATCAGCTACGACTATCCGGTCATGGTCAACGAGCGGTATCTGATGTCGCCCAGTCCGATACCGGCGTTCGACAATCCGAAAATGCATCAGATGCCGGCGTTGCAACTGTTTGGCGCTGGCCGCGAGAAACGTATCTATGCCATTCCGCCATGGACCGACGTGCGGTCGCTCGACTTCGACGATCATCCGTTTCGACCGATCAACGCGCATCAGCCGTGTGGGCTGTGCGGTGCCACCGACTCCTACAAGGATGAGGTCATCACCGACGATCGAGGCGGCCGGATGTTCGTTTGCTCCGACACCGATCATTGCGAACGGCGGCGGGCAGCAGCATGAACGAACAACCCATTATCGAGGCACGCGGCCTGACGTTATCGTTTGGCACCATCCCGGCGCTGCGCGATGTCGACGTCGAACTTTACCTTGGCGAAATTCTGGCGATCGTCGGTGAGTCGGGGTCCGGCAAGACCACGTTGTTGAATGTATTGTCCGGGCAACAGCAACCGCAGAGCGGCATCGTCACGTATCGCGACCCGGCGGGCGCGGTACACGACGTGCACGCGATGCCGGCGCCGATGCTGCGCACGCTGCAACGGTCGGATTGGGGTTTCGTGCATCAGGACCCACGACGCAGCCTGCGGATGAACGTCAGCGCCGGCGGCAATGTTGGCGAACGGTTGATGGCACAGGGCGCCCGGCATTACGGAGAAATCAGGACCCAGGCGCTGGACTGGCTGCAGCAGGTGGAGATCGATGCGGACCGAATTGATGATTTGCCGCGGACATTTTCCGGCGGGATGCTGCAGCGGTTGCAGATCGCGCGCACTTTGGTGACGCACCCCAGGCTGGTGTTCATGGATGAGCCGACGGGTGGTCTGGATGTTTCGGTGCAGGCGCGGCTGCTCGACCTGATTCGGTCCTTGGTTGCGCGACTCGGTGTCGCAGTGGTGCTGGTGACGCATGATATTGCGGTGGCACGGCTGCTCGGGCACCGCCTCGCGGTGATGCAACGCGGTCGCGTGGTGGAAACCGGATTGACCGATCAGGTGTTGGACGATCCGCGGCATCCTTACACGCAATTGCTGGTCAGTTCGGTGTTGCAGGCATGATGGTTTCATATCGAGCACATCACCCGTCATCGCGAGCGAAGCGAAGCAATCTACATGCCCCCACTGAAGGAGATTGCTTCGCTACGCTCGCAATGACATGGCAGGAGGGCATGGTATGACCGGTCCTCTGCTGCGAACCGAGTCTCTCACCAAGGGGTTCACCTTGCACCTGCGTGGTGGTTTGCGGTTGCCGGTACTGGGCGGTGTCAATCTTTCCGTCGATGCCGGTGAGTGCGTGGTGCTGTCGGGCCCCTCGGGCGCCGGGAAATCCACACTGCTTCGCTCGCTGTATGGCAATTACCGTGCCGACACCGGTCGGATTCTGGTCCAGCATCTGGGCCGGACGGTCGATATCGCCACCGCCGATCCGCGCACCATTCTGGCCGTGCGCCATCACACCATGGGTTATGTCAGCCAGTTCCTTCGCGTCGTGCCACGGGTACCCGCGCTGGACATCGTGGCGGAGGCGTTGCCTGGCCGTGAAGCCTCTGCCGATGCGCGGCGCGAGCAGGCCGCCGCGATGCTGCTGTCACTGAATATTCCTCGACGGCTGCACAGCATTCCGCCTGCGACATTCTCGGGTGGTGAGCAACAGCGGGTGAACCTGGCGCGTGGCTTCATCACCGGCCACCCGATCCTGCTGCTGGACGAGCCCACTGCGTCGCTCGATGCCGATAACCGAGCGGTCGTCGTGCACATGATCCAACAGGCCAAAGCGCGCGGCACCGCGATCATCGCCATTTGCCATGACCTTGACGTGCGAGATCAGATCGCCGACCGGTTGTTCCCCGTCCAGCCGTATCGCGAGGCCGCATGAACGCAGAAACGATTTTCACCAACGCCGTTCTGATAGCACCGGATGAAGTTCTGCTGGGAACTTTAACGATGCGCGGCGACACGATTACCGGAATTTTTCCTGGGCTTTCGTCTGCTCCGGGTGCGATCGATCTCGATGGCGACTATCTGATTGCCGGCGTGGTTGACGTACACACGGATAATCTGGAGCGGCAGGTACTGCCGCGCAGTCTGGCACGGTGGCCGTCGCGCTCGGCGATGGTGGCACACGATGCGCAATGCGCTGCCGCCGGCGTGACCACCATTTTGGATGCACTTTGTCTCGGCGATCTGGGGTTCGATGCCGGCCGGATCCAGACCTTTCGCGATGGCGTTGCCGACCTGGACGCATTGCTGCCGACCGGTTTGCTGAAGTCGCAACATTACCTGCACCTGAGGTGCGAAATCCCGGCGCTGGACACGCTGGATTGCTTCGATACGGTGGCCGATCATCCTCTGGTGCGAATGATCAGCCTGATGGATCACAGTCCAGGGGTCGGACAGTACGCAAATCTCGATTTCTACCGCGACCTGCGGCGGCGGGGCGGCCTGGATGAAGCAACCGTCGATCGCCGCATCAAGGAGTTGCAGGAACAACGGGCACGGGTGCGCCAGCCAAACCGGAAATCGTTACTTGATCGCGTACGCGGCCGCGGCATCGCTCTGGCCAGCCACGACGACCGCACCGTCGAAGAAATTGCGGAAAATGCCCGCGACGGCATCCGCATCAGCGAATTCCCGGTTACCATGGCAGCCGCGGAAGCAGCAAAGGCCGCGGGCATGGACGTGATCGCCGGTGCACCGAATGTGGTGCGCGGCGGCTCGCACTCCGGCAACATCGCAGCGGCCGACCTGTTGCGTGAGGGCTGGGTCGACGTGTTTGCCTCCGACTACGTGCCACCGGCGCTGATCGAGGCGGCGTTCCGTTGCGTGCGGGACGGCCTCGCCGCGTTGCCGGCAGCGATGGGGATGATCACCTGGCGTGCGGCGGAGCTGGCTGGCCTGCCGGACCGCGGGCGGCTCGCCGAAGGTCAGCGTGCCGACCTGGTCCGGGTGCGGGTGCATGAGACACTTCCGGTCGTCCGCCAGGTGTGGAGCGGCGGGGAACGGGTAATCTGATGGACCCTGAGGCTCGGGTCGGGATTTATTACAGCCCATGCGACGATGATCCGCTGTTCGCCGCGGGTGCCGCCTGGTTGGGCCGGAATCCGGCGCGCGGGGATCGCATCGCGCAACCGAACATTCCTGGAATTGACGAGGTTACCGCCGAAGCCAGAGGTTACGGGTTCCACGCCACGTTGAAGCCACCGATGCGATTGGCGCAGGGACGTTGCTGGGATGAGTTGCTTACCGCGACACGCGAACTGGCAACGCGGATCGCACCGTTCGCTTTACCGAGCCTGGCCGTGACTGACCTGCACGGCTTCCTGGCCTTGTGCGAGACCAGGTTTTGTCCGCCGTTGCAGGCGTTGGCCGATGCATGCGTGGAACGATTGGACTCGTTTCGGGCACCGCCGTCAGAGACGGAGCTGGCTCGGCGCCGGCGGGCTCAGCTGACCGAGGCACAGCAAGCCATGGTGGTTCGGTTTGGCTATCCCTATGTGCTGGACACGTGGTTTTTTCACATGACGCTGACAAGGCGGCTGTCCACCACAGAGCACGCGACCTGGCGCCCGGAGGTGGAAAGGTATTTCGAAGCTGCGGTCGCAACGCAGCGCATGGTGACGGATATTTGCCTGTTTACGCAGCCAGGCCCGGGAGAGCCGTTCGTGATAGGCGAGCGGATTGCATTAGCCGGGTAGGGCAGCCGCGCCTTCAGGTGCGACCCCGGCGTCAGCACATCGAGCCGCTAAGGCGGGTCACGCAATTTCCGGCCGAGTTCCTTGGGGTCGCGCAAGTCGTGCAATTCGTACACGTCCCACTCTGGATCGCGATAAGCGTTGGCCATGGTCTCCCAGGCCAGTGACTCTGAATCGCAGGAACAGTCATACCCAACCAGCCATTGCATTGCGGCGACGGCATCCGCGACGGACTGGCGGATCTCGGCATAGGGTATGGCCGCAGCATTTTTCGACACCAGCGGTTCGACCTGTTTGCGTAACAACGCCCGGGCCTTGTCGCAGATCGAAGCTGTCAGGGTAAGGTCGAACTGGCCAAGATATCGCAATGGAAAGTCGCCACGATCCAGCATCGTTTCGGCATCTGCCTGGCGTCGGTCGAGGTGGCGAATGCGGGCGAGCACCTCGCCAACGCGCACCTCAGATCGCGTCGCAAGCAACGGTGTCCATTCCCACAATGGTGCATCCGCTGGTAGCCTGGCGAAGTTCACAGCCCATTGATCCTGGCGGGCTTGTTCCTGCGCCATTACCGAGTGACGGACCTGCGCCATCGGTACGACCGAGGCACTTACCAACGTGGTCCCGCCCCACACCAGACCGGCAACGAACCACGCCGGGACATTCTGCCGCAGCGCGGGAATCACAGCCCACACCCAGAACAGCGCGATCAGCGGCGGTACCGTTGCCGAAACAATGATTGGCCACAGAAACGGCGGACTGTTTGGCTCGCTCAGCAGATCCAGCGCCTGCATCGCCGCTGCACCGGACAACGGCAGCAGAAGCGCCCCTGGCAACACCACCGGCAGCGGCAAAGCGCCGACCACGCCCGCAATAATGACCAGAACGGCGAGCAATGCCCAAAGCAGGAAGATTTCCAACATGGCGAATGCCTGCGCCAGGCCGTTACCGGCGGCATCGCTGCCCGACAAATTGGACAGCGTCGCCAGTTGCACGACCCAAACCAACGCCGCCATCAGGCCAAAGATCACGCCGCCGACGACCGCACGGCCGGAAGGTTGATTGGGCTGCTCGCCGCTCACGGTCGCAATGCCGCATCCACGACATGACGCAGCGTGGCGACAAACCGTTCCATCCCTATGGCCAAGGTCGCATCGTTCCACACCGTTTCGACCGCCACGCCGGGTGGGATCAGCGCGGCCCGGTCAAGCCGGCGAGCCACCTCGGCAGCGGTTTCGCGGCCTCGCGCGACCAGTCGCGCGGCGAGAATTTCGGGCGAAGCGGTGACCTCGATCACCCGGACGGCATATTGTGCCGCGGCTGCCGCGATGACGCCGCGGGAGACATTGGCAACCACCACCGGCGCAGTGTCCACCGCCGAAATTCCGTAACGCAGGCCGTGCGCGGACCACGACAACGCGAAGTCACGCGCCGCGAATTCCGCTTCGGTGACGGGTTCGTGGTTTTCGCCGTGGGGATCGGCCGGCCGGGTGATCACTCTTCGGACGAAATGAACGCGCGGATCGTCGCGCAATGCGTCTTTGGCCGCATTCAGCAGCGTATCCTTGCCGGCTCCGCTTGGGCCGACCACCAGCACGAGCATTGTCGTCTCCGCGGCTTTCAGTGCGGCCAGCATGGCGTTACCTTGCGTCCCGAAGCAACGCCGGAGTTTACTGCCATGTTCACCACACGTCCGGAAATCGCTGGAACGTTTGGAGTTGTCGCCAGCACGCACTGGCTGGCCAGCAGCGCCGGCATGGCGGTATTGGAACGCGGCGGCAATGCCTTTGATGCCGCGGTCGCCGCCGCCTTCGTTCTGCAGGTCGCAGAACCGCATTTGAACGGGCCCGGCGGCGATGCGCCGATCATCTTGCACGACGCAAGAACCGGGCGGCAGCACGTGATCTGTGGCCAGGGCCCCTCCCCGCGCGCCGCCTCCATCGAGGCATTCCAGCATTTGGGTCTGGACCTGATCCCCGGTACCGGGTTGTTGCCAGCCGTCGTGCCCGGCGCGTTCGACGCGTGGTGTCGGCTGCTGCGCGACTGGGGCACCTGGGAGTTTGCCGAAGCCCTTTCGTTCGCCCTTGGCTATGCCAGAAATGGCGTCCATCTGGTGCCGCGCATATCGGCAACGATCGAAAGCATGCGGCCGTTGTTCCAGACCGAATGGAAGAGTTCAGCCGCGGTTTACCTGCCTGGTGGCGCGGTGCCCGGACCACGCACCTTGTTCGCCCGGCCGGCCTTGGCCGACACCTGGGACCGGCTGTGCCGTGAGGCCACCGGCGCAACCCGCGAAGCTCGCATCGATGCAGCGCGGCGCGCCTGGTACCAGGGCTTCGTCGCCGATCACGTCGATCGCTTCTTCCGTGGCAACGAGGTGCTTGACGTCAGCGGCCGCCGCCACCGTGGCCTGCTGACCGCCGAGGATTTTTCCCGTTGGTCGGCGACGGTGGAAGACCCTGTCCGCTACGACTACCACGGCCATAGCGTGCTGAAGTGCGGTCCCTGGAGCCAGGGCCCGGTGTTCTTGCAGCAACTCGCTCTGCTCCGTGGGTTCGACATCGGAGCAATGGACCCGGTGGGCGTAGACTTCATCCACACAGTCGTTGAAGCGGCAAAGCTGGCGTTTGCCGACCGCGAAGCTTACTACGGCGATCCGGATTTTTGCCGTGTGCCGATGGCGGAATTGTTGTCTGGTCAATATAATGCCGAACGCCATCAGCTGATTGCCGCAACCGCGTCGATGGCACTGCGGCCTGGTTCGATCACGGGTTTTGCTGCCGACGTGGATCGTGATGGCGCGGCGCGCGGCCGGTTGCTGGCCGGCG
>Ga0187879_10001795_pt1 | contig 14617 bp, 12 predicted proteins | sample June2016WEW_19_1_FD_132423 | JGI IMG/M metagenome (GOLD analysis project Ga0187879, IMG submission 132423) | Peatland microbial communities from SPRUCE experiment site at the Marcell Experimental Forest, Minnesota, USA - June2016WEW_19_10 | ecosystem: Environmental > Terrestrial > Soil >... | reverse complement strand
GAGACGAAACCCGCAAGGCGATGAAGAAAGTCCTGAAGCAAATTCAGAACGGCAACTTCGCCAAGGAATGGATTGCAGAAAACAAAAAAGGCGGCAAGAAGTTCGCCAAGCTACGCGAGGCCGCGAAGCAGCATCCAGTGGAAAAGGTAGGCGAGCAGTTGCGGGCGATGATGTCGTGGCTGCCGTCAGATAAGAAGAAAGCAGCCGAAGCAAAGCCAGCGGCGCCGAAAGTGGTGAACGCGTAAGAAAGCGTTCTCAGTTGTCAGTTATCAGTTCTCAGTAAAACCAAACCCGCCGTTTTCACTGACAACTGATAACTGAGAACTCGCTGCCGTTCAGCTAGACTGTCTGCATCATGGACCTCAAACATCGCAGTCGCAGCATCACCGATGGGCGCGACCAGGCTCCGGCGCGCGCCATGTACAAAGCGATCGGATTCACCGACGCCGATCTAGCCAAGCCGCTGATCGCCGTGGCCAACACCTGGATCGAGACCATGCCCTGCAACTTCCACCTGCGGCGCCTTTCGGCCAAGGTGAAAGAAGGCATTCGCGCCGCCGGCGGCACTCCCATGGAGTTCAACACCATCGCCATTTCCGATGGCGAGACCATGGGCACTGAAGGCATGAAGGCCTCGCTGGTAAGCCGCGAAGTGATTGCCGACTCCATTGAACTGGTCTGCCGCGGACAGCTTTTCGACGCGGCCGTCTGCATTGTAGGTTGCGATAAGACGATCCCCGCGGCAGCCATGGCGCTGGCGCGCATGAACCTGCCCGGCCTGGTCCTCTACGGCGGCACGATCGCCCCCGGCAAGTACAAAGGCAAAGACGTCACCATTCAGGATGTATTCGAGGCCGTGGGCGCGAATGCCGCCGGCAAGATGAGCGACGCCGATCTGCTGGCGCTGGAAAACGTAGCCTGTCCCGGAGCGGGCGCGTGCGGCGGCCAATACACCGCAAATACTATGTCCACGGTGATGGAATTCATCGGCATTTCGCCCATGGGCTTCAACGGCATCCCCGCGATGGACGCGCGTAAGGACGAAGTAGCCTTCCGCTGCGGCGAAGTAGTGATGAATCTTCTGAAGCAAGGCATTCGCCCCAGCGACATTCTGACCCACGCCGCATTCGAGAACGCGATCGCGGGCGTAGCCACGACGGGAGGCTCGACCAACGCCGTTCTTCACCTGCTGGCGATCGCGCGCGAAATGGGCCTGCCGCTGGACATCGACGACTTTCAAAGAGTCAGCGAACGTACGCCGCTCCTGGCGGATTTGAAGCCCGCGGGAAAATTCGTGGCTGCAGACGTGGACGCTGCGGGGGGCATTCAACTGATCGCCAAACGTCTGCTTGAAGGCAAGCACGTCGATGGCTCAGCGATGACGGTGACCGGAAAGACATTTGCCGAAGAGGCAAGCGCCGCGAAAGAGACCGCTGGGCAAACGGTGATCGCCCCCTTGAGTAAGCCGTTGAAGACAACGGGTGGACTGGTGATCCTGAAAGGCAACCTCGCTCCTGGTGGCGGAGTCGTAAAGATGAGCGGGCACGAACGCGCATCGCAAACCGGCCCGGCGCGCATCTTCGATTCCGAAGAAGCCGCCATGCAGGCGGTGACCAGCAAGAAAATAAAAGCCGGAGACGTGGTCGTGATCCGCTATGAAGGCCCCAAGGGCGGTCCCGGCATGCGCGAAATGCTAAGCGTAACCGCGGCGATTGTGGGCGAAGGCCTAGGGGAAAGCGTAGCCCTGATCACCGACGGACGCTTCAGCGGCGCAACCCGCGGCCTGATGGTCGGTCATGTAGCGCCAGAAGCGGCGCTGGGCGGCCCAATTGCGGCAATCCGCGAAGGCGACCGCATCACCATCGACACGAAGGTTCGAAAGCTGGAGCTGGAAATTTCCGACGCCGAAATCGCGCGCCGCCTGGCGGAATGGAAAGCTCCGGCGCCACGCTACAAAACCGGCGTCTTCGCCAAGTACGCGGCGCTGGTCAGGTCAGCGGCAGAAGGCGCGATCACCACTCCCAAAATCGGGTAGTCCGCCGAAGGCGAACATTTTGCGATAATGTTTCACGTGAAATACTTTGTGCTGGCCGAACTGTACGTACCGTAATATACATACGGACAATTTCGTCTACTTTAGTCCCAAGTCTCGAAGATGTACCAATTCTTGCCGAGTTTACGGTATGAGTAACCCTTTGCGCCTGCTTTTTCTAGCTGGCCGCGATCACCTTGCTCGGCACAGGGAAGAAACATGTTGTCGCGGGCTCCGAAATTAGTGCAGTGCACGAATCCCTTGGTCGTGCCGCCAGCAACGAAAGCCGTGACATGGGCGATGAAGTAGACGTTCCCGACCTTGTCTTTATCAAATCCGCTCAGTTGAATCTCGCGGAACAGTCGTTGGTATTCGTTATACTTATCGCGGGTAATTCCCCTCTTAGACTTTGGTTTCGCCCAACCCCAGTCGTTCTCCAGCCTCTGAAAACTGTCCGTGATCCTGATTCCATGCGCGTCTTCCTGAGACATGCGAGCCAGGGCATCGAGTTCGGAATGGTGATTCTGAAATTGACTCTGGAGAATTGCGTCCGAGGGAGCCTCGCACGACCACATGAGAAACATGAGCAGGAAAAAGAGCGAGACGATGCCGAATAACAAGAAGCCCAGTATTTTTGAAGCAGCGACGGAGACTCTTGCCAGATCGCCGCGGACGACTATTTGCTCCGAATCGATACCCACAGCACGTGAGCGAGAAGGACGCGTCCCAGAGGAAGGGTGTCCGAGATCGAAATGCGGCGATAACATGCTTAAACCGCTGATTTCACCAACTGGGAATAGTTGTGCCATGGCGGATTCTTCGACAAATCCGGCTGTCAACCTTAGGATTGTTGACTGCAATCAGGCCATCCACCAATGGAGAATGCGCGGGCTTGGCTTGGTCTACACTGATGGTGTCAGGGCAAACCGATGACGATTGACAATGCACCGCGCGCTAACCAGCTGGCGGCCCGCGGGAACGCGCCGAAGGCGTACTCCAGGGTTCTGGGGATCTGCCTGGGGGTGATTCTCACACTGGTCGTGCTGGGGGCGCTGTCGTGGTTGCCGACGGGGCCCGGGCTCTTGCGCCTCATGGGCATCTTGCGTGGCGGACGCACCGAGATCAATGTCGATCAGCCCACAGTGGTTCGTCAGATTCAGCAACTCCAGCGGCTGGAAACCGTGAGCTATACCATGGATAAGATTATTTCGGGGGAGCGCGCCAATGCTTTCCTGCCGAAATTTCTGGCGGGTGACCGCCTGCTGCTGGTGGTGCATGGAGAAGTGGTTGGGGGCATAAATCTCGCGGGCTTGCGGCCCGGCGATGTCGTGGTCGAAGGGCAGAAAGTTTCGATTCACCTGCCCGCCGCGGAAGTCTTCAGCACGCGCATCGATAATGCGAGGACGAGAGTATATTCGCGCGACACCGGGCTGTTCTCTTCTCCGGACCCGAACCTTGAGAGCGAAGTCCGCGAAGAAGCGGAGCGCCAGCTCCAGCAAGCCGCGCTGCAGGATGGCATCCTGAAAACCGCCGCCGACAACGCGCGCAGCACAATCTCGGGCATGTTACATGGCTTCGGCTTCCACGAAGTGGATATTCGGTAGGTTCATCTTGTCAAAAAATGGGGTAAGAAACACGACGGTAGTGGGTCAGTTTGAAAGACCACATTCCCCCAGCGGCTAAAGCCGCGTTCAAGACACTGCCGTTACCGCAGCGCTGAAGCGCTGCGCCACCCGAAATCACGCGCGAGAGCGAGTTTTTCCGCAGGCTGTGAAGCCGTGCCCTTTCAAAACAAATTCAAACTGACCCACTACCAGAAACACCCGCTATAGCGCCCAAGGCTTGCACTTGGTTTAGACTGCTCTGTCTCACCAAATAAGGAGCAAAACCATGTCCAAGTTCATCGTGCGATTTCTTGCCGTCCTAGGCGCTCTCTGGCTGATCGGAATGGTCATCGTATTAGTGGCCGTGATCGGGGCGAAGGGCAAGGTTCCATCCAAGACGATTCTCGAAGCCAATTTCGAGCGGGCGTACCTGGAGGACGTGCCGGACACTCCGGCGGCGCAGTTGCTCTTGACCGAACGGCAACAAACGCTGCGCGACGTGGTGGACGCGATCGATCGGGGAGCGAGTGACGATCGCGTCGTCGGCATGATCGCCAAAATCGGCGCGGCTCCGATGGGAATGGCGCAGACCCAGGAACTGCGCGATGCAATCCTAAGATTTCGCGCGCACAAGAAATTTGCCGTCGCCTACTCGGAAACTTTTGGTGAGTTCGGTCCGGGCAACGGCGCTTATTACCTGGCGACGGCCTTTGACCATATCTATCTGCAGCCCTCGGGCGACGTCGGGCTGACCGGCATCATCATGGAGCAGCCCTTCATTAAAGGAACGCTCTCGAAGCTGGGCATGACTTTTCATGGCGATCACCGCTACGAGTACAAGAACGCGCTCAACTTCTATACCGACACCAAGTACTCGGGACCATACAAAGAAGCGATGACCGCAATCATGACTTCGTGGTTCAACCAGATAAAGGATGGCATCTGCCAAGCGCGGCAGATCGCGCCGGAGAAGTTTCAGGCGCTGGTGGACGCAGGGCCGTATCTAGGCAAAGAGGCAGTCGATGCGAAACTGGTGGACGCGGTTGCGTATCGAGACGACGTCTACGGCAAGGTAAAGACCCAGGCGGGCGAGGGAGCGGAACTGCTCTACCTGGATAAATATCTGGAACGCGCCGGGCGCCCGCATGATCACGGGAAGACGGTTGCGCTGGTGTTCGGCGTCGGCGCCGTCACTCGCGGCAAGAGCGATTACAGTCCGGTGCAAGGCAGCCAGAGTATGGGCTCGGATACGGTGGCAGGCGCGATTCGAGCAGCGGCGGAAGACAAGGACGTAAAAGCGATCCTATTTCGTGTGGATAGCCCGGGCGGTTCGTACGTCGCCTCCGATACGATCTGGCGGGAAGTGGTAAAGGCGCACCAGGCCGGCAAGCCGGTGATTGTCTCGATGGGAGATCTGGCGGGCTCAGGCGGATATTTTGTGGCCATGGCCGCCGACAAAATTGTTGCCGAGCCCGGAACCATCACCGCCTCCATCGGCGTGCTGGGCGGAAAGATGCTGACCAACGGGTTGTGGGACAAAGTCGGACTCTCATGGGACGAAGTACATCAGGGCAATAACGCCACCATGTTTACCACCACGCACGATTACACGCCGGCCGAATGGGCGCGATTCCAGGCGTGGCTCGATCGCGTCTATGTGGATTTCACCAGCAAGGTTGCCGATGGCCGCAAGCTGCCGAAGGAAAAGGTGCTGGAGATTGCTAAGGGGCGGATCTGGTCAGGCCAGGATGCGAAGAACCTGGGCTTGGTGGATGAACTCGGCGGTTACGATACCGCTCTGAAACTGGCGAAGAAAGCGGCGGGAGTTGCCGAAAGCGACGATGTCAAGATCGTGGTCTATCCGCGGCCGAAGACTTTTTTCGAGAGCGTGATGAAGCGCCGAGGCGGCGCGGAAAACAGCGACAAGGAAGCCGTAGGCCAAACGCTGGCGCGAATTCTGCAGGAAGTGCAGCCGGTAGCGCGTCAGCTGGATGCGGTTGGGATCAAGAGCAAGGATAACGATCAGGATGACGTTCTGCGGATGAACGCAGTACCGAACAGCCAGTAGAAGTTCTCAGTTCCCGGTTCTCAGTTCTCAGTGAGCGCCGAGGATTTTTCTGAGAACTGAGAACCGGGAACTGAGAACTAGACACCCAACTTCTTCACTTCATCGTTGTAATATTTGCGGTAGAGGATCGACCATTCCTCGGAACCCTCGATGATGGTGCGGCGCTGGCTCTCGATTTTCTGACGAGCGGCCTGGTCGATGCGGGCCTCCTGCATGAGGAGTTCTTCGAGAATCTTGCGGACTTCGAGGCGGATGGTGTTGCGGTCCTCGATGAAGTCGACCTCATCCATATCGGCTACGGCGTCGGTGATGGTGTGGGCGAGTTTGTTGACTTTATCGCGGCTCAATCGCACGGCAGGGACGTCCTCGTAGTTCCAATATTAAAGAACAGCCTTGTATTTTTTCACCAGCTCGGTCTTTACTTTACGGAACATTTCCTGGTAATTGGCTCCGCTCTTCTGCATTTCGTCGGAATACGCCTCGAGGATGACGCGCACTTCATCGTTAATGCGGTCTTCGAGCGCCAGTTCTTCGAGCAGGGCGGCGTGTACCTTCTCGTTAAGAGCAGGCATCGCCTTGGTCTCAATGAGGCCGCTCGCCACCAGTTTTTTGGAAACTTCGCGGGCCAGATAGCCCACATATTCTTTGGAAAAGAGCATGATGAAAGCGCTTTTTTGTGAACACAAAGTTTAACACAGGGGGGCGGTCGTTGGTCGGTAGTCGTTAGTCGTTGGCCAGCCGCCTCAACTCGCATCGCGTGGCCGAAAGCAACATTTCGCAGAAGCGGTTTGCCAACGACTAACGACTACCGACCAACGACCGTCCTGGGCAGCGAATTGGCGGCTGACTGGCGTAAGCCGTACAATAAAGGCACTCCATGTCTCCACATCCAGACGATCTGACAGGAATGAAAGACGATATGACCGCCTTCATTGAAGGTCTGGGCATGCGCCGTTTCTTTGGCTATGTTGAGTGCGAAGAGGTTCCCAGCGTGCTGTGGGACTCGGAACAGAATCTGGATGGCTGGAAGGATTTCGTGGAGCTGGCCAAGGCCGCGGGCGCGCCCTTCCTGACCATGCATTCCTGGGCGCTCGACCGCGAAGAGTTGGAGCGCTTGTCCCAGCGCCTCGCCGACGGCGATTACGGAAGCGAAGAAGACATGGAAGAAAGCCGCTGGCTGAAGACCTACGTCGGGAAGACTGGGTTTGTGCAGCTCGGATGGGCGTACCAGGGATGCGTCTTCGTCTACGAAGCCGGCACCGAATGGTACGAGCATTATCAACACCTGCGCGAAGTGGCGGATGATGGTGGCGGATTCATGATCGATGAGCCGGACCAGGACGAGGAGCGGTAAACCTATTGCAGAGGTCAGAGGTTAGATTGCAGAGGTTAAACCCAGGACGCGGATGCGGCGAGGTTCTAACCTCTGCAATCTAACTTCTAACCTCTGACCTCGGTTTACGCCGACTCAATCGCCGCAATCTCGTTTGCGATTTCACAGCAGAGTTCTTCAGGAGCGGCGGGGAAGCGGTTTCGCGCTGGCTCGGGAAACGCTGCGAGAATCTCGGCATAGCTGCGACCCGATCGGCAGCGGACTACCGCGAAACCGAGCGAATCCGCCAACTCGCAGCTGGGCGGAACCAATGAAGCTGCGCCCACTGCGTGTGCTTCCGGGTCGTGATGGCATGCCGTGATCGCGAGGAACGCATCGGGAAGGTTCCAGGCAGCCACTAGCGACCGTCCAGCCTGGCAGTGATCGATTCCGCACAACTCGCGTTCGCTCTGGAGGAGATCTTGAGCTTGGTCGGCCCCGCGTTCGATGACGCGAGCATATGCCTCGGGCATGACCGAGGCCAGGGCTACCTTGCCGATGTCGTGGAGAATCCCGGCCGTGTAGGCGAAATCCTTGTCCATGAATCTCCACTTGGCGCTGCGCTCGGCGACGATCGCGCAGGCGACGCTGTGATGCCAGCACGACTGGATTAGCGGTGTGAACGAGCTCCTGAGATACGCTTTGAGACCAACCGTGACTACCACGCTGCGCAGGCGCTGGAAGCCGAGCAGGATCGACGCCTGGAGCACGCTGGTGACGTTCTTGGGGAAGGCAACCAGGGGAGAATTGGCAATCCTGAGAATCGAAGTCGAGAATGCCAGATCGGAGCGGATCAGATTGCAGAGTTCCAGCAGGGACGTGTCGGTGCCTGACATCAGGTTCATCGCCTTCAGTGCGATTGCCGGGAAAGGCGGAATGGTGTCGGGATCCCACCGCAGCTGCAGCGGTTGCAGCGGTTCCGTCGCCTCCAATGTGCCCGTTGCCGTAGTCATCGCATTCCCGTGTCCTGGACGTTTCGTTTTGCCAATGCCACCGAGCATTCGCGGCGAACTGAGGGAAAGGAATCCAGGCTCTCCCCAAATTACTTCATCGGCAATCTCGTGTATTTCCGTGAATTCGCTGGTGGGCCTGCTTTGGGCAAGGTGGGGAGCTGCTAATCTGGTTGCTTCCAGAAAGTTTGCTCATGCGATGGATCGCCAATCCGCTCAATTCTCCTAAAGCCAGGGTGCTGGCGGCGGCGTTGCATGATTCCAGCCTGAAAATCTCTCCGGCGGCTCTGCCCGTACTGGCCGATCTGCTGGTCGGCCGTGGGATCGAAGAACCGGAGGCAGCTGCGCGTTTTCTTTCGCCGACGCTTGGCGACCTTCACGACCCGTTGCGGATGAGCGGGATGAAATCCGCTCTGGAGCGGCTGGAAGCGGCGTTAGAGCGCAAAGAGAAAATTCTCATCTACGGCGACTACGACGTGGACGGGACAACCGCGATCGTCATTCTGAAGACGGCGATTGAGCTTTGCGGGGGGGCGGCTGACTTTCATGTGCCGCATCGCATCCGCGAAGGCTATGGCATGCGCGACGAGGTAATCGAGCGCGCCGCTGCCGACGGCGTGCGGCTGATCATCAGCGTGGATACCGGCATCCGCGCTTTCGCTGCCGCCGACACCGCGCGGCGCACCGGAGTCGACCTGATCGTCACCGACCATCACTTGCCGGGGATGGATGGTGTGCCAGCGGCGCTTGTCGTTCTTAACCCAAACCAAAATGGTTGCGATTATCCCTGCAAGTATTTGTGCGGTGCGGGCGTGGCCTTCAAGTTGGCGCAGGGATTGATGCAGCGGCGGCTGGATATAAAAGATCAGTCGCGCCTGCTGATGTCGTTCATGAAGGTAGTGGCCATCGCGACCATCGCCGATGCCGTCCCGTTGCTGGGCGAGAATCGCGTGTTCGCGAAGCTGGGATTGCAAGGGCTGCGTCGTCCGGTGAACGTTGGGCTGAAGGCGTTGCTGGAAGTTGCGAAGCTGGGCGACGGGCGGGCACTGACCGCGACTGAAGTCGGTTTCCGCATTGCGCCTCGCCTGAACGCCGCCGGACGCATGGACGTGGCCCGCGACGTGGTCGATCTTTTCAACGAGAAAGACGCGGAGCGCGCGCGGAAGATTGCCGGCCGCCTTGACCAGTTGAACGCCGAGCGTCAGGAAGAAGAGCGGCGCATCATGGACAACATTCTGCGTCGGCTGGAGGACGAGCCCGCGCTGCGCGAAGCCTATTGCGTGGTGCTCGATGGCGAAGGCTGGCATCGCGGCGTGATTGGCATTACGGCGTCACGCGTGGTGGAACGCCATGGGCGTCCAACGCTGGTCATTTCCCGGGAGGGCGACGAGGCGCACGGCTCGGGACGATCGATCCCGGCATTCCATCTGCTGCATGCCATCGAATCGTGCTCCGAGCTGTTTTCCCGGTACGGCGGACACGCGCACGCGGTGGGCTTTGCGTTGCCCAGCGCCAACGTGGAGAAACTACGCGAGCGCCTGGACGCCTATGCGCGCGCGCGGCTCACTCCCGCCGATTTCGAGCCGCAGCTTGAGTTCGATCGAGAACTGCCGCTGGCGGAAGTCACGCCTGAACTTCACCAGGCGTTGCTTTTGCTGGAACCTTTTGGGATGGAGAATCGGGAGCCGATTTTTGCCGCGCGAGCGGTGCGGCTGATGGCGCCTCCGCAGGCGGTGAAAGAGAAGCACGTGCGGCTGCGGGTTGCGCCTGCGGTCATTAGTACGGTGACGGCGGCAGATTTCACTCCCCGCTGCCATCCCGACGCGGCCGCAATTCCGAAACGAGACGGCGTGGTGACGGGGCTCGGCCCCGTCCTGGCGGGGCAGAGCCCCGCCACCACACAATCTTTATCCACACAATCTTCATCCATACAATCTTCATCTTCCTGGCGCGACAACATTGCATTCAAAGCTATGGGCTGGGGCTTGAAGGAATCCTGCGACCGGTTGCAGTTGCTGGCTGGAGACCGCCTGGACATTGCCTATTCGCTCGGCATGAACGACCATCCTGAGTTCGGCGGGTTGGAACTGACTTTGCGCGACGTGGTACGCGCGCGGTAAGCGAAATCTTTTCTTTGATCTGCTTCTGCCATCTTGATTTTCGCTTTTGACAAGAAGCCAATCCGGCTTTATAGTGCCGGGTCATGAATGGAACTTTCTTCTGCAATAAGTGCGGCGCGCAGAATGCCGCTGGTGCTCAGTTCTGTTGCCGCTGTGGAGCGCCCACGAGCCCGACGCCCGGCGTCGTCCAGACACCAGCATCGCCCTACACAGCCTCGGCGGCTTCGTATCCGGCGGTCGCGCCGGTGATGGGAGTTGGCTACGGAGGATTCTGGATTCGGGTCGTGGCTGCCATTATCGACGGTATCATCGTGCGAGTTGTGGTGGCTCCGATTCACTTGATTTTCGGCGGTCTCGGATTGGCGGGCTCAATGATGGGCCACGTACCCCATGCCGGGCTTGCCCTTTTGGGCGGTGGCGTCACCTTCATCCTGGTGCTTTTCGGTTCCTGGTTGTACGAGGCTTTCATGGAAAGTTCGTCGTACCAGGCGACGCTCGGCAAGATGATCTTTGGGATGAAGGTTACCGACCTCAATGGCAACCGAATCTCATTCGAACGGGCGACGGGAAGGCATTTTGCGAAGTGGCTTTCCGCGATGATCCTGTGCATCGGCTACATCATGGTCGGCTTCACGGAGCGCAAACAAGGGCTGCACGATCTGCTGGCCGGAACGCTGGTGCGGCGGGCATAAGCTCCGTAAGCGCTAACTGGCAGGCTACGGGAAAAGTACCTTCTGCGGCGCAATCTCACCTCCGCGGCTAAAGCCGGTTCTGAAAACAGGGCAGTTATCGCAGCGGTAAACCGCTGCGCCACCCAAAATCGGAAACTTCCGCGGTAAACCGCTGCGCCACCCAAATCAGGTGCAACCGAACTTTTTCCCGGACTCGCTCCCGAATCTCTCCCGAATTAAGATAAGCCCATGCAAAATGCAACGCCGGCGGCCATCGCGGTGCTCGTGCTGGAGCTGGCACCGGCCGCCGTGTTTGGATTTGCTGGCGATCGAGTAGCGCAGGCATGCGCCCGCTGGCCGTCAAATGTACGGACCGCCATACCGGCATTCTGCGCGCTGCCTTACATTCTGATTTCCTGGTCGCATCAGATGTTTTCATGGAAATGGTGTGCTCTGTACGCGCTGCTGCCCGTGGCGATCGCGTGGCTGCTGGCGCAGGCCGCCGTCGCCGATCCTGAACAGCGCGGCAATTGGCGGGACGCGATCATTCTGCTGACGCTGGGGCTGGCGGTTGACTTGCGCTGGTTCGAGCGGGCGTGGCCAAGCGGGCTTGCGGGCTGGGGAAAATTACTCCTGGTCGATGCTGGCTTGTATGGATTCGTGGCCATCCGGCGTCTCAGTGGAACCGGCTTTGACTTTCACTTCCGCTGGAGCGACTGGAAGACCGGACTGCGGGAACTGGTCTTTTTTGCGCCATTAGTTCTCGCGCTGGGGATGGCGCTGGGCTTTCTCCATCCGCATAGCCTCGCGCCGCGGTGGTTCTTGATGGTTCCGGAATGGATCTACATCTTCATCTTCATTGCGGTTCCGGAGGAACTTTTCTTTCGCGCCTGGGTGCAAAACCTGCTGGAACGGCGGGTAGGACGGCGAGTGGCGCTCGGGATCACGGCAGTGTTGTTTGGACTCTCCCATTTCAACAAACGGTCGGCCCACTTCAACTGGCGCTATGTCGTGCTGGCCAGCATCGCCGGGATATTCTACGGGCGGGCATGGCGCGAGCAACGGCGGGTGCCGGCTTCGGCGATCACTCACGCCAGTGTGGACGCCATCTGGTCATTCTGGTTTTAGCTCATTGCCGCGGATATGAAAACATACGGATACGAAAATACAAATCTTGCGGTTTCGGCTCCTCGCCGGTACTTTGTCTGGACCCAGATCGCCATTACGTTTCTGTTTTTGGAACTCGCCATTTGGGCGCCGACAACGCACATCCGGAACCTCTGGTCCGCCATCGCGGCCATCACGATTCTGCTCCTTGTATTGATCAATGTATTGATCAATATTTTGATCGACTCTCGGCTCAGCCGACCGTCGCTCGCGCGCCTCGGCCTCGGATTGCCAGGAATGTTCGGCGCCAGCGTGGTGCTGGGCATCGGTTTGGCAACGGCTGGCTTCATGCTGATTCTGGTGTACTCGCTGGGCGGCCAAATCCCCGCCAATCCGGCTTGGTTTCCCGATTTGCAGTCGGCGTCGGGGTACATTCTCTGGGCACTGATTCAGGAATTCATACTGCAATCGTTTTTTTTTAACCACTTTGAAGAGTTGTATGGAAGCTCGGCCGCGGTTTGGATGGCGTCCACGCTCTTTGCCGCCGCCCACCTGCCCAATCCCATCCTCACCACCGCGACGCTCAGCGGCGCCCTTTTCTTCTGCGGGATGTTTCGCCGCTACCGCAGCATCTATCCCCTCGCCATCGTTCACGCGATGCTGGGACTGACCGTCGGTCTCACCACGCCCGACAGCCTGCTGCACCACATGCGGGTGGGGATGGGATATCTGCGATACTAGGGGACGGCGCCCGTGCGGCGGAATCTGGCCGCGACCGCGGGTTAGGCGGGAATCGCTATTCTAATAAACGGAATTCCGTCCCGCGACATTCCGCAGATTCCAGTGTTCCTAAAGATATGGCCTGGTGAACAAAAATCAGACTCGAGGATGCGTTATGCTTTTCCGCTCGCCGCTCGCCTTCGTTGCCCTGCTTGCCAGCTTCTATCAGCTTTCATCCGGAGTCGCCGCCGCCCAGGCGCTCGCTCAGGTCTGTCAGCCGTCCGTGACAAAGCCAATCGTTGTCGCCTCGCCGGAGCAGCGTCTCGAAGCTGGCCGCAAGGCGCAACCCCCGATCACGGACACCTCTAACGGCTTCGCCTGGCCCGACACCCCCCTGGGCATTATTAAGACTGCCAACGGCTACGAGTTTTTTGGAAGCGATGGCGCTGGGCACTCCCGGCAGATGTGGCAAGGTCATTGGGTCGGCAACAACAAGTACGGATCGATTGTCACGACGGCTGGAACGCTCGACAACCCGCTCGGCTCGGGCGATCTTCAGGACGTCAGCATCTCCCCGAATCCCGACCCCGCCGTGAACCCCAACTATCCTAGTTATGGCTACATGGGCGGAGGCCCGGTCTACCAAGTTCCTGCGGGCATGACCGGAGCCGGCAACCTGTTGGCCACCTACCACGCTGAACTCCCTAACGACTCGCTGTACGCCGCCCTCGGGCTGGCCGCCTCATCGGACAACGGCCTGCGCTGGACCGACCTCGGCGAAATCGTTCGTTTAAACCAGGCCTATGCGGTCGGGCTCGACGGCTTTGAAATCGGCGACGGGCCTCTCGTGCTCTCGCCCGACGGCAAATATTTCTATTTGTATTTTCCGGACTGGATCGCCAACGGCACGCTTCACACCACGAATCTTGACGGGGCCTCGACCATTACCCATGTCTCGGTTGCCCGCGCACCGGTGGCCTCTTTGTTGGACGCAGCGTTCGGATCGGCGCGCCCGCACGCTGTCCCCTTCGAGAAGTTCTATCAGGGAAACTGGCATCTGCAACCCGGGATCGGCGGAGCGTCCACCGACCTCACTCCAGGCTCCTCATGGCAAGCGGAAGGGTATATCGATATCCACTACGACAGCGCACTGCAACGTTACGTGCTGATTATCTCCAACGACACCACCTTCTACTACGCCGAATCCATCGATGCTCTAACCTGGACAATTCCGATATCGCTTGGCACCTACGGTCCGATTGCGGCTTATCCCACTGCGGTCGGGTTTGGCGATGACCCACACACACTGGGGAGGAGCTTCTACATTTACTTTACGCACTTGCCGATCGATGGGTCGGGGTGGAACGGCGGCTCGCTGCGGAGGCTTACACTCACCTGCCCGTGATCAGGCGCTCCCTTGGACTCGCTCAGGGAGGTTCCTGGCCGCGGCTCAAGAGTTACACTAGCCTCTGATGGCCCTTCCGGTTTCACGTCTGCGCCGCTGGTTCGCCTTGGGCGCGATTTTCATGATTGCTACGGTCGCGGGGATGTATTTCTACGCGCAATGGCGTGTGCGCAAGGTCGTCCACGACATTCCGGCGAAAATCGGCCTGGACATTCAGCAGACCGCCGAGGGCTTTTCCATCTCCAAGTCGCTGGAAGGCCGTACTCAGCTTACGGTGAGCGCTTCCAAGGCGGTGCAGTTCAAAGAGGGTGGACGGGCGGACCTGCACAACGTCAAGATCGTCATCTACGGCAAGGATGCCAGCCGCTTCGACCGGATCACCGGGGATGATTTCGAGTACGATCCCACATCGGGCGACGTGAACACGAAGGGAACGGTGCTAATTGATCTGGAAGCGAATCCCGAGGGCATGCGCCATTCGGACCAGTCGCCTCCCGAGCAAACGAGAACGCCACTTCATCTTGAAACCAACGGCCTCGTCTTCAACAAGAATACGGGGGACGCTTCT
>Ga0187879_10001794_pt1 | contig 14622 bp, 11 predicted proteins | sample June2016WEW_19_1_FD_132423 | JGI IMG/M metagenome (GOLD analysis project Ga0187879, IMG submission 132423) | Peatland microbial communities from SPRUCE experiment site at the Marcell Experimental Forest, Minnesota, USA - June2016WEW_19_10 | ecosystem: Environmental > Terrestrial > Soil >... | reverse complement strand
TCCTATTCCATGGGCTATTTCCTGCCGCTGATCGTCAAAGGCTGGGGCGTCAGCAATTTCCAGGTCGGCTGGATCGTCGCCGTCCCCTCGCTCGTCGGCATTTTCGCCATGATCACCGGCAGCTATTTCGCCGATCGGGTCGAGGACAAGCGTCCGATGCTCTCGGCATTGATGATCCTGTGCGCAATCGGCTGGACCGGCATGGGGTTTTACGCCACCTCCGCCTGGGCCTTGATCGCCGTCACTTTGGTCGAGATCGGCATCGGCATCGCCCGCCCAATGTTCTGGACCGTGCCGCCGCTGTTCCTGAGCGGTGCGGCGCTGGCAGGGGTGATGGGGCTGATCAGCGTTTTTGCGAACTTTGGCGGTGTCATCGGTCCCGTCGTGATTGGCTGGCTCAAGACCACCACGAACAGTTTCTCCGGTGGGCTGTATTATGTCGCTTGCTGTGCGTTCATCTCTGCGCTTGCCGTCCTCACGATACGCACCGCGCCGCGCGGCTCGACACCACCCCGGCCGCGCTCCTGGCGCAGTGGATAGATCGCGAGCTGCGGGCTAACGGTCATGGCGTTAGTCTCCCGCGTAGGGCGATACAGAGTCTGTTTATGCCGCTGCCCATAGGTTCCGTGGTACTGCGGCTGAATCGCCGGACATGAATTCGCTCGACGCACGAAGTCCTGCAGGCGAGTGATCAACGTCGGCAAAATCTCCTGACCGCGAACTCAACGCGAATCCATTACGCCCGGGTCAGCGCCCAGGCGGATCGCAGGCCTGGTGCTGCAGGCGCCGCCGCTATGACGTTTCGGCAAAGCGCTTTCCGGTTACTGAAACGCCGCGCCGCGCCGTGCACCCAGCGCCTTGAACACCATCGCCGCTGGGCAGAAGCCGGTGATACTGGACTGGATCATGTTGAGCCCGACGAAGCCTGTCAGCAACAGCCACCAGGGGTTGACCAGCCAGGTCAGCAGAGCACTTCCCAAAACCATACAACCGGCAAACGCGAGAACGGCACGATCGATTGTCAAGCTGACTTCTCCTTCAATGTACAGACGCAGCGAGTTGGCTGCGGGCCCACCGGACGATCGCGTCGGCGTTCATCGCCCCGGAGGATTGTCCGACCACGTTGCCATTTCGGAACAGAAACATCGCCGGGATGCCCCGCACACCGAGCCGTGCGCAGGTTGCCTGTGCGTTATCGGCATTGAGCTTCAGCAACCGGACCGCCGGTTCCAAGGTCGAGGCAGCGCGTTCGAATGCCGGCGCCATCATGCGGCAAGGACCGCACCACGGCGCCCAGACATCCACCAGCACAGGAATGCTGTTCAATCGGACATGCCGATCGAGCGTTGCTTCATCCACCTCGGCCGGATGTGCTGCGAACAATCCCTTATGGCAGGAACCGCAGCGCGCCGCCTCGGCCGGACTTCCGGCCGGCACCCGGTTCACTTTGCCGCAAACCGGACAGACGATTTGAGCGTCATTGGCCATCGCAGCGTGCTCACCCGACTTCTTTGAGTTTCTGGATATCGAGCCGGCGCAGAACGAAACTCTCGTAAAACGGTTCGCTCTGGCCAGTGCGCATCTTGCGCAGGAAATATTTCTCGAATGCCACTTTTGCGAGGTGCACCCAGGCCCCTTTGGCCGACCAATTCACATTGCGCGGCGGAATTTGTGGCTGCGCCACGAAAGCCACGCCGCTGTCGCCGAAATCTGCAAGGCAAACCGCGTTCCAGGTCGCGCGGGCCGCCGCGAGTTCGCCGCGCAGCAATTTGCCGATGTTCAGGGCGGTGGCGGTCACCATCGATTCGATCATAAAACCGGTTTTCGGCGTGCCAACCGGGACCGGCGTCGGACCGACCGGCGGGATGGCGACACAGACGCCGATGCCGAACACGTTGGGATACGCCGGATTGCGTTGATGCTGGTCGATCAGCACGAAACCGCGCGGGTTCACCAGCTTCTCCAGTCCACGAATGGCCGCCACGCCCCGAAACGGCGGCAGCATCATCGAAAAGCCGAAAGCCAGCTCATGGTTCTTGCGGACCGCACCGGCATCGTCGACTTCCTCAACCGACATTGCGCCTTCCGTCACGGACTTCACCTTCGCGTTGGTGATCCAGCCGATATGGCGTTCGCGAAACTCACTTTCCATCAGCGACTTCGTATCCCCGACGCCGTCCAGGCCGAGGTGGCCGATATAAGGTTCCGGCGTGACGAACGTCATTTTGACGCGATCGCGGATGCGCCGCTTCTTCAGTTCGGTATCCAGAATGAAAGCAAACTCGTACGCCGGGCCAAAGCATGACGCACCCTGCGCGGCGCCGACCACGATCGGGCCCGGATTCTTGCAAAACGCCTCAAATGCGTCATGCGCCTGCTCGGCGTGGTCGATGTGGCAGATCGACTGGGTATACGCGTTCGGTCCGAGCCCTTCGATCTCATCGAACGCCAGCTCGGGCCCGGTGGCGATCACCAGATAGTCGTACGCAATGGCCTCGCCATCGTTCAGTTCGATCTGTTGCGTATCGGGATCGACACGACGGGCGCCTTGCGTGAGGTAGCGGATGCCCTTGCGCCGCATGATCCCGCTGAGATCCGCCTCGATGTCGGTGCGTTGGCGCCAGCCGACGGCGACCCAGGGGTTGGACGGCACGAAATGGTAGCTTTGTTCCTGGCCGATCAACGTTAGGCGATCGCCCGGCCGAAGTTGCGGCAGCAGCTCATAGGCCGCCAATGTCCCGCCCAGTCCGGCGCCGAGTACGACGACTTCGCTCATATTGATTCCTCCAGAGGCTTCACACCGGGCTGGATTGCGAGGCCGCATCCCCCGGCTGACATTCTGTCGCTTGACAATATATTCATAGATGCGTAGATACGCAAGTATGAAAGTGACGGCCGATGCAAGTTGACCCCGATCAAATGATGGCGGCCGCGGATCAGGCCAGCGAGTTGTTGAAATCGCTCGCCAATCGCCACCGGCTGCTGATTCTTTGTCAGTTGACCGAGCGCGAACGCTCGGTTGGCGACCTGGCCGAGTTTCTTGGCCTGCGCGATTCAACGGTGTCGCAGCATCTGTCGCTGTTGCGCCGCGACGGGCTGGTGCAGGCACGGCGTGACGGTCAGACGATCTGGTACTCGATCGCCAGCGCTCCGGCCCGGCGTGTGCTGGAAACGCTGTTCGAACTGTTCTGCAAGCCCACCGCCTTGTGTGCGCCGGCCCGCGGCAAGCGGGCAGCAAAATCGACACGCGTCAAATCGTAAGCCAGGTGGGCGCCGAACTTCCGAACCCACAACAGGAGACTCCCATGCAAGCCCAGATCAGGGAAATCACGCCGGCCGAAGTGCATGACGCCGTGCGCGACCATCGCATTGTGCTGATCGACGTGCGCGAGCCGCAGGAATACCTTAATGAACGTATCCACGGCGCATTGTTGTTTCCGTTGTCGACGTTCGACCCGCGCGCGTTGCCGATCGGTGAACGACCGGTGGTGTTGCATTGCGGCACGGGCAAACGCTCCGCCATGGCGGTAGCGAAATGCATCCAGGCCGGGGTGGCGGTTACGACGCATCTCAAGGGCGGCATCCAGGCATGGAAACACGCGCATTGTCCCACAGTGACTCTGGACCCTGGCACCGGCGCGGTCGTTGACCGGAGATAGCCGGGTCATTGCCTCGTTGGCGACGGGACGTCGCTGATTCTTCCTCGATCCGACAGGTCGATCATGCGTTGTCGATTTATTCCGCTCCTGGTGTTCCTCGCCGGTGTTGCAATGGCCTCCACCGCGCGCGCCGAAGCCGCCTTCACGGTGCAGCGTGCGGAACTCACCGATGAAAAAGCGGTGTTCGCCACAGTGGATAGCCCCAACGTGGTGGCGGCACGCACCCGCATCGGCGGGACTGTGGCTCAGTTGTCGGTGCACCAGGGCGACGCGGTAACCCAGGGCCAGGTGATCGCCGTGGTCGCCGACGAAAAGCTGCTGCTGGAAATTCGTTCGCTCGACGCACAGATTGCAGGACTCGAGTCACAGCTTGCGCAGGCGCATACTGATCTGACGCGGGCCGAGACATTGTTCAATCAGGGCGTTGGTCCGCGGACCACACTTGACCAGGCGCGGACCGCGGTCGAGGTTGCTGCCTCCGCATTGCGTGCGCGCACTGCCGAGCGCGGAGTGGCACAACAGAATCTGGACGAAGGCAAGGTACTGGCGCCGGTTGCCGGCCGGGTCATCACGGTGCCGCTGACCGAGGGCACCGTTGTGCTCAACGGCGACACAATCGCGACCGTGGGCCAGGGGCCGTTCATCTTGCGGTTACGAGTGCCGGAACGCCAGGCCGTGTCGCTGAAAGTCAACGACCGCGTGCGCATCGACGCCGGCCAGCTTGGCGCAACGCAATCGACGAGCGGCGTCATTACCCTGATTTATCCACAGATCACCGATGGCCGCGTGGTAGCGGATGCCAAGGTGACCGAGCTCGGCGATTATTTCGTTGGTGACCGCATCCTGGTGTGGATCAGCGCCGGTACGCGCGAGGGCTACGTGGTGCCGGAGAGTTTCCTGCGCAGCCGCTTTGGCCTCGACTACGTCTTGTTGCGCCGGCCGGACGGCAGCGTGACGGAGACGCCGGTGCAGCGCGGTGAGCCGCGTCCCACATCCGCGCTGCCGGATGGCATCGAATTGTTGTCGGGCGTGCAAAGCAGCGACGTGCTGGTGCAGCCATGAGTCCTGGATTTTCCGGCCGGCTCACACGCGCAACAATCCGCTCGCCGCTGACGCCGCTGTTTCTGCTGGCCGCGTTGGCAGCCGGCATGGTGGCCTTGCTGACCATTCCGCGCGAGGAAGAACCGCAGATCAGCGTGCCGATGGTGGACATCATCCTCCAGGCGAACGGGTTGAAGGCGCCCGACGCGGTGGAATTGGTCACCAAGCCCCTGGAAGCCATCGTCAAGCCGATCGCCGGCGTGGAACACGTCTACAGCCAGACGCAGGACGACCGGGCGGTGGTCACCGTGCGCTTCAACGTCGGCACCAACGAGGATGCCGCGATATTGCGCGTGGACGACAAGATCCGTGCCAATCTCGACAAGATCCCCGTCGGCATCCCGATGCCGCTGATCGTCGGTCGCGGCATCAACGACGTGGCCGTTGTGGTGTTGACGCTATCGCCGCAGCCGGCGGCGGCATCGCAGTGGACCGACAAAGACCTTTACGATGTCGCGATCAAACTGCGCACTGAGCTGACCAAGGTCGACAATATCGGCACCAGCTATATCGTCGGCACTGGCCCCGAGGAGATTCGCGTCGAACCCGACCCGGAGAAACTGTCGCTGTTCGGCGTCACCTTGCAACAGTTGATCGGCAAAGTTCGCGACGCCAACCGTGAGTTCGTTGCCGGCGATGTCCGCGAGGCCGGCCTGATGCGGACGCTGGCGGCCGGCCAGACGTTACGCGGCGTGCCGGATATCGGGCTGCTGCTGCTGACCACGCGCGACAGCCGTCCGGTCTATGTGCGCGACGTCGCCAAGGTGGTGATCGGGCCCAGTACGGTCGAAGACCGTGTCTGGAACCTGACGCCAAACCAACCGGGTTGGGACCATGTGCCCGCGGTGAGCCTGGCGTTGGCCAAGCGTGCCGGCGCCAATGCCGTGGTGGTATCGCAGGACATTTTGCAGCGCGTGGCATCGTTGCAAGGCCGCCTGATTCCGCCCGATTTGCGCGTCGAGGTCACTCGCAACTACGGCAAGACCGCCAACGACAAAGCCAACGAGCTGCTGTTCCATCTCGGCCTTGCAACGGTTTCCATAGTCGTGCTGATCGCCGTGGCAATCGGCTGGCGCGAGGCGGTGGTGACGCTGGTGGTCATCCCCACCACCATCCTGCTGACTTTGCTCTCGGCCAGGCTGATGGGCTATACGATCAATCGCGTCAGCCTGTTTGCGCTGATCTTCGCCATTGGTATCCTGGTCGATGACGCGATCGTCGTCGTTGAGAACATCGCCCGTCACTGGGCCATGCGCGATGGCCGGTCGCGCATGCAGGGGGCGATCGAGGCAGTGGCGGAAGTCGGCAACCCCACCGTGGTCGCCACGCTCACCGTGATCGCCGCGTTGCTGCCTATGTTGTTCGTTTCAGGGTTGATGGGGCCGTACATGGCGCCGATCCCTGAGAATGCGTCGGCCGCAATGCTGTTTTCGTTTTTCGTTGCCATCGTGGTCGCGCCCTGGCTGCTGTACAAATTGCATCCCGACGAACCAGGTGTTGCAGCCGCGCGGCGCGACGGGGAAGTGGAATTTCTGCCGGCCAGGAAGCCCAGTATTGAACACGACCTGGCTGTGCACCATGAAGGAAGGCTCGGGCGCATTTATCGAGCGGTTGCCAGGCCTTTGTTACGCTCGCGTGCCCGTGCCTGGACCTTCCTGCTGGTGGTTGGGGTCGCCACCATAGTGGCGTGCGCGTTGTTCTATACCAAAAACGTCACCGTAAAACTGTTGCCATTCGATAACAAATCGGAACTGGCGGTCGAGCTGAACCTGCCGGAAGGTAGCACTCTGGAAGCCACCGAGCGAAACCTGTTTGCCGCTGCCGCCATCGCGACCGGCCTGCCGGAGGTGCGCTCGATCCAGGCCTATGCAGGCACCGCGGCGCCGTTCAATTTCAACGGCCTGGTGCGGCATTACTACATGCGCGAGTCGCCGGAACTCGGTGATCTGCAAATCAATCTTTCGGACAAGGCGGATCGCCCGCGGGGCAGCCACGAAATCGCGCTCGATTTGCGACGCCGGCTTGGCGCGCTGAAGCTGCCGGAAGGCAGTACGCTGCAAGTGGTGGAAGTTCCGCCCGGCCCGCCGGTGCTGGCCACGCTGCTCGCCGAGATCTATGGCCCTGACGCAACGACAAGGCGCGCGGTGGCGGAACAGGTGAAGGCGCTGTTCAAATCGGTGCCGTTCATTGTCGATGTGACGGACTCCTACGGCCATCCGCGGCCGCGGTTGCGGATCAGCATCGACCAGGACGAGTTGGAATATTTCGGTGTCGAGCAGAGCGACGTATACGATACGATACAGGCGTTGTTCGGCGGTGTTCCGGTTGGCTATTCGCACCGCGGCGAGGACCGCGATCCGATCGCCATCCGAATCGGCTTGCCCAAGAACGATCTTAGCTGGGATGAACGCCTGGCGGCCACTCCGGTTCCTGCCAACACGCTGCCCGGCAGCAACACGGTAGTGGAACTTGGCGAGGTGGTGCGCGCGGACAATGAAGTTGGTTCGCCGGTGTTGTTCCGTCGCGACGGACATTTTGCCGACATGGTGATGGGCGAACTGGCTGGCGAGTTCGAGGCGCCAATTTACGGCATGCTGGCGGTAGACGAAGCCATTGCGGCGCATGACTGGGGTACGTTGCCGAGACCGGCGATCAGCATCCGCGGCCAACCGTTGGACGAATCGCATCCGACATTGTTGTGGGACGGCGAGTGGGAAATCACGTACGTCACCTTCCGCGACATGGGCGCGGCGTTCGGCGTGGCGATGTTGGGGATCTACATCCTGGTGGTCGCGCAATTTCGCAGCTTCCGATTGCCACTGGTGATCCTGACGCCCATTCCGCTGACCTTGATCGGCATCGTCCCCGGGCATTGGCTGTTCAATGCACCGTTCACGGCAACCTCGATGATTGGGTTCATCGCATTGGCCGGCATCATCGTGCGCAACTCCATCCTGCTGGTCGATTTCGTCCGTCACGGGGCCCGGTCGGGTATGACGTTGCGAGAGGTGCTGCTGGATGCGGGTGCGATCCGCTTCAAGCCGATCCTGCTGACCGCGCTCTCGGCAATGATCGGTGCCGCAACGATCCTGACCGATCCGATTTTCCAGGGGCTGGCGATCTCACTGCTGTTCGGCCTTGCATCATCCACATTGCTGACGGTGCTGGTGATCCCGGCGATCTACGTGGTGTTGCGTGATGCCGAGCAGGTGACCGCGTGATTGGCTTAACCTTCCCCGTTGAGCGTTTTGATCCGGTCGGGTCTGATACTACGCGGGGCTCGCCGCCTGAACGCTCAGATCCTGATTGGCTTTGCGTCATCATGCGTGATCCCGTCGCCTGCTGGTCACCAGCACAACCTGGCTTAATTGACGATACCCTGGCGCGGCCCTCCTGACAGCGTTACGTCAGGAGACCTCATCCCTCATGCAATCAGGAGCCGCCCATGCGCCGGGCCGATCGATTGTTCGATATCATTCAGACCTTGCGGGTCGCCTCAAACCCGATGACGGCTGCGGCCATCGCCGAGAAACTGGAGGTCACGGTCCGCACCGTCTATCGCGATATCGCGGCCCTGCAGGCAAGCCGGGTGCCGATCGAGGGTGCCGCCGGTATCGGCTACGTGCTGCGGCGCGGCTTCGATCTGCCGCCGCTGATGTTCACCGTCGATGAACTCGATGCCATCACCGTCGGTGCCCGTCTGGTTCGACGACTCCGGGATCCCGGGCTGCAGGATGCAGCGGAGAGCGTACTGGCGAAAATCACGACGATCTTGCCGGAAACATTGCGCCGGGGAATCGTTGACGCCCCGTTTTACGTGTCCGCCGGTCAGGCCGAGACCCCAACGGGGATCGATCTTTCCGACGTTCGTTACGCGATCCGCGAAACCAGGAAGCTGCGCATCACCTACACTGACGCGCGCGGACAACGCAGCAATCGCACGATCTGGCCGATCGCCATGGCGTATTACGTCGACGCCACGCTGATCGGGGCCTGGTGCGAACTGCGCGAAGATTACCGGCATTTCCGGGTCGAACGGATCGTGACGTCCACGCTGATGGACGAAACGTTTCCCACCGACGGGGGCAAGCTGATGGAAGGCTGGTTGGCGCAGCGGGCGACGGACGAGGCGTCCGCGTTGTTGGTCACTTCGTAACCGGTGCGGCAGTGCGGATCAAAACCAAGGCGGCGAGCGCGAGGGCAACGGCGGCGAGACCGCCGAGGCTAAACACAGTGGAATAATCCAGCCCGGTGCGCTGCCGCATCGGACCGACGCCGAATGCAGCGACACCGTAACCAACCTGATAAACCGCGATCAACGCACCTGACATTGAGGCTGCCTGGTGCGGGAACTCGGCCCCGGCGAAGCTGATGCTGAACGGCAAAAAAGCGGAACACGCGAGTCCGGCAATGGCGAATGCGGCAATGCCGCTCAGGGCGCCGTTGGCTACGGCGACGAACTGAAAGGCGAGGGCCAGCAATACCGGCAGCGCCAAATAGATCCATCGACTCGCAATGAAACGATCGAGGAAGGCGACTGCCACCCGCCCCAAGGTTACCATCACCCAGAAGGCGGTCAGTGCGTAGGCCGCATCTTGCCCGGACACCTGGCGCTGGACTGAAAGATACAGCGTGGCCCAGTTGCCGCAGAGGGTTTCGACAATGCCGTAGAGGAAGACTGCAATGGCGTAGAACCAGAAGCGCGTTGGCAGGCCGCCACTGCTGGCGGCGTTGTATGGCAGTTGCAGTGGGGCTGACAGCGTGCCGCCCAGCAATGCCGCGACCAGCCCTGTCGTCAGCAGTGGCAATCCCCACCAAAAGCCGAGACCATTGAACAGCGCCACAAGTACGGGAGCCAACGCAGTACCGACCCCGAGCAGCGCGTTCAGCAGCAGAACGGCTCCATCGGCATTGGCGGGAAAAAAGCCCTCCACCAGCGTGTTCAGCGCCATCACTGTCGCTCCGAAGCCGAGCCCCAAAGCGCCGGTTGCAACGCAAAGCACGACGAAGGCGAGATCCGTACCGGCCAGAATCGGGCTCGCCGCGAGCAATGCCATGGCGAACAGGTCGCCGCATAACCCCAACCGCAGCACGCCACGTAAGCCGAAGCGACGTGCAAGGCCCGAACCGAAGGCCGAGGCAAGGATCGCCAACACGACCTGCGGAATGAACATCGCGCCATATTGCGTGCTGGACAAAGCAAATCCCGACGGTTGGATGAAAATCGTGCTGGCGGCCGGGAAGGTGACCAGCGCGAGCCCTTGCACCACACCAGCGAAATAGAGCAGGCCGACCTCAAACCGGCTCGCAGACTGCGCCAACGCCTCAGCCCAGTCGCTGGAGCAGATGGTCGCCGACACGGAGCGCGTTGGCGATCGCGGTGAGCGACGGATTCACCGCGCCGATACTGACAAAGCAGCTGGTATCAACCACGTAGAGATTGTCCAGTTCATGGGCTTTGCAGTCGCGGTCGAGCACCGAGGTAGCAGGATCATCTCCGAATCGGCAGGTACCGGCCTGATGCGCGCAACCCGCGACGGGAATATCGCTGTGCATATACAAGTCACGCGTGACGAGATGTTGCGACTGGAGGCCGATTTCGGTTAGCATTGAACGCAGCTTGTCATAGAGTCTTTGTTTCGGTACCTGATTGTTGGGCGTATAGGACAAGGTCAGGCGTCCATCGCGATCGATCGTTACGCGATTGTCAGGGTTCGGCAGATCCTCCGTCGTGAGCCAAAAATCCACCGCATGGCGGGCGATTTCATCGAGGGCGCGATTTGGCATCAGGGCAGTCAGTAGTGACTTTTCGGCGCGGTACATGCCGCCCAGGGTCTTGCCGATCATCTGGATATTGCCCATGGGAAAAGGGAACCCATCCATGCCAAAATAGAAGTCGTTTAATGCGAGCGTCTTCTGAAACATGGTGTCGTTCGGCGTCAGCGACAGTGCCAGCACGGCCTGGCTGTTGTGGAACATATAATTCCGCCCGACCTGACCCGACCCATTGGCGAGCCCCCCGGGGTGGGCGTCGTTCGCAGACCGCAATAGCAAAGCTGCGGAGTTCGCCGCCCCACAACACACCGCGACAATATCAGCTGCGAAGTGCTGCACCACGCCCGCCACTTCGGCAGTCACGCCGGTGAGGCTTCTGCCTGTGACGTCGGTTTCAAGCTTCAGCGCTTTTGCGTTGCGCAGCAGCGTGACGTTTTGGTGTTGCAATGCGGGTCTGACGGCAATCACCTCGGCATCGGACTTGGCATGTAGCAGGCACGGAAATCCATCGCAGGTCTGACAGCGGATGCACTGGCTATAGGCCATGTCCGCCTCGTTCAGCATCACCGCCGCAGGAGCCTGGAATGGTCGGTAACCCGCAGCTTTTAGATCGTTGTACAGCTTCGCAATGCGCGGTTCGTGGGATACCGGCGGTGCCGGATATGGCGCACTGGCGGGTGGTTCTGTGGGATCGCCACCGCGTTCGCCGTGCACCTGGTAGAGATTTTCCGCTTCGGTGTAGTACGGCTCCAGTTCGTCGTAAGTGATCGGCCAGGCGGGTGAAATGCCGTCATGATGTTGTAGGATGCCGAAGTCCTCCTTTCGGAGACGGTAGAGCGCGGCGCCGAACACTTTGGTCGCCCCGCCTACGAAATAATGTACCTGAGGTTGGAACGGCTTGCCGTCCGGCAAGTACCAGGTCTCAGGCGAGACATAGCGGTTGGCGCCAAAGACATCCTCGACGTTCCAGTTGCGTGCCTCGCGCGGCAGCCAATCGCCGCGTTCCAGAACGAGCACTTTCTTGCCTGACGGTGCCAGCCGATGCGCCAGCGTGCCGCCGCCGGCGCCACTGCCTATAATAACGATATCGTAATATCCTGCCATTACAGCCCGACGCTGCCCTGCATAATTCCGCCATCGGCAAAGATCGTCGTCGCAGTCAGGTAGCCGGCGCCATCTCCGGCGAGGAAGACGACGACGTTGGCGATCTCCTCCGGTTGCGCCATGCGACCCAAAGGGATGGCGGCGTTGAGCTTCGCCAACAACGCTGGATCGTGCATTGTGGTCAGGTTGATCGGGGTCGCCACCGCGCCGGGTCCGACACCAACCACGCATATACCGTGCGGTGCCAGTTCCACTCCGGCAGTGCGGGTCAGCATCCGCATGCCGCCCTTGGCGAGGCAATAAGCGGTGTTGCCCGGCATCGGCCAGTCCTCATGCACCGACGTGATGTTGATAATGCGTCCGCCACCGCCTTGTTTGATCATCTGCTTCGCGGCGATCTGGGTGCCGAAAAACGCGCTCTTTAAGTTGATGGCGAGAACCTTGTCGTACTGGTCCTCGGTGGTGTCCAGCACAGAGGTGCGGGTCTCCACGCCGGCATTATTCACCATGATATCCAGCCGGCCGAATTTCGCCACCGTGGCGTCCACCAGCGCCTGCAATTCCCGCACGCTGCTGACATCGGCCTCCACGCCGATTGCGGTGTCTCCCAGCGCTGCGATATCACGCTCGAGAGCTTCGGTCGCTTCGGGATGAGCCACGTAGTCGATCGCGATGCTGGCTCCGGCCTTGGCCAGGCCGAGAGCGATCGCCTTGCCAATCCCACTATTGCCACCGGTTACGATTGCGATTTTTCCCTGTAGAGACATGGCATGCCTTTCATCGCGGGAGATCCGCTTGCAAGCCGGTCGGCGGCCGGCCGATCGGCGACCGATTATCGTGTCGGTGCTCGCCCCCTCGTCAACTGGTCGATCAGATTTGCGACCAACCCGGTCCAGCCGGTTTGATGCCCGGCACCGAGGCCGCGGCCGGTGTCGCCATCAAAATATTCATGAAACAGTAGCAGATCGCGGAAAAACGGATCATTTTGGAACAGCGCACAGCCGTCGAAAACCGGCCGCTTTCCGTCCTGGTCGCGCCGGAACAGTCCGATCAACCGCCGGGACAGATAGTCAGCCACCTGGTCGAGCGCAAGACGCTGACCTGACCCCACTGGGCACTCAATCCGGAAATCGTCTCCGTAAAACTTGTGGAAACGCCGTAGGCTTTCAACGAGAAGGAAATTTACCGGCAGCCAAACCGGGCCGCGCCAGTTGGAGTTGCCGCCGAACATGCCGGAATCGGATTCCCCCGGCAAATATTTCAGTTGGTACTTAGCCCCATCACACGCGAATTCGTACGGGTGATCGAGGTAATAACGCGACACCGAACGCACCCCGTGTGGCGACAGGAATTCACTTTCATCGAGCATACGCTCCAGAACCTTGGTCATGCGATACACGCGCGCGAGCGACAGCAAATGCTGATCGCTCACGCTTGGATTATCCCACCGCGAAACCATTGATGCCAGATCGCTGCGCTGCTCGTGCAAATAGTGCAGCCGCTCGCCGAAGCCCGGGAGCTTCCGTAGCAGCGCGCCATCCACCACCGCCACGGCAAACAGCGGAATCAACCCGACCATGGAACGGATGCGCATCGGAAAGCTCGATCCATCCGGCATGCACAGTTTGTCATAATAGAAGTTGTCGGTCTCATCCCAAAGGCCGGATGAACTGGCGCCCCGACCAGTCATCGCCTCGGCGATGTACAGCAGGTGCTCGAAAAACTTCGCAGCCATGTCTTCGTAAACCGGGTCACAGTCGCTAAGTTCCAGGGCAATGTGCAACATGTTCAGGCAATACATGGCCATCCAGGCGGTGCCATCGGACTGTTCGATATAACCGCCTCCTGGCAGCGGTGACGACCGGTCGAAGATCCCGATATTGTCGAGACCGAGAAACCCACCCTCAAAAATGTTCAGGCCCTGGGCGTCCTTGCGATTCACCCACCAGGTGAAGTTCAGCAGCAGTTTATGAAACATTCGCTCCAGGAACGCGGTATCGGCGACGCCACCATTCCACCGCCGGTCATTTTCGTAGACGTGGAGCGCGGCCCAGGCGTGTACCGGCGGATTGACGTCGCCGAACGCCCATTCGTAGGCCGGCAGACCGCCATTCGGATGCATCATCCAAACCTGGGCAAGCAACAGCAGCTGACTCTTGGCAAACTCAGGATCGATCAGCGACAGGGTGACACACTGAAAGCCCAGGTCCCACGAGGCAAACCAGGGATACTCCCATTTATCGGGCATCGATATGATGTCAGCCGTGCTCAAATGACGCCACGCGCTGTTGCGGCCGGTTTTACGCTGCTCTGGTGGCGGCGGTTGGCGGGGGTCGCCGTCCAGCCACTCGGCAACATCGAAGCAGTAGAACTGCTTGCTCCACAGCATGCCGGCGAAAGCCTGACGCTGGATCAATCGCATATCGGCGTCTGCGATGCCCGCTTGCAGTACGGCATAGAAAGCGTCGGCTTCCGTCCGACGCTGTTCCACCAGGGCGTCGAACCCGGCAAAGTCCAACGAGCCGGTCACGCCGACGTGCAGACGCGCGCGCACCACCGCGGTTCCGCCCGCGGGCACTACGCGGTGATAAACGCCCGCGACTTTGGTGCCGCGGCCGTCTGGATTGATCGCGTCGTCCCGGCCGTGGACGATGAATTCGTCAAAGCCGTCTTTGTGGTAGCCGGGCGTCGCCGTGGCACCAAACAATTTCTGCGAATTCGTGTCGTTTTCGCAAAAAATCAGTCGGTCCTGGCCTTCGAAGGCCAGCGTGAATGGGCCCAGAAGGTCGTGGTTGCCGATGACTTCGCCCGGTTTATCTTCGCGCATGTCGGGGCGGGCGTAATCGTCGCTCCAGCTCCATTCGTTACGAAACCAGGCCTGCGGCAAAATCCAGATCGGCGCTGGATCTGGGCCGCGGTTGTGTACGGTAATCCGCATGAGAATGTCGTCCGGCGGTCCCTTGGCATATTCCACTTCGACATC
>Ga0187879_10001793_pt1 | contig 14624 bp, 13 predicted proteins | sample June2016WEW_19_1_FD_132423 | JGI IMG/M metagenome (GOLD analysis project Ga0187879, IMG submission 132423) | Peatland microbial communities from SPRUCE experiment site at the Marcell Experimental Forest, Minnesota, USA - June2016WEW_19_10 | ecosystem: Environmental > Terrestrial > Soil >... | reverse complement strand
GGCGAGCCGGTTGTGTGACCGGATGCAGGCGGCGGGCCTGGTGTCGCGGGATCGGGCGGTGGTGAGCCGCCGGGAGATTGTGGTGGTGCCGACGGAGTCGGGGCGGCGGCTGGCGGAGTGGGTGCGGGGGCGCCGGCGGGCGGCCCTGGGGGCGCTGCTTTCGGGGATGACGGCGGGGGGGCGCGACGCGCTGGCGCGCGGGCTCGGGGAGCTCGCTGATGGCGGCGCCGCCGGGGCGGCCGACGGCGAGCGGGGCCGGGCAGGAACCGCTTAGCGGCCGACCTGACTCTCCGTCCGGACCGCCGCCCCCGGATTGCAGATGCCTTGCTTGCCTGCGACCACGTAGGCAGTCCCGCTGGCGACTCGCCCGGTAGAGCAGCGTGTGCTGGGAACGAATGATCCGAGCACAACCGAACTCACGATCACGACGACGACAACCGGGATGAGCATGGCCGGCCGGAGCAGCCGGGCGAGCCGCCCTTTGAGTTCTTCAACCTTCGGCATTTCGTCGTGCGACGTGAGCCGGGCGAAGATCGCGAACAACGAGGTAAGGTGCGGATCACGAGCCTGAAGAATCATTTCGATCTGGTCGAGAACCCGCTGCTGGCGGGCAGGCAAACTCATCTCTTCTCCGGTCTGTTCATCCCTCGCGCTGCAGACGCCGTCAACGTTCACGTCCATGCTGGCCAGGCCCAACGTGATTATGGTAGCGACCGCGCCCACTGCTACCCCGCCAGCGGAAAGAGGCACCCGGCAGCCGGTGCGTAGCGAAGCCCCAAGATTACCTGGAGTTATCGTGCCCCCGGGGCTCATCGCTGCCATTGAGCCGCGCTCGGCGGATCGGATGCCAAGGAGGCAGGCGGACTTTCAGCGCTCGGGCGCATCGGCGGGGGGAGCGATCTCCCCGGGCGTCCGAGGGGTCTGACTGGCGGCCCCGGCACCGGGCGGGCGATCGCTGTACGACACCTCCACGTGCTGTTCCTCCCGGCGCTGATTCTGCAGCGCCTGCATTGCCATCGACGCACGGTCAGCTTCGGTCAGCGGAGGCTGGACAATCGTTCTCGGCCACAGCCGCCGCGCGAGCACCACGTTGATCTCAGCGGAATAGACGGTGATCTCGACGGCCAGGTATATCCAGGCGATGAGGCCGAGCACTGTAGCGAAGACGCCGTAAACCGAGTCGCTGTGCAGATAGTGGCGGACCAGGAAGGTGCCAAGGGCCTGCAGCAGCGTCCAGGCAATGCCGCCAGTGATCGCGCCGGGCAAGAGCTTGCGGCTTGGTACGCCCTTAGGAGTCAGGACGCGGAAGCCGATGAGGTAGACGGCTATGTTCACCAGGGCCGCGAGCACTTCGACGAGCACGGCCGTGAGCGTGCCGTTGTGACCGAAGGCATCCAGGCCGGCCAGCAGCGTCGTGAGGATCAAGCCGAGACCGAGGACACCGATGAATAGCGCGGCCCGGCCGAGGCGCTGCACATATCCAGGCCGGGCAGGGCCGGGCAGGTTCCACACCTGCGCCATCGTGAACAGCCCGGCCTGGGCGAGCCCGCTGGCGCCCCAGATCAAGACGAGCAGCCCGATGACGAGTCCGATCACGCTCGACCGCCGGAGCACGTGAACGTTGCCTGTAAGTTGCTGACCGATCAGCGGAAACTGGTTCTCGACTGTGCGCAGCACGTCGTGACGTATCGCCGGGTTCCCCGCCGCCACCAGGCCAAGGATGGTCACCAGCACAAGTAGCAGCGGGAACAAGGAGACGAAGCTCGAATATGCCAGGTTGGCTACGAGCACTCCGCCGTTGTCGTCGCCGTACTTCTTGATGACGCCGAACAGGAAGGCGGTCACTTTGTGCCGCTGCTGGGCCGCGTCCACCCCGCGCAGCACGCGCTCTGCTGGGTTCACGCATGCCGCCACGGCCGCCACGGCCGCTGCGGCCGTCGCGCCGATCGCGCAATGACGAGGCCTTCCATCGACGTTCGCGCTGCCCGATGGGAGGGTTTGTAAACATTTTCAGGGCAGTCTCACGGCAGTTCAGGAACGGCCTTTGGACGACGCGGCATCTTCCGCCTGCGCGGCATCTTCGGCCCTCGCTGGCTGCTGCTCGTCGGGCGAGCCTTTCGGGTTCAATTCGGAGAGCGCGCCGCGCATCGCGTTCAACCCGGCACCCTTGGGCACCTTCATAGAGACGTACGCAACCGCCCCGGTGGGAATGGGCAGCCAGAAGTTCACCAGCCGCCACGCGAGCACGCCAAGGGTGGCGATGCTCCTGGTGAGACCGAAGGTCACCAATAGCACCGGCGTTACCGATTCGATGACGCCGAGACCGCCCGGCGTTACCGGGATGACGCCGAGCACGTTGGCGATCCCGTAGGCGGCGAACAGCCCGACCGGGTTGGCGAAGCCGCCGAAGGCCGCGATGAAACACCACAGCGACGCGGCGTCGAGCAGCCAGTTCAGCGATGCCCAGGTCAGCGAGCGGACCAGCACGGACCGGTCAGTGGCCAGGGCGCGCAGCGACTCGCTTGCCTGCCGCACGATCTGCTCGAGCCGGTCGCTGCCGACGTGCGGGATCGGCCGGCCGATAGCCCGGACGATGCGCACTGCCCGCTTCCCGTTGCGGGTAATCCCGAACACCAGCGCCGCGATCAGGGCGAGGGCCACCGCGCCGACGATGGCGACCGTCACGTAGATCGGATGGAAGCCTTCCAGCGGGATCGAGATCACCAGGGCCAGCCACAGCAGCACGTTCAGCACGACCGTCGAGCCCATGCCCTTGGTCGCCATCATCACGCCGACATCGGTGCCAGCCACGCCCTCATTCGTGAACAGCTTGTAGCCGATCCCGGCGCTGCCGACGGTCCCCGCCGGAATGACATGCGCCACCGCGGCGGCGGACATGTCGATGCGGAATAGCCTGGACAGGCTCAGCCTGGGCGCCCCGCCCGGCAGCAGCGCGCGGGTCAGCAGCGCGTAGCAGAACAGTGAGAAGCCCTCGAGCACCACTCCGGCAGCCACCCAGGCGCCATTGATGCCTCCCAGCAGGGAGAGGTCTCTTCTCGCGCCGATGAGTTCGGGGATGACTAGGTACTCGATGATCAGGATCAGCACGAAGATCAGCGCCCCGCGGCGCACCGGGTGCTTGAGGAGAAAGCGCCAGCGACTCCGGCGCGGCTGCGGGCCTTCGCCCGGCTGCCCGGTGGCCCCGTTCAGCTGGCGGTCGTCGTCGGCCTGCCCGGTGGCCCCGTTCAGCTGGCGGTCTTTACCGGCCTGCCCGGTGGCCGCGGTCAGCTGGCGGTTTTCGCCGGCCTGCCCGGTGGCCGCAGTCAGCTGGCGGTTTTCGCCGGCTTGCCCGGCGGTCCCGCTCAGCTGGAGTCCAGGCGGCGGAACGTCACCTCATGCAGCAGGAGACGGACAGCGGCGGCTGCGGGGATCGCTACCAGGGCGCCGATGATGCCCATCAGCGCGCCGCCGACGAGGACGGCCACGACCGTCACGACCGCGGGCACCGCCACCGTCCTGCCCATGATCCTCGGCACGATCAGGTAGTCCTCAGCCAGCCGGTAAGCAATGTAGAAGCCCAGGGTAGCTATGGCGATCGGGAGCGACACGGTGAGCGCGACCAGGGAAACGGCGGCCCCGCCAATGGTGGACCCGATGACCGGGATCAGGTCAAGGAAGGCGACAAGCAGCGACAGCAGCAACGGGTAGGGGATCCCGAAGGCAAGCAGCCAGATGTAGGTGCCTGCCCCGGCTATCGCGGAGGTCAGGAAGTTGCCGAGCACGTAGCCGCCGACCTTCGTGAAGATCTCGTCGCCGATCAGGATGACGCGGGCCCGCCGGGACTGCGGTGCGAGCCGGTAGGCAAACAGCTTAATGCGGGGCATGCCGGCCAGGAAATAGATCGTGAGGACGGCCACAACCAGCAATGAGGTCGCCGCGCTGAGCACAAGTTCCCCGGCTCCGAGGACGCCGCCGATCAGTGCGGTACCCCTGGTGGAGAGCAGCTTGGACAGGCGCTGCTGGATCTGATACTGCGTGTTCAGCTTGCCCAGCTCGGAATTGTGGTCCTGCAGCGAGTGCATGTAGTGGGGCAGCTGCTGGGTCAGCCCGGTGGCCTGCGCGGCCAGCGGCGGGATCGCTGAGGCGAGGAAGCCGGCGACCACGGCCAGCGCGGCGAGGACAATGACGATCACGGCCACGGGACGGGGCAGGCCGCGGCGGGTGAGCCAGCTGACAGCGGGATCGAGGCCTGCCGCAATGAACAGCGCTAGGCCGATGAGGACCAGCACCGAGCGCGCTCTGATCACCACCTCGACGAGGCCGTAGGTGACTGCCACCCCGGCGGCCGCCGCCATCCCGACGAAGAACGGCGAGCGCTTGTTCAGCGGCTGGCCCGGGTGGCCGAGGCCGTTGGTCTTGTCGGCGATGGCGGCCGCGGTATCGAGCGCCTCCTGCATGCGGTCCGGGGCCGCCGGCTGGCCCTGCATGCGGTCCTGGGCCTCCGGCTGGCCCGGCGCGCCGTCGTCTGGCGAGGACGTCACGGTTGCGGACAAGGGGTTCTCCTGACGGCGCTTCTGGTCCGGCGATGACCTGGCCCTGAGTCACGGCCGGGTCATCACTCCCTGAGGTGTTCCTCGACGATCTCTGACTCCACCGGCCTGGCGGGAGCATGTCTGGACGTCATGGCGATCAGCTGATCGGTAAGATTGTTGCGCGCTCCGAGCTGATTGCCGGTGGCGCCGGTCAGCGCCGTCGGTCCGCTGTGCAGCTGGGTGAGCAGCCGGTTCACTTCATCGTGGTCCTGCTTCAGCACCTCGAACACGTCGGCCATGTCCGGCCCCCTGTCCTTACTGGTCTGCGCTGGGGACTGTCGGCTACCCCCAGCCATCTGGCGCAAACAGGGTCACGGGCCGGCCGGGAGGTGGTGGCTATGACGGCGGGGCAGCTCAGCGATCCGCGGCCGGAGTGATGGCGATCCTCGGGCTAGCCACCGTATGCCTGGCCATCTCCGCCGCAGTGTTGCTGGTGGCCGGTTTCGTCGCCGAGAGCCTGCCGGCGGCGATCATCACCGCAATCGTCGTGTCCCTGTTCGGCGGACTGTGGTTCGTCTTCCCGCTGATTCGCCGCGAGGACAACAGCGAGTCAGAAGGTGCCGGACCGGTGCATTGACGGAGGCCGGGGATCGTCCCGGACACACGGCCGCGGATACCGAAGCGATCGGTGGGTAGGGGGAGTGGTCGGCGCGGGCCGAGCCGGCTCCGCGAGCTCGGCAAAGCCGGCGACCCGTGGGCCAGCCTGGCCAGCCGCCGATACGGGCTCGCGAAGGCTACCGGGGCGCTTGGCGAGCTGTCGGCCGACCACCGGCCGGCGCTAGCCCCTGGTCAGTAGCGGCGCTGGCGCCAATGCTGTCGTTGTTTCCGGCTATTTCCGCAGCAAATGTGGCGTCGATGCTAGCGAAACGGCCGGGTTCAGGTGAATATCAGGGGAAACGGCCGGGTTCAGGGGAACATCAGGTGAACGGTGGCGGGGGCGGATGCGGGGCGGCATCGTCAGGGACCTCGGCGTGCAGGCACAGCTGGCTGGCGAGAACGCGTTCAGTTTCGGCATTCTGTACGAGGACGACAGTCGCCTCGCAGCGAGTCTCGGCCGGCAGGCCGGGCGCGCCTGGAAGCAGGCGTCGCGGCATAAATGCAGCAGGTGGCTGCGCTAGTTCGATTACTCTGACGGATCGCCTCCAGCTCGGGGCGGCAACCCGCACCATTATGTCCGCCCCTCGTTCTGGAGTGCCGCGATGGTTATCACGCCGACGCCGCGTCCCCGCCAGCGGTCCGCGACCTACCGGGTCCAGCTGCACGCAGGCTTCACCTTCGACGACGCCGCCGCCATCACCGGCTACCTGGCCGCGCTCGGTGTCAGCCACCTGTACTGCTCGCCCTATCTGCAGGCCGCCGCGGGCAGCACGCACGGCTACGACGTGGTCGACCACGGTCGGCTTAACACCGAGCTCGGCGGCGCGCCGGCGCACGCCAGGCTCAGCGAGCGGCTGGCCGCGGCCGGTCTCGGGCAGCTGCTCGACATCGTGCCCAACCACATGGCGCTCGCCGGACGCGCCAATGCCTGGTGGTGGGATGTTCTCGAGAACGGCCCGTCGAGCCGCTACGCCAGCTATTTCGACATCGACTGGGATCCCCCGCAGCGCAAGCTGATCGCCACTGTGCTGATGCCGGTTCTCGGCGACCACTACGGCCGGGTCCTTGAGGCAGGTGAGCTGACGGTCGAGCGGCGGGGCGGATCGTTTGTGGTCCGCTACTACGAGCACGAGGCGCCACTGTCGCCGCGCACGCTAGACGATCTGCTGGCCACAGCGGCCGCCAGGGCGGGCTCGGTGGAGCTGAAGAACCTGGCCGCCGACCTCGGCCAGCTGCCGCATTCGATCCTGACCGATCGGGCGGCCGTAGCCGAGCGGCACCGGGGCATCGAGGAACTGCGGGACCGCCTGGCCCGGCTGTGCGAGACGCGCCCCGAGGTGGCGGCGGCCGTCGACGCCGAGATCGCGGCGGTCAACAGCAACCCCGACGCCCTCGACGATCTTCTTGGCAGGCAGAACTACCGGCTGGCTTACTGGGGCAACGCCGACGAGGAGCTCTCCTACCGGCGGTTCTTCAACATCGAGTCGCTCGTGGGGCTGCGGGTGGAGGACGAGGTCGTCTTCGCCGACACCCACCGCCTGGTTCTGGAACTGGTCCGCAACGGGACGCTCGACGGACTGCGGATCGACCACGTGGACGGGCTCGCCGACCCTGAGGGCTATCTGAGGCGGCTGCGGGATGCCACCGGGGGCGCTTACGTCCTGGTGGAGAAGATCCTGGAGGGCGATGAGGAGCTGCCCCGATCGTGGCCGGTAGCGGGCACCAGCGGCTACGACTTCCTGACCCGGGTCAACCAGCTCTTCGCCGATCCGGCAAACGAAGCGGTGCTGCTGGCCGGGTATGCCGGCTTCACTGGCCAACGGACCGGCTACACCGAGATCGCGCACGAGGCCAAGCTCCAGATAATGCGCGAAGAGCTGGCCGCCGAGGTGGAGCGCCTAACCGGCCTGCTGGCTGAGGTTTGCGAGCGACATCGCCGCCAGCGCGACCACACCCACTCCGAGTTGCGCGACGCGCTGCGCGAAATCATCGCCGCTTTCCCCGTCTACCGCAGCTACGCCCGCCCTGGCCGGCCCGCCACCGAGGCGGACCGGGCTCACGTGGCCGCTGCCGTCACCGCGGCGCGCTGGCGCCGGCCCGACATCGATGCCGAGCTGGCAGGCTTCATCGGCGAGCTGGTCACCGGAGATCACCCCGGTGCGGCAGAGGCCGCCTTCACGATCCGGTTCGCGCAGGCGAGCGCGCCGGTGATGGCCAAGGGCGTGGAGGACACCGCCTTCTACCGTTATCTTCCGCTCGTCTCCCTCAATGAGGTCGGCGGTGACCCTGGCCGCTTCGGCCGGCCGGTGGCCGATTTTCACCAGGCAATGACCGCCGCGGCCCGGCACCGGCCGGAAGCGATGCTCACGCTCTCCACCCACGACACGAAACGCAGCGGCGACGTCCGGGCCAGGCTCACCCTGCTATCGGAGCTGCCCGAGGCGTGGGAACTCGCCGTAGACCGCTGGTCACGGCATAACGAGCGATACAAGCAAAACGGATGGCCGGATCGTAATGCCGAATACCTGCTTTACCAGACGCTGGTTGGCGCCTGGCCGATCGATACGCCGCGGGCCGCCGCGTATATGGCGAAGGCGACGAAGGAAGCCAAGGTCCACACGTCCTGGAGCGATCCGGGCGACAGCTACGACGCGGCTCTCGGGACCTTCGTCGCCTTGATCCTCGCGGACCAGGGTTTCGTCGCCGACCTGGAAGCTTTCCTGGCCGGGCACCGGCTCGTCGAGCTTGGCCGGGTCAACTCGCTGGCGCAGATGACGCTGCTGCTGACCTGCCCGGGCGTGCCCGACATCTACCAGGGCACCGAGCTGTGGGACCTGTCGCTGGTCGATCCGGACAACCGCAGGCCGGTCGACTACGAGGCCCGCCGCCGTCTCCTAGACACGGTCGCGGATGCCGGGCCTGAGGTGGCACTGGACCGGGCCGACGAGGGCGGCTCGAAGCTCTGGCTGATCCACCGGCTGCTGCAGCACCGGCGCCGCCATCCCGAGGTCTATGGCCTTGGTTCTGGATACGAGCCGCTCCGCGTCGCCGGGCCTGCGGCCTCGCACGCGCTGGCGTTCACCCGCACCGCCGGGCTGGCCGTGGTGGTGCCGCGGCTAGTCACCGGGACCGGGGACTGGGCCGGGACCACAGTCGCGCTGCCCGCTGGTACCTGGACCGACCTGCTCACCGGCGATCAGGCGGAGGGCGGCGACGCCAGCGTCGCGCAGCTGCTGCGGCGGTTCCCCGTCGCGGCACTGGGCCGGGGAGGCTGATGCCCGGGTCCCGTGCCGTCGGCGCAGCGGTAGCGTCCGGGCCGGGCGCTGTCCGGGCCGCGGTACCGCCAAGGTCGGACGTAGGGCAGGCAGCGGCGCCGCCGGGGTGGTTTCGCGGCGCCGTGGCGGGCAGGAAGGGCTGATGCACGAGTTCCGGGTGTGGGCTCCGCGCCCCCGCGAGGTCGATGTCGTCGCAGGCGGCCAGCGGATGCCGATGCGGCCGGCCGGGGCTGGCTGGTGGGCGGCCACCGTTGACGAGGCGGGGCCGGGCACCGATTATTCGTTTAGTCTCGACGGCGGCCCGCCCCGCCCCGATCCTCGCTCGGCCTTCCAGCCCGAGGGCATCGACGGGCCGTCCCGGGTGGTCGAGCACGCGTCCTTCGCCTGGGGGGACAGCGGCTGGCGCGGAGTCCCGCTGGCCGGCGCGGTCCTGTACGAATGCCATGTCGGCACATTCTCGGCTGACGGCACCTTCGACGGCGTGATCGGGCATCTGGATCACCTGGCTGACCTGGGCGTCGACGCCATCGAACTGCTGCCGGTCGCGGAATTCTCCGGGCCGAGGGGCTGGGGCTACGACGGCGTCGACCTGTTCGCGCCGCACCACGCCTACGGCGGTCCTGACGGTCTCAAGCGGCTGGTCGACGCGGCCCACGCCCGGGGCATCGGCGTGGTACTCGACGTCGTCTACAACCACCTGGGCCCGGCCGGTAACTATCTGCCCGAGTTCGGCCCGTACTTCTCGGCCCGGCACCGGACCAACTGGGGCGACGCCGTCAACTTCGATGGCCCGGGCAGCGACGAGGTCCGGCGCTTCGTCATCGACAACGCGCTGGCCTGGCTGCGCGACTACCACTGCGACGGGCTGCGTCTCGACGCCGTCCATGCCATCCGCGACGACTCAGCCACCCACATACTCGAGGCGCTGGCCCTCGAAGTGGGCGCGCTGGCCGCGCACGTCGGACGGCCGCTGTTCGTCGTCGCCGAGAGTGATCTCAATGACCCCCGCTTTGTCCGCAGCAGGGACGCAGGCGGTTATGGCCTGGACGCCTGCTGGGCCGACGAATGGCATCACGCCCTGCATACGTGCCTGACCGGGGAGACCAGTGGTTACTACGAGGACTTCGGCCCGCTGCGGCTGCTGGCCAAGGCGCTGCGCCAGGCGTGGGTGTACGACGGCTGTTATTCGCCGCACCGCCAGCGGATGCACGGCCGCTCGCCTGCCGGGCTGTCCGGCAGCCAGTTCGTGGTCGCCGCCCAGAACCACGACCAGGTCGGCAACCGGGCCGCCGGCGAGCGCAGCGGGGCGCTGATGAGCGAAGGGCGGCTGCGGGTCGCCGCCGCGCTGCTGCTGACCTCGCCGTTCGTGCCGCTGCTTTTCCAGGGCGAGGAGTGGGGCGCCAGCACGCCCTTCCAGTACTTCACCAGTCACGCCGACGCTGACCTCGGGCGGGCCGTCAGCGAGGGCAGGCGCCGCGAGTTCGCCCATTTCGGCTGGGACCCCGGTAGCGTGCCCGACCCGCAGGATCCGGCTACTTTCGAGCACTCCAGGCTGGACTGGACTGAGCTCGGAAAGGAACCGCACGCGAGCCTGCTGGCCTGGCACCGGCGGCTGATCGCGCTGCGCAGGAAGATCCCGGCTCTTACCGATCCCAGCCTCGACCGGACGTGCACCGAATACGACGAGGAAGCCGGGTGGCTGGCGGTGCGCAGAGGCCCGGTCGCGGTAGCCAGTAACCTCGGGGGCAGAAACTGGACGTTGCAGGCAGATCGGGCAGCGGTCCAGCTCGCCGCCTCGGACCCCGGTATCGGGCGGACTCGCGACGGCCTGGTCCTGCCGCCTGATACCGTCTCCATCCTCATGCGGGCGGACGTGCCATCACCACTGCCGTGACCGGCCCGATGCCGGCGACGAAAGGACGTGGCCGTAGATGAGCGAGGCCATCGAGACCTGGCCAGGCAGGCCCTATCCGCTGGGCGCCGCCTACGACGGAGGCGGGACGAACTTCTCGTTGTTCTCCGAGGTCGCCGAGGCCGTCGAGCTCTGCCTGTTCGACGACGACGGGGCCGAGCAGCGAGTGGCCATCGAGGAAATCGATGCCTCCTGCTGGCACGCCTACCTGCCGACGGTTTCCCCTGGGCAGCGCTACGGCTACCGGGTGCACGGTCCGTGGGACCCGGATCGCGGCCAGCGGTGCAACCCGGCCAAGCTCCTCCTTGACCCGTACGCAAAGGCGATTGAGGGCCAGGTCGGCTGGAGCCAGGCCTGCTTTCCGTACACCTTCGGCGACGACTATGCGCGCAATGACGAGGACAGCGCCTCCTGCATGCCGAAGTCGGTGGTCCACAATCCCTACTTCGACTGGGGCAACGACCGGCCTCCCGACGTGCAGCTGAACGAGTCAGTCATCTACGAGGTACACGTCAAGGGCTTCACCGCCGCCCATCCCGGCATCCCGGCCGGACAGCGGGGCACGTATGCCGGGCTGGCGCATCCCGCCGCCATCGACTACCTCACCGGCCTCGGCGTCACCGCCGTTGAGCTGCTGCCCGTTCATCAGTTCGTCGACGACGCCCATCTTGTCGAGCGGGGGCTGCGGAACTACTGGGGCTACAACTCGATCGGCTTCCTGGCCCCGCACAACGGGTACGCGGCCGCCGGCCAGGCCGGCGAGCAGGTCGCCGAGTTCAAGGCGATGGTCAGGGCCCTGCATGAGGCCGGCATCGAGGTGATCCTCGACGTCGTCTACAACCACACCGCCGAGGGCAATCACCTGGGCCCTGTGCTGTCGATGAAGGGCATCGACAACACCGCCTACTACCGGGTGGTGGCGGGCCAGCCCCGCTTTTATTACGACACCACGGGCACGGGTAACAGCCTCAACGTGCGTCACCCGCACACGCTTCAGCTGATCATGGACTCGCTGCGGTACTGGGTGACCGATATGCACGTCGACGGGTTCCGCTTCGACCTGGCCGCCAGCCTGGCCCGGCAGTTCCACGAGGTAGACCGCCTGTCCGTCTTCTTCGACCTGATCCAGCAGGACCCGGTCGTCTCCCAGGTCAAGCTCATCGCCGAGCCATGGGATGTCGGGGAGGGCGGCTATCAGGTGGGCAATTTTCCTGCCCTGTGGTCGGAGTGGAACGGCCGCTACCGCGACACCGTCAGGGACTTCTGGCGCGGCCAGCCCGCCACCCTCGGTGAATTCGCCTCCCGCCTCACCGGCAGCTCCGACCTCTACGAGGCCGACGCCAGGCATCCGGGCGCCAGCGTGAACTTCGTTACCGCGCACGACGGGTTCACCCTGCGCGACCTCGTGTCCCATAACGAGAAGCACAATGCCGCCAACGGCGAAGGCGGAGCCGACGGGGAGAATCACAACAGGTCATGGAACTGCGGGGCCGAAGGCGACACCGACGATGAGGGAGTCCTGGCGCTGCGGCGCCAGCAGCAGCGCAACTTCCTGGCCACGCTGATGCTCTCCCAGGGCGTGACCATGCTGCTCGGCGGCGACGAATGCGGGCGTACCCAGGGCGGCAACAACAACGCCTACTGCCAGGACAACGAGGTCTCCTGGTACGACTGGGAGCACCTCGACTCCGAGCTGCTCGACTACACCAAGCGGCTGATCGCCTTGCGGCGCGAGCATCCGGTGCTGCGCAGGCGGCGGTGGTTCCAGGGGCTGCCCATCCGGGGCTCCGTCGACCTTGGCTGGTCCAAGCCGGACGGGACCGAGATGGGCGACGACGACTGGGACGCCGGGTCCACTGGGTCCGTGGGGGTTTTCCTGAACGGCGAGGCCATCACCGACCGGGACCGGCGCGGCCAGCGGGTGACCGACGAGTCCTTCCTGCTGCTGTTCAACGCCCATCACGAGGCGATCGACTGGACGCTCCCCAAGCAGTGGGGCCAGTGGTGGGAACTCGTTATCGAAACGGCCGGCCCGGATCGGGAGGGCACGGTCCTGGCCAGTTCGGAGACGCTTCAGGTCAGGGGGCGCTCGGTGATCGTTCTGCAGCGCCGTGACGCTCCGGAGTGACGCCACAGCCGCTCCCGGCAGGTGGCCGCGCCCGGCCAGCCCGGCTCTGGTCTCAGGCCGGGTACCTGATGCCCTGCTCGGCTGCCTCCGCATTGCGTCGGCCGGGCACCTGCAACCGGATAGTGGGGCCGTCGGCATCTGACCTGATGTCGATCCAGTCGCAGATCTGGCCGCTCAGCCAGAGCCCGTCGCCCGGCCTCGGGTCCAGCTCGGCTGGCCGCAAACCGAGGAACGGGTCGCTGAGGCTGCCGCCTGGCTGGCGGAAGTCACACACGACCGCGTCGGCGTGCTCCCAGGTCCGGACGGCGGCGCTACCTGGCGCCTGGTTCTTCAGGAAGGTGCCGACTTCACCGGCGGCCTGGACCAGCAGGCCGACCCGTTCTCCGGCTAGGCCGTGCGCGGCCGCGCGGCTGGTGATGAACCTGCGCAGGCCGCGCAGGTCCCCGTCGAACTCGAACACCTGGGCGCCGACCGGCGGCTCGGGCAGCGGGCCGGCCTCCCATTCGCCCGCGAAGCCCGCCGGGTCGGCGTAGTCCGGGCTGGGACTGGCGTGCGGTCCGTCAGCCAGTACCGGATGGGTGCGGCGCGCGGCCGCGACGATCTCCGGCGCCGTAGCCCGGGTGTCGTAGGGGCAGATCATGAACACGCTGGTGCCGGCGAGCGCCACGTTGAGCGCTGACTCCATCCGAGTCCAGGCGGCAACCTCGCGGGCCGAGCGCCCGGCCCATACCGGCTCGGCGAGGACGCGCACCCGGGTACCGTCGCCCTCGCTCTCGTCCGCGTGCCGCCTCCAGTAACGGTGGAAGGCGGCCACCCGCTGCTGCGGCCTGCGGCCGAAGAAGGCGGACTCGGCGTAGTCCACCTCGCCGCTGCGTGCCCCCAGGGCCGAGCTAATGAGTTCCAGGTTGGCGGGGGTGGTCACGGCGAGCACCGGCTCGCCGTTGGACAGCCCGGCCTCGAGGAACGGCAGCGCCATCTCACGGAACTGGCCGTCTGAGCCGTAGATGCAGGCCTGGTGCTCGAACGTCGTCTCGCTCCTGCGGTTCACCCGCGCCCCCCCGCTCGCAGTCCGGCCTCGGTCGTGGCATCTGCCCAGGGCTGGCTGCTGGCCTTGGGCCCGTCAAGCAGAGCCAGGCCGGGTACCGTATCCCAGCCGACGATCCGCAGCACCGTCTGCAGCTGGGACGGCACCTCATGCAGCACAACGCGCCTGCCGTGGCGCCCGTCGCCGTCGTGGCGCTGGCCGTCGGAGCCGGTCAGCATGACGATCGCGCGCAGCCCGGCCAGGTCGCAGTAGTCCACCCCGGCGAGGCAGACGTGAACATCTCCGGGCTCGTCCGCGACCTCCTTCAGCGCTCCGAGCAGGCCTGGATAGGTGGCTTCGTCTATCTCGCCGGCGATAGCAAGGACAGCCGGACTACCCACCCAGGCGATCCGCAACATCCCGTCGTCATATACCGCGTCCCCGCGCATCATTGCGGAAGAGCCACCCCCTCGGCACGCGTCAATGCCTGCCCTGCGAGATCCCCATGGGAAGCCGGTGCTTGGTGCGCAGCCCCAGCGGTCCGCTGCCCCATGACGACATCCCGGACCTGAGGATATGCGAGAGCGATACCGTACTGCATGCCGGTCGCGAGCCAAGCAGCACCTTCGCTGGCGGGCCAGCTGGCACCATCAACGTCATGTCGGGTTAGCTTGCCCTTAGGTGCGATGTCTCGGATTGTCGCGTCATCGTCGGGCTGGCAACACCGGTCAGCGTGCCCCTGCGGTGAGGCGCGCGGCAGCCCCGCCAGACCTGATCGTCAGGACTTTCGGCCCTTGGGAGCTGATCGGCCTGACGGCATCATGCAGGGTATGGGCATGGCTCGAGCTGCTGAGATCGCTGCCGGAACCGGCGCGATTCCCGCGCAGCCCGGCAGGTCCGTGCGCGTCGGCGACGGGCCGGCGCGGGGGGTGGTGCCTGATGCGACCTGACGCAACCGTCGCCGTCTGGGACGACGAACTCGAGCTAGGCTCCGCGGAGTCGGGGCTGAGCGTGCTGCTGGAGGCGTGTGAGCGGGCGGTCGAGGAGATCGGGGCCGTGGTGCCGCCGGTGCAGTTGCGGGCGCTGCTGGTGATTG
>Ga0187879_10001788_pt1 | contig 14642 bp, 9 predicted proteins | sample June2016WEW_19_1_FD_132423 | JGI IMG/M metagenome (GOLD analysis project Ga0187879, IMG submission 132423) | Peatland microbial communities from SPRUCE experiment site at the Marcell Experimental Forest, Minnesota, USA - June2016WEW_19_10 | ecosystem: Environmental > Terrestrial > Soil >... | reverse complement strand
CCCTCCAGGCGCGGGCGTACGAACTGATCTGTGCGTTCCCAGTAACCGGAAACTGAGCATGGCAGTATCCCTCAAGGAATCAGTAGGATATCCCTCGAAGGCTGTTGGAACTTCGGACTAAGTAGCCCCGCCCTTCCAGTCCGCTGTAACCGTGGTGAGAAACGCGTCTGGGGCGTTACCCTATTCCTAATTCATCAACCCTTTCGAGCGGTGTCCCGCATTTGCGGCAAATCACCGCGCCACAGTCGCCGCACACCAGCGGCTCGACAACCTCGCCACATTGGGGGCAATAGAGCGGTTGGCTTTCCTGACCATCATCATTGTCCATTTGTTCGTCTCTCCCCCGCCTGGAAATGCCCTGAGAGTGCTTAGGCGTGGCGTGGGCGTCTCGCCCGCGGTGGCGGGAGCGTCCCGCCCCCGGACGCGGGCAAGATGCCCGCGCTACGATTTCAGGTTCAGCTCCGTTCTCAAGAAGTCGCTAATGACTCCCTGAACCTCTTCGAGCTTCCCCGTGAAGAAATGATCCGCATTCTGAATCCAGTGGATTTGTTTAGGCTCAGCCAACGAGTTATAAAAAGCCTCGACGTGCGCGCGCGGCCCAAACTGGTCAAAAGTTCCCTGGACGATGAGCTTGGGTTTGAGCACTCCAAGCAGGAAGTCAAAGTTCATGACCGCAACGGGAACGCCCAACCCCACCAGCACGGCCACTCGCGGGTCGGTAGCTCCAACCCGAAGTCCAACGCTCGCACCGAAGGAAAATCCGATGAGGCAAACAGGAACAGCAGGGAAGCGCACGGAGAGAAAATCGAGCGCCGCCCTGACGTCTTCGACTTCGCCGATGCCGTGGCCGTAACTCCCGGTGCTCTTCCCGACGCCGCGGAAATTGAAGCGCAGAGCCGGTAAACCCGCGTGCGCCGCAGCCTTCGCAGCACGGAACACGACCTTGTTGTGCATCGTCCCCCCGTAGAGCGGGTGAGGATGGCACACCAGCGCCGCGAGGCGTGGCTTCACGCGAAGATCCCACTCGAGGAGGGCTTCAAGCGTCCCTTCCAGGCTCGGGATTAGAAGGCGTTCGACTTTCGTAATTCACCTCCATAATAGTGTAGAATATGCCTCAAGATTTTTGAGTACTTCTTGGAGGACGGCTGCGAACCTGCCGTGCTCTAAGGCGCGTCGCGCCTGGCGCGAGGACTGAATCCTAAAAATGGGGAGGCTGCATATCCGAACCAAACTTCTTGCCTTCCTCTTGATCATCGCTGGCGGCATCATTAGTTACCATTATTACGCATCCTGGCGCAAAGCGCGCCCCCCCAAAAATGTGGCGTACGTCCTGCCGAGTGCCCTGGAAGTGGTGGATGCTCCGGGCGAGATCCGCCTCGCCGTCGAAACTGTAAAAGCGGGTGACCGGGTGCAGGTTCTCCTTCGGTCGCGCAACTGGGCAAAAGTCAAACTCGAAGACGGTCGCACGGGATGGGTGGAATCGAAGGATATCGTGGATTCGCAAGCCTATGAAGGCTCGCAAAAGCTGCTGAGGGATTTGGAGAACTTTCCCGCACAGGCAGAAGCGCACGCGCCGCAGTCGATCAATTTAAGGTCTGAGCCCTCGCGTGACTCGGCCTCTCTGGCTCAACTGCCCAATAACCAAAAACTCCAGGTGTTCGGGCGCAAGATCGTGGAGAGGCCCGTTCAATCTGCCGATCCTTCTCCACCGGCAGCCAAAGAGGTGTGGTATCTCGTCAAGGCGGATACGCGCGCAGGCTGGGTTCTGGGCCGCTCTGTTACCCTCGACATTCCGGCGCCGATCAGCGCTAACTCCCAGGGCTATAACCTGGTGGCCTGGATGGTGCTCAACACGGTGGCTGACAATGGCCGTCCCGTGCCGCAATACCTTGCCGCCGACCGCACAGCCAACCAGGACGCGGACTTCACTCACATTCGTGTTTTTACCTGGTGGGTGAAGAACCAGCAATACGTCACGTCCTATGCCGAAAGCGGTCTGCGCGGCTACTTTCCCATGCGCGTGGCGCTGAATGGAAAGGTCCCTCAATTCCGCCTCAATCTGCTGGACGAGCACGGAAACAAGGTCCAGAAGGTGTACGCTTTGTTTAACACCATAACGCGCCCGCAGGGATTTGTCGAAGGATGGGACAGCAACTCGCCGCCGGCTCGCGCACCCTCGCGACCTGCGCTGCGCCGCCGTTAGTCGACAGTCAGATGAAACCGGAGAGAGCTTCGGATGGATAGTACCACAGCAACAATTGAGTTTGCTCCCGCCCCGGCGCCAACCACGCCTTTTGTTTACAGGTTCTGCCGTGGCCTGATCCGGATGTGGTTTGGCCTTACCTCTCGAAGAGTCCGCGTGCTGCACGAGGATCGGTTGATGGAGCCAGGCCCGGCCCTTCTGATAGTCAGCCACCCGGAAGGCTTTCTAGACGCCCTGATTCTGGTGGCGGGATTTGAGCGGCAGGTGCGCTGCCTCGTCCCCGCGAGATTAGTCAAAGGATTGCTCCCCACTTTTCTTGCGCGGGGCTTGGGCATGATTTGTTATACCCCCGAGAACCGTGCGGCGGCGCTCGAAACCTGCCGTGCGCTGCTGGCTGAGAAGGCTGCGGTGGCGACCTTCGTCGCCCCTGCCCCCGCGAATTCCCCGGGGCGGCGCGCCCTCACCACGAATGCGGCTTTGATCGCACTAGACGCGGAGGGCCCGCAATCCGCGCTTGAGGGGCTCAAGCTGTTCCTCGTTCACCTTTTCGTCCCCGTGGGGCGCACACGCTCGAGAGAGTTACTGGCGGATATTGATCAGCCGCAGATTGCGAAAGACCTTACTTCCCGGGTGGCCGGCAGTGAGCAAGATCGGGTGCAGCAACTTGCCCGGTATCTCGACGAGAGATGTCAGGAGAACTCTTTTCGCCTTCAACCTTCGGCTCTCGCGGAATTCCTGACGGACCTGGAGCAGGTGTTGCGCGATGGCCTGAAGGAAGAGTTTGAGTCGAATCCGGCGGGGAAACAGAAGCTCGAGGGGTTTGAACTCAGCAGTTTCGTAGTTCAATGGGTAGAGCAGATGAACTACTTGCATCCCGGCTTGCTGGTTTCGCTGCGGGAGATGCTTGCAGCATGGCGCGAGGGCTGCCGGAAGGGCGCACTCCACCGCCTCGAAACCGAAGGGGCGGGCCCCTGGCTGGGCGCGCGCCTGGGCCGCGCCGTCGTTTTGCTGGAAACGGTTTTGGGATTTCCCCTCGCCATCTACGGTCTGGTCAATCACCTTGTGGCGTTGGCCGTTCTCTTTTGGACGGGTTTACTCAAAAATGAAAGTGGCCGCGACAAGACCACAGCCTGGCTCTGGCGCGTCCTGGTGATCCTGGGATCCTATATCCTCCAGGTCATCTTAATTGCGCACTTCTGGGGCCGGCGTGGTGCGGGATACTACCTGCCTACGCTTCCACTCTCAGGCCTGTACCTGTGGCGCTATACCTGGCTGCTGCCTCATCAATCCCGCATCGCATTTCTTTCCATGCATCGCTCCGCTGAGACGGCTGGCAGTACACGCCTGCGGGATGATTTTCTCCATGAAATCAACCAGGCACTAGACCTCCACGCTGAAATGCTCGGTCTCCCCCACTGAGTTGGAACACGCCGCTGATGCCCGTCCTGACGGGCGCCCAGAAACCATGAAAAAGTTACCATCGCTGCCAGCGTCTGGCAGCGCGGACCCCCGGTTTTGGGGTCCGCGGCCCGTCGATGGTCCCACGGAAAAGCCGCGGACCCCAAAACCGGGGGTCCGCGCTACCTAACCGGTCGATTTTCGAAGTAGGTCGGGTGAGGCCTTGACAAACGAGGCGGACGGAGCAATACTTTTGACGGAGGCGAAGAAAAAGCGAATATTAGGAGTAAAGCCATGGCACGGGATTTTAAACTGTTGCGCTCCCAAATTGCGTCGGTTCTGGCTTCCCGTTTTCCAGATCCCTTTAATTATCGGAACACCAAAAGGGGAGAAACAGTCCCCACTCGAAACTCTGAAACCGATTGCCTGACCGGGGGATTACCCCGTGGCGCCATTACGGAGATTTGCGGGCCCAGCGGTTCCGGCCGGACCAGTCTGATGCTGTCGGCTCTGGCATTGCGCACGGCTGAGGGCGAGGCCTGCGCTTTCATTGATGCGCACAACACTTTCGACCCCTACTCCGCCGAAGCAACGGGCGTGCAATTAAGACAATTGCTTTGGGTGCGCTGCGCAGGCATCGATCAGGCGTTTCGAGCTACGGACTTGGTTTTGCATGCCGGCGGCTTCGGACTCGTGGCTTTGGACCTGGGCGATATACCTCCGGAAACGGTCCGCTGCATTCCTCTCTATGTGTGGTTCCGGTTTCGTCGAGCCGTAGAACAAACGCCCACCATCTTCCTTGTGCTTGAGCAGGAACCTCATGCCAAATCTTGCGCGTCGCTCGTGGTTCAAATGGAGACGGGGACCGCGCAATGGTTAGAGGCCGCGCAGAATCACCCGGGGATCCCCGGCGATCCGCGCGCGCGACTGTTTTGGGGTTCGCGGCTGAAGGCGAAAGTCGTCTGTTCGCGAACTCGCTGAATCGCGGCGCGAAGAAACACGTACAGCGTTTGTCACTCTCCGGTCGAGCTATGTCTTTTGCTTCCATTTTCGTTCCCGATTTCTTGCTTCAGGCGGTAGTGCGTTCAGCGCCTGGAATAAAGAGCAGAGCCATGGTCCTTGTAGATGCAGCTTCGCCGCTACGCCCTGTCATTTGCGAGAACCAGCAGGCCTCGGCGAGGGGAATCAAGCTCGGAATGTCGAAATCCGAAGTAGAGCAATTTGGTGGAATCGAGATCCTTCAACGCTCGCGCGTGCAGGAGAAGATCGCACATGCCGCGCTGCTTGATCTCGCCTGGTCTATTTCGCCCCGAGTTGAAGACACTCGGCCGGATAACATCGCCCTCGATCTTGCCGGGCTTGCTTCCTTATCCGGGTCAGATGAAAACATCGCCCGCTGCCTTGCCGAAGGTGCGGAGCGCCTTGGTATGGAAGCGCAGATTGCCGCCGCCTCCAACATCGAGGCCGCCGTTCTTGCTTCCCGCACTTTCCCCGGGATCACAGTTATTCCTGAAGGTGAAGAAGCGGCCATTCTTGGGAAGGCGCCGGTTGCTGCCCTTTTATCCTCTGCTGTAGGAGTGAGTGTTTCCAGGCAGAAAGACGAAACTGCAAGTGCAAAGTATGATCAGACGGACCTTTTGGAAACACTGGAACGCTGGGGTGTTCGCACATGCGCATCGTTTGCGGCCTTGCCCGTCCTTGAGCTTTCGGAACGACTCGGGCAAGAAGGGGTTCGCCTGCATGAATTGGCCCGGGGTAAGGCATTGCGCGCGCTGATCCCGGCGCAACCATCTGGTTATTTCGAAGAGGAGATGGAACTGGAAGACGCCGTGGCTGAGATGGAACCATTATCAGTTCTCCTGGGCCAGTTGCTGGAGCGAATGTGTTCACGATTAGCCGCGCGTTCATTGGCTGCGGGAGCTATTGACCTGCGACTCCAGCTCGAGCCTTCGTTCGAGGAGGATCGAAATGCTTCCGGGCGGCCATGCACCGAGATAACTGATCAGCAGAAAGGGGCGGCATCGGATGTTTTTGAGCTGACTCTGCCACTGCCAGTGCCGATGAGCAATCCAAAGACTCTCTTGAAGTTGCTGGTCTTGCGTTTAGAATCTGCTCCCCCTTCCGCGCCGGTTGTGAAAATCATACTTGCCGTGGACGCGGCGCCTCCCCGCACTTCGCAAGGAGACCTGTTCTCCCCGATTTGCCCTGACCCTGAAAAAGTCGAGTTGACGGTTGCGCGCCTGGCGAGCTTGGTTGGTGATGCGAACCTCGGCTCCCCAGAGCTTCTGGATACACATCGGCCGGAGGGATTTCGAATGCGTCGGTTTGTTCCCAGTCTGGCTTCCAGGGAAAGTTGCCGTCCACCGCGACGCTTGCCTGGGGCCCGAATCGACAAAGAACCAACGGCACATGGCCACGCACCTCGATCTTCGAGTCAAGGGCTTGAAGTACAGGCACAGACTGCCTTTCGAGTGTTCCGGCCTGCGGCGCCTGCCCGAGTTGAAACTCGCAATGGTTATCCTGTGCAGATTGCTTTCTCAGGTCTTCGCGGGCGAGTCATTGCCGCTTCGGGGCCGTGGCGCTCTTCGGGGGATTGGTGGAGGGAAGACTCTTACGACAAGGACGAATGGGATCTTGAGATTCAATCCAATGCGAAGACAGAAAGGGGCAAGCCACACGGAGTCTACCGGGTGTGCTATGACTGGACCCAAAAGGCGTGGTTCGTTCGGGGGGCCTTCGATTGAGCTATGTTGAGCTTCACGCGCGTTCTGCCTTTAGTTTTCTTGAAGGCGCATGCACCCCGGAGGAACTGGCGAGCCTGTGTGCGCGCCACCAGATGCCGGCCATGGCGCTCCTTGACCGCAATGGTGTTTATGGATCACCCCGCTTTCATCTCGCCGCACGGAAATCACGCATTAGCCCTCACATCGGTGCCGAGCTGGTATCGTCACAAGGTTGGCGTTATGCCCTGCTCGTCAAATCGCGCGCCGGCTATCAAGCCCTTTGCCGGCTGATAACCCAAATGAAATTGAGAGGAAGGAAAGAGGATGGTTATGTTCTCGATGAAGAGATGGCGCTGAAAGCGTCCGGCCTTGTTTGCCTGACCGGAGGAGACGAAGGACCGCTGGCATATGCTTTGGCAACGGGCGAAATCCGGGCGGGAATTGAGAAAGTAGACCAGCTTTGCCAGGTGTTTGGCCGGGACAACGTTTATGTCGAACTCCAGCGGCATTTCAACCGTGCAGAGGAAAGGCGAAACCAGGCGGCTATAGAAATCGCGAGGAAACTGCGCCTGCCTCTTCTGGCGACAAACGGGGTATGTTATGCACGCCCGGAACAACGTCAACTCCTCGACGCATTCACTTGCCTCAGGAACCATCGGACACTTGCCACAGCCGGGCGAATCCTTTCCCAGAACTCCGAGCGCTACCTCAAGGCGCCGGATGAGATGGCGCGCCTGTTTTCCGACCTTCCTGAGGCAGTGGAGAATACCGGGATTCTTTCCTCGCGTTTGGAATTCACCCTTAACGATTTGGGGTATCAGTTTCCGAAGTATCCAGTTCCCGCAGGCGAAACTCAAATGAGTTTCCTGCGGCGGCGTGTCCAAGATGGGATGATCGCTCGATACGGATTGCATAACGAGAAAGCTCGAAAACAGGTTGAGCGCGAACTTGCCTTAATCGAAAAGCTCGATTTGCCGGGGTATTTTCTGATTGTGTGGGATATTGTGCGCTTCTGCCGGGGACAGAATATTCTGGTGCAAGGACGCGGCTCTGCGGCCAACAGCTCGGTGTGTTATTCGCTGGGCATTACTGCGGTCGACCCTGTTGCAATGGACCTGCTTTTCGAGCGCTTTCTTTCTGAGCAGCGCGGCGAATGGCCCGACATCGACCTCGACCTTCCCAGTGGCCCCCAGCGTGAACGGGCGATTCAATACGTCTACGAGCGGTATGGAAAATTGGGCGCGGCCATGACGGCGAACGTCATCACCTATCGCGGGCGCTCCGCGGCACGCGAAATTGGCAAGGTGCTTTCCTTCCAGCCGGAAGTTCTCGATCGTATTTCAACCTTGGTAGGAGCTTGGCAGTACCCCGACCCGGGCCAGACGCTCGAGGGCCACGTTCGCGAAGCAGGCCTGGATTACCAAAACCTGCAAATCCGGAAATTCGTCGAGCTGTGCCTGATGGCCCAGGATATACCCCGCCATCTGGGGCAGCATTCCGGCGGGATGGTCGTGTGTCAGGGACAGCTCGATTCTATTGTTCCACTCGAGCCGGCCGCCATGCCTGGACGGGTGGTGGTGCAATGGGATAAAGAGGATTGCGCCGACATGGGGATCGTGAAAGTGGACCTGCTCGGCCTGGGCATGATGGCTGTTTTGGAGGATTGTATCGAGATTATCCGGGCAGATTACAAGGAGAAGATTGACCTGGCGCATTTGCCGCCCAATGATCCAACGGTCTATGCCGCGTTGCAGAAAGCGGACACGGTGGGAATGTTCCAGATCGAGAGCCGAGCGCAGATGGCTTTCTTGCCGCGGCTTCAACCAAAATGCTTTTACGATATTGTGGTTCAAGTGGGCATCATCCGCCCCGGCCCGATTGTCGGCAAAATGGTTCACCCCTACTTGAAGCGGCGGCAGGGTCGCGAATTGCCCCACTGCCTGCACCCTTCGCTCGAACCCGTACTGGCACGCACGCTCGGCGTGCCGCTTTTCCAGGAACAGTTGCTGCGCATGGCAATGATCGCCGCAGGCTTCTCGGGAGGAGAGGCGGAAGATTTGCGGCGGGCCTTTGGATTCAAACGCTCCGAGCTACGGATGAAGGACATTGAGATAAAGCTGCGCGCCGGAATGGCCAAAAAAGGGATTGAAGCGGAGACGCAAAACAAAATTGTAAAGGCGATTACTTCTTTCGCGCTGTACGGGTTTCCGGAATCGCACGCTGCAAGTTTTGCTCTGCTGGCGTATGCCAGCGCCTTCTTGAAGTGCCACTACCTTGCGGCCTTTACAGCGGCGCTCTTGAACAACCAGCCCATGGGATTCTACCAGCCGGCGACCATTGTGAAGGACGCGCAAAGGCATGGTCTGAAGATCAATCCGATTGATGTGACTCGTTCGGATTGGGTTTGCACGCTCGAAAGATACAAGCAAGGTTTTGCTTTGCGGATGGGCCTTCGCTACGCTAAGGGCTTGCGGCAAGAGACTGGACTGCAGATCGTGCAAGAGCGCCGCATTCGACCGTTCTCTTCGGTCGATGACTTGAAACTTCGTATCCCAGCAATCCAAAAATCCGAATTGGCGGTGTTAGCGGATATCGGGGCTTTGAATGTTATTGCAGCCCCATCGTCTGGATTCCATCGGAGGGATGCGTCTTGGCAGATCGAGCGGGCGGCACGGCGTGCGGGTCCGCTGCTGGAGCGGTTGCCCGAACAAACCTCTGGGGGCGAGAATTCTCCATTAGCTCCAATGAAACCGGAGGAGAGGCTGGTGGCAGATTTTCGCGGCACCGGAATGACCATCGGACTTCATCCTATGGCTTACAAACGGCCACAGTTGAGAAAAGAGGGTGTCCGATCGGCTGCCGACCTTCACCTTTTGCGTAATGGATCGACAGTCCGGATTGCCGGAGCTGTCATCGCCCGGCAGCGGCCGGGAACAGCGAAAGGGTTTGTTTTTTTGAGCCTCGAAGACGAAACAGGCATCACCAACGCGATCATCACGCCTCAATTGTTTGAGGAAGATTATGCGACTGTGGTCCAGCAACAATTCTTGCTGATTGATGGCAAGCTGCAAAACCAGGAAGGTGTAGTTTCCGTAAAAGCAGAACACGTTCGGCCGCTACCGGCAACTTTCGCAGAAATGGCCTCACACGACTTTCATTGAGGGTTCACTTTTGGGGCGGTGTTTTTAGCAGTGTAATCCTCTCGGCGGCAATCTCGCCGCTTTCGGCAAGATCCCCTTCCACCCTGATCCTTAGGCCCACTTTAAGGTCGGTGCTCTGGTTGGGCTTGCCGTCTTCATCCTTGAACTCGGTCTTATCATCGTAAGTCACATGGAAAATGATGTTGTCTTCGGTGTGAACGGTGAGTTTATTGTGGTCCAGAGTGTTGATGGTTCCTTCCAAAGTGAAATCCATTGCACGGGCCGCGCGCAGAATTGCACCCGGCTGGACCTCAGCTCGTGAGCCCCATGCGCCAATAGGCAGAAACATCACCATAGCTATTGAAAAGGAGGCAATGCGTAAGAAGAACATAGTTTATCCCCTGGGACTAGTATAACCCAAAGGAAGGCACCGGGATGGTGGGATGCGACAAATGAGATGGCCACTGGGTTCTAGCCAACGAAGTTCAGGCAGGAGCTATCTCTCTAGGCGCTATTGCGGCTCTCGTTGCCCTTTAGATCCTGACGCCACGTAATTGACGTTTGACGAGGGCTCAGCTCGGTCGGCGTGGTGAACCCTGTTTTCTCACCACACGACCACCCTTCCGGTAACTCCCGCGTCGGAGGCTACAAAATAGATGTTCGTGCTGTCGTAGTTAGTGGGCGTTTGGAACCAAATGGCGCCGGCACTAGTCATTTGAATAAAAGCGCAAAGGGGACAGCGACCGAGCAGATGTGGAACTATGCCGTTGCCCGCCGCGCTGGAAGTCACGCTCACCGCTCCGAAGATAGTGGTCGCTGGCTGGACGGCGGTAACTGTGGTGGCATTGGTTGTGACGATGCCCAGCAGGGCGTCGCCGGCGGTCGCGCCTACCGCCCCGGTTTGGTAGTAAAACCCACTGGTCGAGTTATAAAACAGGTAGCTGGTTTGGCTCGCAGGCGCAGGTCCCAGCGTGGGTGCGCTAGTAGGCACATAGTCTAAGCCTTGTGCGAAAAGCGCCCCCGACGTGATGCCAGGGACCAAGGAGCTGGATGTGGAGAGAACGAATCCCGACACCAACCCGTTACACCCGAGGGGCTGAAAGAGGGATACAGGAAGGTCGCTCATGAATGCCACATTCGCGTCGAGTAGCGTCCAGTTTTGGTCCTGGTCAGCCTCATAGCTGGTCAGGCCGTGTTGGGATTGGATTAAACCCTTGCGCGGGAGAACTGTTCTTGTTACCGCCATTTAGGAACCTCCAGGATTCAGGATTCGGGATTCAGGATTCAGGGCACCGGGTTTCGTTTTTGAATCCTGAATCCTGACTCCTGAATCCTGTATTTCTCAATTTGCGCTGTTCAAGCTCAAGCGCAAGCAGACTGCATAAACCTTAATGATTCCGTCGTTGGTCACAACTTCCGTTCCGTTTTGCCAGTAAGTTGTCCGAAGGCTGACTGCACCCGTCGCATCGCAAATGTCCCAGGCGCCGGGAAAGTTATAGAGCGAGCCCGCCTGTGAATTGGCCTGGGCTGGAGGAGCCGCCTGGCCGGGAACGAATCCCGGGGCGGGGGCACGATTGCCGTAGATCAGCCAGACGAATTGGCATTCAGCACGCGAATAGGAGTAGCCGTCGTCAGGATCAATTGGCGTGGGCACGGTGTTGCCGTTCGCGTAGAAGCCCATGAAAATCAGCTTGCTGCGCACGGCGCCAAACTTGGCGTTGTGGGAGATTTTCAGCATGCTGTCGTCCGTCAGGGGCTGGCCGGCAGCGATGGCGCTATCTGCAAGATCGAAAAAGCCGGGAATCGAACTCAATGTTAGTTGAGACATTCGTCACCATTCTGGAAACTGGAAAATGGAAGCTGGCAAACGGAGATTGGAAATGGAAATTGGAAAATGGAGAATCGAGGCTGAGGGGTGGAAATCACAGCGGGGAACGAATCCCAGGACCCATTTTCCGATTTCCGTTTTCCAGTTTCCAAAACCATTGTCCACTCTCAAAAGATTGTGTTCCCCGCCGTCCCGTCGCTGTTCTCGCCGCCCGTGCTTGCGGAGGAGATGAACATGTACTGCGCTCGCTGCTGGGTCGAAGCCTGGCTCCAGGGAGGAATATTCTGGGAGGCTGCCGCGATCTGGTAAGGAGGCGAGATACTGATGAAGCGCGTATCAAGCAGAGTGAAATCAACTGTGGCCCGGGCGTAGTTGGGCTGCCGATCGAGCACTTCGCAGACTACATTGTTCAACCCCAGCTTGCCTGATTGAAGGTCCAGGACGTTCGGGTGGCTCAGCCAAACATAGTCGCCTAACTCCACAGGCAGCGTGGCGAGCTGCGCGGTAAGTTTGTAAGTGGGCGGACCGAAAGCGTGTCGGCGAAAGATGCGATCGGAGAGCAAGCGGGAGAGCATCATGCCGCCGCGCGCCACGCGCAAGCCGGTAGACTGAATTTGCTGTTCGAAGACTTGGCGGTAGGTTTGAAGCGAGGTTTGCTGCTCGTAGCTCACTTGGTAGCCGTAAGTGCGTGCCGCCGTCGTGACGCCACCTTGCTGCACGTCCAGTTGAAAAGTGGCCAGGTTGATGATGTTCTGCCGCTGGGTCTGGGGGATTCCCATGATGTTTTTGGCGCTGAAGGCGAAGACGGGCGTCTGCTCGAGGGGCGGCTTCATGGTCTTGAGCGAGAGGTGGCCATCGGCGCGGACAATCCAATAAAGGCCCAGGGGCTTCAAGATTTGCTCTTCGATGAATTGCTTTCCATCTATAGGCCGAGTAATGACAAAATCAAACCAGACGCCTGAGAACTCCCCGTCGCGCAAGGCCAGCAAGCCCGGCACGTCGATATACAGATTGGGATTTATCAGCGTCGGGTCCTGACCCGGCAAATAAATGGCCCAGCCTTCCGGCGGTGGCAAGGGATCATAGTTTTGCTGCGATTCGTACACGGGCACGAGGCTTTGCATCACGTAATTCGAAGTGAGGAGGGCGGGATCCTGGCCCACCCCTAACTCGTTCTGAAGCACCGCAAGAATAATGTCGATAGGATTGCCGGCCACATACCGCGGGTTCTGGTCGCTTACCGCAAAGCCGTTCTCGAGCCAGGATGCTCCCACGGGCTGCTGTGCCGTGGGGCCGCTCGGCGCCCACCAAAGCGGGCCGCCCCGCAGCCAGATCTGCATTCCCTGAATGAAGCGCTGAACGTCCGCGCATTGGATGGTGATGCGTCCGTCCGCGTCCTGGCCAACCTGGGTGATCTGCATGGTTTGCAGGGTAGTGAAGTCGCCCACGGCCATGCCCGGAAATCCTTGCTTGAGCTGAATCACTCTGCCGATCAACACATCCTGAGCTGCCAGTCCCTTGAGCGTGCCGTTGGGGTCGATGCAGGAAATCGTCATGCTGCCCAGCGAGGAGGCTCCTTCCAGCTCATTCACAGATTGGCTTGCCCCCTGGGGGATTTGAAGGTAAGGAATAATGGTTGGAGTATTACCCAAAGTGAGAAGCAAGCCAGGATGCGTCGCGACAAGATAAAACCATGCTGTGGCAGTGAAGGCCGGCCAGACCTCGAACTCATAAGGTAAGTCGCGCGAGGCCAGGGAATACATCAGCAGCGAGCCATCGCCGGTGGTGGAACGCATGGTGCGCTGGCTGGTGATCAGCGTGGTGAGGTAGGCGTCGAGGCTGCCGTAGACGCCCGCAAAATAACTGGATACCCCTGAGACATTGTACAGAGTCAGCAAAGCCAGAAGCATGCTCCAACTCTGTTCTTGCGAGACGCTCAGAGGTGAGCCCGAATAGCCTCCCGGAGAATCGTTGAAAAACTTGAATCCACTGAACGGGGTTAGCTGCTGGTAAGTTTCGTTATAGGAATTAGTCGCCGAGGATAACTGTATCTGCTGATTCTGAAGCCGGAAGTTCTGATCGACGAACTCGAGACATTCGAGTGCCAAGTCGTCACGCCCGATGGCGTGGCAGAAAAGCGCAGCCCAAGTGCCCGCGGCATCGCATGCCTGGCTGGTGTCGAGGCCCGCAGGCGGGGCGGCATCAGTTCCGGCTCCCTGAGCAAAGTGGCCGGGCACGCCGTTGCTGGGGGGAATATAGAGGTTGCCAACAACGTTTGTGGCGATGGTGTTCGACGCGAGGGCAACCTGCGCTGCCGTGGCATTCAGCGCTGCGGCCTGAGCCGGAGTGAGTGTGCCGGTTTTCTGAAGCTGAATCGCTGCAGTGGGCAGCGTTGCGGCGCTGCGCTGGAAAGCAAAATAGAGGTCGATCTGGTGTTCGGTCGAGACGCGACACTGAATGCCAGGCACGAACTGATACCCGGGATTGACATAGGTGCCAAAGCCAAGGTAAAAGAGACCGCCGGTGATATCCCCGGTCCCATATGGAGCAATGCCGTACAACCCCACTCCGTAACCGCCTCCGGTGGTGGATTGAAGGGTCATAAGGAATTCGAGCATGCGCTGGAGATAGAGAGCCGGGCTGTAATCTTGGGTGAGCTGCATGTAGATGCAGTAGGCATAGCACACCCATGCCATGGCCCCGGCACGGATGTAAGCCTGATCCGCTAGGCCGTTGTAAGTGTCGTAACTGAAGGCGAGAGAATTGGCCGTTAGGACATTTCCGGCGGAGAAGTTATCGAAGTACATATCGCCCGCCGCCGTCAGCGCAACCACAAAACTATTGATCGAAGTGAGCGTGTCACCGGCGAGTGTCGAGACCACGCCGGCCACGTTCACCAGTTCGAAACGGTAGATGCCGCTCCCTGGACCGACGGCGATGGTGATCACGGTTCCGTTCAGAACCGCCGGCGCCGGAGTCCCTGAGGTTACCTGGACACTCGTCACCTTTCCCGCGGCCGTGGTGACGCCGATGGCAAAATTAAAGGTGACGGCCTGGACTTCTTTGTGCTGGAACTGGACCTGTGTGTCCGTGATATCTGGTAGTCCAGTGCCGCAGTAAGTGAAGGTGTCATTGGCAGACAACGCGTGGAAATCCACCACCAAACCGTCACCGTATGGCGGCTGCGTGGGATCGTTTATATCAGTTACTGAATCTGCGGGGTTGCTCTTCGTCCAGCGCGTCGTCGAGTGTCCGTCTTCACCATTCTCGAAGATAATCACGGGCAGATAGCCGGGGGTGTCCAGAATTTCTTCAAGCTGCTCGATGATGCGCGCCGCTGCCACAAAGTT
>Ga0187879_10001784_pt1 | contig 14652 bp, 15 predicted proteins | sample June2016WEW_19_1_FD_132423 | JGI IMG/M metagenome (GOLD analysis project Ga0187879, IMG submission 132423) | Peatland microbial communities from SPRUCE experiment site at the Marcell Experimental Forest, Minnesota, USA - June2016WEW_19_10 | ecosystem: Environmental > Terrestrial > Soil >... | reverse complement strand
GGAAGTAGTAGAACAGCGACTCTGAGCGAGCGTGGTGTCCCATCATGAGCAGCAGGCCTCCGAGCATGGCGATGAACAGCAGCATCAAGAACTCTCGCCTGCTTATAACCGGAACCTTGCTTCGCCACAAGCATCAACTCAGGGACTTTTTCAACAGGTACTCTCGATTACACTCATTGACCCCGGGCGTAAGTGATAACGCCCATTACACCAACAATCAAGCCGTCCAGGGGTGGCTTCCCGGCCTTTCGACCAGCAGGAAAGTTCGAATCGTCTCCTGGGGCCGACCATTTACTTCTCCCCGGTCATCCCGTGGCCCCGCCACGTTTCCAATTGCTGAGATCTGATCGCACCGGCCGCAACTGCGGCCCTCTGTGACCCCTGCCCTTGCATTTTTCCGGCATTTGGGGCAACGTTTCACGTTGGAAAGGAGTGCCTCCGAAATCATGATCACCGTTCTCATCCACCACGAAGTCACCGACTATGCGGTCTGGAAAGCGGCGTTCGATTCCGCCTACGACTGGCGGCGCAAAAACGGCGAGCGCAACTGCCGTATTTTCCGCAGCGCTGGAAACGTCAACGACCTCACTCTTGTCTTTGAATGGGAGACTCTGGAAAAGGCGCGCGCATTCATGGTTTCCGAGGAACTCCAGGCCAGAATGGCGAATGCAGGCGTCAAAGGTGCGCCTCGAGTCGACTTCCTCACTGAAGTGCACAGCCTCCGGCGCAGCGCTGCCGACTGAGCGTGCACCGACATTCGGAGAGCCGGAATCCATTTCCCGGCGATTCGCATCCAAAACGGGTTGAGCCGGCAACCGGGACCGGAAGCAGATACCTCCGTTCTGGCAATTTCCTCCTCTTCTGGCTTGCCCCCAAATTCGTAGTTCAAGGAGAATCCCATGCCTAAGAAACCAATCTCCAGCAATTCGCACAAAGCCTCTGCCCAACCCCGCTACCACCAATCGGCCCGTGAACTCCAGCCCTTTGGCACCGTGACCAGCGTCATGCCTTTGCAATTGGAAGAACCCGTCCGGCTGGAGATGACCGAGCAACTCAATCAACTCCTGGCCGACACCATAACTCTTCGGGATCTCTACAAGAAGTCCCATTGGCAGGTGTCCGGAGCCACTTTCTATCAACTTCATCTTCTCTTCGATAAGCACTTCGGAGAACAGAGCGAGCTCGTCGATACGATCGCGGAACGAATCCAGCTTCTCGGCGGAATCAGTATCGCCATGGCGCCGGACGTGGCAGAAACCACGCGTATTCCGCGCCCGCCCAAGGGCCGCGAAGAAGTTCCCGTGCAACTGTCGCGCCTGCTGGACGCGCACGAGATCATCATCACCCACTGCCGTGAATTGGCGGAGCTGGCCAACAAACTGGGCGACGCCGGCACCAACGATCTGGTGGTGAGCGATGTGCTTCGCACCAACGAGCTGCAGGTCTGGTTCCTCAGCGAACACCTGGTAGACGCGCCACTGGTCGAAGCCGAGCCCCTGCGGGAATCGGCATAAACAGAACTGGATAGATGGGGTGGAATAAATTGTGTGGAGGCGGGGCTCTGCCCCGCTTGGACGGGGCGAAGCCCCGTCCCCACACTAGTGCCGTGCGGAAAGAATGTGCAGGATCTGCTGCAATTCATGCCGCAAGTGCGCCACATTCACGGCAGGACTCCCAGGAAACGGAAGCGCAGTCTGAGTCTTGTCGGGCTTGTTCTCTTCGCGCAATTGCACCCGCGCACCCGCGATCGTGAAGCCGTCTTCGTAAAGCAATCGCTTGATCCGCACCACGGACTCCACATCGCGCTTGCGATACATGCGCTGCCCGGTGCTGCTTTTCACCGGCTTCAGCTGCGGGAATTCAGTTTCCCAGAACCGAAGTACATAGGCCGGCAGGCGGCACAACCCGGCGACTTCGCCGATCCGGAAATAGAGCTTGTCCGGAATAATGATTTCGGCGCTGCGGCCCGCTTTCTTAGTCACTTTCTTGCGGAGGCTCATGGAGGCGTTTCCGTACTCCCGTATACGCGTTTCTAGCACGAGGCGCTCCGCGGGACAACCCCCAAAAGTACGCCGCGGCCGCGGATGGAAAAGCCCCCCAAGAGGTGCTTCTCCTGAGAGGCTTGCGGAATTTCTGAACGAGCATCCGTCCGCTTAGTGTTTCTTTTTCTTGGCGGCTTTCTTCTTGGTTGCCATGAAGTTTTTTCCTCCGTTCGAACGATTTGTTCTCCCAAGGTTCTCGACAGGGCACCTTGATGCCCGCGCTGCTCAATTTGTGGTATGAGCAGCTGTCCTACCACAAGATATTGCCATTCATATGCAATTTGTCAACACAAATTTCACTTCGCTGAACGATTCTGGTGAACCACGTGCCTGATTTGCACTGGCGGAACTAACGGAAATTTCACCATCCGGCAGAACCTTTCCGTCTGCAGTCCGTGAGGGCGCGCTGCCTATGCGATAATCTCAGAACAAATCTATGTCAGATCACAAAGTCTTCTGCGCGAAACTGAAACAGGAATTGCCTGGTCTCCCCGAGCCTCCCTTCGACAGCGAGTTGGGGAAAAAGATCTACGAGCAGATCTCGCAACAGGCGTGGGGCCAGTGGGTGGAACACTGCAAAATGTTGCTGAACGAATATCGCCTGAACCCGGCGCGCAAGCAGGATCAGGAAGTCATCGTGCAGCAGATGGAGCAGTTTTTCTTCGGTGAGGGAGCAGCGCGTCCAGCCGAATACGTTCCTCCAACGCACTGAGCGTACTGAGAGCACTAAGAGTCAAAGACCGGCGCGGGGCAAGCCATCTGCGGCCGTCCGCCGGTTCTGCAAGCATGCTACAAGCTGTGTACTGACGGGTTACCTCTGACCCTTCAGTTAATGGCCGATTCATCACCTCGTAACACTCCTCGGCGACAATTAAAGCCGTGGCGCTGCCGGTATATGACACGCTGATCCTCTCGGATCTGCACCTCGGCGCGGACATGAGCCGCGCCCGCGAGGCGTTGCGCGTTCTCCAGGAAAATCAGTATCGCCGCCTCATTCTGCTGGGCGATATTTTTGCCGACCTCAATTTCGGACGCCTGAAAAAAGAGCACTGGAAATTTCTCGGTTTCATCCGCAAGCTCTCCAATCCCAAGCGCAACGTCGAAGTGGTCTGGGTCGAAGGCAATCACGACCACGGTCTGGCCGAAATCATGTCCCATTTGGTGGGCGTCCGCGTGTACCAGGAATATCAATGGGAATATCAGGGCCTGCGTCACATCGCTGTCCATGGCCACCAGTTCGACGGCTTCGTCGTGAGCAACGTCCACGTCAGCTATTACATCGGCACACTGCTCTACCTGCAACTGCAGAAGTGGGATTCGAAAAACAAAACCCTCACCCGTTTCCTCGACCGGCTCAACACGCGCTGGCTGCGCTTATCGCCAAAGGTCGCCGAAGGCGCTCTGGCCCATGCCCGCCACCATCACGCGGCGCGCATATTCTGCGGCCACACCCATGCCGCCATGCACCAGCACGAGCAGGGAACCGACTATTTCAATTGCGGAAGCTGGATTGACGCGCATCCTGCCTATATCACCGTTGGCGAAGAGGGAGTTCAGATCCATGAATACGTTGAGCGAACCGACGATCTCCATCCCGCCCAAGAACAAAGCGAGGAACAAAACCCGGCTGATTCCGAACCTGCCGATTTTGGCGACGAGGCGGGATTCGTCGAAGATGGCGAATACGAGGGTGTAGCTACCTGACGCGGATTCAAGCGACCGGATGGTCTTTTGAAATTTGAAAAAAGGCGTTTGCCACAAACGAGGCACGGCAAATCTTGCGCAAACTAACCATCGTTTTCCACCACGCCGGCGGAGGACATCGCAGCGCGGCTGACGCTCTCAAGGCCACTCTCGCCGGCCAGGAACATCCTTGGGACGTCACTCTCCTCGACATTCAGGAATTGCTCGATCCCCTCGACCTGCTTCGTCGCGCCACGGGCCTGCGCATTCAGGACACCTACAACCTGATCCTGCGCAAAGGCTGGACGCGCTTCACGCCGCAACTTCTGGTCGTTCTGAAGGGGACGATCCGTCTTTACCATTCTCCCATCGTGAACGCACTCCGAGCTCACTGGGCGCAGCATCCGACGGACCTGGTGCTCTCCGTAATTCCGCACTTCAATCGCGCCATCGCGGAGAGCCTGCATCCGGTAGCAAGAACTCCGGGCGCAGAAACCCCTTTTGTCACTCTAATAACAGATTTGGCAGATTACCCGCCAAGCTTCTGGATCGAGCGGGAGTCGGAGTACATCATCGCCGGTACGGAACGCGCCCGGCAGCAAGCCTTGACCATCGGCCACCCCTCCGACCATATCTTCCAGACATCGGGAATGATCCTGAAGCCAAGGTTCTACGAAAAGACCACCGTCGATCGCGCCGCAGAAAGGAAGCGGCTCGGCCTCGAACCCGATTGTCCGACTGGCATTGTCTTGTTCGGAGGCCACGGCTCCCAGGTGATGGTCGACATCACCCGGAAACTCAACCAAGCCGAGAGCGGCGTCCAGTTAATCCTGATCTGCGGGCACAACCAAAAGCTCGCCGCGGAGCTCAGGAAGCTGCCGACCATGAAGCCCATCGCCGTCGTCGGTTTTGCTCAGAATGTCGAGTACTACATGGCCCTGGCCGACTTCTTCATTGGAAAACCGGGCCCGGGCTCGATCAGCGAGGCGCTGCAGTTCCACCTGCCCGTGATTGTTGAATGCAATTCCAAGACGCTGCCGCAAGAGCGCTACAACGCGGAATGGGTAACGGAGAACGGTTACGGCATCGTCGTGCCGAGCTTCAAACAAATTGCGCCCGCCGTTCAGCGATTACTCGGCCGCGCGACTTTCAATGAATTCCGTCGGAAGGCCAACGAGTACTCGAATCGAGCCCTGCTTGAAGTGCCCGCAATCCTGGAACAATGCGTGGAGCACACGGCGGCGGCAATGCAATCTCAGGCCGTTTAATTTACGTAGGGACAGCCGCCCTCGGCTGTCCAGGCGAGCGCAGCTCGCCTGGGTGTCGTCTGCCGATTCTCGCACTCCAGGGGTTGGCGGGGCTTTCGTCCCGCTGGACAGCCGAGGGCGGCTGTCCCTACGCCTGCTAGAAGTGCACCGCGATGCCGGTTGAGAACCGCACGCCGTTCTGCCCCTCGCCATAAAAGCGCGTGTTGATCCAGTCAAGCTGCCCTCGGAACGTTACCGGCCCGGCGATGCGATAATCCAGCCCGCCGCCGGCCCCATTAACGAACGAAGTATTCGAGTCGGAGATTCCGTTGCTCCGGCTGATGTGCCCCGCGCCAACCAGGAACTCGCCGAAGGGGCGGAAGCGCTTGAGCTGCACCGATACTCTCGGGCCGAACAGAACGTTGTGTGCCGCGATGTCGGCGTTGGTGCCGTTGTAGTTGTGGCTACCATAATGGCCATCGACATCGGCCACCAGACCAATCCACGGCAGGAACTTACCCTCCAACGTGGCCTCCCATCCATTCGTATTTGTGGTGTCGTTCGAGACGACAGAAGTGCGGTCATAGGAATAACCAAAGAATGCGTTTCCCCTCGTTGGAATCTGCGCCCAGACGGCCCCCGACAGCATCGTCAATAACAAAACAAGATTCCACACTCTTCGCATTGTTTTCTCCTTTTGTTGGTTTGAATGCATATCGTGCGGTTTGAAGCATACGGTTTTGAACGGTGCTTGCAGTCCGAAGGAAAATCCTCAGCGATATAGATGCAAGAGCGGCAGAAAAATTTGCCTGCCCACGCAGCACACCTGCTCGAGTCAGCGGAACAGCGCGGCAAAAAACCCGCCGACTTTTCTGAAGAAACGGCGCGCCGGCGCTTGATTCGCCGATGCCGTTTCAGTGCCGGCTGGTTTCGCCTTTCCGTTTGCTCGTGGAGGAAGCGCAGCGGCCAAAGCCGGTGCCGCCCGCCAACGCGAATCCAGGGCCAGCGCACGCACATCTTCGACCGGCACGGGCGGAGGCCCGGTCGCGTGGAACACGAACGGCGCCTCTATCTGCACATGAAGTTCGTTCGGCGCGACGTAGGCGTCAAGCGGAGCGGCCGCCAGTGCTTCTTTCTGCGCTGGGCTCTGCGTGGGCAGATTGTTTGTCGCCCGCAGCGGAGCGTCCCGCGGCGGCGGACATCCGCACTCCAGCGGCACCGCCATATCCACACGATTGATTTGCCCGGAACGAAACACGAGTTGGTCGGTTGCCTTGACCTGGTAAGTGCCATCCCCGAGCAGTTCAGTAACAATCACCGGAGCCGTGTTGCCGGGCAGCGCCCGTACGCAGGTATTGCCCTGATTGTCCGCACTGATGGCATAGTGAAATTCCCCCGGACCCGCTAGCAGGATGCGGAAGTCCGGCGTGATCACGGAGTCCGAAGAAGCGTCGAGAGCGAAGTGCGCCTCCAGCGCGCCGGCGTTCATGCTGAGCATCAGGTTATGCCGGTTCTGCGAGGGAGTCACCGCCAAGGTCGTTCCCGGACAGACATGCACCTCGCCGCCACCCGACAAGCGGAGAACTGCCGTATCGGGCCCGGCCGTGATCGAGGAACCCGATCCCCCGTCATTTCGAGCCAGCGCCAGCGGGCCGACCGCGCGTACCGCCACCACGTGCGGTTGCGGCGCGGGCGTCAGGCTGGGGACCTCAGGCACCTCAAACGGAGAGTTGCTGATCCCGTTGGGAATTCTGCCGAGGTTCACGACGAGGCGATTTCCCGCGGAATACGAGGTGTAGGCACGCGGCACGAGCAGATCCACGACCAGGCGCGCTACCGGCGGATTCTGTTGAAACTGGTCGGCGCGTATCGCACTGATCTGATCGGCTTGTATGCTGATCCGCCTCTGCTTCTGCGGCGTCTCCAGACGCGCGTTCGGCAGATCGATCACCAGCCGATCAGGGTCGCTGACCGCCTGGATCGAAGGAACCAACGGCTTCGTCGACAGGATTTCAACTGCCGGGCCGTCTTTTTCCTGCACCATCCGGACGCTCTTGATTGCGGCAGTCTTGCTCACATGAGAAGAAACGGCAGACTTGGAGCCAAGCTGAACCTCATGTGCGACCGAATGTGCGACCGATGTCTGGGGATGAAGTGGCGGTGCTCCAATTGCGAGCATTCCCACCGCAATAACCGCGCACAAATTCGCCGGCAGATTGCAACGAAACCGCGGTCGCCGGAACGCAGGATTCGGCGGGAATTTTTTCACGGAAGCTCTAGAGTGTTAGAGAAACCATACCACTCGGGGGTTGCACGGAGGTTGACGCATGAAGAACACTGGTGTGGAAAAAACGTAGAAAAGCGCGCGAGGTATTACGAGTCCGGCAGAAACTCGTATTCATCGATGACGGCTGACACCGCCATCTTGCCGGCGGGAGGGCCCCCTTCGACTCGGACCACGCGGCCTTTGCAGCGCACCCGTATGCTTTCCGTGAGGGTGATCTCGGGCGGCAAGGTCAGGGTGAAATCAATGGCGGAGCCGGCCTGGATGGCGGAATCGACATAGAAGCAAATTCCGCGGGCGCTGACGTCGCGGGTCTGCGCCGCGTGCTCCTCCTCATTTTCGCCGTAACGCACGGTAACTGGCAGACGAAGCGCGAACCGCCGCGTGGCCCGCTTGTTTTTGTCGTCCTGGTCGTGCTGCGTCTGGGCCATCGAACCTCCGGAAGTCGCCTGTAAGCATGGCAATTAGCGGCCAGCCTGTCAAGGCTTTCGAGACTTAGCTTTCAACAGCTACAATGAACGCGTGGTCTTCGTCCTCGATAACTACGATTCGTTCACTTACAACCTCGTCCAGTACCTGGGCGAACTGGGCGCTGAAGTCGAGGTCCGCCGCAACGACGAAGTGACCGTCAGCGAGATCGAGGCGATGCACCCTGAGCGCATCGTGGTTTCTCCCGGACCCTGCACTCCGCAGGAAGCCGGCATCAGCATCGAACTGATCCGCCATTTCGCGGGCCGAGTTCCATATAAAGTGCCGGTGCTGGGCGTCTGCCTCGGGCACCAGGCGATCGGCGCCGCCTTTGGCGGCCAGGTGGTTCGCGCGAAAAACCTGATGCACGGCAAAACCAGTCAGGTTGAGCACGACGGCAAGACCATCTTTCGCGGCTTATCTTCGCCAATGACCGCGACCCGCTATCACTCGCTGATCGTCGCCGAAGACGGCCTGCCCGCCGATCTCGAAGTCAGCGCTTGGACTCGCGATCAAGATGGGACCCGGGTCATCATGGGCTTGCGACACCGGAAGTTTCCGGTTGAGGGTGTGCAGTTTCATCCCGAGAGCGTGCTGACGGACGAGGGGAAGAAACTGGTGGCGAATTTTCTGCGGAGTTAATCCCACACGACAGGGTCGAGCTTAAACGCTCGTCATCCTGCGGGACTATTCTGCGGTCGGGGGCTTGACTGCGTAGTATCCGCGGCGGGTCTGTAACTCGAACTTGGTCGCACTAATCAACGTGACCTTCAGCTTGTGAAACTTGCCGTCAAGCTTCTGCGGCGAGAACCCCAGAACGTAGACGAACTCAGGGACGTCCGCGGTTCGCCGGAAGCCCTCATCCAGATTATTGTTGTTGCGGAAGAAGACTCCGCCCGTGCCGCTGGCGAAGTCAAACATCACTTCGCTTCGTGCCTGGGCTTCGGCGCCGTGAAACTGAAGCTTGCCCAGATCGCTGCCGCTGCCGGAGAATCCAGCCGTTTCGAGCCCAGCCGGATCCAGCGTGTTGATGATAATTCCGGAGCGTACGGCGCCATCTACGATTTCCATCACGTCCTCATGCATATCCGGTGTGAGGGCAAGAAAACCCGGCGAAATCAGGACGATGGTGCGCTGGCCTGGCATAGTCCCAGTCCTGCGGATCACGCTGCTTAGGATGGCAAGCGCATTTTTGCTCTCTACGCTTCCGGCATGCAGCACCTCGGCAGCTTTTGCCTCCGCCAGACGTTCCGCCAGCCCACCCGGTAAAGGGACCTCACGCGAAGCGCATTCCTGAACCTCTGCGACGGCCACGCGGTCAGCGTCCGGGTCATTTTTGTTTACCATGAGGTCCGCCATGTAAAGGCTGATCGGCGGGCAATCGGACTCAGGAATGGTCGGGTGCGGCTTAAGGCTGCGCAAACCGGCAAGCAATGCTTCGCGGTCAGCCGTGAAATCGACGACTACGGCGCCGGAGGTGGTAAAGACGGCAGCGCGCTCTCCCGCCTGCAACGAGCCCAAATGCCGCCGGGCGGCTTCTCGAGCGCTCGCCAGATCCCCAAAACTCGAGTGGACATCGTCAAACAGATAAGCCGTATTGCGTTCCGGCGCAGCCGGATGACTTCGGTTCGTAACCTCCGGCTGGACTGCGCCCGGCGAACCGACCGGCGCGGTGGCCTGTACTCCCTCCGCCGGAATGTCATGCACGGCCGGTTCGACCGAAAAATGCGTGATGACTTGCGGCCTGCCCTCATCGAATAGCCGGAAATTCTCCTTGCCGAAGTTGCCGACCGCGTGTCCTTTCGCATCCCTTAAAACGACGCTTACCGGCACCAGCTTCACGCTGATCCTGAGCGTGATCAGCCCCTCGGGGTTGGAAATGGCAGGCGCGGGCGTCGTCGTCGTTCCTGCGGCCGCCTTGAGTTGCGCCTGTATCTTCTCCTGCTCACTGCGCAGAGCCGACAGTCTTTCCCGAGTCGAGGCCGTTACCGCATCCAGCATCTGCTTCTGCTCGGCTTCCCGCCTGATTTCATTTTCCTGCAACGCCTGCTCGCCAATGGCGGCGAAGATCGCTTCACTCTCATCCAGGTCCTTCCGCAGGGAAGCCAGAGTGGGCGGAATCTCCGCCGCTGAGTCCGTTCCCGCAGTGCCCATTTCCGCGTTCGTGACAATGCGTGCCTTCGCCCCAAACTTATGGCAATTCCTCAGATGAACGACATTCCGTCCCGCCCCTCCGCCCTGATAGCTAGCCGTAGCGGTAAAGTCGGCAGGCAACAGGAACGACGAGCCATCCGCAAACGCCACGCTTTCATAGTCGATCTGAAGCTCTGCGCCGGTCACGGGGAAGCTCTTTGGAATGTCCTTTGCAATCGACCTGAACCGAAGCACCTCGCCGGTCTTCTGATCGATCCACAACTCGCCCGTGTAAGGCGGAGCAACCGCCCCTTCATTCTCGACGCGCAGGCGCCACAAAGGGAGCTTTTGCTGCACGATCTGGTAGGTGAAGACCCAGGCGGAGTGCTCTCCCAATGTGCTCTCTCGGACGAAGTCAAACTGCGCCTGATTGTCGAAGATAGAACGGAGATTGCTGCTGCCGAACTCCCCCGTCGACCAAAGGCCGGTTGTTTGCGCGACCTCCGTCGTCACCGGCCTGCCGTTCACCTTGACGTCGCTGTAGGATTCCTTACCGTCTTCATATCTCACCGATGACGAAATCAGATCAGTAGGCGCGTGGCTCTTGCCGCGGTAGCGCGACGCTGCCTGATCGCAGACAAAGTTCGGCATCTTCTCCAGCACGCTCATGGAGTACTCGCAAACGCCACGCAATGCGTTGGCATGCGGAATGCTGGTCGGCAGTCCTGCGCAGGGGTCGACTTGAGCAGCCGCCGGGAGACAGGAAAAGCACAGGATGGCAATCAGCGTCAGTGGAGAGAAAACGCGCATGATCAGGTTTTCCAGCGGAGATCGCCGGTAAATACCGACGATCATAACCCGGAATCTTCTTTGACTTCAAAGCGGTATTCAGTGTCACGCATCTCGCCGGCTCGCGGCCTCTTGGAGCGCGCGAAACGAGATGTGGTTCTTTCCTGGATCTGGTTTGCTGACCTCCAGTTACGGCGGCGAAACCAGCCGCACCGCCACGGGGGAGGCTCCGTTGCCCAGAATCGGCTGTCCCGAGGCAGCTCCGAGGCCGTCTCCGCAACCAACTATGTTTATGACGGTGGTCGGTATCCGGTCGCGATTCGGTCCGAAAAGTCTTGTGGCAGCCCCGGTTGGATTCAGAAACAGCTGCACAAAGCCGATGACCTGCACCGGGTTGGGCGTCGGGTTCGTGACCGTGCCACTATCAAATACCGGCACCGTAACCAGTGAATCGCTGACCATCACGTCGTTTCCCGACGCGCCGGGGATCGGATTGTCGGCACCTGCGACGAACTCGAACGGCTCGGTCGGCGGAACAGCAGCGACCGTGACCGTGTCGCCCCCGCCGGTTGTCGCATGGGTCATACAATTCACCGCCTCCGCCGTTTCCCTGTCTTGGTTGAAATTGTCGGTAGTTGCGATATACGCCGTTGGGTTGTTGCAGGCGATGGGGGTCTGGATACATCCGCCGACGCTTTGCTCATACGCGGTAGCCAGCGCCGGGGCACAAGTCGGAAACGCCTGGGGGGCCGGAGTGAAGGTCAGTGTTGTATCCCCGGGGAAATACTTCCACGCCGCGGGAGACGGGAGCGGTGTCGTACTGCAGTTGCCGCCGGGGCAGCGGACGCTTAGTAGTGTGGCGTTGTTGGTGGCGGTGGACGACCACCCGATGAGCGTTGTATCCGCGATGGCTCCGGTGACCGCAGTGAAGATCGGACCTCCCACGGTAGTCGGGCTTATATTCGGCAGCAACCACGGCTTCACGCACATCGGCGCTACTGGCACTCCGGGGCCGCCCCCTGTTCCTTGGAGGCTGGAAGGGTTGTAGGCCTCGGCGGTAGCCGAAGCGGCCACCTTGACCTTCGTGGTTCCCCAGATGCGCGCGAAAAATGTCGGCAGATCGGCTCTTTGCACTTGCACGATAACCTGAGGATTCGCAACGAAATCCACGCCCGTTTCAGGAATGTTGACGCAGATCTCCTGCCCCGCCACGCATGGCGATGCACCCGGATTCAAGTTCCTGCCGCCGACCATGCTACTGGCGGCTACTTGCGTGGCCACGGCAAGCGCCAAGGACACCGCATTGTCTCCCACAGCGGAGCTTGAGGCTGAGGTCATACCCGAATTGGCCAGCACGCGCGCGCCGGCGAGCGCCGCAGCATCGGCCGCGAGTTGCGCTTCACTCCGAGCGGTATAGAGCGTCACCTCATCGATCGATAGTGCGGCCATCGCTCCGATCACAAACAGCATGAACACCGCGACCAGCGTGATGATGACCCCTTGCTGGTTTTTCCGCCGCGAGATCTTCCGCCTTCGACGCACGCACCCTCACATCTGGTTATGGACCGTGGCGCTCTCCGTCACCTGCGTTGTAGCCGCATAGCTCGCGCCCGGAATCAGCAATTGAATCACGCTATTGAATCGCCAATGATATGGATACTGGATAGCCACTACGGTACCGACGACGAATGCAGACGTACTGGTGGCGGACACGAATCCGCGGTTGATAGTAATGACGAGTTTGTCGCTGGGATAAGCGCCGTTGCACCCGGAAATTGAGTAAGTCCATGTTAGGGCAGCGCCGCCGGTTGCTGTGTATGGTGGGGGACAGGCTCCGCTTGCCAGAACTCCACTGCCAACCAGCGAGTTGTAGACCGCGGTCGCCACTGCTTGCAGGGAAGTGGGGTTGCCGTTGCTCGCCGCAATGTCGCTCATCGGCTGGGCGCCGGCAATGATGGCGCCTTCCTGCGCAGCCTGCGCGATCTTCTGCTTCTGGTTGAAAGCGCCGCTGAAATCGTAGATGCCCACGACGAACACCACCAGCAGCGGCAGCGAGATGGCAAACTCCAGCAGCGCCGCGCCCTGCGCACCCCTCAGCAGATTGACCGTGCCGCGATGCGGAATTCGGAGGCGAAGCATCTAGTTCTCCATCCTGCTCTGTGCTTGCGCCGACAATATAATCTGCTGCATGTTGAGGGACGTGAAAGGCAGGTTGAACTGGAATGGATATTGAAAGCTCACCATGGCCCCGCATTGTGTGGGCTGGGTCGAAGAATTCAGTAGCACAGAACTGCAGACCCAAATGTTGTTCGCAGTCAGGGTACACGACGGCGCTGGTGCTGGTGACGGGCACGCTTGCACGCCAGGAGTGGGATTGTTGGCCTCCCATTGCTTGATCTGGGTGAGTTGGAGATTGTTCGCTTGCAACACCGCCGCAACCGCAGCGCCCGCCGTTGCAGCGCTAGGGAGGCCGGGAGTTCCGCAGGTGGCGCAAGAATCGCGCGCCGCCGTGATCGCTCCCTGCTGCGCCGCCTGCTGGATGGTGGAATATATGTTGAAGGCCCGTCCAAACCAGATGATGCCAAACAGGAGCATGGCCACCAGGGGCAGCACCAGCGCGGCCTCGGCGATCTCCGCCCCGTCAGTGCTTCCAAGTTGGCACGCGATGCGTTTGATGTTCGACAAAGTGCAAGTCATAAATCGAATAACAATTACAAATCACACATTACCAATTATAAATTCCCCATCGCCCGGCCCAACCCGTAGAACAAAACCGTAAGCGCCATGGCCACGCCGAACGGAATTTTTGTTGCCTGCGGATCGTCGAGCGATACCTCAGGCCCGGGCAGGCGCAGGCTGAACAATGCCGCCAGCAAATGCGCCATGTTCAAGAGCGTCCGTTTCAGCCGTCCTTTCCAGATGACCACGGCCAGCGCCATCACGCCCGCCACCAGAATCGTGCCCAGGAGCACGGCAAACAGTTGCCGCGGACCGAGACAAGCTCCCAATGCGCCAGCCAGTTTCCAGTCGCCAGCGCCCAGGCTGCGGACCAGCACGAAAGGCAGCAGCAGCCCAAGGCCCAACGCCGTCCCCAGCAACGCGGCTTTCAGTCCCGGCCAGCGAAAAAGAATCGTGTTGACTGCGCTGCCGGCCGCCAGGCCCGACACCGTGAGCCAGTTCGGGATCCGCCGGTAGCGCCAATCGAGAATTCCCGCAACCATGGCCACCAGCAACGCCGGAATCCAAGGGGCGAGAGTCATTTCCCTTCCTGTACTTTAGGGCTTTCCGGGGCCACACTCAAGAGAAAGTTAGAAGCGAATCGAAGCTCTCGGCTGTCAGCTGTCAGCTCTCAGCCTACAGTTCCAAGTGGCACTTACTAGACAAACCGGTTTCCCTGAGAGCTGAGAGCTGCGAACTGAGAGCTGAAACTTCGCCTTTCGAAGCGAATCGAAGCTCTCGGCTCCCAGCTGTCGGCTCTCAGCCTACAGTTCCAAGTGGCACTTAATAGACAAACTGGTTTTCCTGAGAGCTGGGAGCTGCGAACTGAGAGCTGAAACTTCGCCTTTGCGCAAAGAAAAAGGCCCGGTTGCCCGGGCCTGAAATTGGCATCAAAATATGGCTTGCCTAGCGTGTAACCGGAACCGCCGAGTTTCGTTCCGCAATTACTTTCTTGGCATTGTCCGCCAGAGCCCGCGCTTGCGGCATAAGCTCCAGAGCCTTCATCACGTCCGGATAGGTCTCCGCCCGCACCTTCAAGCCTTCTTCCTGGCCGAAGGCATCGACGAAGAGTTCGCTTTTGATGTTGGAGCGCAGCCAGTCGTTGCTCTCGATCATCTCGGCTTCGGTATAAGCAATTTTTTCTTCGTCGAGGAATTTGCGGAAGTCCTGCAGCAGCGCATCGTCCACTTCGAAGCTTTGCGTGATCTTGTGAGTGATCGCGTAGTGCTTGGCAAAATTAAACAGCGCGTAGTGCTGCAGCAACGAGTCCTGGAACTTGGTGGACTTG
>Ga0187879_10001783_pt1 | contig 14653 bp, 14 predicted proteins | sample June2016WEW_19_1_FD_132423 | JGI IMG/M metagenome (GOLD analysis project Ga0187879, IMG submission 132423) | Peatland microbial communities from SPRUCE experiment site at the Marcell Experimental Forest, Minnesota, USA - June2016WEW_19_10 | ecosystem: Environmental > Terrestrial > Soil >... | reverse complement strand
CAGAACATCTGGTACCAATAGAAAAACGGAATGCCGATCCAGGACGGCTCGATCTTGTTGTAAAAGGGCGGCCAGATGATCGCGACGAGCTGAATCACAAAAAGCAGGTACCACCAGCTCCAGGCGCTGCGCCGCTCGCTCTGCCCGTTCATGTTCGCCCTCCCGAATAGCCTATCGTCTTTATAAAACATTGGAGCGGGCGATGGGAATCGAACCCACGACATACAGCTTGGGAAGCTGTCGTTCTACCACTGAACTACGCCCGCGAAGTCCTTATTACATCGTCATTTCTTGAAGCTAGGCTAGAGTTTTGTCCGTCGCTTGTTCGGCACACCGACCCGCCGGCCCATCGGCCGGAAGCGCCGGACAAATTTGTTTGCCGATGTAACAAGCATTCTCGCACCATGACGACAGGTTGACCATACTCCTGGAAAGGCCGGCAAGACACCCGCGATGGGCTACATTATAGGCGCCGCCGGGACGACTGCAATTGCCCGGTGCAGACCACGGCGCAGCAAATCTTTAACGCTAGCGCTGGATTATGGATGTTTAGCGCCGCTCCGGTGCTGCAAAGCGTGGTGCTCGACGCGAACAACAATCTAGCGGACACGGTGACCGCGTCGAGCGTTCCCTTGTTCGAGACCTCCATGGCGATGTCCTGCTGATGCAGGCGCTCATGAAGGCGGTGCCGGACAGGGCTGCCCTCTTTAATCGTTGGCGACTTCGACCAGCTTCCCTCGGTCGGTTCCGGCCAGGTGCTGGCCGATGTCATCTCATCCGGCGCGGTGCCGGTGGTGCGCCTCACCGAAGTATTCCGGCAGGCAGCCTAAAGCCAGTTCATCGTGAAATGCCAGCCGTATAAACCACTTCTTCGCATACCCGCAGCCGAGAGCGACTTCTATTTTGTCGGGGCAAATGATCGCGGGACCACGGGATTTTTCATGGCCGTCGACAAGTCACCACCAAAGAGCCAGACTCTCGTCAGGGCCATGAGGACATTTACCCTCGCAGGGACGAGCGCAATGTCGTGTAAACAGATTGCGAGGCGACGCGCGTGATCATGTCGGCCTTCACCTCGCTGTCGGCCGATCCGCTGGCCCCGCACGCCGCATAGCGTCCTGACTTGCCGTCGGGGCGCAGACCCACCGGCCGGGAGATGGAGCACAACCTTGCCAAGGCTGGGGTCAAGGGTTCGAATCCCTTCGGGCGCGCCATATAATAAAATCAATGGCTTAGACGGTCGATTAGCGGCATTAGCGGCATTCGTTAGCGGCAGTCTATGTTTTCCGAGCGCAGCTGGAGGCGCATATTGCGCGCGGGCCGGGTTGCCATCCGCTGGTCCGCCTGGAACCCGTAGGTCCGCTTTTTGGGGCGAAAATGCTTCGCCCTTTGGTTCATGGCAAGCATCGCTGCTGCAATTAAACAAGGCCCCCGTGAGAACCCCAATGAGCGAGTTGGTGAGCGACCCTTTGATGCGCGAGCACGAAGTACTGTTCCTTGATTTTCTTGGGTTCGCTTCGGCTGTCGAGCAATGGAACGATCAACAGATGGAGAGGCTGATTCGGATGCTGGCCGGGATCGCTGAAGGGCAATCGAGTTTCGACGTGAAAGGAGAGGCACGGTAGGACGGCAGCTACAAGATCACGAGTCCAGCCGCGATCACGACATTTTCAGACAATATAGTGGTGAGTTATCCCGCCGTACTTGGTGACCCTGTGGACGATGCTACGAGTCTAGTCGCGCCAGGCTGGGCCCACATGGTTCGGCAACAAATGCAGCGAATCACCGCAGAAATTGTTCGTGTCGGGCTTGACGTTGGGCTTTTGGCGCGCGGCGGTTTGAGTAGGGGTAGGCTTTATCATGAGGGGCGCGTCGTGGTTGGTGAGGCTATGGTCGATGCGTATCGTCTCGAAAGGTGCGTGGCGAAGCAGGCGCGCGTCGCTGTATCTCCGCGCATCCCCGATAATGAGGGAGTATTTGTTGATGTAGACGGAACGCGGTGCCTCGATTTTTTCACAGAGCTGATGATTTCGGCTGAAGATGCACACGGCGATGCTTTGGCGTGGGCGCGGGCAAAACGGGCTTATATTGATGAGACCGTTGAGACCCTGACTAAGGGTGGACGCCACAAAGAAGCCGCTAAATGGCGGAATTTTCGAGACTGGCTTTGCAGCAAAGTTAGAAATAGCTGGCCTGGCGGCAGCCTCGAATATTGAGTAAGTGCCAGGCACTCTTGCCAGGAGCGAGCATGTCCACAATTCCGAGCAACATCGAGTGTAAGGATTGTAGTTCACCCATAGATGCGACAGCGGATGCACCCGGCACGCCTGCGCCCTGCCCGAAATGCGGTAGCGTCAGACGCAGGGTCAAACTTACCGCAAGTGGCGGGCAGCCGTCTAATTACACGCTCGATAACTTTGTCGCGCACAAGCTGTCGCTCCTTACAGAATGTGGCGCTCGTGAACTATCAACCAACGCGAATTGGATCGGCGCGTTTGTTCTTACAAGTGTATTTAGAGCGACCTTGCCACCGAAGAATCGTGCGTACGTTTTTAATTTCCTTCGGCGCACAGAGGGTGCTTCTTCCGCATATCGGGAAGCGCGCACCGCGCTCATCGAATATCTCCAAACGCCGCGCAATGTTCTATCGCCTTACTTCCGGGCACTTTTGAACTTCGAGGTGTGCATTGCGCAGTGCTATCAAGGCTATGAGATGCTAGCGACCGCTTCCGGGAAGAAACTTTTTCAGAAGAATGACGGAAGCGACGCCGAACGACTGCAAACGCTGTACGTTGATTCAAAGCACATGGATAAGATGATAGATGGCGGCAGGCTTCCGACTGAGGCCACGACGGCAATTTGGATAACGAACGTGGGCTTGGAGAGCAATCGAGCGGCAGTCACGTTCGATGAGTTGCTTGAAATGGTGCGCAATATGGGCGAGCTTGCCGACCAGCTATCAACACTTACCCCTGCCACCGCCGCGTAGGGGACAATCAGTATTGGCCGCCGTCAACCTTCAATCCTTCATTTAAATCGGACAGCAAATTTTTGTTGCTCGAAATTCTTGCTGTACTCGACGTAGCTTGCGGACGGCGCACTATAAGTGCCGGATGACGTGTCGGCATTCCTACTGGGCCGCGTGCCAAAAGGCATGTCACAAAAATACCTGTTGCGCTGGGCGCTATCGTCCCGGACCGGCAATCCATGAGGCACAGGCCAAAATATCTGGCGAAATGGTCCGCCTGCTGCACAAGCGGGCGCCGCCGCGAGGCTGGGGTAAAGTGTTGATTGTGCGCGACACTCTCGTTGGCGAGGATTGGAAGAATCGAAATTCCTTCGCCGAAAATTTGACAGAGTTTTCAATAGGTTAAGAGGAATGATTCTGAGTGGATGCGGCGCCGCAGTGAAAAGTCTAGACTGCGTATCCAAAATAAATGAATAAATACAATTAGTTAGCAAAGCGATTCCGCGCGGAACCCGTGGCCGTGGTACTCAACGAAAGAGGCGCACCGGGCAAACGGTACGCCTCTTCGTTTTGGAAACCCCAGACCACGGTGGAACGTGGACCGGCTCTCGTTGACGAAGTCGCATTGTTCTGAATCGCCTGAGCCTGTCAACTCCGCCGTGGTCGCAACCCTAATGAGGTATGCGACCAATGCAGTACGTGATCAGTTACGACCAGCACAGGGACAGGGACTACACGCCCGTATGGAACCAGCTAAACAGCTGGGGGGCTAAAAGGGTCCTGGAATCTGTGTGGCTACTCACTTCAGCACTGACCGCCGATCAAATTCGCGATCAGTTGATGGCGATTACTCGCAAAGAGGACAGCCTTCTCGTCATTGAGCTGAAACCAGCCTCGAACTGGGGAACTTATCAGGCTCAGGCCGCTGGGGTGCAGTGGCTCCGGCAGAATATTGCCGCCTAACCCCCACGCTAATCGACGGGGCGCGCACGAAGTCAAGCCGTGCGCGCGCTTCATCGCGTATCGCACATGATCGGCGAGCAGGAAATCACACCTTCAATGAGCGCGGCGGGACGTGCCTCAAGTGCGGCATGACCTGGAATGCGTTTTGGGACCGCGACAGCAAGCAATATCAGCGCCCATGCTCCGGGCAAAAAGCGGAGCCGCCCGAGCGCATAAGCATCCCGGATGACGACGAATAGGCGCGACCATGAATGAAACCATTTGGGACGAAAGACGCCGTAGGGCAGTCACGGCGAGTGGTTGATGACCATTACCATGCAGATTCCGCGTCGATGGTGCCGCCCGGTCGCCGGCTGGTAACTCTGTCGTACCGGCCATGAAACGTCCGCCCGAGAATCAGCCGCAGGAGGTCCTTGCCGGCCTCGTGGAGCGCCTCACGTACCATAATGCCGAGAATGGTTTTTGCGTTCTGCGGGCCAAGGCGCGCGGGCACCGTGATGTCGTAACCGTTGTCGGCCATGCCGCAACCATTGCAGCCGGCGAGTGGATCACGGCGTCAGGCGAATGGGTCAACGATCGGACGCACGGCCAGCAGTTCAAGGCGCGGTTCCTGCGCACATCGCCCCCGACCTCGGCCGACGGCATCGAGAAGTACCTCTCGTCCGGCATGATCCGGGGCATCGGCCCGGCCTACGCCAGGAAGCTCCTGCGGGCCTTCGGTGAGAAGGTCTTCGACGTGATCGAGGCGGCGCCGGACCGGCTGCGCGAGGTCGATGGCATCGGGCCGGTTCGCGCTGCCAGCATTCTCGCCGCCTGGGCGGAGCAGAAGGCGGTGCGGGAAATCATGGTGTTCCTGCACAGCCACGGTGTCGGCACGGCGCGGGCAGTGCGCATCTACAAGACCTACGGCCCTGATGCCATCCAGGTCATGACCGAGAACCCGTATCGCTTGGCGCGCGACATCCGCGGCATTGGCTTCAAGACGGCCGACGTTATCGCGATGAAGCTCGGCATCCAGAAGACCGCCATGGTGCGGGTCCGCGCCGGTATATCTTATGCGCTGACCGAGGCCATGAATGAGGGACATTGCGGCTTGCCGACGGAAGAACTGATACCGCTTGCCGAGAAGCTGCTCGAGGTCCCGCAGGAGCTCATCCGCACCGCGCTCGATCTCGAGCTGCAGGAGGGCACGGTGGTCGCCGACCAGGTTGGCGAAACGCCGTGCGTATTCCTGGCCGGCTTGCATCGGGCGGAGCGCACCATCGCTGAGCGGCTGATGCGGCTGGCAAATGGCAAGCTGCCTTGGCCCTGGATCGATCCGGACAAGGCCTTGCCGTGGGTCGAGGGGCGTATCGGTCTTTCGCTTGCCGAGAGCCAGGTCGCGGCGATCCGACTCGCGCTGATGTCCAGTGTTGGTCATGACCCGGCCCCGGTGTCGGGAAGACCACCATCGTCAATGCCATCCTGCACATTCTGGCGGCGAAGGGCACGAACCTTCTGTTGTGCGCCCCGACCGGCCGCGCTGCGAAACGGATGACCGAGGCGAGCGGCTTCGAGGCCAAGACCATCCACCGTCTGCTGGAGGTCGACCCTAAAACCGGCGGCTTCAAACGGGGCGACGACAACCCGCTCGACTGTGACCTGTTGGTTGTCGACGAGACCTCCATGGTTGATGTCATGCTGATGCAGGCGCTCATGAAGGCGGTGCCGGACAAGGCCGCCCTCTTGATCGCCGGCGACATCGACCAGCTTCCCTCGGTTGGGCCCGGGCAAGTGCTGGCCGATGTCATCTCATCCGGCGCAGTGCCAGTGGTGCGCCTCACCGAAGTATTCCGGCAGGCGGCCCAAAGCCAGATCATCGTCAATGCCCACCGTATCAACCACGGCGTCATGCCCGATCTTCGCAAACCAGAGGGCGAGAGCGACTTCTATTTTGTCGAGGCTGACAATCCCGAGACCGCGGTTCCGCTCATCATCGAGCTGGTCAAGACCCGCATCCCGCGCCGCTTTGGTCTCGATCCAATCCGCGATGTCCAGGTGCTCTGCCCGATGAACCGCGGCGGCGTCGGAGCACGCTCCCTCAACATTGAACTCCAGGCCGCATTGAACCCGGCGGGCGAGCGCAAGGTCGAGAGGTTCGGCTGGACCTTTGCGCCCGGCGACAAAGTCATGCAGATCGAGAACGACTATGACAAGGAGGTCTTCAACGGCGACATTGGATTTGTGGCGGACGTTGAGCCTGGGGAAGGCGAACTCACCGCCAGCTTCGACGGGCGCTCGGTCACCTATGGCTTTGGTGAGCTCGACGCGCTGGTACCGGCATACGCCGCGAGTATCCACAAGAGCCAAGGCTCGGAATACCCAGCCGTGGTGATTCCCGTCATGACGCAGCACTACGCCATGCTGCAGCGGAACCTTCTTTACACCGGCGTCACCCGCGGCAAGCGGCTTGTCGTCCTGGTCGGCCAGAAGAAGGCCGTCGCCATCGCGGTGCGCAATGTTTCGGGCCGGCGGCGTTGGTCGAAGCTGCAGGAGTGGCTGCATCCCGGCCCGTCCCAGTTGCGGCCGATCGGAACGGCGGGTTGAGCCATGGTGGCACCACATTCTCTTCTAAATGCATATGCCCAATCGTTGTGGTCGACGTTACCGACCGGCCGGTCGCGTGCCCTTAGGAACGTAGTCGAAAAATCGCTCGACCGAGCCACCTGCCGTCCACTGGGCGCGGAGCCTGGTCTTCCGCTCGACCCGCCGAAGCTCGCTGAGCAATTCGCGGTTCGCGTCGCGCGCTCGCGCTATCGACCTCCGCGCGTACAATCCAGTCGATGCCGTTGCGCGAAACCGACGTGGGCGCCAAACCTCCCAACCAGGAAGCGACCGACGGTGTCGGGCGAATCCGAGCTGACACGGGCCTCGAGCCGAAGTTTCATGGCAACGTCCAGTGGAAACGGCTAGAGCACCGCACTCGAAATTCGGTCATGGCCGTATCAACCGGTGATGACCCGTTCTGCACCATCTTGTTTTCTTTGAGGATTTTGGCAAGGCCGTCCACCGCACCTTGTTCTGTGTCGTGCGCTGCTACCGGATTGGGTAGCAAAATGGTAGCACAATGTTCAGTCTCTGTTCGATAATCGAATTGGATTTAGCTGGGCGATGACAACGCTGGGTTCCATGTCCGACGAGGAGCCAACAGAGGACAGTTATCCGGAACAACTCGTCGCGGAGGACGTCCTAGAGGCGGTGTGGCTACGGCTTCGTCGGCTCACCAGCCCGACGCTCTGCGGCCGAATAATTGCGGCACGCGCACCTGATCTAAAGCCCGATCTGGTGATGCAAAAGGGCCAGGAGGTCGCTTCGTCAGTTCGCAGCGCCCTTGGCTATTGGCGGAGCGAAGCGGCCTCCCTCAATGCGAGGGTCCTCACGCGCTACTACGCCCTGCTTCAAATTTCCATTGCTGAGCAAGTAGCGAGCCCAGCCTCAACCTCTGATCTTCGAGAAATCCAGAGCCACACCGAAGGCGGACACGGGCTCTGGGCAATAGAAGCGCCCGGCCAAGAGTTTCCAGCAAGCTACATGGTGGCGTGCCGCAGCCGGGGGCACTTCTACGAGTACTGCCGGTTCAAAGGCATTGACCTTACAGCATTCGCATCTAAGGCCCGACCAGACACCTGGGACGAGCTGTCCGATGACGCGCGGCGACGATTAATTTCGCTCGCCGACCTGTTTCGTCGCATTCCCGAACTTCAGCTCTTGATTGAGGAGACCTTAGGGACGCAGCCGCTATCATTTCGCGTGGGCTACGCTCATCAAAATATGGTGGAGCGCTCTAAGCGACAACAGGAGCATGTAAAAAAGACCGGCCAATTGCTTTTCGATCCGCCTGTACCTGGTCCGGATGTCGTTTCGTATATTGCGATATTTCCGCAAGGCCAAAAGCTCACCACAGAGTATCTGAATTCGTTTGGCCTTCCGATCAAAAACATTAGACCCGCTGAAGATACAACGACGAAATGGCCTTACCTTGTTGGTGACCTCACGCACCCAAAGGGAAAATATTGGTGGCAATGCATCGATACCTATAAGTCTGGCTATTGCGGGACCAGCATCATCGTTCCGTTTTTGGAAATTACCGACCCGTTCATCATTCACTTCATGACGCTATATGCCCTCAGCATCGTCGTGAGATATTTGCCGCTGTTGTGGCATGAGATTGAGGACGGAAATCTAGATCACATCCGGGCGCTGATTGAACACTACCTTGTCATTGTGGACAATGTTCTTCCACAAATTGCCATCAGACGCATTACCGGGCGGCAACTAATTGCCGTGCGACCAGGTTCGTTGCACGGCCCCGCGTAACAATCGAGATTGGAAGGTTTACGCTCGATGATCCAGCAACAAGAACTCGAACAACGGTTTCATTCGCCGGAAGGTGAGCTAATCGAGCGAAAAAGAAACGCAAACGACCTCGACGCAATAAGAGAAACAATTTCGGCGTTCGCAAATGACTTAGCCAACAGAGATAGGCCCGGCGTTATTTTTATCGGGCTCGAAAATGATGGCACGTGCGCCAATTTGCCAATTACGGATCGCTTGCTCTCAACCCTGGCTGGCCTGCGAACAGACGGAAAGTTAACGCCATTCCCCGTAATCCGAGTTGATCAGACCACGATTGATGGCTGCACGGTTGCCTTCATAGCCGTGGCCCCCACCGATAACCCTCCAATCAAAGTGGATAATATCGCGTACGTACGGGTTGGCCCAACTACGCGCCGCGCAACGCCTCCCGAGGAGCAGGTGCTTGTCGAAAAGCGGAGGTGGGGCAACCTGACTTTCGACGCCCATCCTGTTCCGGGCGCCACCATTGCTGACTTGGACACACGCCGAATTGAAGTCGAATACATGCCCGCCTTGGTGTCGCCCGATGCGTTGGCTGCTAACGATCGAACCGTTCAACAACGGCTTCTTGCACTACGGCTCCTTCGCCCTGATAACACTCCAACTACAACTGCTATCTTGATTGGTGGTACACCTGATCAGTTTTTTCCCGGCGCCTATGTTCAGGCTGTCAGAGTAGCGGGAACTGATTTAACGACAGACGTAATTGACAACCGTGAGTTCAGGGGACCGCTCCCCGATCAGTTGCGCCAGTTGGACGATTATATCACGGTGAATGTGCGGCGCGGCTTGACCGTAGGCGACGGCACTCACCAAGGGAAGTCAGATTACCCTACTGAAGCATTGCGACAGTTGGTGCGGAATGCTGTCATGCATCGAACCTATGAAGGGACCAACGCGCCTGTTCGGATTACGTGGTATTCTGACCGGGTGGAAATTTCCTCCCCTGGTGGTCCGTTTGGACAAGTGACAGCTGAGAACTTCGGATTGCCAGGCATAACTGACTATCGCAATCCCACTCTTGCAGCAATCTTAAAGGACCTTGGGTTCGTGGAGAGATTTGGTGTCGGAATAGCACTCGCGCGCAAGACGCTTGAAGCTAATGGAAATCCTCCGCCTCAGTTTACGGTCCTAGCTAATTATGTCCACGTTCTTGTAAGAGGGGCGCAATGAAAACAATTGCTTTGTTCAATAACAAGGGTGGCGTTGGAAAAACGTCTCTCGTCTACCATCTCGGGTGGATGTATGCGGAGCGTGGATTAAACGTGCTTGTTGCCGACCTTGATCCACAAGCAAACCTTACAGGCATTTCAATAAGCGAAGATACCTTAGAAGACTTGTTCGCGATGGATCCCCGCCCGACTGTTTTCACCGCGATCGCGCCTCTCAAGAGAGGAATTGGCGACCTAAACCCTGTTAAACCAATAAAACTGGGGTCGCGCATACACCTTTTGCTCGGCGACTTAGCATTATCGGAATTTGAAGATGACCTCTCGCAAAATTGGCCAAAATGTTTAGACCGAGATGAACGTGCGTTCCGCGTCACCACGGCGATCTACAGGGCGGTTCTCGCCGCCGCCGCCGATCTTGACGCTGAAGTGATCTTGATTGACGTTGGTCCTAATCTGGGCGCGCTGAATAGAACCGCAATGATTGCCGCAGATGTTGTTGTTGTCCCGGTGGCCCCAGACCTATTTTCCGTCCAGGGGCTGGAGAACGTAGGCCCACGTCTTCGCTCCTGGCGAGAGGAGTGGCAAGAGAGATTGGCGCGAGCGCCGGGCGAAATACGCGAAGACGATCTTCCTTCGGGTCTGATGAAACCCATTGGTTATGTGGTCTCGCGCCACACCGTTCGGGCAGACAGGCCCGTCAAGGCATATCAGCGCTGGATTAATCGCTTGCCACAGGTTTATTCAAAATCCGTTCTTGGGCGAGAGCTGGTAACTGATGACCCGGACCCTAATTTGTTGGCCCGCTTAAAAGACTATAGATCGCTGATGCCAATGGCTCAGGAAAAAAACAAGCCGATGTTCCTACTTAAGCCAGCTGATGGAGCCATTGGCGGTCATCAGTCTGCGGTGGTTTCCTGCTATCAAGATTTCCTTGAACTCGCTCGAAAGATTGCGTTGCGAGCGGGGCTCTCCAAGAAAATCTGACGCTGGCATGCGGCGGCCGTGAAGACGTTCGTTGTCACGCGCCCGTTCGCCTAATTCCGCTTCGCTCCTATTTCCAATCATTCCAGAGAGATATTGTCTGCGACCTGAAGCTCCGAAAGTTGGCCGGGCTCCATTTCACCGGCGAATTATCGCCGAGTAGTGGAAACATTGCGTTTGCGCACACAAGCGTGCTCTCATCGACCTCTTTCATCCACTTGAGGCAATTGAACACTGTCGCGTTGTAGCTCGTCCCGAAGGACCCATCCGGTGCATTCCACAAAAGACCTTCCAAGTAGTAGGACGGCGCCACACCGCTCTGGAGCCTTTTATTATCGATAAGCCGGTTCCTAATATTCTTGAAGACGCGGATCGTCGGCTTCAGCCACTGCTTCGTTACCTGATGTTTTGCCGTCAGTGTAATCGAGTGGAACTTGGGATAATTCTCAATCAGCGTCCCGTCCGTCGTAAGGAAGCCGACACCGACTGTGTAGTCGTCTCTTGACCCCGCGTATTTCGAGTATCTCCGGAACTCCTGGCAGATCAAGACATCCGCGCTTCGACGGTTGTCATTCGCCTTTATCTTCACGGCCTTCTTGCTGCTGGTGTCAACGTCCGCTCCAAACTTCTTCTTGAGAATTTGGATCACGTCTGCCTTGAAGGTCGCGAATGGGTAGCTAGGCACCCCGCCAGCGGCTGCGTCGTAGGCAGCCCTTTCGATTGCCGTCAATCGGGACAGGTCACGAAAATACGCCCGATCGCTGAGCATGACTATATCGACATCGCTATCCTTGCCGTAGACGTTTGTGTCGTTGCCGTATGAACCTTGCAAAAAAATCTCGATGCTTCCTGCGTAAGGAGCGTTCTTATCGTTGAGGGCATTGCGGATCGTGGCGTAAGTGTCCTTCGATTGCGTTTGCGATCCAACCTTCGACCAGGTCTCGAGTTGCGCTTCAGGAATGGACATATGGCACTCCTATGCGAGAAGTTGTTGCAATGCTGCCTCCTGCTTCGCGAACGACTCTGCGCCGCGTTGTCGGAGAATGTTCAACTTCTTCATATCGTGCTCGAATAGGTCAGTGGCCATCTCTGGTTGCTCGAATGTGTCGCTAATCCGCGCGGTCGGCACATGCTGGTATAGAATGTGCCGCAGCTGATCCATCGACTGCGTATTTATCTCCAAAGTTTTCTGGAGAAGTTGGACGCTCAGGAACTTCTGCGCCCACCTCGTGGTGCTAAACCATGACTGCTTGGGTGCAGGGTAGACACCGACCCCGACGCTCACGACCCGCAGTTGTTCAGATGGCAGCTTCAGTGCCATCACCGCATCCGCGATCGCATAGAGCGTTGGATTGTTTGCGCAGTAACCGCCGTCGATGAGTTCGATCAAGTCACCCTTATCAGTTTTGACCGTCTTCCGCTCGAAGAACGGGAAGGCCGAGCATGACGCTTGCACGGCATCGGACACCCGAACGCCGAACCCCGGCGAGAATGTGCCCATGCGGCCGTGTGCCTGGTCAATGCTGGTCTTGAAGATCATCGGTCGCTCGATCACCCATCGCGTGGTGACGATGCCGACGCCGGTCTTCATGTCGGTGAACATGGCGTTCTCGAAAACAACGTCGCCGAGCTGCTGTAGGGCCGCTGACTTCTCTGCACGGCCTCTCTTCTGCATCACCGTCGGGACATGCTTCTCGTAGAGGTCGCTTATTTCTTTGACGCTTTTGCCGAGCGCCAACAGCGCCGCGATGATCGCGCCGGTGCTGGTCCCGAAAATAAGATCGAATTGCTCATGTAGCGGGCGCTTCACCATTCCCTCGATCTCGCGCAGCACTCCGAGCGTGTAAAAGCCCTTCGCGCCGCCCCCATCGAGACTGAGGATCCGACACGGCCTTTCTGCGGAAAAATCCGCCATCGTCGTCCCCCTTATCTTGCGGGTTTCACCCCCCGTCCCGCTCCTACTAAACGATAGCACAGCGTAGTGAGGGCCGCTGCACTGCGGGATTTCGACCGATCTATTGACCGCAACGGGTCATGCGCGTCGCGTCCGATTGACACGGCGCACCCAACTCGCTTCCGCTGCACTCCGAAACCAGACCTAAGTGCGATGCCCTCAGCGGACGACCGATGCCGATCATGAGCGCCGCGCCTGCGGCGGCGGCGTCGCCGAAGCCGGGCGGTATGTCGGCCGGGTGCCGATAGCTCGCGTGCGCAGCGCCAAGCGCAGGCCGCATTTGATGCGATCATGGACGAAGCCGAAGTCGGCGCGGGCCGCGCAACGATCAACTGAAGGCGCGCGAGACGCAGAGGAGATAAGGCTTTGCCTTATTCAAAGTAGCCCACTACGCGAGCGCGCGCTATGTTGGCCCGCCGCGCTCGCGGAGCGGTGGGCGCGGGCTCTGCGGCGTTATCGCCTCCGCCACCAGCCGCAGTGGGCGGCCACGCGTGCCAGCGGGTTCAAGCGGCCAGACGACAGAGTGCCAATAACGGCGAACGTGGCGCCTGGGGCGGTGGCATCGCGGAAGCCGGGCGGTATTTTGGCCGGTCATGCATGCGCCAGTTCGTATCCGTGCTGAGCGCCGTTGTGGCCAGTTGATCAAGGAAATGCGGCAACGCAAGGAGCTGTCTACGCGCCCGTAGCAAAACGCGATGACCTTGCGGACGATGCCCCGATCACAGATTTCGAGGATAATGACGCGGACTTCGAATAACATTGCGGCGGCACCCGGCCATCGGTGCTACAATGGGGTTTTGTTTCATGGCCTCCAAAAATTCTCCATCTCGGCGTCTCAAAAAGCTCGCAGCGGAAATACCACCGGACAACACAATTCATGCCATCTTGGTCGGTCTCGAACGATTGGAAAACGGCGACTATGCCCTCGCCATGATCGGGTCGAGTTTCATCGAGAAGGCCCTGGAAGTTGCAATCCTGTCGCGGCTTATCCCGATGAACGATGCCGAGCGTGGCCAACTATTCAACTATGAAAATCGTGGCCCCCTTAGCGACCTTTCGAGTAGGATTAGGCTGGCACGAGCAATGGGCCTATTTGGTCCGCATACATTCGCTGACCTTGAGCGAATACGGAAACTAAGAAATGCCTTTGCTCATGCGCTCTCATACATCACGTTTGCAACGAGGCAGGTTGAGGATATTTGCGCCGCATTTCACGCGACCAGACGCGTGACAGGCGACGCGAGGGTTCCAGGCGCTCTATCGCGAGCTAAATACGTTCACGCGGCCAGGTTTATTGCTGGCGCGCTGAAGACCCGGATCAACGCCGAAGGAGTGGCGTATCACTCGCCGACACCGCCTGCGGACGACCGACTTCCTTAGCGGCCACCATTGCGGTCCTGCCGATTGGCAACCGTATGTAATTTGCCACTAGGGATCAGTCCTCGAACCCAGTGGCTTCAGCTCTGAACTTCAGCTGCTTCGCGTTATCCCGAACGATGCCTACCTCGGCGTCATCGAAGCCCGAAGGCGCTTCCGCAACTACTTCCAGGGTGACTTTCACCTTCGCGCCAGGTGTTCGCTGCAATTCCAAAATCACGGAGTTCAGGATCGCGTCAAATGACTTCACCGGTCTAACCATGTCGATTTCGACCGAACCATAGAAGCGGTGGGGTTCCTGTTGAAGAGCATGAACTTGTCGCAAGCTCTGTTGATGAAGACCCTTTGGTCAGCATCCGTCATGGCTTTCAAGAGAAGGGCGGCAATGCCGCAACCTGCCGAACCTGCCCCGTGTATGACGACACGCTGTTCAATGAGCGGTACCTTGGTAATGTTTATTGCCGATAAGAGTGTGCTGGTCGCGATCGCCGCGGTCCCCTGGATATCGTCATTGAAAGTGCACAGCCGGTTGCGATAGCGATCGAGCAAGCGGGTCGCGTTGTTCTTGGCGAAGTCCTCCCATTGCAGCAGAACGTGCGGCCAACGCTCGACAACCGCGCTCACGAATGTCTCGACGAAGTCATCGTATTCGGGGCCGCGCACACGCTCGTGGCGCCAGCCGACATAGAGCGGGTCGGCGAGGCATTCGGGATTGTCGGTGCCAACATCGAGTATAATCGGCAGCGTCGTCGCAGGATGAATCCCTCCGCAGGCGGTGTACAGCGCGAGCTTGCCGATTGGGATGCCCATGCCGCCGGCGCCCTGGTCGCCAAGTCCCAGGAT